>Ga0075122_10000307_pt1 | contig 40257 bp, 27 predicted proteins | sample AntAceMetag02UKB_FD_69790 | JGI IMG/M metagenome (GOLD analysis project Ga0075122, IMG submission 69790) | Saline lake microbial communities from Ace Lake, Antarctica - Antarctic Ace Lake Metagenome 02UKB | ecosystem: Environmental > Aquatic > Non-marine Saline and Alkaline > Saline | place... | reverse complement strand
TTAGCTCCCTCACATTTCCTCGCCAGTGCTGCTCGACCAGGATCTGAATCAGATTGGATGAGAGCGATGGATAAGGTTTATTACGACCGAGTTCCGCAAAAGCCCGCTCCAGGAAGGTCCATGCCAGGAGTGGAATATCCTCGACCCTTTCTCTGAGTGCAGGCAGATGTATGCGGAGGACATTGAGCCGGTAATACAAATCTTCCCGAAAAAGCCCGTCCTCAACTGATTTTTCAAGTGCGGCCTGTGTGGCCGCCACAATACGCAGATTCGTATTGATCGGTTTTTCGCCGCCGACGCGATAAAACTGCTTCTCTTCCAGTACCCTCAGTAACCGGGCCTGGAGGGCCAGAGGCATTTCACCGATTTCGTCCAGAAAAAGAGTTCCGTTTCTAGCCAGTTCGAATTTTCCCCGGTGTTGAGTTTGGGCGCCAGTAAACGATCCTTTTTCGTGACCGAACAGCTCTCCCTCAATCAGCGTTTCTGGAATGGCACCACAGTTAACTGCCACAAACGGCCCTTTGGCAAACGGGCTTAGCTCATGAATCGCTCGGGCAACCATTTCTTTTCCGGTTCCCGTCTCTCCTGTCACCAGGACACTATGGCTACTGGCAGCGACTTTTGGAAGTACCAGCAGACCCCGCCGCATCACTGGAGAACGAAAGATCAGATAGGGGCGCAGTAACTCAGTCAGGGGATCAAGTTTGCTGATAGATGATGAGTCCACCTGGATTTTTTCTTGCAGACTCTGTGCGAACTGTTCGATGACGACCGGTTTTGAGTAAAACCCCTCTATTTGTGTAGATCCCAATCCAGCTTCGGGCTCAGTCGGGGGGTGTTTCGACATGAAATAGAACAAACCGGAAGGAACGGCCATTTTATAATGCTGGTAGATCTCAAAACCGTTTCTCTGGTCGAAGTCCGTATCAGCCAGGACCGCATGCACCAGTTTGTTGGCGATAATCATGCGCGCGTTCGTCATGGTTCCAGCGAGATAGACAATAGCACCCAGTTCTGTCAGATACCGTTTCAGGTTTCTCAGATTGGAGCTATCCTGATCTGCTATTAAAAGAAAAATACCGCTTAGATCCGGTAATATATTTGTAGAAGCCATGATTGATCTAACGTTAAAACAGATGAAACAGTTTCCGTGGTGGGGATGCGTTTACGAATGTTGCAATGCATCTCTTCTGAAGTTCAATCTAAATGAACCGATGGGATTTGATCAAGGGAAAGTGTTTGAAGCACACCATCCAGGGTAGATGATGTGCCGCTTTTCAATCGCATCTATTGAATCTCAAAGCTGACTTCGCTGATAGAGGTGTTGCCAACATTGTCAATGGCTTTGATCTTAATATTATAGGACTGTTTTTTCTTAAATGAAAGTGGATTTCTGAATTTAATGTCTTTGGAACCATTAATACTATAATAGATATTTCTGATTCCAGCCTGCTTATCAGTCGCTGCCAGATAGAGCAAGGACTTCAAAGGATAAATCTGTTCACCGGCAACTGTCGTATTCACACCGAAATGATGGAAAATTTCGGGCGCTGTCTCATCAACATACAAATTGATTGTTTTCTCTCCCGTGTCATTGTTGACGTTATCAGCTGCCTGGTAAGCCATAGTATGAGGCCCCTCGGTGGCAATTGTCACCGGTCCGGCATTAAAAACATCTCCGCTGGCGTCCACTTCGTAACGGATGCTCTTAATCCCTGACAGATTATCACTTGCCGGAAGGTCTATTTCAGTGGTCATGCGGATATAATACGTTTTACGACTGAAATAGTGTTCTCCCTTGAATCTGGGTTTAATCTTGGGCGCAGATATATCAACAATGACATTTTTTGTCACCGAGTTACTTATATTGAGCACGTTGTCACTCGCTTTATAGGAGTACGTTGCCTTTCCGTTTTTCTGAGGCAAAGTAAAGGGGTCGCTGTAAATGCTGCTTTTCTTTCCGTTGATATAGTAACGGATTCGACGCACACCGGCTTTATTATCAGTACCAGTTAATTCGACTGTCGTTCGTCCGGAGACATACTGCCTTTTCCCTTCTATATACTGATCCCCGACTAACAGATCCATTACCACGGGCGGTATGGAGTCGAGATAAAAATTGAAGGTTTTGTTTGCTTCCTGGTTTTCAACCCTGTCTTCAGCAGCATAAATCAGTTTGTGGCTGCCATCTTTCAGACCGCTCATGGTTAAGGCCTTTTTCTTGTAAACCCCTTTTTTTCCTTTGAAACGGTAGCGGATATTCTTAACCCCCGCTTTCAAATCACGACTTTTCAATGTGATTCTGGATTTGGGTGACAGGATGTCCTCACCTTCTAGTACAAGATGCCCGCCGATCATCTTTGTCGTCGTTGTGGGCGGTGTGAAATCCATTGAATACAGGCGTGTTCGAGTCCGAGATCGGTTTGTGACATTGTCTATTGCATAGTATTGCAGTTTGTAGTCGATCTCCTCATCAAGTTTCAACGACATCTCATATTTTGTGAAAGAATCACTGTTTAGAGATATGTAACCTGCATTAACACCTGAATCGGCATCACTGAACTTCAACGAGATTTGCACCGGTTTCCCATAAATATTGACATTACCATTGAATACCCAAGGTGCTTTAGTCACTGATACCTTTGAGCGTGGTGCTTTCCCATCGTCATAAACGCGAAAGAGGTGATTTGCAAAATTTTTCTGGGGAACTCTATGATCCGCCATATGTCTAATGGAATGGGGGCCGTGTCCCTCAAAATAAAACGGGCCCGGAGCCTGATTGCCTTTAGCACTCGCTTGGTTTTTCAGGATAAAGTTGTCCGCATTGGCGTCAGCAGATGTGGACAGACGCAAATAAATCGGAGTCTTGCTTTTTACATAGAGTTTTCCTTCTGGACTGACATATACGAGCCCAGGCTGCTTGCTTGCTTGGGCGAAGGCAAGCACTGGGAAAAGCAGGCTGATAAAAATGATAAGTAGCTTGTTTATTATCTTCATATGTCCTCCTGATTGATAACCGTTTTTAAATTAATTATCATTTCAAATAGATGGGTTTGAATACAAACAGTGCCGGATAATTTCTATTGACACAACTCTTTTCGGAAACCAATGCGTTTTTATCTATCTCGTGTTGACGATTTTACAAGCCAAACATTTTCACTGTTATCCAGACTGGTTTCAAGAAAGAAACTTAAAACAAGAACTTGAACTATACTAATTTAGGTTAAAATGGACAAAGAAAGCAACAGAAAAGGAAAAATAATTATCGGAGACCATAAACGATGGCGTGAAACATCAATTAATCCGAAGAGTAGCGGGGTTTTAATAGGGATTGATTTTTTGTTTAAACGGCCTCTGTTCAGGGGGGGGCTGATGGGTAGGATTGCAAGTTGGTTTCCTGTCAACCTGACGAAGTGTGAGAATTGCGACAGCATGGTCAGTGATGTCGCATGAATGGAGGGATTAAACCTCCATCAGCTCTTTCTCTTTTACGACCATCATATCATCGACAATCTTGATATGATCGTCTGTTAGTATTTGAATTTTGGCCATATTCTGTTTCTGGTCATCCTGGGAAATTTCCTTGCTTTTCTCCATTTTTTTAAGTGTGTCGTTCCCTTCTCTTCTGACATTTCTGATGGGAATTTTTGCATTTTCGCCCAGTTTTTTGATCTGTTTAACCAAGTCTTTACGTCGCTCTTCTGTTAGGGGTGGGATTGGTAACCGGATAATGTTGCCGTCGTTTTGAGGCGTCAGTCCCAGATCCGACTTCTGGATTGCCTTTTCGATATCTGAAAGAATTTTCTTTTCCCAAGGCGTAATCACAATTAATTGTGGATCGGGGACGCTGATATTTCCGACTAGATTTAACTGTGTGGGTGTTCCGTAATAGTCGACCTGGATACTATCCAGAATAGCTGGATTCGCCCGGCCGGTCCGAACTTTCTGAAATTCTTTTTCCAAAACGTCTATGGCTTTATCCATTTTACGTTCCAGTTCTTTTAGATGTTCTTCCATAGTAGAAATCATTTTTGGGTTAAATAGTGCTCTCTTTACTTTTTCATCTTTTCAAACAGTTTTATTTCAGTATCGTCCCTGAGTCAACCAAAAATAAGATTATTCTGATTGAATCTTTTTTTTTATTTCGTTAAGATCTTAAATACATAGGGAGTTTCGGAAATCATTCCCAAAATTGAATTTTATCGATATGATTTGAACTGCTTAGTTTTAAATCGAACATCTCACTGAATCAGGAGTCATATGAAAGGTTTTTTCTACGGATTAACAGCCGGCATGGCCGCGGGGATCGTTGCACAAATGATGATTGCCAAAAATCACGAACAGATGTTGGAATTAGTGAAAAACCTGCCCCGACCCTTGAAATTCGGGTCCTCTAATACACTGGAAGAGCTGTTGGCTCAGAAGGATATGCTTGAAGACCTGATTATTAAAAAACAGACGGAATCAGCTGCTTATAGTGATATTGACGATGATAACATGGACGATGAAGATGGAGACGGGAAATTTTAATTTTCCACTGCAGGGTTTTCATTTTCGAGTTTCAGTTCCCTGAAGGCCAGACTTAGACCCTCAATAAGGCATGATGCCGTTAGGGACTCTTCGCAGTGTTTGGTTAAATATAGGTCGCCGCTTTTGCCATGTAACCATGTCCCCAACAGAGCAGAACCCAGAGGTGATACCCCCTGTGCCAGCAGACCACCGATGATTCCCGCCAGAACATCGCCACTCCCGGCAGTAGCCATGCCAACATTGCCTGTGCTGTTTATAAATACCTCTCCTTTCCGGCTGAACACAAGGGTGGGGGCTCCCTTTAACACGAGAGTGGTTGGGTATTTTTCCACAAATGAGAGTCCCTGGTCGATCCGTTCCCGATTGCATCTTGGTTTTTCAAAACCGGAAAGCTGCACAAACTCGCCTGGATGAGGTGTCAGCACAAGGTTTTCCTGACGGAGTTTTTCCCAGTTGGAAATCCCGTAAAATCCATCTGCATCAATAACAACTGGGAGACTGACATCCTGTAATAGATTTTCAAGCCTGTTCCATTGCGGGAGTGTGCGTCCCAGGCCGCAGCCCACAACCACTGCGTCAAATTTGGTCAACCAGGCGGCTGAAATTTCTTCCCGTGGATAGGTCATTAGTTCGGGTACGCAACTCAGAAAAACGTTTTGTTCCGCTTTTGGCATTGCTGCCGTCAGTAAGCCCAGGCCGGTTTTGATGGCGCCATGGCTGGCAAGAACGGCGGCCCCCATAGTACCGGTGTTTCCGCACAGCATTGCCAGATGGCCAAAACGGTTTTTATAGTCGTCCGGTTGTCGCTCAGGCAGGTGAATGCGAACGCAGTCAGCATCAATCAGATGATATTCCGGTTTTAGATTAAAATAATTTTCCTGGATCGTGATCTTCTGACAACAGAGTTTTCCGGTATGGGTTTTACCCGGATAAAGGTGATGACCCACCTTTTCAGCCTGAAAGGTGATAGTGCGATCCGCCTGGATGCCGACCCCCAGCAGATTACCTGTAGAGGCACTGATCCCGGAAGGGATATCAACAGCTATCTTGATTCCGGGAAGAAGATTGATCTCCGGTAGTATTTGTGCCAGGGAGCCGCGAATATCAGTTTCTATGCCAGTGCCTAAAATGGCATCTACAACCAAGTCGTTTGGTGAGAGATGTGGTTGATTTTTACGAAACTGATCCCAGGATATCGTTTTTCCATAGGCTTCCCAAATTCGGGCATTTTCTACACAGTCATTTGATTTGGGGGGTTTAACGGCAACAACCCGGCAGACGTACCCCTGGCTGATGAGGTTTCTGGCAATGGCATAGCCATCGCCACCGTTGTTGCCGGCACCGCAGAAGATGGTTGTCTGATCTGCCCGCTTCAAATCAGCTTCAGCAGCAGCAACCCAGGAACGGGCTGCATTCTCCATCAGTACCAGGCTTGCTATACCAATCGTTTCGATGGTATAGCGATCCATGGTTTGTATCTGTATTGAATCAACAAGTCTCATTGCAGGCTATTGGCTCTTGATGGTTATTTTTTTTGACCGACTTTTGCTGTTGCTTGACCGTGGATTTCCAGAATGACAGTCTGGAAATGGTCAGCCAGATCATTCTCTTTTGCTGCATATTTAGTCGCTGCATGAGTCGTTTCAACGCTGTTCGGATTGACCCATGTTTTTAATTTGACGTTATTGACATCTATCTTTCTGGATTCAAAGAATTTCCGCAAGAGAATATGGAGGAATTTAGCTTTGAGCATTTTTTGAAAGTCACCGATGTAAGTATCCACATGCTCATTAAATTTGGGGATTTCGAACTGATCTACGTAGATAGCGTCCAGGTTATCGCGGTATAAGATAGATATCCTTCCGTATTTCTGTAGGTTGAGAAAAATCATGACTTCGTTAATGGTTCTTTCCGTTTGAATGCAATCCAGGTAGCTGATCTTTTTACTGGTAAACAGAACGTTGATCTGCTTCATGATTCTTTCGATCTGGTCCGGTCGGATAAACGCAAGCTGGTTGTCAAACTTTGAGCCGAGATCGGTGTGTTTCCGGTCGTATTCCACTTCCGTTTTGGTCTCGTTCAACATCCCTTTGTTGAAGACCCCATAATAGCCATTGATCACGCAGTAGGTCAGCCCATTTAAGAACAGGGTATTGTTTTTCAGGACAACCTCTTCTGGCAGCAAGTTCAGAATGGAAGACTCAAATCGTTTTCCGACCGACAGCCCTTTCTGCAGCGAGCGGAAAAACCACCCCTTTTTCTGAATAAACCCTATTTGCAATCTACCCCTGGGGGTCTGCAAATGGCTAAGGATACAGCGTTGTACAACATTAGGGCCCGGTTTAAAACACTGTAGATAGTAGTGATGCCAGATTTCAAACTCCTTGGAAGTTTTTTCATCAATCTTGATCACTTTTTTGACCTTTTCCTGAATTCTTTCAATACTTTTCAGAAAAAGTTGACGTAAATCGATCTCAAATTCAGCTACAGTCTGGACATCTCCGATAAAGGTGGCCATCATACGGTTCCTTTTATCCGAGCCGTCAGGGAAGGCTTGACTTAAAAATTGGCACAATACTTTTTCTCGATGTTTTTCAAATTTTCGGGTGTCTCCGGGTTTGGTGAAAACATCGGATAGTCGGATGTGCAAAGCGAACGCATAGTCGATAATCTGTGATATTTTTCCCGATTCTTCCTCCGTAATGCCACGTATCAATCCATGGGTACCATACCCAATTTTAAGGGCTTTATAGCGCAACCACCAAGGGTCGAAGCGCAGTGCGGGGAATTCTTCTTCAAGCTCAAGCAATGCAGTGGGCGGATATGCAAGATTATTAAAATCCCCTTCTTCTGAATCCGTTTCCGGAATCAATTTATCCAACTGCTCAGGGTCTTTTATCAGCTGTATGGTGGTTTTTCTCAGTTTATCTTCCAGTAACATCTCATAACGGAGGATATTGAGCGTCGCTTTGGGGAGATTACCAGAAGAGGCTTTAAACGCCTCCCAGTATGCTGCTGACTGATGGTTAGCGACATACTGCGGATCGAGATCCGGTGTGGGTCCCTGATAATTGATCTGAGATGCAATATCATTGCAGAAATCCATCAGGCGGAACTGGATAAACTGGTTGAAATTGTCAAACTGTCTGCTGTTATTGTTAATTTCCTGGCTGAACAAGAAGTGGCTGGGGATCACTGGAGTGAAGTAAATCCCGGGCATCAGGGTTTCGTAGCTTAAAATCAGTTCGTAGGCGCTGCCGGAGGACTCTTTTGAGTCCAGGGTTGATCCAAAATAGCCTCTCTGCAAATCCCTTCTGGAGAAGGGGAAGAGATACACTTCAGCCTCGGGGAATTTGGCCTGTATATAGTCCTGAATTTTCAGTATGCGCTGCGTCAGGGATGTTTCCTGCTGGGGGAGAGTCTCTTTGGCCTTCATGGACTCGCTGTTCTGGATCAGAGCGATGATTTCCAGGAGCAGTTGATAACGCAACTTCTGGTCGTTCGTTTTACGAATCTTTTGTGCGATGTTGATTTTTTTTGATAGCAGATGATGAAAGAGAATGGGATATTTCTGCTCGATCCGTTTTCTGAAGAAAGCGGACACCTTCTTTTTTTGCTCTTCAGGCTGTTTTTTAAGGGGATCAATACCTTTCTTCTGATTGTATCGTTTTATCAGCAAACCATGTTCTTTGAGCAGGACCCCTTTCAGCATCTCATCCGTCCAGTCGCTGGCATCAAATTCAGATGGTTCAAGGTTATATTGAACCTCTAAGTCCAGATCTGAAGCGATATTTTTATGACCGATCGTACCGATAGATCCGATGCTGTATATGCCTTCAATGGGAATAGTTCCGCTAGCTTCTGAAATTCGGTCATCAAACGTTTTTTTTATATAGGCGTCAAAATCTTTCTGGAAGACGGGGGAAAGATTGGTGATGCCTTTGACACCGGATGGAGCCCCTTCTACATATAGATTTACGGTTTTCTCCTCGGAACTGGCTTTCTTTTTATCAGTAGTAAAAACCTGGTATTTTACTTCTTTTAGCTGAGGATCGTTGACATGAAGCAGATAGATAATTTCATAAAGCGCAAAGCGCATGGCGGGATCGAAAGACTCAAATGCATGACCGATACGGGCTTCATTGTAGTTCCTGAAGTAGGTCGCGCCCTCTTCAACACCTGTTGACATTTGATTTCGAGAGCCTTCTTTTAGCTGGAGCCCCTCTTTGAAGATATTACACAGCTCATCGGATTTTGGTTTGCGTGGTGCTGCCTCCTGATTCTGGACAGATTTCTGCGGCTGCTTTACTGGTTTTTTTTTACTCTGCGATTGGAACAAGTTTTTGAAACCCATGTTTTACTCTTTCTAGTACTTGTTTTAACTATTTAAGTCAGCAGATAAGGTCTTTCAGCTCGTTTTATTCAATTTGTAGTTTTCTTTCGTCACTGAGATGAGATACTATTGGTTGATGATAATCTGACGTTTAGATTGGGATCGGCGTTTACCTTCTTAATTGATTTTTATCGAATAATTGCAGATATCTACATAAGAGTCTCAATTGCTGGTGGGAGAGTTGAATCCCATTGATGAGCTAGTTTACCAGTTTACAAATCTGTTTTCCAGCACGGAATGTGTATTGTTCTGCCCATTTTCCTGCATGGCATGTATCTGTCTGTATTAATAAAACAATATTCAATATAAGGTCATGGACCAAATGTACCGTTTTTTTGCCACGGCCCCCAAGGGGATTGAATCGTTACTTAATGATGAGTTAAAAGATATCGGAGCGGGGTGGACGAAGCAGACCACTTCGGGTGTTTATTTTGAAGGGGATTTGAGATTGGGATATCGGGCCTGCCTCTGGCTGAGAACGGCCAATCGGGTTTTAATGCCCATTACCCATTTTGAGGCGAAGCATCCTGATGATCTCTACAGCAGCATCAAGCAGATCGACTGGTCCCAACATCTGGATCCCGGAGGGTCGCTTGCCGTTGATTTCTTCTCATCACGATCCCGTATCGATCATACACATTACGCTGCTTTGAAGGTTAAAGATGCAGTCGTGGATCAGTTTCGCGAGAAATTTGATTGTCGACCATCGATTGATCTTTCCCGGCCGGATATTCGAATTAACGTCCACCTGTTGAAAAACCAGGCAACCGTTACTCTGGACTTGTCCGGTGAGAGTCTACACAAGCGAGGATACCGTACCGAAGGCGGCAAGGCCCCCTTAAAAGAGAATTTGGCGGCTGCGATTCTGCTCAGGGCAGGCTGGAAAGAAATTGCTGCTCAGGGAGGCGGACTGATCGACCCTATGTGTGGGTCAGGTACGTTGCCGATTGAAGCCGCGTTAATTGCCGCTGATTCAGCTCCCGGATTATTACGGGATCATTTTGGCTTTCTTAAATGGAAACAACATCAGCCGGAAATCTGGGACGAGTTGCTCTTGGAAGCGGAAGAGCGGGAAACAGCCAAAATCAATTCTTTGCCACCGATTATTGGCTATGATATGGATTCGACAGCCATCCGCAACTCTGTGGCAAATCTTGAAAAAGCAGGTCTGACAGGACTTATACATTTTGAAAAAAAAACCTTGTCTGACCTGACGCCCCACCCGAAAACCAGGGAAAACCCGGGAATTGTCATACTAAATCCACCCTATGGTGAGCGAATTGGCAAAAAAAGTGAGTTGCCTTCTTTATACCGGGAGCTGGGGCATAAACTGAGATCGGAGTTTCCGATGTGGCGGTCGTCCCTTTTTACTGGAAATATTCAACTGGGTAGGGCCGTTGGTTTGAGTTCCAGTCAAACCTATACCTTCTATAACGGTCCCATTGAATGCCGCTTATTCAATTTTAAACCGGCAGGAGAGAGAAAGAATTTCGAGGAAGTACCGCGAGTTCACAAAAATATGGCTTTCCCGAAAAACTGGACTGCAGGCAACGAGGTGTCAAGTTTCACCAACCGGCTCAAAAAAAACCTGAAACGCTTGAAAAAGTGGCGGGAGTTGGAAGATATCAGGTGCTACCGGGTTTATGATAGTGATCTACCTGAATATGCTGTGGCAGTGGATGTGTACCACGACCGGGTTCATGTCCAAGAATATCAAGCGCCTGTGACAGTAGATCCGGAAAAGGCCCGTTCACGCCTGAATGACATCTTATCTGTGTTGCCTGATGTGCTGAATGTGCCGGATGAAAACATATTTTTAAAAGTGAGACAGCAGCAAAAAGGGAAATCACAGTATCAACACCTTAAAGCGGAGCAGATCTTTTATGAAGTTGTTGAGGGTAATTGCCGCTTCATGGTTAATTTCGATGATTATCTGGATACCGGCTTGTTTCTGGACCACCGGTTAACCCGCCAGATGATTGGAAAAATGGCGGGGGGGAAACGGTTTCTCAACCTGTTTGCCTACACTGGGACTGCAACTGTCCATGCTGCAGTGGGAGGAGCGTTGTCAACCACGTCAGTTGATAGTTCACAAACCTACCTTGACTGGGCAAAACGAAATATGGATTTGAATCAGATTAAGCCGGATCAACATCATTTTGAAAAGAGTGACTGTATCAGTTGGTTGAATCGAACGAGTCGAAGGTATGACTTGATTTTCCTGGACCCACCGACTTTCTCCAACTCCCGGAACACAAAATCCGTTTTTGATGTGCAACGAGATCATCCGCATCTCATTCAGCTTGCAACCCGTTGTCTGACTGAAGCGGGGACCCTCATTTTTTCCAATAATCTCAGGAATTTCAAGCTGGAAAAACAGATTTTAGATGCATACGATGTAGTGGATATATCAAAAGAAACCTTGCCGCCGGATTTTCAACGTCGGCCAAACATTCATCGCTGTTGGACGATTTCACTTAAAAAAGAGTCTTGACTGCCACATAACCACCACACGCTTCACGAAAAACCGCTAAACTAAGAACATCTAGAAAATCCTCATAAGTTCGATCGGGGATTCATCATTAAGTTTTTTGCAAAAACCTAACCGGACATTGCTGAATCACTTTCATCCCATAGTTAAAAAAATTTGCGTCATAATTATAAAAAGGCACGAATAATGATGTACTAATTGCAGCAATGAATTTATCCATTCCCGTCCAGAGTATGTTAACAGGCTGATCAGAGCTCGGAAAGCTGCCCTGAGAAGTTGCGGGATATCGTAGTGAAGACACGTAATAGTCATATGAAACGGATTCTGACCGGTATATTTTTATCCCTGCTCATCTTTCAGGGGGAAGTTTTTTCCGCTGATGAGCCAAATCGCGAGATAAAATATAATTGGCAACAGCAGTATTACGGAACGCTGAACGGGACAAAAAGTCTGCTGTTTTCCCATGAGATGCTTTCTTCCAAACTGGCCTTTGCAGATATTGATAGCGATGGCGACAAAGACATATTTGTGGGTCAGAAAAATGGTGAGATCGCCTATTTCGAAAACCAGGGAGACCGACAGACTCCCAATTTCGTTCTGATTACACAACAGTATAAGGCTGTTTTCGAAATTCGCAAACAGGGACGCAAGGCCAAAATCCGGAATGTCATTGATGTTGGGGAACAGTCAGCACCGGCACTGGTTGACATAGACAATGATGGGGATTTTGATCTCTTTATCGGTTCGGATGAAGGACGGATCTGGTATTTCAATAATGAAGGAAATAACCTGATCCCGATCTTCAAGTTGATCACTTCCAAATATGAAAATGTCAAAGTGGGTCGAGGCAGTATTCCGCTTTTCGCCGATGTGAACTTAAAAAGGAAATTTGATCTGCTGGTGGGAACCGTTGAAGGCAAAGTATGGCTGTTTTTTAATGAGGGAACTCGGAAAAAGGCGAACTTCCGTTCGCTGGCACCCACAAAAATTCTGGAGTTTGGGTTAGAAACTCATGCCTCTCCCGGCCTTTTTGATTGGGATGATGATGGAGACCTGGACCTGCTGGTGGGGCAGAAAAATGGGACTTTGAGTCTCTACTTGAATGAGGGGACTATCTTTTCTCCCAAGTGGGTTTTTTCTGAGCGGAACTTCCAGCTGATAGATATCGGAGGAGAGTCCACACCCTTTTTTGTCGATTTAGATGGGGATAACGACGATGACATGGTGATCGGCAGTGCGAATCCAACCGTTTTTCTATACGAGAACCGGATGCGGGGAGAAGTCCGCTCCATGTGGAACCTCAGTACTAACCTGTTTAAGTTTCACAAACTGGTGGTGACCGGTGATCGTGCGAGCATTGCTGCTGGAGATCTGGATAATGACAAGGATCTGGATCTGATTGTCGGTGAAGCTGGAGGGAATCTGAACTACTATGAAAATATAGGGACGCAGAAGGAACCGGATTGGATACTGAGGACAGAAGAACTGATTTATATTACCGGAGTTGAGAACAGCGCACCCACGCTCGGTGATATTGACGGTGATGGAGATCTGGATATCCTGATCGGTGAAAAACATGGACAAGTGGCACTGATTCTCAATCAGGGGACCCCAGAGTCACCGAACTGGATCTTGAAAGATCAGGCATATTTTCGGATTGATGTGGGTTCCAACAGCGTTCCACGCCTGGTTGATACTGATGGTGATGGTGATCTTGATCTGTTGATCGGAAACTTTGCTGGGAGGGTTATCTATTATCTGAACAAGGGCACAAAATCTGAACCTGTTTTTGCCATGGAATCGACCCGATTTGCATCCGCTAAAGTGATCCGAAATGCGGTACCGTCCTTTTTTGACTGGAGTCAGGACAAAATCGCGGACATGATTTTGGGAAATGAAGAAGGGAAACTTCAATTGATGGTTTCTCCAGGTAAAGAGGCGGAAGCAAATAGCATTTGGGAGGTAAACGAAAAGGCTTATTTTACATTTGATGTCTATTCACGCAGCCACCCGTTTGTGCGCGATTTTAACGGTGATGGCAATTCAGATCTGTTAATAGGTAACAATTCCGGAGATTTCCTGCTCTTCATCAACGAAGGCACGAAGGGCCTGGCGGAAGAACCACAAATTGTGGTGGATAACTCTATTGATCAAAAAGAGGGCTCACTGGTTGTTGAGGAGGTGGACGGACCTGTTAAAATTGATATTGAAGATTCTGCTGATGATAGAGATGATGATTTGCTTGAGGAACTAACAATTGATGAAGATCAGGGACCTATCCTGGTCAAAATCGATCCAAAATATGTCAGGATGAGTGTCCCCCTGGTACTCAATGACACTATTTCAAAATCCAGTCCGACTCTGGGAGACCTGGACCAGGATGGGGATCTGGATTTGTTAATCGGTAGCAAATCCGGTGCGGTATTTTACTATGAAAATCATGGAACAGAGCAGGAATGGGATTTTAGACTGACATCAGAAGCCTTCCTGGAAACAAACGGATACAAAAATTCAGCCCCACTTTTAACAGATCTCGATCAGGATGGAGATCTTGATCTGGTCGTGGGCACAAAAAGAGGACGACTGCGTTTCTTTGATAACCAGGGTTCAGCAGAACAGTCACGTTTTGTTGAAGAGTCGAATTTCTTCAGTCATCTCTGGCTTGACAAGGATGCTAAGCCGTCGGTGATGGATATAGATAACGATGGTCTGATGGATCTGCTGGTTGGGAATTTTCGAGGACGACTCGTTTTTATTCGCAACGATTCTGCTCAGTTCAATATTATTCGTCGTGATTACCGTGAAATAGATGTTGATCTTGGTTCAGCGCCATTTTTTGCAGACTTGAATAATAACGGAACGATGGAGCTAATTATTGGAACCGATGCTGGTAGGGTCCGATTTTTTCAAAACGCCCACAGAGATCTATCAGGGGAATGGGTTCCTGTCGAAAAATATGGGAAAAGGCTGTCATTTCTACAGGGTAGTGTTCCAATATCTTTTGATCTTGATGCGGACGGGGATATGGATCTAATTACCGGCAGTGAATCTGGGAGGGTGATTCTATACCGCAATGACGCAGTCATGAGAGAAGATGAGGTGGATCAAGAATTATCCGAGGATGAGTGATAATCCTGCTCACCTCACACGATAGTTTAAATCAATATGAAATATAAGAATCTAAATCCGGGGTAATATTTTGATTTTAAATAGATACATAAAAAAAATGTTTTTTCTGGTTCTGGTCTTTTTGGTCCAACTGCCGCTTTGGGTAGAGGGAGCCCGGCATTCCCCGCTGGGATTGAAAATAGCGAAAATCACGATTGGTGAAGAGACGACTCAAACCAGTAGAAAACAGCTGATCGAGGTTCTGGTCAAAAACTACTCTTCCAAGAACCAACGTGTTGTCGTTAAACTGATCGTCACAATGCCGAATCAGCTGATCATCACTTTTGGTTCAAAACGCATTTTAGCAAAGGCCAAGACAGAAACCCGTGCGTTGCTGGGTTACCCTATCGGAAAACGCAAAGCAGGGAATTATCTTGTTGCTGCCAGGATTTTTACCCCTAGCGGAAAGCTCATAGCCAGTAGCCCGGAAGACGAGAAAAAGCACTTTTTTGCAGCCGATAACAAGCATCGTCCTCCAAAGTCAAAGGAGGAAGGGAAGTCTGTTGCAGGTGCACAATCAGTGGTTATGACGAAGGATGTCGTTCAGCTAAACCCCAAACGGGTTGCATTTGATCCCCCTGATCTATCGATTGAAGAGTTATCCATTAGTAACAACAATTCAATTCTCAGAGGGGAAACTGCCCATGTCAAGCTGGTTGTGGTCAATGATGGCGGTGATGTGGCAGAGAATGTCGAGTTTGTAGCCAGTTGGTACTATCAGCACCGTCCAAAACGGATCGTGCCCTTTTACAAGGATAAAATCAGGCTTATTGCTCCTGGAGAAAGAAAAGTGATGCACCTGCCCTTGACAATCCGCGAGTTGGAACAAAAGGGGAAATACCTGATTCATGCGGTACTTGATAATGCAAATTATATTAAAGAATCCAACGAAGATAACAACGTCTACACCAGCAAGCAGTTTATCAACTTCAGTGACATTGCGCTTGAGTTTCCTCAAGAGTCACACTCTTTTGCGGAAGATGGTCGATTTATGTTTCAGTGGCGCAGTAAACAGTACAACCAGTTCAAGGTTCAGGTATCTGCGGATGAGCAGTTTCTACCGGATAATACGTTTGAATTGCCAAAAGGTCAGAAGTGGGAATCAGCGCGGATGATTAAGCCGTTGGTGGGAGAAATGCCGGCCCTCGCGATCAGTCTGATGGAAAACAACGATACCAATTATCTTTTTTGGCGGATTCGAGCAAAGAATTCACAAGGAGAAACCACGGTCTCCACAGGAAGAAAGTTTTTTATCAATTTGCTGGCAACTACGGAGTGATTTTACTGAGAATCTCCTTCTTGGCAATGATAAAATAGAGTTTACCAAAAGAGCGCATGGTCCCCGCGCTCTTTTCGGCCAGTAACCCATTTCCCCAGAACAGATCCACCCGTCCCGGTCCTTTTATAGCCCCCCCCGTGTCCTGACTGACTATAAAACGTGCAAAGGATTTCTGACCTTTATATTGGAGCTGTTCGTCGAAATCCGGAATGTCCGAAACCAGGTATCCCAGACTGCCTTTTGGAAAAATGGTGACATCCAGGGCGATGGAACGGTGGGGCGTTAGTGGAACATTCAGGCTGCCTCGTGGATTCTCATTTGTCTCGCTCAGATTGAAGAATGTATAACTCTGATTGTGATAAAGAATCGGTTTTAACTCTTGCGGGTGGGTATTGATATACTCGCGGATTGATCCCATCGATACATCTTCAAGCAGGAGTTTGTTCTCCTCCACCAGCAGTTTGCCAACACTTGAATAGGGCAATCCATTTGAGCCGGCATAACTGAGCTTTACACGTCGACCGGCTGGAAGCACCAGAATTCCCGAACCTTGGATCTGCAAAAAAAAGAGGTCTACCGGATCCTGCATCCAGGCCAGTATCTCCGCTTTCTGCTCCAGAATATTCTGCTCCATAATCTCCTCTCGCGAGTGGTAGGGGATTAACTTCCCATTCTTTAAGCGGTAGACGATGGTCCGGTATTTAAGGGACTTTCTGAAGGTTTCCAGACTCAGCACGTGCAGATCCTTTGGAAGCGCATAAACAGGGACATTATAGCGGGGTGACGGTTGCAGGTCTCCTCTGAAAATTGGTTCGTAATAACCTGTCAGCATCACCTGTGCGCCTTTATTGGCAGCAGATTCGAAAATCAGGAATTTCTTCTCCAGCTCGACAATCAGATCATGATCGCTTTTGGTTTTTTTAACCAGCGATAAAAACAGTTTCATGGAAACTGAAATTTCGCCTGCCGAATAAGTCAGATTGCCATATTTAAAGCGTTGATCCTGTGGGATTTTGTCAAAATATACCAGAGATTGCGTCACGGACTGTTTCAATCCACTGAGAGGGAGGTCATCTCCTGTGATAAATTCGGAATAGGGGCGATTAACCAGTTTCATGCTGTTTGATGAATAATCAGCTACCAACTGGTCTGAGGGTAAATCGGGTGAGCGAAGTAGTCTTGAACAACTATCGATGAGGAGAATGCCGCAGAGGAGTAGAACTACAAATCTTATTTGGATCATAATAATGCTTCAGGAGTATTACGGTGTGTTTGTTCCAGTTAAAGTTCTACAATTCCTTCGGCGCCGACGACCGTGTTTCTGCCCCTCTCTTTGGCCAGATAGAGGCAATGATCGGATCCTTTGAGGACGATTTCAGGTGTATCCCCATTTTCAGGAAAGGAGGCAACGCCAAAGCTGGCGCTCAGGGTGCCTTTCGGCTGCTTCTGCTCATTAATAAATTTTTCTTCGTCGATGGTTTTTCTCAGTTTTTCAGCAATGTTTTCAGCCATCTTCTTGGGTGTGCCGGGCAGGACAATGACAAATTCCTCGCCTCCATAGCGGGCAGCCATGTCACTTCTTCGAACGCCGTCTTTCATGATCCGTGCGATTTTTTTCAACACCTCATCGCCCAGTTGATGCCCATTGGTGTCATTATAGTGCTTGAAGTTGTCAACATCCATCATAATAATGGAGCAGTGGTTGCCGTGCAATTCCGCCTGGATGAACTCCTCTTTGATGAAAGTGTCGAAGTGCTTCCTGTTGAACAAGCCGGTCATTCCATCCGTTGCGGCTGTTTTTTCTGCTTTTTGAATGTTGCTGGAAAGCAGGGATAGTTTCTGTTTCGTCTCGACAATACTATTAATTTTGAATAGGGCATCTTCAATCGTAAAGGGCTTGAACAGAAAATCAGTAATTCCCAGAGTGGTGATGGTTCTCCTGAATGTCATGTTCTTGAGTTGATCGCTGATAACCAGGGTCGATGTTTTATCCGGGTTGCTACTCAGTAACTTTCTCAAAAATGTATCGTATTCCCATTCGGGACTGCTGAAAAATGGATCAACAATAATCAAATCTGGCTTGAGAGCGTTCAGTGCATTCAGCGAGGCTATCTGTGAGCCAAATTCGAAAATCTCATTAAACACAAAATTCTTCTCAATCAGGCCCTTGATGATCTTACGGTCCCATTCATGTTCATCGATAATCAGAACTTTAAACTGTACCGCAAGCTCGATATTGGGGTCCAAAGGAAGGTGCAGAGAGATGCGTTCGTTCTCCTCAATGGTGGTAATCTGCATCTCTCCTTGATGAAGGTCGACGATGCGTTTAGCCAGAGGCAGCAGCAGTTCCCCTTTCTGCAATGAAAGCTCTACGCCATCTGCCACCAGATCATCTTCAATAACATCGATATCCGGAGTAAAAACAGACAGGTCTCCAGATGTGAACGCCAATACAACCTGAGATTTTTCCTGAACCTGATAACAGGAAAAATGAAGGGGTGTACTTACCCCTTTTTCCCGTTTGATATAATCGAATATATCGCTCAGCGCTTGAAATAGTTTTTTCTCATCCGCAATAATGACCGTCAGCGCTGGATCAATATCGAAACTCAGATGGGGCAGCTCTTTGATATAGTCTTTGTAAGTAGCAATAAAATCGCCAAACTGGATGACGTTGAACGAAAGATCGATGCCCGATGTCATTTCCGCCATTGTGATCAGGTTCTCTACCAGCTTATCCATTTTTCTTTCTTCATCAATGATAAGTGAAAGATAGGACTGGTATTCAGCGGATTTATCATCGAGAGGGATCTTTCGCTTGAGTAGATCTGTATAATTGGCGATGCTGTCCAACGGCGTTTTCAATTGGGTGGACATATTCGAAAGGAATTGGTCTTTGATTTTATTACTCTTTTCGAGCGCACCCAGAGTGTCTTCCAGCTCCTCATAAGTCTGCTTTAACTCCTCATTCGCTTTGAGAATGTGCTCTTCGTACTGCTTTTGAATCGTAATATCCCTGATTACGACCGCGAAAATAGTCCTTTCTGTTTTATGATCTACGCTTGAACGGATAGGCGAAACGGATATCAGAGCAGGGAATGTTTTTTTACTTTTACAAATAGCTGGTTTCTGACCCGTCCAGCCACCTGCAAAGAGATCCGAGAAAGTGGATCCTTTTTTAACTAAATCCTGAAAGAGTTTATGCAGGTTAAGCTTTTTTAATTCCTTATTGCTATAGCCATAAAGAGAGAGAAAGGCATGATTTCCGGAAAGTAGAGCCCCTTTTTCGTCTACCGTGATGATGGCATCCAGATTCGACTCAACCACCTGCGAAAAGAGTTTGATCTGGGCAAGTTTATCTTGTAACTCCCTTTCGAGATCCTGGGAAACCTCTGTAATTTCCTTGTTGAATTTGTCGAGATCCTGTTTTTCCAGGACGGCGTTTTCATATAGTCTTGCCCTGTCGGTAGTGATTCGCAGTTTTTGAGCGAGGATATTGCTGAACATCTTGAAGAAAGCGTTCGCCAGTTTCTGACTGTCTGCATCATCTTTATCCAGAAAACTGGACTCGATGGCAATCACCTTACTGGGAAGAACCGCTATCACATCAGCGGAACGTGGCTCGGCCGGTGTAATGACTGCCATCTCACCGATTATGTAGCCTGGTTGATCGATATTCAGGATAAATTTCTCTCCGGCATAAACATCAAACTCGCCTTCGAGAAGAATGTATACCATTCGATCACTTTTATTCTTCTCGCGGATTAAAAACTCGGCGGTTCCAACTTCGAAAATCCAGGCTTTCAGAAAGATCTCCTTCAGCACCTTCGAATTGACTGTTTGGAAATAGGGAGTAGATTCAATCAATTGAATTGCTTGAACTATTTTGTCAGGATATTCATCTAGAAAAATCTTTCTCATGAATTATTTTCGATTACAACGGGTCTATGGATTCATTCCGGTTAGATTCAGTCGTCCTTGTTGAGCCACCGCTGAAGAAAAACGTTGCTCTTACTTGTTTTTTTTTATATTGCGACATTATAGCTCATGATTAACATTAATATCAAGAAGTTTTGTCCAGCGATCTGAATCATTGTGAGTGATTTTGAAAATGCTGAAACGGTTGACCCATCTATTTTTTCCGAAAAACGATAAATTCAGCTAACTGTTTAATACTGGTTTTAAACTCATTATCCGCAATAGGGTCAAGGGAATCTTTTGCTTTGCCGACATATATTTGCGCCTGCTCCAAGGTATAATCTCCAGAGCGGTGAAGAGCGATCAGCTGGCAGATTCGTTCAACGTGGTGGTCAGTGATTTTTGCTGCAGACATAATTTCATCAATTTCAGATTTTTCTGCCGGGGAAGCCGTTTCAATCAAGTGACTCAAAGGTAATGTGATCTTTCTCTCTTTAAGGTCAACACCTTGCTCCTTGCCCAGGTCTTTATTGCTCAGATCATAGTCCAAAGCATCATCAACCAGTTGAAATGCCATTCCGATATTTTTACCGCACTCTAACAGTGCCCCCTGTTCTGTTTCCGTACCACTACCCAGAATACATCCAATCTGCATGGCAGCTTCCATCAGGCTGGCGGTTTTATAATAAATAATGTCGAGATACTCCGACTCCGTCGTGACTTCATTGTTGCGGGTCAACTGCCTTATCTCACCCCGCGCCATCACTGTGGCTGTATTAGATAGTATTTCCATCAACCTCAGGTTTTTCAGGGTTCCCAGATAGTAAAAAGCGTAACCAAATAAATAGTCTCCTACCAGCACGGAAGCTTCGTTTCCCCAGATGGTTCGAGCTGATTTTTGAGATCGTCTTAAATCGGCATTGTCAACCACATCATCGTGCAGAAGCGTCGCCGTATGCAAGTATTCAATAATATTTGCAGCCACATAGGCGTCATGTGTAATTTTGCCGACTGAACCGGTAGCCAACAATAACATGGCTGGGCGAATGCGTTTTCCCCCAGACTTGAGAATATACTTTCCAACTTCTGACAGGAGTGGAATATCCGTCTCTATGTTTTTAAGCAATAGAGCTTCGACTTCTTTCAAATGATCACCAATAGGCAACAATATCTGATCCAGAGGAACAATGGTCGGCTGATTATTCATATTTGATAATGGAACGTCGTTTGCTGAATTAAAATGTCAAGGGGGACTATTTTTTTTGGGGGGCTCCCGGGGTCCCTGGTTTTTGCACAATAGCCGGTTTTGGCTGATCTGTTTTTCGGTTAACCTCTGTTTGAGCTTGATTCAGCTTTTGATATCTCTCATATGCCAGAAAGGCTTTGTCCGTTTCTCCGATTTTGTCCAGAGCCAGTGATAGGTTGTACCACGCATTCCCTAGTTCAGGCATGTAACTAATCGCCTGCTGGTAGGACTCAATAGCTTGTTCGTATAATACAAGCTGATAATAGGCCAGCCCAAGATTGTAGTGAAAACCGGCCTGCCGATGATCAAGTGCAATAGCCATTTTATACTCAAGAATGGCATCCCGGGGGTTATGTTGTGAAAACAGTTGATTACCACGGTGAAAATGCTTCAAGGCTCCAATGGTCAACTCCTCCTGACTCGGACTACACCCATACCCAGTCAGCATGAGCAAAACCAGAACGAGGACTGCAGGAGCTGGTAGACGGTGTTTTAACATTGTTACACGCTTGAAGATAAGGCAGTGGCTTTCAGTATCGGGTTAAAGTTCTAACTGTAGACAGTTGCGCCGAATTACGCTTCTAAGCTATAACAATTCAGTGGGAGAAGCAATCAAAATAACAGCGCTGCATATATATGAAATACTAGGGTATTACATCCACACATGTCTCTCCCAGATTTCACCTGTCAGTGGCACAATACTTCTGACTCTGTACTATTCAACAAAAAACGACTTTCAGTACATTTTTGCGTTGACGAAACGGCAAATTCCAGGCATAAATGTATATTGTATTTTTATTCACTGTAATGTTATTAACCTTTTAATTAACTGATGACTCCATGACTGAATTGACTAATATTTACCACGAAGAAACTCCGCTTGAATTCCTGGATGAGGAGTTCGACTTTGAACAAAGAGTAACAGAAAGCCTTGAAAAAATAAATGAATTAAATATCGTTGAAGGAACGGTGACCAAAATCACAAAAGATTTTGTGACGGTTGACTTCGGATATAAGTCTGAGGGACAGATCCCCTCCCAGGAATTTTATGACAGTGATGGAGCACTAACAGTCGAGGTTACAGATACCACAGAGATCTATCTGGAACGGTTTGAGGATGAACACGGCCAGGTTGTTGTTTCCAAAGAAAAAGCCAAAAAACTTCGAGTTTGGGAAGATGTCGGGAAGGTTTACAGCGAAGACGGTATCGTTTCCGGTGTGATTACGGCTCGCATCAAAGGTGGTTTATCGGTGGATATTGGAATTAAAGCCTTTCTGCCCGGATCACAGGTTGATCTGCGACCGGTAAGAAATCTGGATAAACTCCTCGGAGAGCGGTTTGATTTCAAAGTGCTGAAATACAATCCCAAAAGAGGAAATATTGTCCTCTCACGCCGTGCTATCTTGGAACTTGACCGTGTGGAACAACGCGAGAAGACTCTCGAACTGTTGCAGGAAGGTGCGATTATCAAAGGACATGTCAAGAATATCACCGATTATGGTGTTTTCGTTGACCTCGGCGGTGTCGACGGGCTGCTGCATATTACAGACATGACCTGGGGTCGGATCGTTCATCCTTCAGAAATGTTCGGTATTGGCGATGAGATCGAAGTCATTGTCCTGAAGTTTGACGAGGAAGAAGAGAAAGTCTCCCTGGGTTTCAAACAGAAATCAGCCAATCCGTGGGACAGCGTTGCAAACAAATACCCGATCAGTACTGAAGTGGTTGGTAAAGTGGTCAGCCTGACAAATTACGGAGCCTTTATCGAGATTGAAGAGGGCGTCGAAGGGTTAATCCATGTTTCTGAAATGTCCTGGACCAAGAAGATTCGACAACCTTCTGCGGTGGTTTCGTTGGGAGACCAGATAACAGCTGTGATCAAAGAACTGGATACAGAGCAAAGGCGGATTTCTCTTTCCATGAAGGAAGCGCTGCCGAATCCGTGGAAGGGAGTTGCAGAAGCAAATCCCACAGGTACAGTTGTGCAAGGAAAAATTCGCAATATCACAGATTTTGGAATTTTCGTCGGGCTGGATGAGGGGATTGACGGTCTGGTACACATTTCTGATATGTCCTGGAGTCAACGACAGCGGAATCCGAATGAGCTCTACAACAAGGGTGACGAAATTGACGTGAAAATCCTGAACATTGATGTGGATAACCAACGGCTTTCTCTTGGGATCAAGCAGCTGACAGAGGACCCCTGGCAAACACTGGAAGGGGAGTTGAATGAAGGTGACGTCGTTATCGGTAAAATTGTGCATTTGGCTGATTTTGGTGTGTTTCTCGAAATACGGCCGGGTGTTGAAGGTTTAATTCATGTCAGTGAAATAGACAAAGAAGTTAGCAAGAAGAGTCTGGCAAAGTTTTATCCTTTAGGAAGCGAGATTCAGGCCAAGATCATTAATCTCAAAGTCAGTGAAAGAAGGCTGGGACTGAGTGTTATTGGTCTTTCGGAAGCGAATTACCGACAGCTACAGGAACAGGGCATTGTCATCATGACAGATGATGAGGATGAGGAAACACCATCTACCGAAGAGGCGGCTGAAACGACAGACGTATCTCCTGAGGCTGAAGCTTCCAACGAAACAGAGGTTCCCGCTGAGGAGACTGCACCCTTGGAAGAGGAAGCAGCAGAACCGGCAGAAGAAGTGGCTGCACCTGTGGAAGAGGAAGCAGCAGAACCGGCAGAAGAAGTGGCTGCACCTGTGGAAGAGGAAGTAGCAGAAGAAGCAGCTGCACCTGCACCTGCTGAAGAACAAGCTGAGGATGCGGAACCTGAAGCTGACGATGAAGGCGAAGCAGCGGCACCTGAGGAATAGGATTTAGATGTTTAATAGCGGCTGGAACTGCCGAGTTCCAGCCGTTGGAGTTTTCTGGCTCTATGCTGAAAAGAATCAAGTCCCCTGACCCCCATCACTATTCATTTGCTGCAATCTTGATCTTCTCGATCAGTCTGCACGCTGTTGTACTTTCCCAGCTGGAATGGAAACTTAGCATTGAGCTACCACCGGAAGTGATTTTTGAGGTGCAATTGCTGGAACCTCAGAAAAAGATCATCATACCAAAACGGATTCAACCTAAACCTGCGGAAATCAAAAAACGGAAACCTCTCAACAGGCGGACTGCACAACCAGCTGCCCGGAGTTCTGCTCCCAGTGCTCAGCCAACTCCAAAACCCTTACCAAAACCGTTCCTAAGTATTACACCGGATGTCAGTCAAACTGGCAGTTTAAAGGAGAATGGGTTATCAAGAAAAAGTCTCCCCATTCGCGCTCCTGCCACACGCCCCCTGATTTCCAATCTTAAAGTCCCTGGGAGCAAGGAAGTTGATCAAACCTCGTCAATTGCGGATAGACCGCCAGCGTCATCATTGTTGCCAGATTCAGGAGAACTGCAACCGGCGCCACCGGTTGAGGACCTGGATTCTAGACAGATTGCGGCATCAAATCGACAGACGGATATCAGAACTGAAATTAATAGTCGGAAGGATGATGTCCGATTCAGGGTCGTCGAACAGAAAGTTGATGAAGCTTCTCAGGAGGCTGGTACAAATGAGGGTGGTGAGAGTATGATTGAAGGAGAACTCAAGCAACGGCAGGTCATCTTTAAGCCGGATCCGCCGGTGATCAACCTGGAAAAGGATGTCACCATTACGTTAAAGTTTACAGTCCTGCCCAATGGTGAAGTTGACCAAATCTTTCCGTACCGTAAAGCGGATCCGAAATTAGAGACATTAGCAATGCAGATGTTGCGACGATATCGTTTCGAGCCTCTCTTTGAGAACGACAAGATTCAACACGGAATTATCCATTTTTCGATCTACCGCAGCAAATGATCGCTCTCACTCGTTGTTAGTGTGTCTGGGGAAATCGACAATTTTCCGGCTACCTGCTGGTTTGGGGATCTCTGCAGTGGCAAGTTTCTTCTTCCAGGGTTTTTTAATCTTGGCAGTGATTAAGGGAGAAATCACTCGAACTGCCTTCGGTAGGAAGGTAAAAGAGGCCGGTAATCTGCCAATGTGTGTCCCGTCCGCGATTAGTTTGTTATCTTTGCCGACGCCATTAATCTCCAACTCGTTGAGCTTTTTGTATAAGAGATCTGGTTTTTGACTTTCCAGTTTTCCTGAAAGCAGATCCGGTAATGCAGTCGTGATGCCTTTCAGGGTTCTTGAGTTCAGCTGAATATAGTCAAACCCGGTGAGATTGATCCGCATTCTGTGTCCTATCTTAGGTCCCCTTGTAATTCTCCTACCAAGCAGCAGTATCCCAAAAAAATACTCACCCTGATATAGCAGTTTGCCTTTATGTATCAGCGAAATGGTTTTCTTTTTTTTCCGAAAGGGCAGGATAGGCGCGGATTTTGTCCAATTTAGCAAACTCTCCAGTACTAAGGGAATCTTCAATAGTGGCAGCCCGACCAATACATCGTTTAACACGAGTTGATTGGAAGGGAAGCCATGGTGATCGATGTAGTGACAACGAATCAAATCCATCGGAATGGATTGCTTTTTTTTGATCAGGGCGATGGATTTTTGAACACGCCTGGGCAGCCCCAAGCCATCCGTTAATGCTGAACGACTGGAATCGGAGATGAAAGCCAGTATATTCTGCCCGAGGTTTTCAGTCAGTGCTGGATAGAGATTGTTGACGATCCGGTTGAAAAATATACTGTCACCGATTAAAACAATGACCTCGAAATTCTCGAGATCAGATGCCGGTATATCGGAGGCGGATTCTGGATAAAACACCTCAGGTGAGTCGAACTGCTCTATAATCAGCAAGCGGTTTTTTCTCCAAAACTTTGCTGTTCGAGCAGAAAGAAGAATATTTACAATAAAGAGACAGTTCATTAATGATCATCCTGTTGTAAATTGCCTTTTAATACCACTTTCTTACATCATCCTGCTAATATTTGTAAAGCTGCTTTTAAAACTGTATCGACCTGGATTTCGCTTAAACACTGCCGTTGAATGCTATTGGTACATCTTCCCTTGCCGTTTCTACTACAAGGACGGCATTTGAGATCAATTTCCATTGTGCGGCTCTGGTCCAGAAAAGGGGCATAACCGAATTCTTTGACGGTCGGGCCGAAGATCGCCAAAGCGGGCACCTTCATCGCTTCCGCAAAATGTACAACTGCTGAGTCGTTGCTGACAACCAAATGACAGTGCTCCAGCATAGCGGCAGTCTCCTTGAACGATAGCTTCCCTGCCAGGTTGAGAGGTTTTTTGCGGCTGTTCTCAACAATCCAGGAGGGTTCTGATTCATCTTTAGAACCCAATAATATGACTTCGTAGCCATTATCTTGCAATGAATCGCATAGTTCAAGAAAAGACTCTCTGGGCCAGCATTTTCCTTGAAATGATGCTCCCGGGCCGAGAGCAACAACTTTCTTACCTTGCAACTGATGTTCAGTGACGATTGCAGCAGCCCGCTCTTTCTCATTCCTGTCAGGAAAAAGTTCAGTAGAGGACGCCAGTTCGATTGTGCCGGTCAGGGGCTTGATCAGATTAAGGTACGCTTCGCGTTGGTTCACTGAATTCTTCATCAGGTTGATACCAGTCTGCAGGAGAATGTTCCGTTTGAAGCTGCGTTTATTCATCAAAACGGTTTTTTGGCTGAAACCACAGAAGATCCCCAGCCATTTCATAAGCAGTAAGCGACTTCTGAGTGAGCGATGGGCATCAATGACCAGATCATAGTGGTCTTTTGGATATTGAGAGATAAAATGATTGAGTGCTGAAATTCCTTCTTTTCTGTCGAGCGCAATGATCTGGTTTATATGGGGGTTGTTTGCGCAAACGCTTTCAAAAGTGGTTGAAGTCAAAAAGTCAATTAAAACACCTGGAAAATGCCTGTGAATTTCTCTGAACAACGGCGTCAGGAGAATGATATCCCCCAGTGACGAAAAGCGGATGATTAAAACACGGTTTAATGGTAGCATTGCAGTTATTAAAAATATAATTGAGAGGTTGACTGCCTGATTGTTATTCTACACGCTTCTGTCGAATTGACAATGGGCGGAACAAGCGGAAGGCCTGATTTCGCTGCAAACGGAAAAGAGAATATTTGTCTTGGAAGAAATGAAACAGCATTCCCGGTTGTGGGTATACAACTATGATTTCGAATTTGAACTGGCCAATGAACTGAGGGATTATCGCGACAGATCTCGGTTTCATCCCTGGTTTTTTCTTAACCGGTCATGGCATGTCCTGTTGCCTATGGCAGAGTCCTCAGACAGCATCCTCACATATGCAGAGCCTCATCCTGATCTGATCCAGGATCTTGAAAAAAAGCTGGGTGAGTTACCCAGCTTTCTTGTTCTAATGCCTGAGCGTGAAAGTAATGCGGTTTTTGAAGATCTGGAATCACAACCTGTCTCTTTCCAGGCTTCAAATTACTGGCGCATTTCTCCATGGGGCTGGAGTCCAAAAGCCATTGCCTTTGGTAAATTAATGGACTCTCCTGGAGTGGGCAAGAAAGATGAACAGTCTATTCGCTGGACGAACTCCAAAAAAACATCCCATACCCTCAGACAAAATATCCTACCTGACCCCTTTCGAATTCCCGGTCAGGTCATTGAAAAACAGGATCTAATTAAAGATTCAGTGGCAGAAACGATGGCTCGACTGATACGGCAACATGATCACGTTTTTGTCAAACATCTGTACGGTTCTGCGGGAAAACTTTCCGACCTGTGTAAAAGCCCTCATTTTTCCGAACGAAAAATTCGGAAATGGAAAAATTGGATTCGGACAACGGGTGGAATTTTGGTGGAGAAATCGGTTCCGATCCTCCAAGAGTGGAGCGTCCAGGTACGAATTGCTGATTCGGTGCTGTACCCCATTGCAGTCACCCGCCTCTTTTCGTCAGGGAATGGGAACTATCTGGGAACCCTGATCGCAGATAGGGATCAAGAACAGCTGGGCTTTCATATTGATAGCTTGAGGCCGGTGTTGAAACAGATCATGGAAATCGGCTATGAGGGACCCTTGGGAATCGATTTGATTGAAACGACTGCTGGAGAGTTCAAATTTCTCGAGATCAATGGTCGACTGACAATGGGGCGGGCAGCCTTTGAATGGCATCGTAGAATTTCTGAAATGCCGTTTTCCGTTTTCACGAATTTAATTTTCAGACCCGGTCAAATCCCAAGTTATCCGTTGATTAGGGACTACATTCGAAAGGCAGAACAACGGTATGGGTTTCCGGTAACAGTGCTCAATTTCGTCCTGGATGAGTCAAATAACGGTCTGCTGATTTCCTTATTGATTGAGGGGAACGACCCGGACAGTATCTGGTCGTTTCTGGGTAATTTGAAACAGGGGTTGAAGAAAGATCTGCATTGATCGGAATATTATCCGCTTCATCTTTCTGGAATGGAGAATCTCAAAGATTTGAACGGTTAAAGAGCTTTCTTAAATAATTAATTGCACTTCGAATAAAAATGTTTTATTTCTTAGGACCGTTTTAAAAAAAACAGATTGCGGCTTTGTTGTTTTCCAGAGAAAATATTATTGAGGGCGCATTAAAGTATTCTTTCTATTCAGGCCGGTGATGAAAAAATCCTTCAACTGTCAGCAGATAATCACGGCAGCAAGGATTATTAACCATATTAAATTTGGAGTGAAAAGCGATAATGACTAGTCGAAAAAGTGGTTTGAAATTTAGCGCCTCGTTTTATAAGAAAAGTGAATCGGTACCAACTGTCTGGGACAGTATTGAATGGGAGAAGAGAAACGCATCCATTACTGCGGCCGATGGTGAAACCATTTTCGAGATGAAAGACATTGATGTGCCGAAGCAATGGAGCCAGCTGGCCACTAATATCGTCGCCTCCAAATACTTCAGAAAGGCAGGCATCCCCGGTAAAAAAGGACATGAGAGCAGTGTTAAAGAGCTGGTTTTACGGATCACAGAATCCATCACCGATTTTGGTCTGAACAATGGCTATTTTACTGCTGATGAAGATGCAGAGAATTTTAAGTTGGATTTGCAGTGGCTCCTGCTTCAGCAGTATGGCGCATTCAACAGCCCTGTTTGGTTTAACGTCGGCGTTTTCCATCAATATGGAATATCGGGCAGCGGCAGCAACTACGCCTGGAATAGAAAAGATGGTTTTGAGCAGATTGAAAACCAGTATGAGCGTCCTCAGGGAAGCGCTTGCTTTATTCAGAGTGTCGAGGACGATCTGGAAAGTATCTTCCAACTGGCTACGAATGAGGCGAATCTTTTCAAGTACGGCAGTGGCACCGGATCCAATATGAGCCTGCTGCGAGGCGCCAATGAGAGACTGAGCGGTGGCGGACAAAGCTCCGGGTTGCTGAGCTTTTTGAAAGTACTGGACAGCGCGGCCGGTGCCATCAAAAGTGGCGGGACCACTCGACGGGCTGCAGTCATGAGATGTCTGGACGCTGACCATCCCGAAATCATAGACTTCATCGACTGGAAAGTAAAAGAGGAGGCCAAGGCACAGGCCTTAATTGCACAGGGATACAGTTCTGATTTTAATAGTGAAGCCTATAGCACCATCAGCGGTCAGAATAGCAACAATTCAGTCCGACTCACGGATGACTTTCTGAGAGCAGTTGAAAATAATGAAGAGTGGCAGACAATCAATCGCACCACCGGTGAAGTTTATGAGACACATAAAGCCCGGGCTGTATACCAGAAAATTTGCGAAGCCACTTGGTCCTGTGCGGATCCCGGCGTCCAATTTGACACCATCATCAATGATTGGCACACCTGCACTAATTCGGCACCTATCCGGGCTTCCAATCCCTGTTCTGAATTCATGTTTATTGATGATTCCGCCTGTAATCTTGCCAGTTTGAACCTGGAAAAGTTTCATAAGAATGGTGCATTCGATGTCGCCCAGTTTAAAAAAGCCTGTCGAATTTTTCTGGTAGCGCAGGATATACTGGTAGATTTCGGCAGCTACCCCACAAAGAACATTTGCCGAAATAGTCATGAATACAGACCCCTCGGCCTGGGATATGCCAATCTGGGAACCCTGTTGATGCTGAACGGAAGTCCCTACGACAGTAGCCGTGGCCGTGCGCTTGCCGGACTGGTGACAGCTATCATGACCGGTCATGCTTACGAAGTCAGTTCCGAAATGGCTAAAAAGATCGGACCCTTCAAACGGTTTGCCGAAAATAAACCGGTGATGTGTGGTGTTATCAAAAAGCATCGGGATAGTCTCTCCCATGATTTTTTTAATATCAAGGGTGACAAGTTGATCGATATTTTAGCCAGGGCGGCTGGTAAGTGCTGGGATAATGCTGTCGAGGTGGGAGAGAAAAACGGTTTCAGGAACAGTCAGGTCACGGTTCTGGCACCGACCGGCACCATCGGCCTGTTGATGGACTGTGCCACGACCGGTGTGGAACCAGCCTTTTCACTGGTGATGTGGAAGAAGCTGGCGGGCGGTGGTGTGATTCCGATGGTTAACCAGAGTGTGCCGACGGTTCTCAACTACTTAGGATACTCCGAATCCCAGATCACAGCGATTACTCAATACATTGAAACGAATTCAACCATTGAAGGATGTGAGGACGTCAATAAGGAACATCTGGCTATTTTTGACTGCGCGATGCCCAGCGGAAAAGGTCAACGTTTAATAGCCCCCATGGGTCATGTGAAGATGATGGCGGCTATCCAGCCCTTTATCAGTGGTGCCATCAGTAAAACGGTTAATATGCCGCATGAAAGCTCGGTGGACGATATTTCCAATGTTTATTTTGAATCATGGAAACTCGGTCTAAAAGCCATTGCTATCTACCGGGATGGTTCAAAAGGTTCTCAGCCACTGTCAACCGCTCCCTCAAAAGAGGAGCAGAACAATCTGGAAACGATCAACTACCTGAAAGACGAAATCGAGAAACTGCAAACCTTCTACGACCAAAAACAGCATAAAAACAAAGCACTGGATTGGGGAAGTAAAAAGCAGCTGCCGAGTGAGAGGCGAGGGAGAACCTGGGAATTTAAGTTGGCCGGGACAAAGGTCTTTCTCAGAAGCGGCGAAAATCCCGACGGCTCTTTGGGTGAGATCTTTGTCGATCTGGGGTATAAGGAAGGGTCCACGGTCAGGGCCTTGATGAACCAGTTTGCAATTAGCATCTCTTTCAGCCTGCAGCACGGTGTGCCGCTGGCAAAACTCGTGGAACGTTTTTCATTTACCAAGTTTGAACCCCACGGTCATGTCGCCGGGCACCCCTACATGAAGAATGCGACCTCACTGATTGATGCGATTTTCAGAATACTGGGTTATCAGTATCTGGGACGTACCGACTTCTTCCAGATTACACCGCCCGTAGTTGAGGCTGCCGGGGAAAACCCGGCAGCTACCGGAACCAGTGCCAATCCGGGAAAATCGAATCCGGGGCCTAACCCGGTGACGACCAATGACCATATTCCTTGTGGCGAGTGTGGCGGAATTGATTTTCTCAGAACAGGAACCTGCTATGTCTGTATGACCTGTGGTGCCAGTCAGGGGTGTAGCTGATTCTGAACGAATTTCAAAATTCTCGCGATTTTTTCGGTGGCCAATATTGTTGCGACAACAGGGCAATAATAGTGGTTCGCTTATTGCTGGGGTCTGCTCATAAATTGGTCGCCTCCAGCTTTGGAGTAGGTCCGATTTTGGGTGGTCTGCTCAAGGACTTTTGGGATATCAAGGAGGCTTTTGCGGGAGCAGGGGGAGTGATGCTGGTTTTCTCCATTGCCTCGTTGCTGGTCACAAAGGGCTTTGACGCGGATGGTCATCGATTAATGGGCGGATCATCGAATAATCTGCAATACCACTTCTAGCTGCAAAAAATAAGAATCACAAGAAATTGCAGTCCAACAATAAAAGCAGCGTTTAAGATTGCAAAGGGCAGGCTTTGACTGCTTGAGGTGTTTGCATGGGTTCGTCTTTGGTTCTGCCTGCGGTCATCGTTCCTTCTTTCTGCCGAAGATTCGGTTGGGGATGCGGTTGCTTCCATTGATCTCAATCGTTTTAGGTACTGTTTTTTCTGCCTGTTAAATCAGACCCGGTGTAAGGCGATCATCCTTGCTCGCTTTCTTTTCATTCTAAACAATCCTCTGAATTACTGTAAAGAAAAAATTTTACAGTGACAATCATCATCCCGCCATCTACTTATCCCGCTAAGCAACTAATAATATGGAAAGTATTTGGCATCTTTGCCAGTTTGCGCAGCAGCCGGAAGATTGAATGCTTGCTTGGAAAATACTTGGATTATGAGGGCAGGGCAGGATTAGGAACCTATTTTCAAAGAAAGCTTTTTATTGACAGACGCTCAATGGTTTATTAACGTTGTACACGTTTAAAAAAGACCACTTCCTGATACCATGCGAGTGAATCGCAACCGTATAATTTGCCTTTCGTTAAATATATATATCAATAGTATATCTTTTTCACAGGCTTGGTATCCGCCAAGTTAGGGTATGGGGTGGACAACGCTTTAGCCGAGAGCAGGAGTGAATTGGTGAGTGATTTAAATCAAGCATAAACTACAATTTTTTGATCAAGGAGGAGAGAGAAAATTATGTTACCTGTATTGATACCACCTGCGGACTATTCGATTTTTGGGATACCGATGGTTGCACTGACCGCTATCATAACTTTAGTGGGATTGGGTTTTCTGGCTTTCGTTCTGATAAAAAGAATGCAGCCTCTGATGGCGGCAGCACCTGATCCGCGATTTGACCGTATTCCTGAGAGAATAACACAGTTTATCAAGATATTCTTAGTACAGTATCGGCACCCACGCTATATGTTTGCTGGTATTTTGCATATTGCCATCTTCTTTGGTTTTTTGTCGCTTCTGTTTCGTACCGGGTCATTGGCGATTATTGGTTTCAAAGCGGATTTTGCGATTCCAGGCTTGGATGGTGGACTCTATTTTGTAATCAAAGACTATGCAGCCACGATTGTGGTGATTGCCTGTGTCATTGCCGCTATTCGCAGAGGCCTGTTCGAGTCTGAGCGGTACAAGGTTCCGGAAAAATATGGGCATGGTCATACCGGCGAAGCGGTTTTTGTCCTAGCCGTGATTTCAGCCATGATGATCACTGAAAGCCTGTTTGAAGCCGCTCTGGTTGCAGAACAGGTCAACCAGGGGTTGGTTTCCCATCTTCCGCCATTGTCAATAGCCTGGCTGTTTGAAGGGATGCTTGGCAATGCAGAAAAGGGGACGCTACAGGGTGTTCATATTGTAGCTTATCTGCTTCACTCCCTGACTTTTTTCTTCTTCATGGCGTTTTTGCCCTTCGGCAAGCATTTTCACGTGTATACTTCAGCCTTTAACATTTTGTTCATGAGGGTGAAACGTGGAAATATCAAGCCGGTAGTACATGGTATTACCGAAGATAAACTGGACGAACTGGAGTCTTTCGGTGTCAAGAAGCTTGAAGATTTTACCTGGAAGCATCTGCTGGATTTTTACACTTGTGCAGACTGTGGCCGCTGTTCTGATAACTGTCCAGCCAATGCGGTTGGTAGACCACTGTCTCCACGATTTATTTCGATTAAGGGACGGGATCTGATGTTTAAAAATTATCCCATCTTCGGTAAGAAACCCGAGAGCCAGATGCTGATCGGTGACATTTACGAAGAAGATGAGATCTGGTCCTGTACCACTTGTGGGGCCTGTGAGCAGGAGTGCCCGCTGGGAATCGAGTACATCGATAAAATTGTCGATCTAAGGCGGGGTATGGTTGACGAAGGGATGGTACCTCAATCTCTGCAAAAACCACTCAAGGCGCTGGAAAAACGTGGCAATCCATGGGGCAAGATGGAAAAGAAACGCATGGATTGGGCTACGGATAAAGAATTTGCCGCTGATTGCCAAGTGAAATCATTTGAAAAGGGAGATACTGCTGAGACACTATACTTTGTTGACAGTATCTCATCGTTTGATGATCGAATGCAGGACATTGCCAAGGCGACCGCCAGGATTCTGGATGCGGCAGGTGTCGATTTTGGTGTTCTGGGCAAGCTAGAAAAAGACTCCGGAAACGAGGTCAAACGGTTTGGTGAGGAGATGCTGTTTCAGGATCTGAAAGAGCAGAATACCGAAGCCATTCTGGAATCGGGTGTCAAGAATATTGTCACAGCCGATCCCCACGCGCTGAACGTGCTTAAGAATGACTATTCCGGGTTACCCCCTGTGGAACACATCAGCCAGGTAATTGCCAGAAAGGTAAAATCCGGTGATTTGAAGCTTGAGAAGGCAGACGATGATCAGAAGGTTTACACCTATCATGACCCCTGCTATCTGGGTCGCCATAATGAGCTCTACGAAGATCCACGAAATGCGATTGACGGTATTCCCGGAATCAAACGGGTGGAAATGGAGAAAAACCGGGATCGTTCATTCTGCTGCGGTGGTGGTGGTTTGATGCTTTTTTACGAACCGGAAGAAGAGACCCGCATGGGTGTTTTAAGAGCGGAAATGGCAAAAGCGGCTGGTGCTAACGTCATCGTGACAGCGTGTCCGTTCTGCCTTGTGAATATGGAGGATGCCATCAAGGTTGCTGGATTGGAAGGAGAAATGGAAGCTATTGACCTTTCAGAACTAATTGATCGTCATATAAAAAAGTAAAAAAGATTGATCAATGTCCTTATCTTAATTGGTGATTTATGGAAGAAAACTGATTAAGGGCTTTAAACAATAGGAACTTATTTGGGATAATGGTTTGTGTAAACAATCATTATCCCCGCAAACTGTTTTTGTATCAACAACATTGGAGGATAAACATGGAGATTTTGGTTTGTGTCAAAAGAGTCCCCGATAATGAAGAAAACGAGATTGAACTGAACAGTGCCGGAAACGACATTGAAAAAGACGATCTGGTATACTCTGTTAACGAATGGGATAACTACGCAGTCGAAGAGGCTATTCAGATGGTGGATAACCACGGCGGTTCTGTGACTGTGGTTTCGATTGGTGATGAAGAGTCAGAAGAAGTCTTGAGAAGAGAAATGGCCATGGGTGCCGAAAAAGGTATTCTGGTTTCTGATGATGCTTTTGAAGGCTCTGATGGTAAAGGTGTAGCCACCATTTTGAAGTCTGTGGTTGAGAAAGGCAATTATGATTTGATCATGACCGGTGCCCAGGCAGATGCGGGTGCAGCTCAGGTCGGTGGTATGCTGGCAGCCCTGATGGATATGCCCTATGCGTCACTGGTCAACAAAATTGAAGTTCAGGATAAAAAATTGAAGGTGGGTCGGGAAATTGAAGGTGGTGATCAGGAAATGAATGAAATTGATCTACCTTGTGTACTGTCTATCCAGACTGGTATTAACGAGCCTCGTTATGTCGGTATTCGCGGTATCAGAAAAGTAGCCTCTGTTGAAATTCCGACAATGACTGCTGCTGATCTGGGTCTGGGAGCGGATGCGGTTGGTGCAGGTGCAGCCAAAGTCCAACGGAAAGATTACTTTCAGCCGGAGCTGGGTGAAGGTGCTGAAATGCTCGAAGGAAGCACGGAAGAGATCGTTGATAAACTGATTGAACTACTTAAGGCAAAAGGAGGGCTACAATAATGGCACAAATCTTCGCATATATCGTACATAAAAACGGCGTTGCCGATGATACCGCCATGGAGCTGGTAGCGGCTGCCAAAAAACTGGATGCCAGCGTTGATGCAATTGCGGTGGTAACAGGTTCAGGCGCTGAGCTGGACACTGTTTGTAATGACGTGGCTGCTTCATACAAAGAAGTTTATAAGATTGATAACGAAGCCTTGGCGTATCCGAACGCTGAAGTCGTTAGAAAGGCGCTGGTTAACGTTTTGCCAGCTGATGGCATTGTTCTGGTTCCCCATACCACTTTTGGTATGGATCTCGGACCTGGCCTCTCCATTAAAATGGACTCTGCTTTTGTAGCCGATGCCGTTGATTTCGAGGGTGTTGAAGGCTCAACACTCAAAGTGGTTCGTCAGGAGTTCGGTGGTCAGGTCAGTGCTCATGTGGATTGTGACATTTCAGGTGGTGTGGTGATTAATGTTCGCCCTGGGCCCTTCCTGCCGGACGAAAGTAAGAGTGCAGGTGGACAGGTCGTGGATAAATCAGGTGATGTTGGTGATTTGACAGTTGGTCGCAAGTACTTGGAAATCATCGTTCCGGAAGCAGGTGACGTAGATATTACCAAGTCTGATGTCCTCGTATCTGTCGGTCGAGGTATTGAAGATGAAGATAATATCGAAGTGGCCAACGAACTGGCTGAAGCCATGGGTGCTGTTGTGTCCTGCTCAAGGCCGATCGTTGATGCGAAATGGCTGGATAAATCTCGCCAGGTGGGAACTTCCGGTCAGACTGTCAAGCCGAAAGTCTACATGGCTATGGGTATCAGCGGTTCTTTTCAGCATCTGGGTGGAATCAAGGGTTCTCCTTTTATCGTCGCTGTGAATAAGAACCCCAAAGCACCTATTTTTCAGGTGGCGGATGTGGGTATTATCGCAGATATTCTGGAGTTCATGCCTGAATTGACAGAGAAGATCAGCGGTCAATAAGCATTGATCTGCAGTTGATATTATAAGAAGCCGTTTGTCGTGGGAATCATGACAAACGGCTTTTTTTTTGTTTCCACTGTTGGCTGGAGAAAGGGGTTGCACTTCGATTATCTATGTGGATTAACCGGAGAGTGACCCGGATCAGGTATTGCTAGACTATACTGCTTTTAAATTGTATTCATAAATTTTGGGCTAACCACACCAAGCGTTTAACCAATGGAGATACTAACAGTATGACTAATACCAGCGATCGACTATCGTCTTTAGCCTCAATTCCGTATTTATCCGGAGATGATGTCAAACACATTGCGCAAAAATTCGGAACGCCCACCTTTGTTTATGATCAGAATTCGTTAGAACATCAGGCTCAATTGGCCCTGAATTTCCCAAATGCCTACGGCGTAACAGCTCGATATGCAATGAAAGCATGCTCTTCTGGCGCAGTCGTACGGGTATTAGACAAAGCAGGGCTCCATATAGACGCGAGTAGTGCTTATGAAGTCGAGCGAGCACTAAAACTTGGTATTGCTCCGGAGAAGATCCAATTAACCTCTCAACAGTTACCGGATAATCTGAAGGAATTCATCGATCAGGGTGTTCTTTTCAATGCGTGTTCAATTTCTCAAATAAGAAGATTCGGGGAAGTATCGCCAGGAAGCAGTCTCTCAGTCAGGATTAATCCGGGGGCAGGCTCTGGTCACAATAATCGGACTAATACTGGCGGATTATCAACCAGCTTTGGAATCTGGCATGAACATATTGAAGAAGTATTATCTGTTGCTGACGAATATGGTCTGAGATTTAATCGAATGCATACACACATCGGTTCAGGTAGCGATCCTGAGGTTTGGAAACGCATTGCCCTGATGTCTCTTAATATTTGCACTTTATTTCCAGATACTGCGATTCTGAGCCTGGGAGGTGGCTATAAGGTTGGTAGAGTCTCCGGCGAAAAAACGACCGATCTCCAAAAGATTGGGATTCCCATAGTTGAGGCCTTTGAGTCAATTGCCGCAAAAACGGGTCGAAAACTTCAGCTTGAGATTGAACCGGGCACGTTTTTGGTTGCGAACACCTGTGCTCTCATCGCCAGCGTAATTGATACGGTTAATACTGGAAGAGAAGGCTATCAATTTATCAAGACGGATACAGGGATGACTGAGATATTGAGACCAGCGCTGTATGGGGCACAGCATCCCATCGAAGTCGTGCCAAGTACTGATGATGACCGTGGTTTTAGTGAATATATTGTAATTGGGCACTGTTGTGAATCCAGTGATATGCTAACGCCTTTTCCTGGCGATCCTGAAAAGTTACAACCACGATCTCTCTTAAAGGCGAGCATAGGCGACTCAATAGCCATTGGCGGAGTAGGCGCATACTGCTCTAGTATGTCGACAAAGAACTATAACTCGTTCCCGGAAGCAGCGGAAGTCATGATAATGAAAAATGGTGCAATCGAATTGATTCGCCAGCGACAGACGTTAGACCAAATTATTCAGAATGAGAGAATTCCAGATTTTCTGTAAAATGCGGTCAGTTAAAAAGCCATCGGTCAGCCTGAAAACCGTCCATTGCGTTGATTATAATTTTTTGACAGGAAAGGGTCTTCAGCCTTTTGTTCGATTTTAGTAGTGGTATCGACAGGAAATGACAGTGATATACTCTTCATCAACCGCATAGACTACGCGGTTGGTATCTTCAATTCTTCTGGACCAAAAGCCGCTCAGATTCTCTTTTAGGGGTTCAGGTTTTCCAATACCCTTAAATGGATCGTTCCGTCTGATATCGTCCAAAAGCTTGTTGATTCGCTTGAGTGTTTTTTTGTCTTGAGTTTGCCAATAAATGTAGTCTTTCCATGCTTCATCAGTCCAAGCTAGTTTCTTATTCATTTATCGTTTCTCTCTCAGTTACTTTGCCTTTTTTATATTGAGCTATAGACTTTGCGAGATGCTTGGCGTTTGAGGGAGATTTTAGAAGGTAAAACGTCTCCAAAATACTGTTGAAAGAATCGAGAGACATCACTACAGCGTCTTCGGCGTCACGACGAGTGATTACAGTGTAATCAGCATCATCAGTGACTTGATCTAGTATTGATTTCAGGTTATTTCTTGCTTCGCTAAAATTTACGACTCTCATTTGAACCTCCATAAATGACTTGTTTATTGTACAAGTATAAGGAGTCTTGTTTGTCTTGTCCAGTAAATTGCACAAGTTAATTCTTAGAATCGAACAATATTATTCGCATAGCGATTTTGCGTCATATCGTTCTAATTAAGGGGTAAAACTGCTATTTTGCGGCTTTTAATCAAGCCGCTATACCCTTTGATATGGTGATATCCGGACAATTCAAACTCAAAATTCGCTATGAAGATGATCACAAAAAACAATTACCACCAACCATCTCAAAAGCCTAGAAGATTATTGGACCAGGTAAGGGATTTAATATGGTTAAAGCAATACAACCCGAAAACTGAATCACACTATGTTATGTGGATTCTTCGTTTTATATTTTTTCACAGGTTGAATCATCTAAAAGACATAGGGGTCATGAAATTGAAAATTTCCTAATTCACCTGCCGGTTAAAGAAAAAACTGCGGCTTGCAAGTTTGTGTAGTATCACCGATCATCCAGCACGCATTTTAATTCGTCAGAAGTGATCCGGGCGTATTGCATCGAGTAAGCTGGGTTTTTATGACCGAGCTGCCGTTGCATGGCCGCCACGTTTCCGGTTTTTTCCATGATATGTTTTCCCATTGCATGACGGGCCGAGTGGGGGGGTCTGCCTTTTCAATCACGTTGATAACCCGTCTTGATTCGTCGATATCATCCACATTCAGTTTGACCACGGCCGCCCGGCGCATTCCTGTTTCCATCAACAGGTAGATGATGGCCCGGTTTTTAATGGCTCGGAATGTTTTACGTTGAGGGCGTGGGGATCGCTCTTATTTTCTCGGTAGGTTCCCCCAGGGGGAAAGGATTATGTTTGTGGATCCATTTTGCAAACGTCTTAACGTGGGCAAGCATGCGATTGATCGAGCGATCATTCCACCCACGTCGCTAGTTTTTCAAGGTTGATTTAAACTCATTGATGTAAAGCCGGGTCATTCTCGGAGTCCAAAGCTTGATACCATCGTTCCCGGTGTTATACTCCAGGGAACAAGACAAAGAGCTCAACTTCTTGGCGTTTTGTTTTGCGGGAATTTTCTGAGGAAATGTCCTCGAATTGAAAATATAATTCTAACCAAGTTCGAATGGATGATTTTTGATTGGGTTGGAGCTTAGCGGGTAAAAAATTGTTTTGTGCGGCAATTTGCGGCTGTTTTTTCATGGTATCCTCCGTCAATAGATCTTGATTGCACACAATCTACCGTACGAAAGATACCTTTAGTGCGGTAATAGTTAATTAGTTTCAATAGAGCCGTATTTAACAACTGCTTGAATTTATTAAATGATGTTATTTTGACGAGGGACAGGATAATCAACCGGCTATTCGGACGAATAACCGGTTGTAATTATGGAATGATAGTATTTTGAGGAGGGACAGGTGAAGAAGTGATTTGATGGCAGATGTGATTCTGCCACCATTTCTTAGAGTATCAAATTGACTGTGCGAGAATTACTGAACTTGCTCTATTTGTTCCAACTCCTTTTCATGAAGTATTTTCTCAATATCAAGCAGTATTTTTACTTGATCATCCACCTT
>Ga0075122_10000306_pt1 | contig 40370 bp, 26 predicted proteins | sample AntAceMetag02UKB_FD_69790 | JGI IMG/M metagenome (GOLD analysis project Ga0075122, IMG submission 69790) | Saline lake microbial communities from Ace Lake, Antarctica - Antarctic Ace Lake Metagenome 02UKB | ecosystem: Environmental > Aquatic > Non-marine Saline and Alkaline > Saline | place... | reverse complement strand
GGATCACAGGTAATAGCCAGGATGACAAGATCAAGGCAGGAGCAGGTGACGATGTTATCTCTGGTGGTACAGGCCATGACTCCCTGATGGGAGACTCGGGTAATGATGTTCTAGATGGCGGCACAGGCCATGACTCCCTGATGGGAGGTATGGGGAATGATGCTCTGGTTGGCGGGACAGGCAATGATTCCCTGATGGGAGGCGAAGGTATTGATTGGTTATCTGGCGGTGAGGGTGATGATGTCCTGGTGTTTGATGGTAATGATATCACGGTCGATGGGGGAGATGGAAACGACATTGCCCAGTTGGATGAGACGTCGGCAGGGCATATTGTAGATACACGATTGATCAGGGATGTTGAGTACATCAAGCTCAACAAAGCTGATAATAAAGTAGTACTGGACCGGTCTAATAGCTACGTGCTGGACGGAGGTGACGGTCAGGATGTACTGGATGGATCCGGGGCATCGGCATTGAATATTCAGCTGTCGGATTCCGTAGAAAGCGCCAGTGCGATCGTTAATATCGAGAGGGTTGTCGGATCGGGGTTTAGCGACAAGATCACAGGTAATAGCCAGGATGACGAGATCAAGGCAGGAGCAGGTGACGATGTTGTCTTCGGTGGCTCGGGCAGTGACCAGTTATGGGGAGATAGTGGTGCAGACAATCTAATGGGGGGTAACGGCAGGGATCAACTCTATTTCGATAGTGAGGATACCATGATTGATGGGGGCTCGGAAGAAGATTGGGCCAGACTTACTGGAAACGATGGTCAACCCATCAGATCAGACCGATTTGTAAAAGTTGAGCACATTGAGCTGGGAGCTGATGATGATACCTTCAAGATATACGCTGATAATGAATACTCTCTGGACGGTATGGCAGGCAATAACCTGATCGATGGGAGTGATGCCGCGACGGGTCTTGAACTGGCGCTTACCGACTCGTATAAGACACAAAACTATATCAATGGATTCAAACAGATTATTGGTTCTGACTTTAACGATTCATTTACCGGGGATTCTGCAGATAATACACTACGTGGAAATGCTGGTGATGATATATTATCAGGGGGTGCAGGAGCAGATAAGCTCTATGGAAATGAAGGAAGTGACGTTCTTATCGGAGGTAACGGGAATGACAGCCTTTATTTTGATGCTGACGACCAACTGGTGAAGGGAGGTAACGGGGAAGACATAGCCTTGCTTGATGGCAATCTTGGACAGACCATCAGTTCCAGTCTCATCAGACAAATAGAGCATATCGAATTAGGCAGTGGAAATGACCGCTTTCAAATCATGTCGAACAACGAATACACCCTTAACGGTGGTGGCGGTAGCGACATACTCGATGGAAGTCAGGCCACGCAAGGCCTTGATTTGACGCTGAGTAATAGAGCAAGCGGCAATAATTTCATTTATGGCTTCGATCACGTCATTGGGTCAGCCCATAGTGACACAATAAGAGGAAATGTCTATTCCAATACCACCGATGGGGGATCCGGAGCCGATAAGATTTATGGTGGGGCTGGTAATGATAGTCTCAATGGAGGAGGTGGAAACGACAGAGTCTATGGGCAACAAGGTATTGACACCTTATCCGGAGGATCCGGAAATGACAGGCTTTGGTTTGATGTCAGCGATTCCGCCATAGATGGGGGCAGTGGCTTTGACCAGGCTATCCTGACCAATACTTATGACAACGTTATCATCGACAGCAACAAGTTTACCGATGTTGAGCATTTCAAGCTGGGAGGTGCAAATGAGAGATTTAAGCTGTATGAAACCAATGATGATTATTCCCTTGCCGCCGGAGCAGGCTATGATCTGATAGATGCTAGTGAATCAAGATCAGGAATAAGCCTGATCCTGTCCGACTCTGCAGTGGGATCGACCTATATCACAGGGGTTGAGAAAATTATTGGTTCAGGCTTCGGTGATACACTCACTGGAAATAGTGTGAATAATAAACTAAGTGGCGGAGGCGGGGGTGACCGTCTGGTAGGCGGAGATGGGAATGATACGCTAAATGGAAATGCCGGCAATGACATCATTGATGGCGGAACCGGAGCCGATACTCTGTCCGGGGGCAGTGGGAATGATACGCTTTTATATGATGTGATGGATACCTCTATCAGTGGCGGTTCCGGAACCGATACAGCACAATTGTCGAATACTCAAAATGGTGTGGTGATCAATGCCGGTAAGTTTTCGAATGTTGAACATATCGAATTGGGTGACTCAAATGAAACATTCAAGCTTTACGAGAGCAACGACGATTATTCAATTCAGGGAGGTGGGGGTTATGACACCATTGATGGAAGAAGTGCCGTCTCCGGCTTGAATATCGGCATGAGCAACTCGGCCAGCGGCGCGAAGTATATTACAGAGATTGAGAGGGTTCTCGGGTCAGGATACGATGATGTAATCGTCGGAAACTCGTCGGCCAATATAATGCTGGGCGGTGCAGGGAATGATATCATCGCAGGCAATGAGGGAAATGATGTGCTTGCCGGAAACGCAGGGAACGATATTATTGCAGGCGGTTCAGGAATAGATGCGATAAGTGGCGGTACCGGCAATGATATTCTTAATGGTGGGACCGGAGCTGACAATATCAGCGGTGGTAGTGGATCTGATATACTCTATTTTGATACAAACGATACAATCAACGGCGGCTCTGGCACCGATCGGGCCATTGTTGCAGGCGAGTCAAACGTTTATCTCTCGAACAATTTTTTTACAAACATAGAGCAGGTTGAGTTGACAGCCGGCAACGACCGGATCGATATGAACAACGGCTACTCGTTTACCGTTGATGGTGGCGGAGGCAATGACCTTGTTTTTGGCGGAGGTTCCACGGCAGCACTCAACATGTCAAGTATCGCAAACGTTGAGACAATTTGGGGTTCCAGCTATAACGACACACTCGGGGGAGATAATACCAGTAGCTGTTATGTTGGGGGTGCCGGCAATGATTACATCATCGGTGGAGGCGGAACCGATACAGCCTTCTACGCGGCCAACTACGCTGATGTGATTGCTGATATGAAAAGTGGCGGATCTTCGCTTATCGCGATCAACTCAGGTTCCGCTTGTGTCCGATCTGCCCAGGATGGGCTGGATTTCTTGAAGCAGGTGGAATGGCTTCAATTTGCAGATGGAACCCGGCGAAATACATCTCAGACATATGATCCAATCGCTGTCGATGATCAACTGGGCGATCTGCCGACAAGACTTGAAGCGGGTGACGGGATTGGTTATCAGTGTGGGTATTATTTTATCGGCGAAGATACATTGTGGAACAATGATGTTAATTTAAATGGGGACAACTTTTCTCACGTATTGGTGGATACAGCCAGCGATGTGAACTGTAGAGCCGAGAATCTGCTCAGTGATCACGCGAAGGTGTATGCTCCAAGTTATACCATCGAAAAATATGTGGATCCTATTAATGTAATCAATGGGCTATATTTGCACAATGGTCAATCGGGAGAATACAGACTTAATGCGTCTTTTTCTTATCGAACAATAGACCTTGATGGAAAAGTTAGCGATACAGCGACTGCGTATTTTAGTATTAAACCTAACATCAGCTATAGACAAATCTACGGCAGGGACGCCCCGCTAATCTTCGATCTGGATGGAGATGGAGCGGAGATTAACAATACCATCAACTCCGGGGTTTTGTATGATATAGATTCTGATGGAGAAACCGAGACCATGACTGCCTGGGCAGGTGCAGATGACGGTTTTCTGGCCTATGATGCCAATGGAGACGGCGTGATTGATCAGGGAGAGGAGATCGTTCTTGCCGGCTACCACCCTGATGCCAATACCGATCTCGAAGGCCTGGCTCTGGCTTTTGATTCCAACGATGATGGCGTATTCGATACAGCAGACGAGAAGTGGGAACAGTTCGGTATCTGGCAGGACAGTAACCAGGATGGTGTCTGTGATAATGGAGAATATGTGTCATTGGCAGATGCCGAGATCGCCTCTATCGGTTTAACCGGTGATGAAGAGGCCTACAATGTTGAAAATGGGTATGTACACGGTACCGGGACCTATACTAAAACAGACGGCACTGTACACGAATTTGCCGATTCTGCTCTGGGTTATCAAGAGAATCTAGTCTCGTCGAATGAACCGGCTATTGAAGCAGAGGCTATGCTGGATACCGAAGACAAGGCGTATCAGCAGTTTTTGGCAGAGTATCAGGCAGAGATTGCGACAATTCAGACAGTCATACAGGAACCGCTTAATAGCAACAATGAGAACAACACACTGGATTTGACTGACTCCGAATTTGTAGAGCTTGCCGAGCAGGTGGCAATGGTACACAGAATATACAATGAAGAAACTCTGATTCCCGAAGCTTCGGCTATTCAAATCGATGAAACCCAGGGACCGGTTGATCAGTTTTTGGAAATCAATGAGTTTGCAGAAATCTGGCTTACGTCGCCGGATCCTGATTTTGCCTGTTAGTCTTTTTTCCACCCTCCGTGCTTCTAAGCAGTCACAATGTGTTTAACAAGCCCAGTTTGAAGAAAATATGCGCCTGAAGAATATTTCTACTCACTTCCTTGCCAGCACCGTCTTGAGACTGATTGTCTGTTTTGTTTTAGACAGTGGCGTCGTGCCCGTTTATGCGATTGATCTGACGAGAGTTGACAAATTAGTGAAAACAAAAAGTATTGAGATTAAAAGACTGAAAGAAAAAGTCCGTTCGGCACATATCAGCATCAGTGAAAAGCGGTGGGGATTTGGACCCACATTTGAAATTAGTGTTTACCATTTACAGACGGATCAAGCCAAGCCGATTGATATTGGTAAAACAGCGAGCGACTATCAGATAAGCCTTTCCCAGCCTTTGTACAGGGCTGGACTTTGGCATGACCACAGTGAGGCTGTTCTGAATGCCAGAGCAGTGGAAGTACAATTAAGGGAATTGAACGAAAGTTTGACTCTTAAAACCCTGCTTGCAGTCCTTGACATTTGTAGAATTCGGTCTCGGCTGGTTATCACCGGTGACAGCCGCATGCTGGTCAGTCAAGCGGTCAATGTTCAGAAACAGCTACTTCAGTCTGGTTACGGCTCTCGTTTTGATTTGGTGGAGGCGGAGGTCGAATTGGCACGTTACCAAAAAGAGTATCGGGAACTTGCTAATCAATTAGATCTAAAACTGTTTGAACTAGGGAACATCTCTGGGGGAAAATGGGACATGAAGGATTTTCCGCTGATCATGGATCCGGAATTAAGACCTATGCAGGACTTGACTTCCTATAATGTCTCTCACTGGATTGAATCTGCATATCGGGAAAATAGCCAATTGCAGCTAATTCAAATAAATCGTGAGCTGAGCTGGATCTCAAAAGCAAGGGTGTACAATAGTCTAAAACCTCGGGTGAATCTGATTTTGAGCCACCATCAGGCAGAGGAGGACGCATTCACCAGAAACCGTGTTGATGAAAGTTCCGTTAAGTTAAGTATGTCCATGTCTTTTTCTCCCGTTAGTACCTATTATCAGGGCCAGCGTTATGATATTGAGGAAAATGTGCTGAAAATTGAAGCCGAGAAGGTGAAAAAAGATCTGACGCATAGTATCCATGAACTTTTACGATCCATCGCGCTAACTGCGGAAAATGTCAACGCTCAAAGACATTGGAAAACAAAGCAAAAAATGATTGTTGAAATGTATCGCAAAGGGCTAAAACAGAAGCATTTTCCCTTTTCCCGTTTTCTGGATAATAGTAGAAAATATAACGAGTCACAGCACGATTTGGCCCAGGCGTTTATCGATATTTGGGAAGACCGCATTCGTCTTTTACATCTCTCTGGTCAGTTAAAAGCTGAACCACTCATACAGCTGGCGCGAGATTTTGATCGTATATCTGTTTCTACCCGATAACCAAAAAGCAAGATCAAGCCAACTCAGCGTGTCACAATGGAAAGTAAAGAAAAAGTGCAACCTGTTGCACTCGCAAGAATAACGCCGATTAAAAAACGTGTTTACCGGAGTAGGGGGACAGTTGAGGAGAAGATAAAAGGGCCCTCTCCAGAACCGGTTGCATCAGCTGATGCCCTCATCAATCTCATTCTTTACCTTTCCCAGGCAACTCGAAACGAAGTTTCACCCGAGCAGATCTATGCCTTTAAAAAGAAGCACGCATCCCGGCAGATTCATTCTGAGGAGCTACCCGGCCTGATCAACGAATGTCTTGGCTTAAAATCCACTATTTCTAAGTTACCGTTGAAAAAATTGAAAGCTATTGATAGCGTCACTATCCTTATCTGCCAGGAAGACAGCTACTTATTGCTAATTCGTTCACCAAAAAACGAACCTGTTCTCTACGACCCCCAGCTAAAAAAAAATACGACCTTTAACCAAGGAGATCTAAAATTACGATATACAGGTCGGGCTATTCAATTTAAACAAAACAGGGAGCCCCGTTCAGAGGCTGTCGTGGAGCCAGCAGGTGAGTTTAATACGCTCTGGCTGATTAAGACGATCATGCAGTTCCGAACGGTGTTCATTCAGGTTTTGATCGCCGCTTTTCTGATTCAGATCTTTGCTTTGGTCACACCTCTGTTTACGATGGTCATTATCGACAAAGTATTCAGTGCCAGCGGAACGAGTACCTTGCATGTCTTGATTATTGGTCTTTTTTCTATTTCGATATTCGACTACCTCATTTCAAGTTCGAGACAACTGTTGCTAAACAGTGTTACACACAAGGTTGACTATATTCTGGCGACTGCATTTTTCAGGAAGCTGACGGCCTTACCCCTTTCCTTCTTTTCAACGAAACAGATCGGGGACGCTGTCTCAAGAGTAAAAGAATTAGAGGTGATCCGCAGCTTTTTTACTGGCAGTGCATTTATGTTGCTAATTGATTTCCCCTTTCTGCTCGTATTTATTGGTGTCATGCTCCTGTTCAGCGTTAAGCTGACAATTACCGCATCGGCATTTATTGCTGTGGTTCTGCTAACATATGGTGTGTTTGCGCCTTTTATCAGAGATCGTCTCAAGATCAAAAACAAGATTCAGTCAGATAATAACTCATTTTTAATCGAGACCATCGGCGGTATCGAAGCGATTAAGTCAATGTCGCTGGAGTCAAAGGTTCAAAACCGCTGGAATAAGCTTCTTATCGATAATGCCAGAAATTCAGCTCAGACAGAGAAACTGACAGGCCATATTTCCCAGTTTACTGGTTTTTTAACCAAATCAACCACAGCTGTTTGCCTATGGTTGGGAGCACTTATGGTTTTGGATGGAGATATGACACCGGGTCAACTAATTGCCTTTAATATGATGGTGGGGCGGGTGATTGCGCCTACCCAAAGAATTTCTCAGCTGTTGCAGCAATTGAATCAACTGAAAATAAGTCTGCAGCGGGTTGGTGAAATAATGAATGCTTCACCAGAACTGCATGTCAGGGAAACATCTCAACTGCCCCGCCTCGATGGCGGAATTCGATTTGAGGACGTTAGTTTTCAGTATAAAGAGGACGGAAAGGAGGTGCTGAAAAAGGTTTCGTTCAAGATTCAGGCCGGTGAAAATATCGCCTTGATTGGATCTACCGGTTCGGGAAAGACAACACTCTTACGTCTGTTACAGCGACTGTATTTACCGACTCAGGGGAATATCTATATTGATGATATAAACGTGATGGGTATTAATCCTGTTTGGTTCAGAGAGAAAATTGGGGTTGTTTCTCAGGAAAATGTACTGTTCAATCTTTCCATCATCCAGAATATTCGGATGGCCGGTGCGGATTCTAAAGAGATCAGTGTTGATGAGGTAGTCGAAATTTGTAAAATGGTAGGTGCTGATCGATGGATCAGACGCTTGCCTGAAGCCTATGACACGATGGTTGGTGAAAGGGGAAGTTTTCTTTCAGGTGGACAACGCCAACAGATCTCAATCGCAAGGGCACTTTTAAGAGATCCCAGAATTATTCTGCTCGATGAAGCGACTAGTGCACTCGATAACGAATCTGAAAATATTGTCGAGCAAAGTATGGAGAGTCTTTTTCATGATAGAACCGTTGTGATCGTTGCCCATCGTCTGCCACATGTCAATATTGTCGATAGAATTATCACACTGCAGGATGGGGAATTGGTCGATAATGTCATCTCATCGACCGTGAATGGATAATCAGAGACATGTCTTATGGATGAGAAAGTTGATTTTGAGTATGATGGTATAGTAGATGCTGAAGTTTTTCTGGCAGAGAAGATGCCGCTGTCGAGACTTCTTCTCCCGTGGTTTATTGCGTTGTTTTCTCTGTTTATGATGGCCTGGGCCTGGTTTTCAGAAATTGATATCGTCTCTTCGACCAGGGGAGTCATAATCCCAAACACGCGACTTCAGTTTATCCAATCAAGCGGTCCTAATGTGGTTAATAGAATTTTAGTGAAAGAGGGTCAGATTGTTAAAAAGGGCGATATATTGGTGGCGTTTTTACAGGATGACAAACAGGGGGATCTGGCCAAACTTCAGGAGGCTGTTATGAAGAACCGGGCCAAAACCTTCCGTTTGAAAGCGATAACCGCATTTTGTCAAGGTCTGCACCCATACATTCAACCTCCTAGGAAAAACCCGTTTTTTAATCGGGAGATGTCGATTCTTGATTATCAGAAAAGTATATTTCAGTCACAGAGATCCTCTTTGAAGAAAAAGATTAACACGCTACAAGCCAACAAAAAAGGCCTTGAACTAGAAATTGATCTGCTTGACCTGCTGATTCCAAAGACAATGAATGAAATTGATCGCTCAACTCTCCTGTTGAACCAAGGCATTATCGGCCAGGAGAAACTGGATTCAGTGAATGAAAAATGGATCCGCCAAGTAAAGGAACGTCTGATTAAATTTAGCCGGATAGATGGCATTGATGCGGAAATGGCCTACCAGTCGCAGAATAATCAGCTGACGGAAGAGAACCAACAACAGGAAATTGCATCCGAACTGCTGAAGTTAGAGCAGGAATACCGCATTCTAAAACATGATCTAAAGAAACTGGACAGTGAAATAAACCTGAAAAACCTGATCTCACCCATAAATGGGATCGTCAATAAAAATATGGTCCATACAAAGGGCGCTGTCGTACAGTCCGGCGAAGTGATCATGAGTATCGTCCCGGAAAAATCTCCGCTGGAAGTAGAGGCCAAAATCCTGAATCAGGATGTCGGATTTATCAAGGCGGGGCAGACCGTAACCGTGAAACTGGACAGTTTTAATTTTACCAAGTATGGAAAACTAAACGGCACCATTCGCAGGATCGCCTCCGGTGGGGTTGAAGACCCGCAGCTGGGAATGGTCTACCCTACCATTATCGAGCTGACGGATCAGACGATCCGTGTCGGGGAAAAGGTCTTCTCTCTGAAACCGGGGATGACTGTGACTATCGACATCAAAACTGGACGTCGGAAAATTGCAGATTATATCCTGGAACCCTTTTTAAGATATGGCGATGAAGCTTTAAGAGAACGCTAACAAAGGACTTTTTATGAATAAAAAAGCAGACTCCAGCGAACCGAAGGCAACAGAGACGAGCACAGCGGACCATTCAAAAACCCTGTCCAATATTCTGGGAGAAATCATCTGGCTGATGACTCGCTCTCCCAATCACCGCTATTTTTTCATCTCCGACCTGGAATGGATGGTGATGCAACCGGTCTCCCTGGGACAGTTCAGAGTCTTTCACGGTGATGAATATCCTGTGGGAGTCCTCTTCTGGGCGTATGTCAATGAGGAGGTTGAGAACCGCCTCAAGCTGGGGGTCACGAAACTATCCCCTGCCGATTGGAAATCGGGGGACCGACTCTGGCTGGTGGATGCCATCACCCCTTTCGGCAATGCGCAGCAGATGCTGGATGATCTGAGCGAAAACGTCTTCTCTGACAGGCCTTATCAATATCTGCAGCGAGACGAAGCAGGGAAACTTGAGATCAAGACATCCAAGGTGATGGATGCCTAAGGATTGAGCTGGTTGACCTCGACGGTGGCATGCTCGAAGTCGACGAACCCCTGGATGATTTGATGATAATCCGCCGGGGTCCGGTTCGATGACGTCTCCAGCCCGACAATCAGGGAGCGTTCGTTTTCTGAAATCTGCCATATATGAATATCGCAGATGCGGGTCTGCTCATCTTCAAGATGCTCCCGGATGTGGGAAATTTCAGCAGAGAAATCCCCCCGGTCCAGCAGAATTGATCCGGTCTGCCGAATCAGCCCCAGAGCCCATTTTATGACCACAAAGGCCCCCATGATTCCCACAGCCGGATCGGCCCAGGTCATGCCGGTAAATTTCGCAAAGAGAAGGGCTGCAATCGCCAGGATGGATGTGAGTGCATCGGTCAGGACATGCAGGTAGGCTGCCCTCAGATTATGGTCGGTATGCCCATGTTCGTGATCAGTTCCATGCCCGTGTGCATGCCCATGTCCGCTCACTCCCTTCCCCAGAATCACCGCACTGACAAGATTCACGACCAGCCCGATGATGGCCACGATCAGGGCCTCATTATAGTGAATGGCCACCGGCTCCATGATCCGTTCGATGGACTCCCAGGCCATGGCCAGGCCGGCGATAATCAGCAGAATGGCGTTGGTGTATCCACCCAGTACGCCCACCTTGCCCGTTCCAAAAGCGAACTCGGGATTTCCCCGCTGACGCCTGGCGATAATGTACGCCGCCAGTGTAATAAACAGGGCCACCGCATGGGTTCCCATGTGAATCCCGTCTGAAAGAAGGGCCATGGAGCCACTCAGTATACCTGCCAGAATCTCTGCTACCATCATCATCAGGGTAATAATCACCACAAACAGGGTCACTTTTTCATTTTGACGATGCTCAACCCCGCTGTTCCCGGTGCTGCAATTGGTTCGAATTGTTTCCATTTTTAAAAGACAGTTGTGTTTATTTTTTTAAGAATATGGCTGAAATGCTGTTGCTCCTCACTGTCCAGACATCCAACAATATCACAGGTTAGATTCTCATGAAACGTGTGATGCTCTTTGAAGATTGATGCCCCTTTTTTCGTCAGGACCACATTGAATGCCCGACCGTCGGTGGGATCGGATTGTCGTTCCACTAATTTCCCCTTCTGCAACCTGTCGACCATCACCGTCAGGGTGCCTGTTGTGACTCCCAACTTCTCGGCCAGGGGCTTCATGCGAATGCGCCCGGCGCTGCCAACAATGGCAATCGTATGATGTTGTTGGGTTGAAAGCCCCGAACTCTTGGCCACCGCAACCTCCCAGGCCGAGAACTTCTCGTAAAACTGAATCAGAGCCTCACTGAGCTGTTTGAAATCTTCTGTCTGCATAGTCCTCCACTTGATTATTTACCTTGATAATCAAACTATATCCAGGAATACTTTGACTGTCAAGGTAAATAATCAAGATTTTCCACTTTTTGTCAATCTGACTGCCCTTTTCAGCCACAGCCCCCTGATATGGGAATGGAAGAGCGATTGTTTTACGCTGTTATTGGTGTCCAGATTCGTGTAGCCACAAACTGGATAGTTTTTTAAAACGACGAAGCGCCTGATCTAGCACTCGATTCTGGTTTTTGTGAATGGCCAAATTGAAGACAAAGGAATGGGGATGGATTATTCCGGTACAGGGAGCGAGAGTCTGACCAGGGTTCCTTTATTCCGGTTTGGAATAAATTTCAGCTGCCCACCATGTTCTATGACGATGCTGGAGGAAATCGACAGTCCAAGACCCAGGCCTCCTGAATCACGCTTTGTGGTATAAAACGGATCGGTCAGCCAGGGCAGTTGCTCTTTAGAAATGCCGATACCTTCGTCCTTCACTTCGAGATTAATCGTATGTTTTTCTTTATCATAATAGGTGGCGACACTGATGCTTTCCGTGTCATTTGATAATGCCTGACACGCATTTTGAATGAGATTAATCACAACCTGTTCCAGCCGCTGATAATGCCCGATCAGTGGCGGCAGATTGTCACCGTAAGCGACGGAAAAGTGTTGGGTGGATTTACTGATCAGATTGTTAATCAACGTCAGGGATGACTGAATCACACTGTTAAAGTGAATACTTTCCGATTGTTGACCTGGGAATTCAGGCACATATTCCCTCAGCTCATCCACGATGTTTTGAATTCGCTTGGCGCCTTCCGAAATATTGTCAAAGATCGAAGGGAACTTCTCTTTAAAAATCGAATAATTCATGCCGCTGATTCGAAAATCACCCTGCTCCTGCTGATAACTGTCAAGAATGGGTATCGCACCTTCCCAGGCTTTTTTCAGTGGTGCGATGTGTGAGATGATAAACTGGTTGGGGTTATTGATTTCGTGGGCGACTCCGGAGACCAGCACCCCCAGTGAGATCATTTTGTCTGCCTGGATCAGTTGCCGATCTTTGTGTTTTGCCTCTTCCTCCAGCCGTTTGCGTTCCGTGATATCCTCATATGTCCCCAGCAGTCCGATGACCTGGCCCTCCGAGTCATGCAGCGGGATTTTGTTCGTCTCCAACAGGGCCTGTTTGCCGTCAGCCTGGTGTTGCGGTTCAATAATGTTCAGTTCGCTGATATCAGCGTCCATGACCCGCTTATCGGTTGCAGTGAAGAAATCGGCCTCCTCCTTTTTCCAGGGCAGATCGTAATCTGTCTTTCCAATCAGGTCGGCAGGTCCTCCAACACCTGCGTCATCAGCGAAGTTTTGATTACAGCCCAGAAAAGCACCATCCCTGTCTTTCCAGAAAATCGACTGGGGGATATTGTCCATCACCAATTGGAGCATGTGCCAGGTTTGCAACCTTCCTTTTTCAAATGCCCTGCGCTGGGTAATATCACGGGATATGCCCCTGAATCCCTTGAAACTTCCATCATTTTCGAATATCGGGATACCTCTTGATTCGACTACCACGTCATGTCCTTCTTTGTGCGCTTTGATACTTACATAATCGAAAAACTCTCTCCTGAGATTAATGATATCCCCGAAAGAGGTCGTGTTTTTTTCAATTTCAGTAGCTGATAAAAAATCGATCGGGCTCTTGTCGATTATTTCAAACGGTTCGTATCCCAGCATGTTTTTAACCATGGGGCTGGCATAGCTGTAGACGTGGTTCTGATTCGTTTCCCAGATCCAGTCGTTGGTGGTTTCAACCAGGGTCCTGAATTTTGTTTCGCTTTCCAGTAAGGCTTTTTCCGCCTGCTTGCGCGCTCTGACATCACGGATGATAATGACGTGGCCAAACAAACCCGCCTTTTTTTTACTGAGATTAAAAGCGGAGATTGCCACTGGAATGCTTTTTTGTCCCTGGATGATAATAGTCGTTTCAAATTCATGGAGGCGGTCTCTGGCATCAGTTTTTCCGAGGAGGATCTCATTAAGGATTGAAACTTTGTCCTCTGTTACTAAAACCGAACTCAAAAATCTGCCTCGCAGTTGATTCTCCTTGCGTTTAAACAGGCCTTCGGCCGACGCATTCGCATAAACCACTCTTCCACTGGTCTCCATCACCAGCAGTGTGTCTGCCAGAGTCGAAACAATCTCCAGCGCAGCTGCTTCCGGCGTGAATGTAAACAGTTTGAATTTCCAGATGCCGTAACCAATAAACAGGTTTCCAAAAAGTATCCCCAGAGAAGCTAATTCGGGGCTTTCAATTCCAAAACCAGGTAAAATAGTTTCACTGATGGATTCCATTAAATACACCATCAAAAAACCAAGCAGAATGAACTTAACTCGCTGTTTTGCCCGATATGATTTTACTCGCAAGAAGTGTCTGATGCCAAGCGTCAAGCCCAAGACAACAATGATATAGGCCCAAAGTAAACCTAAATCTGCAATGATAGATGTTGTTACCGCTTGATTTCGATATGCCCAACCCCAATATGCTCTGGTTGGGAGTCCATAAAAATGATTCGGCATGAGGTGCAGGAGGGAAAAAAGCACTGCCGGGAGATAGAGGGAAATCATCACCCATATACTGTGATAAAGTCGGGTCTGTCTGGAAAGAACAAGGGCGAAATGCAACGCGCAGGCAGCGGGGAAGGGCCACAAAAAACCAAACTTAAACCAGAAGAGAGCGGTTTCAAAGTCCTGGGCCATACGCAGCCCATACTCGGTTAATGCCAGATAGGCTTCAAGCAGGGTGATGACCAGAAACAGCCTGCTCAGTTGTCTGTTCGGATCCTGAGCGAAGGCGTGGGTGCCAACCAGAACACAGAAAAAGAAAGTTAAAATGGACAGCAACGCGTAATAGTTCATAAAACAAACCTCCGCAGTTGATATTTATCCAGATGCATATCCAGCCGGTCTCAACACTTCCAGGTCAGGGTCAGCAGCTCTTGTCTACAGGCTTCAGGTATTTGTTCAGCAGGGGTAACAGCTTCGTTGCATCAATCGGTTTGGTGAGGTAGCCATCAGCTCCGGCCTCGAATGCCACCGCTTGCTGTCTTTTGAATGCATCGCCGGAAAATATAACGATAGGCGTTTTATTCAGGGGTGCGGGTTCTTGGCGGATGCTGCGGATGGCTTCCAGGCCGCTCATCACCGGCATGTTTACGTCCATCAATACCAGGTGAGGTTGGTTGGCGCGAATCTTTTCCAGGGCCTGGGCCCCATTGTCGACCACTTGAACATTCAAATTCATATTTTTGAGCAGTGTCTCGATCATCATTTGATTGATGGGATCATCTTCGACCACCAGAACACAGTTTTCCGGACTGAATTGTTTATTGGCAATTGCTGTTGACTCGTCTTCCGACTGTCCGTTGGACTCCTCCAGTGGGACTCTGAAAGTGAAGATCGAACCCTTGTCAATTTCACTTTCCAATTCGATGCTGCCTTCCAACGCTTCCAGCCGGTTTCTGACAATGGCCAACCCCAGGCCGGTGCCCCGCACAGCATGTTCTTCGTTATTGCTCAGCTGCCCAAAGGGACGGAAAATGATCTCCTGGTGCTCTGTGGAGATGCCGATACCCTGATCGATCACCTGGAAGATCAGCTCATTTTCAGACCGTGTGACCTTTATCGTAACAGTCTTGTCTTTGGGCGTAAATTTAATGGCATTCGTGGTCAGGTTCATTAGAATCTGTGTCAGACTGACCCTATCGGAGATGATTTTTAGCTCCGGTGCTATATTGAACTGGATGACCAGCTCGATCCTTTTTTGATTCGCCTGGAAGCGGTTGAGGGTGGCAATACGATCTACGAGTTCTCTGAGATCGACAATCTCCTCTATGACATCCATTTTCCCGGCCTCAATTTTTGAAATATCCAGGATATTATTCACCAGTTCTGTCAGGTTATGTCCACTATTAATGATGTAGTCCAGGTATTCAGTAAACGACTCAGGGAGCTCACTTTGGGCTGCATCTTCTTTCAGGATCTGGCTAAAACCGATGATGGAGTTTAGAGGGTTACGGATATCGTGACTCATGTTTGCCAGAAACTGGGATTTTGAGCGATTGGCGGACTCGGCGAACTCCTTGGCCCGAATCAGTTCCTGGGTATGATCCTCCAGTTGTTTTTCCTGGAGGGCCCGATCCTTTTGCAGCCTTGTGGTCTGAAGTTTCAGCTGGCTTTTGGAGGTTTCAGCCTTGTCAATATCGTAGATCATTGTTTTCTCCGTCCGCAAATACCGGCTCAGTATCGGGATGAGAGCGTTGATGCTGACGGGCTTGACCAGATAATCACTGACCCCTGCCGATTCAGCACTGATTTTCTGGGACCGTTGGGCCCCCGCAGTCAGAGCTACAATCGGCGTATTTTTCAGTTCAGGATCTTTGCGGATGAGGCTGGTGGATTCAACTCCGTTCATAATCGGCATGAAGACATCCATCAGTATCAGATCGGGCTTCAAGCTACGGGCCATTTCGAATCCTTCTTTCCCGTCAGAGGCGAGATGGATGGCGATGCCGAAATTCGAAAAGATCTTTGTAATCAACTCCTGGGTAATTAAATTATCCTCAACTAACACGACGACATTATCCTGTGAAAAAGAGATCTCCTCCTGAGCTTTTTGCTCACCGGTCTCATTTCTATTCGATTTTATATAGGGAATTTTAACAGTGAAAGTAGTTCCCACATCAGCCGTGCTCTCGTACGAAAGGGTACCATAGAGGATCTCTACGATTTTTTTGGCCACAAACAGCCCCAGATCGTCTCGACTACCGTTATGCTCAAGGTTTTGAGCTTGAAACGGATCGAAGAGTCCGGCCTGCTTGTCGAGCGGAATCCCCGCTCCTTCATCAGAGACGGTAAAGACCAGTTGCTCGATGTTTAAAGAGAGCCCCAGGCTGACTTTTTTGCCCTCATCTGTATGTTTGATAGCGTTTTGCAGCAGGATATTCAGGACCTGCTCCAACCGGGTGCGGTCAGAGCGGGCATAAAATGGCAGCTGCTCGCCGACTTGCTCGTAACTAAAGTTCAGATTCTTGTTCACCGCCTCAACTTTATTGAGGTAAAAGACGTTCTTCAACGTCCGGCGCAGATTGAAATCGGATTCGTTGTAGGTGATTTCTCCTGTTTCTATCTCGGAGAGATCAAGGATACTGTTGATGATTTCAGAGAGATGGTGACCGCTGATTTCAATGTTTTTAGCCTGATGAACGAAATCCTCGTGTTGTATGGTCCTACCGGGTGTGAGATTCCTGAGCATCACTTGAGAAAAACCGATGATGCTGTTCAAGGGAGTGCGGATCTCCTGGGTGATATTGGCCAGAAATTGAGACTTGGAAATCTGGGCTTCGTGCATGGCTTTTCTGGCGTTATCGAGTTCCCGCATGGTCAGATTCAATTTCTCCTCGGCCACTTTCCAGTGGTTGATCTCAATCAGCATGATTAACAGCGCTGGATCTTCATCATCTTCGCCAGCACTGATCGGTCGAAGTTCACCGTTGTACCAGAATTTGCCACGGGAAAGGTGGTACATGTCCTGGAAATATTGAGAGGTGCGGGTTCTGATCGCCTGCCGAATCCGATTTTTGTTTTTTTCTGCAGCGTCGGGTAGGAGATTATGCAGGGAGGAACCAACATAAGACTCCGGGGACTGATTGAACAGGATTGTCCAACTGGCATTTGCAAACTGCAGCGTTCCGTCCGATCTGATGCGGGCGATGGGAACGCTGATATGATCGATAAAACTTCTAAGGTCATCAGCTTGTGCCTGCAAGGCACGATTGATTTTTTCTTTTTCAATCAGTTCCGATTCTAGCTCTTTTTGCCGGGTCATTTTTAGATAGATTAAGATCGCTTTTACTGCTTAAGCTGCCATTGCACCAATGATGTCATTACAAGGCTCAGCATCTATTATCTTAGGTTGTTCTGTCAATATTCAATTATTTCAAATCTGTCGGTGATTAATCACTGTTCATCAAAGGCAGACAGTAATACTGCAGGTTAACTCTGATGGCTGACGTTCAGGTATTTGATCAGCAAAGGCAGGAATCTTTCGGTGTCGATAGGCTTGGTGAGATAATCGTCTGCTCCGGCGTCAAATGCCTCTTGTTGTTGTTCCTTAAACGCGTTTCCGGATATGACAATAATCGGAGTCTGTCTTAAGGGTTCAGGCTCTTTGCGAATGGCCTTGATAGCCTCCAGGCCGTTCATAATAGGCATATTTATATCCATCAGCACCAGATGTGGCTTCAAAGTCCGAACCATTTCGATGGCCTGTTGTCCATTCTCGGCAATCAGGGTATCCAGATCCATGTCTTCCAGCAGGGCTTTGATCATCACCTGATTAACGGGGTCATCTTCTGCTAACAGAACCCGTGTGTCCGGATTGAACTGTTCGAGAGAATAATCGGTATGGCTTGCAGCCTCCTGTTCAACAATCTCTTCAAACGGGATTTTGACAGTAAAAACTGAGCGTTCACTGATTTCGCTTTCCACCTCGATCGTCCCCCCCAGCATGTCAACCCGGTTTCTGACGATCGCCAGCCCCAAGCCGGTGCCCCGGAGGACAAATTCGCTGTTGTCCGTGAGCTGTTCGAAGGGGCTGAATATAAGCTCCATCTGCTCTATAGGAATTCCCACACCCTGGTCGATTACCTGGAGGATCAGTTGATCTTCCGCTTGCATGATCCTGGTGATGATCGTCTTATTCTTGGGTGTGAACTTGATCGCGTTGTCGGTCAGGTTCATCAGAATCTGGTTAAGGCAGGTTTTATCGGAGATGATTTTTATCTCCGGGTCCAGTTCGAACCGGCTGACCATTTCGATTCCCTTTTGATCTGCCTGGAAACGGTTGAGGGAGGCTACCCCATCCACGAGGGATTTAAGCGCAACAACTTCATTTGTCATCACCATTTTCCCCGCCTCGATTTTAGAAATATCCAGAATATTGTTCACCAGCTCAGTCAGGTTGTGCCCGCTGTTGATGATATTATCCACGTATTCCTGGAATCGGTCCGGGAACGGAAGTTGGGATATTTTTTTCTTCAGTAAACTACTGAAACCGATGATGGAATTCAGAGGGTTGCGGATGTCATGGCTCATGTTTGCCAGGAATTGTGACTTGCCTCGGTTGGCCGCTTCCGCTAGCTCCTTGGCCTTGATCAATTCCAGGGTACGGTCTTCCAACTGTTTTTCCTGCGGAGCCCGATCTTTTTGCAGTTTTGTTGTCTGGAGCTGTAATTTGCATTTGGCAGTTTCATTCTTGTCGACGTTATAGACGATCTTTTTCTCGGATCGCAGATATCGACCCAGGATTGGAATAAGCGCATTGAGGCTGATGGGTTTGACCAGATAATCATTGACACCGGCTTTTTCAGCGCTGATTTTTTGGTCTCTCTGGGCGCCCGCTGAAAGTGCAACGATCGGCGTGTTTTTGATTTGAGGGTTCTTACGGATGAGACTGGTAGACTCCAGCCCGTTCAAGACCGGCATGAACACATCCATCAGAATCAGGTCTGGCCTCAAGTTGCAGGCCATTTCGTATCCCTCTTGCCCATTGGAAGCAAGATAAATGGCGATTCCAAAATTGCAGAAAATCTTTGTGACCAGCTCCTGGGTGATCAGGTTGTCCTCGACCAGAAGCACCACGTTGTCCTGTGAAAAGGAGATCTCCTCCCGGGCCTCCTGTTGGTCGTTCCTTTTTTTACCTGATTTGAAATAGGGGATGTTCACCGTAAAAACAGTTCCCGTTTCGGCCCCGCTTTCATGGGAGATGGCACCGTAGAGGGTTTCAACCAGTTTTCTGGCGATCATCAGCCCGAGACTATCGCTGCTGTGGTTATGGTCATCATTGTCAAACTGAAAAGGGTCGCTGAGCGGCGGCAGCTTTTCAGCGGATAAGTCCCCTCCATCACTTACAATGGTAAAGACCAGCCGGTCTTTTTCCAGGGCTAGTCCCAGACGGATTTCCTGCTCTTTTGGAGTACGTTTGATAGCGTTTTGCAGTAGGATATTCAGGATCTGCTCCAGCATACTGCGATCGGAGCGGGCAAAGATTGGCATTTGCGAGTCGATGAGCTTGTAGCTGAATTGCAGATTTTTGTTGACGGCCCCGACCTTATTTAAATAAAAAACATTCTTCAGCATCCTGCGCAAATCGATATCAGATTCGTTATAGACCGTTTCTTCAGTTTCTATCTGGGAAAGATCAAGGATGCTATTGATAATTTCGGAGAGGTGGTGCCCGCTAATTTCAATCTTTTTAGCCAGGTATTTAAAATCGGTTGTCTGGGCGGTTTCCCCGTTCGCTAAATCCCGCAACAAAATTTGTGAAAACCCGATGATACTGTTCAGTGGCGTGCGAATCTCCTGGGTGATGTTGGCCAGAAACTGGGATTTTGCAACCTGAGCCTCAAGCATGGCTTTTTTGGAACTTTCCAGTTCCTGCATCGTCAGAGTCAATTTCTCTTCGGCGGCTTTCCAATGGTTAATTTCAAGCAGGCTGACCAGCAGGGTGGGACTTTCACTATCGTCTGTGCTGACAAGTCGAAACTCGCCAGAGTACCAGCATTTACCGCGAGCAAGACTGTGCAGTTCCTGAAACGTCTGAGGAAGACCCGTACTGATCGTCCGTTGAATGCGTTTTGTATTTTTTTCTGTAGTATCAGGTAGGAGATCGTGCAGGGATAATCCAGTGCAGGATGCAGGTGTCCGTTTGAAAAGAGAGGCCCAACTGGAATTGGTTAGTAGAACTTCTCCCTCGAGATTGATATGGGCGATTGGCGTACTGATCTGATCGAAGAGGTTTCTGAATGCATCCGCCTGCTTCTGCAGGGTTTGAATCGTCTCTTCCTTTTGTATCAGTTCAGACTCAAGTTCTTTCTGTGGCGTCATTGTAATGTACTACAGAGTTTCACTTGTTCTAATTTCGCGATCACGGGTTTATGAATTTGTCTTTGTATTATGTAGGATCTAATATCTACATTATTTTGTCAATCGTTGGTTTAAACAAGAATTGGGGATATTCCCATTGTTTTGGTTTCATCAATTCGCTACGATGAGTGCATAAATCACACTAGACAAATTGAAGCCGGTCTTTCAAACAATCGACGGAGAAATAATATGGGTACAGTAAATATTGAAATGAAGGAAAAGGTGGCTATTCTGACATTATCAAATGGCGTGACAAATGCTGTGAGCTCTGATCTGGTCAACGATCTCTCAGGGGCGCTTTCGGAAATCAAGAACAGCGCAAATGGGATGGTGCTGACCGGAGGGGACAAGTTTTTTTCCATCGGGTTGAACCTGCCTGAATTAATTCAGCTGGATCGTTCCGGAATGAGCGATTTCTGGAAGCGGTTTGTTCAGGTTGCTTTCGATATTTATGTGATGCCCATGGTTACAGCTGCTGCGGTTACGGGACATGCCCCTGCCGCCGGGACTGTATTTATGCTGGCCTGTGATTACCGTTTTGCAGCCGAGGGGAAAAAAATGCTGGGGCTTAACGAAATCAAACTTGGGATTCCAGTGCCTTTCATAACAAATCTGATGTTTCGCCAGATAAGCGGGGATCGGGTAGCAACTGAGATTCTTTTTCAAGGTGAGTTTCTGGTGCCTGAGAAAGCCCTGGGAATTAAAATGATTGATGAGATACATCCTCTGGAGGTGGTGCTGGATAAAACGGTGGAGAAGATCACCCGCATGACGGGATATCAGAGAGAGGCAGTGGCTGCCATGAAGGCGGTGCGGACAGAAGATATTCGGCTGAAATATGAACAGAACGCTGAAAAGCAGCATGGAATTTTTCTGGACTGTTGGTTTTCAGCGCCCACCCAGAAAATACTGGCGGAGGCCGCCGAAAAGTTCTAATGCAGTTTTGTGGCTGCTGGAACGACCCCTGAAAGTGATGATTGCCGGACAGGTGCTATCATAGCCCTGCCTCTTAATCCACTTTCCAGGATTTTAGAGTGATCCCCCACAGAGATGCCATTTTTTTACAGAGATCGGTGTTGTCATAAAATCCGGTGAATTTTTCGGAACCGGGTCCGCCTGCGGTGAGCAGAATCGGGTGCGCAGTATGGGCATATGAAGTCCACCCGATACGGGATCGCCGACTGAGAATTTTGGAAAAGGTATAGGCAAACCAGGAAGGATTGTAGCTCTTGTTGGGGCTCTTCAGCCCGTGACCCGCTTTGGTTTTTTTGATCGCCAAGTGAATCGCCTCGGTTTCTTCAAGACTCAGTTTTTCGATACCTGTATATTTTTTAAAGATCATAAACGCCTTGTCCGGGGACTCCAGCACTTGACCGTTGCCCATTCCGATTTCACTGCGGGTGACTTTTTTGATGACATCGGGATTCATGTAATATTTCCCCCCCATACCCATACCCATCCCACCGGTCTCATGATCTCCGCCCACCAGGATCAATGTGGAAAGATCCTCTTTTCCGAACTCAATCCCGACCTTGACGGCATTGTCCAATTCCAGCACATCACCTATGACAGCGGCAGGGGAGTTGCCGTGAGCAGCATGGTCGATGCGGCCCCCTTCGACCATCAAAAAGAATCCCTTGGGATTCTGGCTGAGAATTTTGATCGCAACCTGAGTCATGTCCGCCAGGTTGGGCACGTTTTTCGTTCGATCCAGATAGTAGGGGAGATGGGAGGGAGCAAAGACCCCCAGCACCCGGGTGTTCTTCTGGATCTGGAGATCGACCAGGTCGTCTCGAGTGCGTAGTACCCGGTAACCTTTCTCTTTGAACTCCTGCAGTAGATCCCTTTTATCCCAGCGTTTGCTCTTTGCGACTGACCTGGGCACAAAGTGTCGCCAACCGCCTCCCATCAAAACGTCGAAATTTCCTTTCAGGTACTGATCCGCAATCGCACCTTCGTTTGCCCGACTTTCGACATGCGCCCCGAAAGCAGCGGGTGTAGCATGCGTTATACTTGTTGTTGTCAACAGCCCCACCGACTTTCCCAGTCTTTTGGCCGCCTCGGCGATGGTTTCATAAGCAATTTCACCTTCAGCGTCCATGCTGATGATGCTATTTTCGGCTTTATGTCCGGTGGCCATAGCCGTTGCCGCTGCAGCAGAATCGGTAATGATGGAATCTTCAGAATAGGTCGTGTAAATGCCAACCACCGGCAGGGTATTCATAGCCAGTTTTTGCTTGTGGACCTCCGCTGTCACCTGGCGGTGAGTGGAAGCCATTCCGTCGCCGATGTAAAAAATAATATTTTTGGGAGTCGCCGCCCAGATAGTCTGTGCGCTTAACAGCAGCAGAGACAAAAAAGTGAGCACTACAAAATTCGTTTTTTTTCTGAGAAACAGGGTCATACTTCCTCTTATAATTTTTTTCAGATCACTCCTGCCTCTGACTCGAAAGCAGAGACGAACCAGACATTTATTCTGCCAGAGGGGAAAAGCGCATCAGTTGTCGTTGGACAATATAAAATGCGAGGATTATTACTGTTGTAACAAATTTTTTCAGATGTGTTTATCTTAGCTAATAATTCTCCAGGAGGATAGGGAATCGGTATTTTGAAGTCAAGTTATGATTTCTCCATTTCTCAACTTTAATCGTAAAATTCTCAAATATTTCAATTCTATTAGACGATGGCTCGGATCACACAGTCCCACATACCTTAACAGATTCGTGTCGCGATCCGCCACGCTTTAAAGCTCACGGCAGGCAAATAATTAAATCCTGCATTTCTACCAGATGCTGGAGAAAATCAAAATAAGGAGGCTGCTTATGGGGAGTGTCACGAATAATGGTCTCCGGAATAACCGGATCCCATTATTCGTTTTTGTGCGGAATCGATCTTAAAAAAGATTTAAGTTCTATTTCTCGTGATATTCTTTGGCGTACTTAGCAGCCCATTTTTTATCCCGGGCGCCGTGACAGTTGATACAAGCATAATCAAGGGTGACAAAGCCCTGGGCAACCAATTTCTTCTTGCCTTTGTGCTTGCCCATCTTGATTGTTTGATTTACAAACATAGGTGCTTTGGGATCGATATTAATTCTAACCATGTGGCTGCGCACATCACCTGCAAATTTGCCGGTTTTAATGGCAGATTTGGTGGCTCGCGGCATATGGCAATCGACGCAGGTCACATCTGATTTACCATGAATCGTTTTGGCCTGGGCAATGAATTTCGCATCATCATGACAATCCGTACATTTGGCTTTCACATTAATCGCTCTTTTATGTGGATTGTGGCATTCAACGCAATCAGTACCTTCATGACCACCGATATTGACTTCGTTGAACTGCTCATGGTGCCTGATAAACCCTTTGCTTGCCAGTGGCGGAATCATCATACCATCTCTCTGGTGGCATTTTCCACATCTTTCGCCCGCGGTATCACGAATAATGGATTTCTTATCCGGCTTGTCCATATAGGTATGTAATGAACCTGGACCGTGGCACTCTTCACAGCCAATGCCGGATTCAGGCCAGTCACCAATCATGCCCGGCAATCCGTCTTTGTGCCCTTTTTCATCATAGGCAGTCATATGACAAGGGCCACATTTATAGGGCTTTTTCTCTCCAGCGTGGTAATTCGCCCAGGTGCCATCATTCATATTATACTGAGTTTTGGCGGGGGATCCATCTTTCGCTGTAGTGATAATAAACCCTTTCTTATCGATAAAGCGGGCTTTTTTATTCGCGCCACCGATGACATAGGTAATATCATCCCAAACATACCCTTTTGGCAAGGGGATCCCGGTATAACGAACCTTTTCCGCCTTTCTCAATTTGTACGGATGACCGCTGGACTGCCAGTCATTGAAATTGTCCATATGACAGGCCGCACATTTTTCCGAACCCACATACCACTTTGCTTCTTTCGCCATGGTAATGGACGCCAGAAAAAAAAGGGCCAACAGGACTGTTAATAACACCCCTACTGCTCTTTTCATGCTCTCTCCTTATTGTCGAGATGATTGAAAATCCAATCCAGATCAGGCTAATCTCGACTTTTTGATCTGAATCCTAACAATGTTTACCGAGCTGGTAAACATAAAAAGTACACTTTTAAATTGTTTTTTGTCAGCAATGTCCGGTTAGGTTTTAAGTCTATCTGGAATTTGGTTATTCCACTCAGGAAATCCTCCGACTGACGCCATAAAAATGCTGTGAATTCTGGTATTATTCATCTGGATGTTCATGTATGTATTGCTCTTTTGGCATTGTCCCTGTGATCCAGGATGGATTCATCGGATACACCCTGGGATTAAAGACTGTCGAGTACAGATGCCAGATGAGTATGGAGAGTGTTGCCAGCCAGGCCTCGCAATAGTGTATAACCAGCACAACATCCAGCACTCCTTTAGGTAAAAATTGGACAAAAAAGTTATCAAACCATAACATCGACCCTGTGACAGACATGATCATAGCTCCCCAAACCAGGGCCCAGTATTCAAATTTTTCAATATATGAAAACCGGCCGAATGCGGGTCGCTGGTCTGCAAAGCCCAGGTTATATCTGAGCATCAGTATCAGTTCTTTAAGATCTCTCAGTCTTGGAAAGACATCCTTCACAAAACTGGACCCCCTGCTACTACTCAAATAAATCAGGTGCATCAGAGCGGTAGATACAAAAATAACAGCTGCAATCCGATGAGCCAGGTTGCGGATCGGAAAACCACCCTCTCTGCCATATAACAAAACAGCCCACCAGGAATCAGCAAACCGAAGCGCAAAACCGGTTACGACCAGTAAGATGAAGGACAGGGCCAGCATAGCGTGCTGAATAACCGCCCAACGGGACATTCGTCTGATCTGTTCCAGGAGCATGATCTCTCTGGTTTGACGATACATATCCAAAACAATGTACAAAACCATAACGATGATCGTGCCTGCAATGAGGACCATGTAAAAGACGGTGAAAAAATATGACCATCCTTATCTTTGCAAACCGCCGGCTTCATGAATCTTGGAAGTTGCCAGGGCTTTTGAGATCCCCGGATGACATTCTCCACAGGTTTTCTGCAGATTTTCAGAATTGATGGAGGAGGTGGGATCGGTATGCGTCGGAATCTCCCCTCCCTTAAGTCTAGCAGTCAAGAGCCGTTTACCCCTGGAGACCATATCCGTTAATCTTTGTTGTTCAACCGTTTTCGCTACTCATAAACAGCTTTACCCCCGTCATGACATTCGCTACAGTCTGTATATTCATCCAGGTACTCATCATTCCCCGGATGATCAAACGGCAGTCCTGAGATAAAATCAGCACTGGATTTTGAAATATCCTTGCCCTGGGCAAGAATCAGGTGACAAACGTTACAGGCCTGATAAAGTGTTTTGCCCTCTTTTGTTTTTGTATTTTCGTTATGGCAGCGAAAACAGCCGGGCCAGTCACGATGCCCGATATTATCAGGGTATACTTTCCACTTCGCTTTCATTTCCGGGAAAATGGAGCGCTTGTAGATCGACTGGATTTCCTCCACCGCGGTTACCCATTTTTGGGGATGCGTGTTTATGAAACCGGGGTAGTTCTTTTCGTAGAATATTCTCAACGCATTGCTAATACCTGTGACTGCTTCTTGTGTGGTATTGTAATCAGTATCCAGCGCGATCACCGCCTGCAACTTTATCTGGGGAATATCGGTCGAAATCAGTCCCTGTTTCATGGAAGCATTGACCGTTTTCATGGGTGTTCTGAATTTATGAGCGGGTCGATTGTGGCAATCCAGACAATCCATCACCCGCATTTCAGAGTTTTCTATTTCGTCCTTGGAAAGGGGGGTTTCTGTGTCAACATACTCTGAGATGCTCCCATCCGTTCTCATAACCTTGATATAATCAATGTCTTGTCGATCCGGACTGCGTGAGATGTATTCAACTTTTCTGGAAAGCATATGAAAATGGATTCCGGATCCTTTCATCAGGGCCGTTTCTTCTTCGCCACCAATTTTTACCAGCAACCGTAAATGTCGTTGGGTATTTTTCTCATCAGATTCGTAATATGTGAGAATTTTTTCTTTAAACCCAATGAACTTCCCTGGCCAATGACATTTTTCACAGGTTTCGCGGGCGGGTCGCAGGTTATGGATGGGTGTGGGTATCGGCTTTGGGTAATCGTTGGCCAATACACTATAGATCTGCCTGATGCCCGATATTTTTGCTCGCACAAACCAATCCGCTCCTTCACCGATGTGGCACTCCACGCATTTGACCCGGGCGTGAGATGAGTTGTGATAGGTGGTAAACTCAGGATTCATGACGCTGTGGCAGAGCTGGCCGCAAAATTCAACTGATTCTGTCATATGGTAGACTTGATACGATCCGGTGCCGATAACGATAGCTGTCGCAGCTGTCAAGCCGACAGCGAACATGAGAGCCAAGACCGGATGACGGACTAACGTTTCACCGGTAAATGAGGCGCCACGACCGGCTTTGCGACGACTTTTTTCAAGCCGGTAGCCAAGACCGACAAGTCCGAGTCCGATGATGATGACAAACATCAGGAGAATGATGACAACACCCTGATAATTCAAAGGCACTCCTGAAAACAGGTTGTTCAGGAAAATGAGGACTTCTCCCAAGACACAAAAAAGAGCCAGGGCGAATCCGCCTAAACTCAAAGGGTTATAGATCGCTCTAGGCTCGGAAGGAGCGCCTTTATTTTTCGCTGTTGTCTGTCTATCATCGACCACCTTAGGTCCCCGTGAGATTGTAGATTGTTTACTGGGTCAAAATTACTGATTGGCAATGGTACTGAACGTGTTAGTAATTGCCTTCCAACAAGATTATCGAGATAAATACGGAATAAATCTGATTTAAATGAACGCCAAAGAGTATATGATCCCGGCAACAATAATTAAACCGATGATCAAAAAAGTGAGGCCAAACGATTTAACCGTTTTCATCAGTGTCGGAGACAACGGCTGCACCAGATGTTCTTCCAGCTCGCCCCGGCTGACCAGTTGCTCATATTCGCGAGGCCTCTCTTCCTTGAAGGTTGAAAGAGGCACTCTTTGTGTGAATATGGCTGTATCCATAGGGAACGCTTCAGGGCGAAGATGGGTATTAAAAAAATGAATCGTAAAAATAAACCCCGTCGCCAGCAGAGCTTCGTCACTGTGGATGAGGTTGGCAACATTGATCGCCCAGCCGGGCAATACCCAAGTTGCGATCTCTGGAAACCATAAAATCAACCCGCTGACGCCAATGACCGCGATTCCCCAGAAGACTGCCATATAGTCGAATTTTTCCCAATAGGTCCAGCGGCCGAAATTCGGCTTCGGACCTTTGCCAATGAAATACAGAAAATTCTGCTTCAGTTCAATGGCATCACGGGGCAACGGAACCAGAGAATACTCCTCGCTCAGCAATCCCATGATTGTCATTTTTTTTCTCTTAAACAGCAGAACCAGTTGTGTAAGGTGAATTCCGGCATAAATAAAGGTGATGAAGGCCCCCAGTCGATGCAGATATCCCGTAACCACCGGCCCCCCCAATCCTCTGGAAATCAAAGCAAAAAACTGATTGTCTGCAAATTTAAGGGTCATTCCGGTTAAAGCGAGGGTCAAAAAACTGGTGATGATCATTAAATGCAGGACGGTATGAGAGACCTGAAATCTGCGAATGTGCTGCTCTTGTTTTTCCATTATTTCAGTTTATTTAGAATTGTTGGTCATGTTTCTTTCTATCAATGAGTCCCCGTATCAGCCACAGCAAGGTGTGCAGTCCGAAAAATAAAAAAGTGCCAATCAGCAGAAGTGTCATGGCCCAGTATGAATAGAACAGAATGGGATATTTCACTGGGTCGTTATGTGTCGCATGGGGTAAAAATCCGGCAAAATTGGGATTGGAGCCCGGATGACAATTTTTACAGGTCCCAACAACATTCTTTGGATGCAGTGTTGATTTTGCATTTGTGGCAGGTAGGACGTTATGCGAACTGTGACAATCTGAGCATTTAGCCGTATTCTTCTCTCCCAGCTTTGAGGCTTTGCCATGATATGTTTCAAAGTAGGAGTCCATGGCATCTTTGTGGCAGTCTCCACATTGCGTGGCAATTTGTAATCTGAACTCGCCGGCATCATGCCTGGAGATGGTATGGGACGAGTGACAGTCGTTACAAACCGGTAATTTCTTATCTGTTTTTGTGACTTCAGGGCTGTGAACACTTTTATTGAGGGTTTCCGATATGCCAATATGACAATTGCTGCAGGTTCCAGAAATATTGGCGTGATTGACAGTTGATTCCGGATCTGCAGCAGGCAAGACCTTATGGGAGGTATGGCAGCTGGCGCAGTTAGCTGACACCGAAAGACCGCTTTTTTGGGCGCCTTCTCCGTGAATACTTTGTGAGTAGCTCTGCAGGATATGTGTTTGGGTGGCCGTTTTCCTGATCGCGGACTTTTCACCATCCCGGTGACAATCTGTACATAGATTGGGAATATTCAGGGCGGCGGTGACAGATGCGGGATCCTTCTTGGACAGTACATCATGTTTCCCATGACAGGTCAGACAATTCGGCGCATCGGCATCGTTTTTGGCGGCCAGTTTTCCATGAATACCGGTCTGGTAGGCCAGGACTTCCTGGTCATGACAAGAGGCACAATCAACCTGCTTTAACTCTTTGCAGACAGACTCCACCACGTTGCCAGTTTTCTGCAGGTGTTCACGCAAAGCGGCCGGGTCCTTACAGAGTGTATCTGAGTCCGGATGGATATCAAAATGACATTTGACGCAGGGTTCTTCTTTATGAACTGAATTTTCGTGTTTAGTGTTATCAACGAATAGTGATACTGTTTTGCCATCTCTGGTTACTTTCAGGTCTGGATTAGAATGACACTCCAGGCAGTTCTGATCGGTGATGGTTTTATCGTAGATGGCTTGCTGCAGATCATGGGGCTTATGACATTCAACGCAGACCGGGGGTTTACCCTGTTCCTTTTCCCATAACCGACCCCTGACCATGGGCTGGTGGGTTTTTTCAATCAGGCCGTGGCACTGCATGCAAGTGGCAGCCACATTGGTTTTACTGATCTTCGATTTCTGGTCTTCATGGGCCAGAATGTCGTGTGACCCATGACAGGTTGTACAGACCGGCGCAACAGTCAGTCCTCTTTCGAACAGCGCCTTTCCGTGAATGGACATCGAGTAGTGTTCGACAATTTTTGACCGACTAATTTCGTGGGTATCCGTCATTGCGGTCCCTTCTTTATGGCACCTGCCGCAGGTCTCCGGGACATGTAAAATATTCGTGCTTGAATCCGGAGAGGACGCTTTCAGAATATAGTGGTTACCGTGACAGGAAGCACAAGTCGGTGCAAAGCGATCCTGGCGTTTCAGTAGCGCTTTGCCGTGAACCGTTTTGGAATAGGTTTTATACTGTCCTTTGTGGCAACTCTGACAGTTGACCCTGGCAATCTTTTTCCCCTCATCATCATGGTCTACGGTGGCGGTCGTATGGCAGTCTGTACACAATTGATCTTTGTGGGCTGAATTTTCGAATTTTTCCAAATGGATCTCTTTGACGTCCTCAGAGGTTTCTTCACCGCCGGGAAAACCAGTATTATTAAACTCGAGAAAACGTGGGGGGAAATCATCTCCTTCGTGACAATCGAGGCAAGCCTCTTTTTCGCCAGCCATCGGAGTGGCGGTTGCAAACAATAAAAAGAGTAAAATGGAAATACAAACGCCTGCCTTTTTCTGCATGCTGTCTCTATTGGATAATGTATTATTTGAATGCTTTATTCGGGAACTGGATGGGCTATCTCAGCCAGTCGTTTATCAACATCGAAATCTTTAAACGACGGATTTTTATAGACAACGCCTCCAATCTTTGTTTCTGCAATGTGACATCGTTGACAGTCCTTCTTATCGGGAATAACCAGTCCTGTATTTTTGGCTGTAGGAGATTTTTTTCCGCCGCCCTCTTTGGTTATTTTCTTCATGACTTTTTTTTTCCAGTACTTTTCCCCAGCCGCATGGCAGTCTTCACACTGCACCCCTTCCGTCGCTTTGTATTTTTTGCCAAACATGTTTGCAGCTCTTGCTTGACCCTGATTGTCATACTGTGAAGCGGTGTGGCAGATCAGACACGCTTTCGCCTTCGTGGGATCGCCGCTGACACCGACTTTTGCCGCCAGCTTTTTAGCTCCGGGTTTTGAGAGGCTTTGGAACGCTTGGGCGTGTTTGCTCTCACTCCAGATTTTGAATTGCTCCCCCTGCTTTTTTTTCTTGTGACAGGCCTTACATTTGTTTGCGCCCACAAACTTGTTTTCCGCAAACAGTGCCGGTGAGGAAAAAACAAACAGAACTGCAAAGATAGTTAAAAAGGCTCTTGATTTCATTGATTCTCCTCTGAAACAGAGTTTCTTCCGCTTGATTCGGATTTTAGGAGTGGGTACAGTCAGGTTTTATTTCCAATAATAATACAAATTATTGACATTAAATTCAATTATATTTTAGTTTTTATAATTTTATTTAAGTGAAGTGCAAACACTTTATGCTATGCTGGCCTGGGTTTGTCATCCAGAATGCACTTCAGCCAGTAAATAACCTCCTCCGGATCGAAGGGCTTGGAAATTACTGCGTAAACGTACTGTCCGATAGCCTCTTTTAAATCAGGATGACTCTTTTTAACCGATGTCAGAAGCAAGGAGACTTGTGGAAATTTTGTGTTAAGGAATCGAATTGTCCTGTTTTCAAGTGAGATGGAATCCGTGTCAATAAAAACAGCCAAAATTTCTGCTGCTGATAAAACGGATTCCAAATCGTCATAAACAAAAAGAGGCTGTGGAAAATAATCTGCATCAGACAGAATAGCGCACAGCTCTTCATTCTCTTTTCTATTTTTGTTTATGACGACAACCGAGTCTTTCATAAGAGATAGATTCAAAGATCCAACAGTTTTCAGTATGCATAGCGAATGACACATTTCCTTTCAGCAATCAGTATGCCTCGATTCGCCTTGAACCAGAATCCGGTTTTCAGAATGGGAGATCAAATACTCAGTGCGACATAGAATCCCAATTATTAAAATAGATTACAGAGATGGTGAACTTTGTGGTAATCTAATAAATCTTTGATCAAGGATAATTTAGTGTGAATCTATGGAATTTTTCTGGCGCAACCGAACCTGATATTTGTGCATCTTATGAACAAAATATAGGTATATATTTGTAAAGGTAAATTATAACAAGAATTTGTACTGTTCAAAAATTATACAATTGTTGTTCGTTACAATTGATTTCAGTCTGAATTTTTGGCGGATTACAAAATACCCGCAAAATTTGTTTAATAAAAAATGTGTGCAATTATTATAGAAACTGGTGTGTGGGGGTTGCGATTTGAGGGGGATTAAATCGCTTGTAATTAGGGGCAGGAAAGGAAAGATAGCCTTTGAGTCGGACTACTTTTTCAGTTTAATATTTGATATTTTTTAATTTTCTGGTAAAGAGTGCCCCGACTAATGCCTATTTTTTCGGCGGCCTTGGATTTATTCCAATTACACTCATCGAGGGCTTCCCGGATGAATCGCTCTTCAGACTGGGATATGGTATTGGTATAGCTATCTTTGCTGGAAACCGGGCCTTCAATTATTGTCAGGGGCAGATCAAGCACTTCCACACTTTCTCCTTTGGCCAAAACCACAGCGTGCTCGATCGTATTTTCCAATTCACGCACATTGCCTGGCCAGGTGTAGTTTATTAAATGATGCATCGCTTCTGAAGCAATCCGCTGGATACTTTTTTGCTGCTCGTTTGAGAAGTGAGTTAAGAAATGTTTGGCCAGGATGATGATATCATTCCGTCGATCTCTTAGCGGAGGCATGGTTATCAGAATAACATTTAATCTATAGAACAGATCTTCCCGGAATAAACCTGTCTGAACTTCTTGAAACAGATCTTTGTTTGTGGCCGCCAATACCCTGACATCGATTGACAGGGTTTCCTCTCCGCCTAAACGCTCAAATTTTCGGCTTTGCAACACCCTGAGGAGTCTGATCTGTGCTGATGGTGGAATCTCGCCAATTTCATCCAGAAAAACGGTTCCGCCATCTGCCTGTTCAAATCGTCCTGCTTTGCGACGTGTTGCACCTGTAAAGGCACCTTTTTCATGTCCAAATAGTTCACTCTCTAACAAAGTTGAGGGGTAGGCTGAGCAATTAATCACGATAAATGGCTTATCTTTTCGTGGGCTGCAATCATGAATGGCTCGAGCAACCAGCTCTTTACCGGTGCCACTTTCTCCTTGAATCAGAACCCCGGCTTCCGTGGCTGAGACATTTTCTATCAGTTTGAAAATCATCTGCATTTTAGAATCTTTACCAATCAAACCACAAAATTGATTTGATTTTTCGATGCTGCTATTCAGCTGGCCCATCTCTTCTTCCAGAGTCAATGCCCTTTCGACTGCATTTGCCGACTGCCTGAGGATGGGTTCAATCACAGCCAGTTCCTCTTTTTTGCACGCACATATTTGACTGCACCCAATGACTAATGATCCCAGCAGTAAGCCATGCACCCGCAGTGGGAAAACGGCCAATCTGCCGGTTGTACTGGATCCCAGCGGGTGTGAAAGACGGTTTAAGAGATCTTTTGGCACGAACTGGTAAGGCTCGATATTGGATAAGGCGGTCTGCAGGAATTCAAATTCAGTTTTGCCATACTTTTTTATCTCGTCGTCTGTTATAAGATACAAGTGGCCTCTTTGACTGAAGATCAGAAAGACCATCTGCTGGCAGGACAGAATATTTCTAAAGGTAGTAAGCAGATAGGCGCAAATATCATGTAATTTTGGTAAGCCTGCGATATCTTTGCTGATCGTAAACGAGGTATTTAATTGTCGATGGGCCCGTGATAACTGCTCATGTTTTTCCGTAATATCAATATTGGACTTGTTCAACTGCAGGGTATAGTCATGGATCCGGTCCAGTAGATTATTAAAGGCCCGGGTCAATTTACTGACCTCCTGCCGGCCGTTGACGACAATTTTTGTGTCCAGTTTTCCTTCGTCAATCTGCTCCACCTGGTCCGCCAAGCTTGAAAGTGGTCGAGTTAAATAGGAAATTAAAAAATGGATGATCACCAGAAAGGCCCCGATGATGACGGCTGTGATCAGGCTCATCTGTATCCAGAGCTGTCTGACCTGATCCCGGTACAGTTTTTCAGAAAGTCCCAGGCGCAGGACTCCGGCATGATTGTTAAAAATCGGCCAGGCAATATCCAGAAATCTCTCCTGTTTTTCGGATATAATTTTTTTAACGCGGCCTTTTTTTGAATCCAGAGGTCTATTTGCTGCGATTAAGGCAGATGGAATTCCTTTGGAAAAGGAGTGGGCGAGGATACGACGATTTTTTTCAACAAAAATATAAGCCACACTCGGGGTGCTCAGCAGTTGATTGTCAATCACCTTTTGCAGAGTAACCAAATCATTAATCAAAATCAGGTCAGCGCTGTCGATGGCCAATCTATGAGCAATATTCTCGCCTTTTGCGATGGCGCTTTCCTGCAGTACGGCACTATATCGCTGGGTCACCAATTGTGAAATGGCCAGGCCGGCAATGATGACCAGAATCGTAAGTGTGATTTGAAGAGAGCCTTTCAGGCTATTATTTTTTAACATTTATGTTTGCAGACGGATCACAATTTGATGCATTTTTTTGATGGATTCATACCACTCTTCTTCTGATTTGGTAAATCGATCAATCAGGAGATTTTTCAAAATTTCTTTGCCTTCCGGCTCTTCGTGCATAGAAAGTAGAATATCCTGAATGGACTTTCGAAGCTCAGTGGAAAGGGTTTTCGACACCACCAGTGGGGGATTGCCGAATTTTTGAGATTTTTTGATCACCCGTGTTTGTGAAGTGAAGGTATTGTCTTTTTGCTGAAAATATTCCCATTTATGACCATCCACTGCGGCGCCATCCACCAGGGATTTAGCCACTGTCAGAATCGAGTTGTCATGACTGTAAGTATAATTGGTGTTACGAAAAAATGATTCCGGTCGCTCTCCCAACTTATGAAGCCAATAGTTGGGAACCAATGATCCCGAATTCGAATTTGGATCTGTAAAGGCAAACGTGTGGTTTTTCAAATCTTCCAGCTTATAGAAACGACTATTTTTATGAACAATCAGGTAGGCCTGGTAGAATGGCCCTCCTCTGATAATGGGGGTTACGACGGCGTCAAATTGGTATTTCTCTTTTTCCAGGGCATAGGGCCCGCTGCAGATAAAAGCGAGATCAATCCCGCCATTCAGAAACAGTTCGTTGACCTCTGTATACGTTTTTCGTTGAACCAGTTGAATCTCAAAATTAATTCTCCTACCCAGATACTGCAAAATATCCTGGTAATAAACAAAGGTCTCTTTAGGGGATATCATCGCCGCAATGGCCACTCGCAACTGCTTCTGACTGTTTAACTTTGGCTGTGGTTTTGGTATAGAAACAGTCTGCGAAAAATCCACTGAATTATACTCTTTATCTGAAAAACAGGCTGCTGCCAAAAAAAGTAGCAGGAGTGCAATCAACAAGCGTTTTATCATAATTTATTTTAGATCGTTACAAATTGACCGGATTGATTTGGTCATTCAGGGGCCCTCTTCAATGAAACGATTGGTGGTAGTGCCAATAAAATGAATACGGGGCTCTTAGGGGTATTAGAACAGGTTTTAACCTAAATAACCAGCTCTTACAGATTGGACCAGGAAAAACCGCAGGAAATTTGAGTCTGGCTTCCTGAAGACTCTCTCAGGCAAATGGTAGGTAAGGGGAGTCAATTAATTGAGGGGCCGGCTGTGTTATTTGCCAGGGTTTTATCCGGAATAGGGAACGATATCAGGGCAGCCATACAGAGATTATCCGAGTTCTAACGAAGGATCTCATTTTCTGCATGGAGATCCTTCGTCACGATCACTCATCTCACCACACGGTTTCAAGTTTCAACAACAAACCGGAACAAGTGAGTTTTTTAAACAGCATTAGTCAGATGTACAGGTAAAATCCGGCTGCTCGGTCATGGGAAGTGTGAAGGTGCCGGCTAAGGTACAGGTCACATCGTTAACTTTTGATGTGACTGCCGCAGTTACCGATCCAGTCGCGTTTTCCCCATCACCGTCAACTATTGTTTGACTAAGCGTAAGATTCTTAGTCTCGGCGAAGGTGACGTTATATTTTTTTTCGTCTATCTCAATAGCCAGTCCGGCACCGACGGATGATGTGTAATCCATTCCAAAGGTCATACTACCTGAAGACGAATCTCCTGAATATGAAACCACATAGTCAAGCTTCTGGGTGCCAGATCCATAGTAGGTTGAATAATTTTCGCCGCAGTTGGTGAAGGTGAAATCCAGGGTGCCGTCAAAGTCGGAACTTGAGCTATAGGATCCCGGGAATTCCCCGCTGGCTGCGTATGTATATGTCAGGGGCCCATTCAGGTACATGGTTCCGCCATCATCACAGTCGAGGGTTTCGTCAATGGTGAGGGTGCCTGACTCGTCAATAGCTACAGTTACATACTCTTTTTCAGCCAGTTGCTGCAATCTGGCTTCGGCTAATTGTTTGAGCACACCTGTTGTTTTTGCCGCCAGTAGATTTGAGACAGAACCCATCTTAAACAACCCGCCAGCGGCTTCAGACACTTGATCCGCTACCTGGTCACCAACATCTTCAGCTATACCGCTTGCTTTATCTTGAACATCTGATGCATTTGTAGCACTAACTGTTTCCAGATTCCCGGCCGACCAACCGGACTCTGTCAAGGCTGCAACCTGAGCTGCGTCCATTTCGGCAGTAGTTGCCACTTCTTCAAGCGTAGGGGGCGTAGCGGCAGCCGCAGCATCATCACTGTCCTCACTGCACCCTGAAATGACGAGAAAGAAACCTGCCAGGACAATTATCAACAAAATCGAAATCCTTCTTTTAATTTCCATTGTTCATCTCCTTTAATCTGATTTTATGAAATTTTAAAAAAAATTAATAAAACACAAAATACATTGATTTATGAGAGATACCAAGATAAAAAAATGCACACAGTTTCTTTTTATCGAAGATTAATATGCAATGCAAGGCAAAAGTCGTCAATATTTTTTTAGATGTCGCGAACGTGGGCACTTGAATCCATAATGAATTGATATAGTATTGATTTTTTTTAAATAAATAACTTATCACGTCGCGAATATTTTTTGGATGGTGTGAATGAATTGCTTGAAGAAGCTGACTTCTAAAAAAAAGGCCGCTCATTCGGCCCTTTTCCTTCAAAATGGGTTTTTACTCAAATAGTTTCATACAAACCCGCCGCAACAAAAAGTGGACGAAAGGCATAATTCAAAAAGACAGGGGGGTGTTTCTCATAATGTCTTATGATAGATGTGAATTGATCTTGTAAATCTGTACAAAACACTAGTATAATGGGCTGCAGCGGTCTATCTCCAGTTGCCTCTTCATGTTCGAAATCTAAAGAGATTTTAATTGACAAAAGTGTGCATTACGCTACCATAGGCGATAAGAATGATAGTATCAGACATCTAGTTCAATCACCCGAACCCGCTTTGATAATTTCATTGCTGGTTTGGATCTGATAAATCGAAATGACAGATAAATCCTTCAATGTCATAATCGAAAGGATTGACCGGTTCTGTTCCCTGTTCAACCGATGAGTCTGCCTATGGAAGATAAAAACCTGATGGCTGAGGATTTTGTTAAAAAAATATCCGATGCGATGCAAGGCCTGAAAAAGGCCCGGTTATATGCCGATATTTCTGAAGATCACATTTTAAAACTCATCAGTGAATCAAAACTAGTGAGCTTTGATCAGGCAGCTGTCATTCTGCATGAAGGCTGTGCAAATGATCAAGTATATTTCCTTCTCAGGGGATCGCTGGCAATATTTTTGGCCGGAAAGCCGATCATTAAACTACATCGAAAAGGTGATATTATTGGTGAGATGAGTGTGATTTGCAATAAAGAGTGTTCAGCAACGGTAATCGCTGATACACCTGTCGATCTGCTGCAGATAGATGGCAAAAAGATCATTCAGTATGGCGCCGGTAAAAACGATACGTCAGCCAACATATTATACAGAGTGTTTTGTTCTGTTCTGACAGATAAACTTTTCATCACCACCAATAAAGCCAGGGGCTTTGAAGAAGCAAACTATGAACTGGAAAAGAAAAAGAATGATCTCAAGGAAGCGTATGAAAAATCGGTGGAAGAAATTTCGAAACGAATTCAATCTGAAAAAAAGATTAAACAGTACCAGGACCATCTGGAAGAGCTTGTAGATCAACGGACTAAAGATCTTCAGCAAGCCAAACTGGAAGCGGAGAGAGCAAACAGAGAAAAATCAGAGTTTCTGGCAAATATCAGCCATGAATTAAGAACTCCCATGCACGCGATACTCGGCTTTACAAGACTATCCATTGACCGGTTTGAATCTCTCAGCAGCGAAAAACATTATGATTTTCTGAACAAAGTATTGAGCAGTGGAGAAAGTCTCCTGAGACTTCTGAATGACCTTCTTGATCTGGCCAAGCTTGAAGAAAAAAAAGTAGACTACTATTTTGCCAAGGTGTCCCTTTCTTATCTTGTAAAGCTTGTAATTTCAGACTTTGAAGCCCTTATCAAGGTCAAGTCGATTAAGGTCGCTTTCGAACCCCCAGATTTTGATGACACTGTAAATATCGATCAGGAAAAAATGATGCAGGTTTTCAGGAATCTGGTGTCGAACGCATTGAAGTTTTCAAAAGTTGATGCTTTGATTGAATTCTCTATTACCAAGCAACAGGATAAAATTCTTTTTTCGATCAAAGATCAAGGGGTTGGTATTCCTGAAAATGAATTGAACACTGTATTTGATAAATATACCCAGAGCTATAAATCACGAACAAACGATAGCGGAACCGGTCTTGGTCTGGCGATATGTGAGGAAATTATCACCGATCACAACGGTAGGATCTGGGCGGAGCACAATCCCACCGGTGGCGCAATTATTCGATTCACACTCCCATGTTCAAACAAAAAGCCTGAAGGGTTGTAATTAGATGCTGAGAAATGACTGGGCAAACCCGATTTCAATGACAGAGGTCCGTAATTATGGAAAATGTTCTTTTAATTGAAGATGACAATGACTACCGTAAACTTCTGAAAATAGCATTGGAAAAAGCCAACTATGTTGTTACGGAAGCCTCAAACGGTGAGAAGGGGTGTCAGATATTCCAGAAGGAACTTCATCGACTTGTTATTACCGATATTTTTATGCCTGAAAAGGAGGGGATTGAAACCATTCTGCAAATTAAAAAGGTTGCCCCTGAAACCAAAATCATCGCCATATCTGGCGGTGGTCAGACTGGGGCAATTGATATGTTGACTTATGCGGGAGATCTCGGAGCAGATACGATTATGACAAAGCCCATTGATCTTAAATCCTTAATCAGCAAGGTCGATGAGTTAATAGGGGAAGATTAACACCGAAACAGGTCTATTTCCGGTCAATCCCGCCGAATTTCATCAACTAAGTCTGCTTTTCTGCAGGGAAAAATGGTTCAACGAAAACCTGAATTTTACCACCACAGACGTCTCCACCTTTTATTCCCAGATCATCCGTCAGATCAACGTTAACCAACTCCGGCTGTTTGCTCACCAAAAGACAACGCAATGCGGCACTGAATACCTGTTTTTCGCCACACCCGCCACCTATGGACCCATAGAACTCACTATTAACCGTGACTAGCATTTTTGCCCCGACATCTCTTGGTGTTGAGCCTTGCGTCTTCACAATGGTTGCCAGGCAGGAGCCGAGCCCTTTTTTTCTGAGTCTTTCGATTTTCTTGAACAGCACCTTGTCTTCCACCGATTTCCTCCTAAGTTAAAATGGCATTGCGTAATGATCTGGTGCGTTCGGCACCCAACCGTCGAACAGTGACGAGTTCCGCCGCTATGGCCAGGGCAATTTCTTCAGGCGTTTCGGCGCCTATCGGGATTCCGATTGGGCTGAAAACACCGTGTAGTCGCTCATCCGAAAAACCCTCTTGAGAGAGTTGTTCCAAAACCAGACGGATGCGGCGACGGCTGCCGATCATTCCTACATATGCAGTCTCACAGGGAAGAACCTGGGCCAGACAATCTTTATCATGCTCATGGCCCCGTGTAATAAGCACCACATAGCTTGATTTATCGATATTAATACTCTGCAGTGTTTCAATAAAATCGTTCGCGATGACGTTGCAATGATCAAATCGGTCAGGATTTGCGAAATCGGGTCGGTCGTCAATGACAGTCACGACGAAACCGAGACTGACTGCGAATTTCGCCAGAGGAACCCCGATATGCCCTGCTCCGCAAATGATCAGGTTTGCCTGTCTGCCAATAATATCAAAAAAAATAGTTATTCCCTCTTTAACTTCGACCATCTGCTTTTTCTTTTTTTCTAAGACTTGTTGGCCGAATCCGGAAATTAAATCATCCAGATCTTTGATACCACACCCATTTTCCAATGAGCCATTATCTAAAATAATACTTTTACTTCCTAACGGCAGCTTCTCATTCACAGACGAAATGACCGTCGCCAGACAGAAATCGTCAGCTGCTTCCAGAAGATCGTTTACTCTTGAAATGATGTCCATTTTGATTTTTGAAAAAGGGGTCAATAATCAGCTTGATACAATCAGAATATTAAATGCAGCTGAACCATGCAATTGAATTTAATCCAAATATCCGCTTCTGATAATGGGGGCGCTTCATCCAGGTTTGAAATATGACGGACTGATTATATCGGATGGAACGTTTAGAGGAGGATTTTTTGATGATTGATGTAAAAGTTTATTCACTCGATGGGTGCGCCGATACGCCAGCCACTACCGAATTGGTGAAAAAGACCGCAAAAGAGATGGATTTATCGATCACTTTTGCCCACATTCAATTATCAACAGTGGAAGAGGTTGAACGATATAAATTCCCGGGCAGTCGCATAGTTCGCATTAATGGCAAAGATATTGAGCCTGCAATGAGGGATGTGGATAACTT
>Ga0075122_10000303_pt1 | contig 40777 bp, 38 predicted proteins | sample AntAceMetag02UKB_FD_69790 | JGI IMG/M metagenome (GOLD analysis project Ga0075122, IMG submission 69790) | Saline lake microbial communities from Ace Lake, Antarctica - Antarctic Ace Lake Metagenome 02UKB | ecosystem: Environmental > Aquatic > Non-marine Saline and Alkaline > Saline | place... | reverse complement strand
GTTAAGAAGCGATAGGTATAGAGTAAGTGTAGTATTTCGGTTTGTCGTTGTTTTAGTTTTGGTATTTTAGTTTGTTGTTTCATATCAAGTTGTACATCCTTATTATGTATATAAGAATATATGAGTAGTTATTTTTTTCATTTTAGCCTTAAATTTAGTCAAAAGTAGTGTAAACAGGCTTACACTACTTTTATCCCTGATCAACTCAACGAATTAACCGATTCATGAGTAGATTTTCGGCTTCTTTTACTCTTTATCATTTCTTGAGTATCTACTTTTTTCGCTACTGGTTTTTGATATACGATTGCATAGTTTTTTCTAGATGATTCAATAAGTTTGGCGGTCTTTTCTTCATTTTTATCAATCACCATTGGCATCGTCATCCCAGAGAAGGGTTCCTCTGGCTCAACGGCTGAGAGTTTGATATAGAAGTGATAGCGTGGCAGGTTTCCAATATCACCTTGCTGTATATAGGGCATAAATTGAGCAAGCATGAGCTCTTCATCAACCGGGCCGGCGGTTCTAAAACAGATCACGGTTCCGGTATTGGCCAGAATGACGTTGACGATATTGCGATCTTGTTGTTGTGAGGTTGATTGCTCGGCAATCGTGATACGGAGGCCAAATTTTCTGCCTCCGGATAAAAGCTTGGTAAACGAGCTGGTGGCAAAGTTTTGAAACTCGTCGATGAAGAGATAGAACGGCGTCCGGTTCGCCTTATCCGTTCGTACCCGTCTCAAGGTAGCCTGTTGAATCTTGGCAATGATCGTTGTACCAAGAAGTTGGGAAGTGTCTTCTCCCAGTTTGCCTTCTGTCAAATTGCAGATCAATACTTTCTTAGATTCCAGAATATCGTCAAAGTTGATGGTTGAATGGGTTTGCTCTAGCACTCGTTTAGCAGTTGGTGAAAACAAGAATCGTCCGACCTTGGCAGTAACACCCGAAACCATTTTAACGACTTGGTAATTACCAGCCTTGCCAAACTCGTTTTTCCAAAAGTTCTTGAGGTTCTCATCGGTTAAATCTTTAACGACGCTCTTTTGAAAGTCTGGATCGTTTAGAAGATCATAGATTGTGAATACTGTTCTGTCTTTGACAGTGAAGGCTGTATAGATCGTGTTACGCAAGATATATTCAATCCGGTGAGCATCGGTATTCTCATCCTTGTTGAAGACTCTACGGAAAATGGAAATCACACTTTCACACACCAACTCTTTTTCTAACTCCAGTTCGTCATCATCAAGATTAGGGGTGAGTTCTAAAAGATTGATCCCGACCGGATATTTGATATCAAAAGGATTGAAGTAGATGACATCATTTATTCGCTCTTCAGGGACATTAGCAATTAAATCCTCAGCCAAGTCACCATGTGGATCAACCACCGCTATTCCGCGTCCTTTTTTCATATCATCACTGGCCATATGGAACATGACGGTAGACTTGCCCGAGCCTGTTTGACCGATCAGATATACATGTCGGGAACGGTCTTCGTCGGTTAAGCCAATATTAGTCGTAACATTGCCGTATGTATTTTTGCCAAATACTACGTCCAAGTTTTGATTATTTTTGACTGAGCGCGGAGCTGGTAACTCTTTACTATGCACTTTGACCATATCTTCAGTTTTTGTTGTACTGGTATATGGGAAGTGATACAGGTCGGATATTTCTGATGTTGCCAAGATAGACGATCCAAATAGACTTGGTAGTCGATGAGCGAAAAAATATTTCTTTAGATTATCCAGTAACGGCATTCGTATAAATCGTTTGATCCGCAGTGATTGGAAACTGGCGTTAGTAAAGGGAGAAAGTGCCGCAATGAAGCCCTTTTCGATTCTTTTACGGGCAACGACGTTTTCTGACTCTGTATATAGCCGGAGTGTCGTAAAGAATAACTGTTGATCAATTTTTTGTTTAATTTGCCCCTCGACTAATTCCTTGTATCCATTATTCGTTTCGTCGTTTTTATATTCTCCGGGAAGGGGCAACAACGGGCCTTCTCGTCCCTCGGTGAATAGAAAAATAATTAATCCAATCGGAAGTAGTAGTACGCGAAGGAAAAATGAGAAAATCATGAAGGATACACCAACTAGCCCATTATTGGTTTGGCTAACGTGCTTCACAATATCTTGGTGCCCCAAGAAAAGTGATTGGAGTTTACGAACCTCAGGAGCAGATGCGGTATCTATGGGTGATACGACGAGTTGAAATGCCACAAGCTCATGTTCTGCTAATTTTGTCATCGTGGCCGTGACATAGGCAATGGGATCGTATTCTTCCAGTTTTTCTTGTTTCTTTAGAGGATGAGCAAAATGGCGAGAAAGACCAAATTCGAGAATGTGACCATGAGTTGTATTTGGGACGGATAAATAATCGGCACTATCAGTGATTTTAACGCCGGGTAAATAGGCAATGAGATTCTTTTTAATACTGTCACTGTCTTCTGTAGGAACGCGGAAGATATATCTAATACCGCGCTCTTTTGTAGATACCAACTCGAACGTATAGTGTTTGCTAATATCGAATAACCGATCAAACCACGACCGTTGTTTGGCAAGTCCGTGAACGGCAGAAAATAGCTGAGTGGTTGTAAAAGAAGTGAGCTCGGTGAGCGCGAGCGGTGTAACTTCAAGAAATGTTACTACCCTCGTTGATTCTTTCCATGCTAGATACAGCTTGAGAAGCCAGTAGATAACGTAAATGGATATCAAGGTTAGAGCGCCTATAGCGAGTACTGGTTTAATTCCATCAAAAAAATGCAACAGTAAGGCAAAATAAGGATTCAAAAAGAAAAGTAAACGAGAAAGCTCTTTTTGTAATATTATGAGGACTAGATTATTTTTAAGCATAACTACCCTATTCTTGGGCAGTTTTACATCAACAACTAATCATACGTGATGTTGCCTGAATGATACTCTAGAGGATAGATTTCTGCAAAGAGAAACAAATTAAAAAGGTAAGACCTCCGATGATTTAATCTAAAGTGCTTTGCAAATACTTTCAATCACAGAAAAGGTCGGATTTTCCTCACCACGTTCAATACCAGCATAGTGTGTGGTTGAAATCTTACTTAATCTAGCGACTTCTTCCCGAAACAACGATTTTTCTTCGCGAATAGTGCGAAGATTCTCGCCGTATATTTTCTGATCTTTTTCGTCTGGAAGCATATTCATAATCGTAGTATGTCACTAACTGTTTTGACGGTAGTTTAGTATGAGTTAACTGTCCCCCTATTGGACACGTTCCGCAACCAAAAGATTGAGTTTGATTACAGCCTGGATGGCGTTAAATTGCTCCACGCAAACTTAAATCCTCAAGAGCTAGACAGTTTTAACTTCGTATCCCCACAGTGGCTCACCTGATGATTTTTTACTCCGAGGCAAACACAGCAACCCTTGGCATTCAACTAATACTCTCCAATGTAGGACATTCTCCTAACAACAGGCCTTCAAAATTTGAGGATTAGTTGTCTTAATCTCATCAGTTTCCTAATTAAATGAATGTTCAGAATACTCATGTCCCCACTTTTGGGGATATGTGTTGACAATCTCCCCACAATTATCATATAATGGCGACATGTTGACTTTTCGAAATCACCCATTTCCTCCTATTCTTGAGAATATTTATGACGCTGATCTGGCAAATCAGTTAGCTGCCACCCATGGAGCTATCTCGGCATTAAACCCAATATCCAGAATAATTCATAACCCCAATCTCCTTATAAGACCCATCCTTGCTAAAGAAGCTGAATCAAGCTCGCAACTTGAGGGCACTCAAGCTTCAATAGAAGACGCCTTCCAAATCGATGTAACCGAACAAAGCGAAGAGAAAAGGAATGAAGCGTTAGAAATCAGAAACTACGAGGAGGCTATGTTGACGGGATTAGATATACTGCGGAAAACAAAGTCTGGGGTCAACGAACTGCTAATTCGCGAAACACACAAAAGACTTTTGCATGGGGTGAGAGGTCAAAAAAAGAACCCTGGAAAGTATAGAAGTGATGAGGTTTGGATTGGCAAACGTGGGACCAATAGATCAGAAGCAAGATATATCCCACCAGATGCTACTCAAATCCAACCACTAATGGAAGGATTAATTCGCTTTATAAATAACCGACAAGGACTCCATCCCCTAATCGCCTGTGGGGTCATGCATCATAGATTTGAAGCAATTCATCCATTTAAGGATGGAAATGGCAGAGTGGGTAGATTACTAATCTCTCTATACCTTATTGATCAAAAACTGTTAAATCTACCCATTCTTTACCCTAGTGGACATTTTGAAACCCATAGAAATAAATATATAGACACGTTATCGGAGATTGATAAGAATCAAAGCTGGCATCGATGGTTAATGTTTTTCCTCAAGGCTCTTGAAACTCAAGCGGGCACGGCAGGCCAAATAGCATTAAATATAGATAATCTTTTCAAAACATCGAAGGCAACTATTGAAAAAGAAAGAGCCAATCTTAATCTAATTCGTGTTTTAGAATTTACGTTCACGCACCCTTATATCACCAGTACCACACTTAATTCACAATTGGAAATCCCACGCACAACCTGCGATCGTTATCTAAAAAAGCTGTCGGATAAAAAAGTAATCAAGTTTATGGGGATTCATAAAAGAAGCAACGTTTTTGTTAACAGGAAGCTCATTGACCTTTTGATTAAAGTCTAAACTTACTGATCGCCCTGAGATTGACCATCTTTCTGGCTATCAATCAGCCATTTTAAGGTGTCACGCAATGATTTAAGATGTTCAGCTCCCGCCACTGGACTCGAACCTATCAAATTTTCTGATTCTTTTTTACACAACTCAAAGTTGATGTTTGTTTTCTTGCCCCCATTTTTTTAACCTTTCTTGCCGACAAGTTAAGATAAAAATTGATCAACTGCAAACCAATCAGCGCCGACAGCAACCCAATCAAAATCTCCCCCAACGATTTAGCATGAAGCGCCAATGAGGGTTTAGAGATCAATAACAAGCCAGCGATTATTAAACTAACACCAATCCCTACCAGCCTAAAAGGAAGTTCCAATCTTTGTCTCATTTACTTTTCTATTTCATCTCCAAAAAAACAAGAATAATCAAACCATGAGGCTATACTATTTTCTTCTTTTTCCGATCCAGTTTATCTAAACCCAGGCCTTTGATGAAGAAATAAATCACAAAAGCGATCACGATAAAATCAATTAAAACCGAAAGGAAATGGCCATATTTTATTTCAACCGGACCAACCACCAAACTGGCTTTTTCAAAACCACTCGCCAATCCTAGGACAATTCCTAAAATGGGATTAATAATATCTTCAACAAAGGCAGAAATAACTTTAGAAACAGAACCACCCAAAATAAAACCAACCGCTAATCCCACCACTCCTTGTTGACGAATAAATTCTAAAAATCCTTTCATTCTTCTTTTATTTTATCATACCACTCTCAACCTAAGAGTTCTCTCTTGACATTTCGGTTTTCCTTCGGGTAATATCAATCTATGAACCTCTATCAAAAAATTTCTGTCCTGGGTCCCAGCGCTCGATATGACACTTGCGGTCCAAAAGATTTTGACAGTACTACCAACGTCCCTGGTGTTTATCACGCTAAAGTAAACGGCGGCGTCTGCCGTCTTTTCAAAGTCCTGCAAACAAATTCTTGTAAAAACAATTGCCATTATTGTGCTTTCAGAAAAGACCGATCTTGTCAGCGAACCAGCACCACACCGGATGAAATGGCCAAAGCTTTTGATTTGGTCTATCGAAAAAGACTTGTCGATGGTCTTTTTCTTTCTTCCGCCTTGACTAAGAGTGCCGACTTTACCATGGAACAAACACTTAAAACCTCATTGATCCTGAGACAGAAGTTCAACTATCGAGGTTATTTGCATCTCAAATTAATGCCCCAAACTTCCCTTGGTTGCTTAAAAACTGCTCTTTCAATCGCCAATCGAGTTTCTTTAAACATTGAATCCCCCACTCCAGACAGTTTAAATTCCCTCTCACCGGAAAAAGACTTAAACAAAGATTTGCTTTTCATTTTTTCACAAATAAACCAGGAAATAAAAAAATTAAAATACCAAGGTCAAAAAACTCCCAGCTTAACAACTCAATTCGTTGTCGGTGCTGGTCAAGAAAATGATTTTGAGTTCATCAAAAGCGCCCACTTTCTTTATAAAAGCTTTCACTTAAAAAGAATCTTTTATTCTGCTTTCAGACCAGTAGAAGATACTCCTCTTTCTCAAAAAGAACCAACTTCTCCCCTAAGGGAACATCGTCTTTATCAAGCAGATTTCTTGATGCGTTTCTACAAATTCTCGCCCTGGGACATTCCTCTGGATAAAAATGGCTTCTTAGATGACGTCAGTGATCCTAAAACCGCCTGGGCCAAGAAACACCCTCGGTATTATCCAATCAATTTAAACAAGGCTTCCTTTTATCAACTCCTTAAAATCCCCGGCATTGGCCCTACCAGTGCTAAAAAGATCGTCCAATTGAGAAAGATGAACAAAATTAAATCTTTTTCTCAACTAACAAAACAACGCTTTCAAATTAAAAAACTAACCCCTTATGTTTCTTTATAAGACTATTTTTGTTATATTAAGAGCTCATGAACGGAGAACAAGCCCCCATTCTTTTAAGCGAAGTTAACGTCACCGCGATTAGGGAAAAATTAAACTCTTGGGGGATCAACGCTGTCGCTTTTGATCTTGACGACACTCTCATTGATACCGGAAACGTTTTTAAGGCAGCCTTGTTAGATATTAGTGGTTTGTTGATTTTTGGAAATAACTGGACAGGACAAGATTCCCAATTGGAACGAGCAATTGAATTCGAAAAATGGGTTATGCGTGGAAATATTCAGGAGATTAGAGCAGAATTTGGCGTCAATCCGGTTGTTCTTAGAGTAGCAACCATCCTCGCAGCCAAAGAACGAGGTTTGCAAGAACAACACAATCATGTCATTCTTGCCCTACAACGAATTGGTCAAATTTATGATCGAGATGTTCCGGAAGTTTTTGATGGCGCTCATGGAGTGGTTGACCTAATTAATGCCACCAGCAGAAGAACAATTTTGATTACCCATGCTCAAGAAGAATGGACGAGAAGAAAAGTAACAAGAACTGGCTTTGCAGGTAAATTTGAAACAATCAGATGTCTTTCAGTTTATCGATCCAAATCATCTCAGCAAGAACAAACAATAAGGGAATTGGGAATTGATCCCCTTAACTTACTGGTTGTTGGTGATAATTTTTCAGCCGATCTGCAAGATCTAGTAGAACTAGGAGCGACTGGGGTCCTGATTGGTAGTCATCGGTCCTACAGCGGAGAAGCAGCCTTAAGAAGATTGCCTTTGGACAGCTTCATTAGGATCAACGAAATTAACGAACTTCCCCAGGCAATTTTAAACAATTAAGTGTTAAAATATTTACACAAGTGAAAAACATTCTCGTTTCCGTTGGTCAACTTAAATTAAAAGCAGAACTTAATAAGAGTCAAACCGCCAAAGCGATCTGGCAAGCACTTCCCATTGAAAGCAAAGTTAATCTTTGGGGAGAAGAAATTTATTTTTCTATCCCTGTTTCTCTTGACGAAGAAGAAAACGCTAGGGCAGTTGTTGATTTAGGCGATCTCGGCTACTGGCCTCCGGGCAAAGCTTTTTGCATCTTCTTTGGTCAAACACCCGCCAGTACGTCAGAAGGAATTCGCCCCGCCAGTCCCGTTAATATTTTCGGCAAACTAATCAACCGAGATTTTAAAAAATTAAAAAAAATTCTTAATAACAGTCAAATAAAAATAGAAAAAGCTAAGCCCTAAGGGTCTATTTCGGTCTTAAGAAGAAGAGTAAAAATATCACCTCCGCTTTCTGTTACTTCCATAAACTCAGGGAAAATTGGTTGCTTTGATTGTCCACCATTCTCAACTATTCCTTTATCTTTGCATAGCCTTACCTTATTCACCCTTGGACTCTCGTTTCCTTTTTTTGCACAGGCACTAAGCTTTTTTCGAGTCTCGAACAAAGGGTAAGTCAAATTTTTGTAAACCACTCCCCATTCACAAGTGTCAGCTTTACCGTCACCTGTGTATCTCCATTCAAAATGAAAAGGACATTGTTGGCAATCAGATGTCCAATACAGTTCATCTCCCGCCCACCGACTCCATTGATTTCTAGCGTCTATCAGCTGTAGTTTCCAATTAGTAGGAGAAATTGCTTCTGTTTCAATCATTCTTAAAAAGGTGGTCGCTAGTGGATTCGAACCACTGACCTCTCCGATGTGAACGGAGCGCTCTACCACTGAGCCAAGCGACCATGACGTCCATTTTACTAAAACTCCTCTTGTCGGGCAACTTTTTTTAGGAGTATAATCGTTTTTATGAGAATCTTCCGCAAAGTTGGCTCTTTGATTTTAGATGCGATCGAGGTAACCGTGATTGCCTTGGCCATGTTTGTGGTAATGTATTTGTTTTTGTTTCAACCTCATCAAGTTCGAGGCAGTTCCATGTATCCCAGTCTTCATGATAACGATTATTTATTAACCGACAAGATCTCTTATCAGCTTAAAGAACCAAAACGAGGTGAAACCGTTATCTTCAGGGCTCCCAAGAATGAGGAATATGATTATATTAAAAGGATTATTGGCTTGCCAGGTGATACCGTTCGAGTTAGTGACGGCAAAATTTATATTAACGATGAATTATTAATTGAAGACTATCTTTCTTCTGATTCGTTTACTTACGGTGGTCGTTTCTGGAAAGAAAACCAGTCAATTCCCGTTCCTGAAAATCAATATTTTGTATTAGGAGACAATCGCTCTCACAGTTCTGATTCCAGAGAATGGGGTCCGGTACCAAGAAAGAATATTATCGGTAAAGCTTGGCTGCGTTATTGGCCGCCAGAACAAGTCAATCTTTTGCCTCAGGTTGATTACTAGCTTCTTTTACCTTGACTTCCTTATTGCCGGTTAAGCCTTGATAAACTTTCAAAAGTCGTTCTTCGGTTGCCTCCAGACCACCTTTAAAAGTCAGAAGGATTCTAGTTTCTGTTTGGGAGCGATTAACTTTTACTCGAGTATCTCTTCTGCCACCAAAAGAAAGACGGAGGTCCTCGGTTATTTGATCCAACTCGTCGGAAACAAGGTTCTTGACCTCTTTTTTCCGACCGGCTTTCATTTTCATCCTTCGAGACAGATCTTCTGCTCTCCGAACCGAACCAGATTCTTTAAGTAAAATCTTGTAGGCTTCAATCAGTAATTGCTGATCCCTAATAGCGCTCAAAGCACGAGCATGACCTTCCGTGATAAGACCGCTGATAAGACCATCCTTAAGAGTGTCCGGCAATTCAAGCAATCTCAAAGAATTAGAAACATAAGACTTGCTCTTGCCAACCCTCTCGGCTATTTCTTGATTAGTCAAGCCAAATTCTTCCAATAATCTTGAAAAGGCTCTCCCCCGATCAATAGGATTTAAATCCTCTCGTTGGACATTTTCAATGATTGCCATTTCTAACATTCCTCGAGGATTAGTTTCTTTAATAATCACCGGAACCGCTTTCAAACCAACAACCTTGGCTGCTCGCCAACGCCTTTCTCCAGCAATAATTTGATAACCGGCCGGCGTCTTGGCAATCACTAGGGGCTCCAAAATACCGTGCTGACGGATCGATTCGACTAAATCAGAAACTGATTCGGGAGTAATATTTCCCCGCGGCTGAAGCGGATTAGGTTGAAGATTATCAATATCGAACTCGGACATTTGAGTCGGCATTTAAGATTTTACTTTTGATTAACTATACTAACGAACTTTTTTCCAAATTTCTGACTAAATTGAACCAAGCCTTCTTTTAAAGCAAAAAGAGTGTGATCCCGGCCCATCCCTACTCCCAATCCAGGATGAAATTTTGTTCCTCTTTGGCGAACAATGATCTTACCAGGGTCAGCCTTAGCTCCACCGTAAAGTTTAACTCCTAATCTTTTCCCTGGTCGAGGACTTTTTTGTCTAGTTTTACCACCAGCTTTTGTTTTGGACATAAGTTACCTATAATAATAATTAAAAGTTTTCACAAAGTCAACGGAAAGTTTTCACAAAGACTTTCAAGTCGAAATTTTCTCTACTTTCACTTTAGTGTGAATCGATCGAAAACCCTTAGTTTTTCGATAACGAGATTTGGCTTTGTAGATTGCAACCCGAATCTTTTTACCCCGGCTTTCTTCTATAACCTTAAGGGAGACTTTGGCCCCTTTTACCTTTGGTCGACCAACTTTGACCTTTCCTTCTTGGGAGAGCAAAAAAACTTCCTCAATTTCAACTTTATCGCCTTTTTTAACCGGCTTGTTATCTTTTTTTAATCGATCAACCAAAAGCTCCTCGCCTTCTTTGACCGGATATTGAGATTTGCCAACTTTGATAACGGCTAATTTCATAGAGCGTATTTTACCTTATTTCCGCCCCCGAATCCAGCCAGACTATTCAACATCCCCAAGCTAGCCAAAATAGAAATCATTGAACTGCCGCCAAAAGAAATTAACGGTAAGGTGATTCCAGTCACCGGCAACAACGCCAAATTCATGGCAATGTTAATCAAAGCCTGCCAAAAAATTAGACTAAAAACACCAATCGAAACCAGATATTTAAAATTATCTTGGCTTTTTTGAGCCGTTCGGAGAAGCTGAAAACAAAGCCAAAAAATTAAAACCAAGATCAAAACGGAACCTAAAAAGCCTAATTCTTCGGCCAAAGAAGCAAAAACAAAATCAGTGTGAGCTTCCGGCAAAAAACGCAAATGTGATTGGGGACCATGACCTAAGCCAAACCCTCCCAATCCACCAGCGCCAACCGCTGTTACTGATTGAATAACATTATAGCCACTTCCTAACGGATCACGAGTAGGATCGATAAAAGTAGCCACTCTCTGTCTTTGGTAAGGTTGTAAGAATTGGAAGGCAATTGGTGAAACAATCAAAAAGAAAGCTAATCCCAAAGCAAAAAAACGCCAATTTAATCCAGCCGCAAAAATTAGACCGAGCCAAAGTAAGAAAATAATCAAAGCACTGCTTAAATCAGGCTGAAGAAAAATCAGAAATAAGGCAGGAAGAAGAAAAAGAAAACTAACTAGAGCTTGCGAAAGTTTAATTTTGTCGAAACGACTAAAATAAGCACTAAGAAAAATGATTAAACCCGGTTTTATCAATTCCGAAGGTTGAAAGACGGTAAATCCTAAATCCAACCAACGAGAAGCTCCCCGACTGGTAATCCCCAAAAAGAGAGTTAAAAGAAGCAAGAAGATCGCCGAAAGATAGAAAAGGAAAGCGAAACGCTTCAATATCTGCCAATCAATTAAGCTGGCAATCAGAAAAGCCACCAACCCTAAACCAATGGAAGTAAAATGACTGGTAAAAACCTCTGGATTCAGACTGCGAACAACCAATAAAGAGAGAGCCAGTAAAGCCAAAGTCGGTAAAAAAATGAGCCAATTAAAAGAAGCCAGTCTAAACATTGTTAAAACCTAAAAAATTAACTCGCCTTTCTGACGGTCAGTTTTTTACCTTGGACTATCTTAATTGTCAAAGTCTGTCTTTTAAGCCAATCAATCAGGTTTTTATCCTTGCTCATCAAAGGAGCAACAACTTCAATTTTTTCATCCAAGCGACAGTCTTTCTCTTTCCTTAAAATCTGGATTTGACGAGCTAATTCCCGAATCTCGCCTTCTTCAATCAATTTCTGATTTAATTTTGTCTCCAATTCAATTTCGAATTCCTCTTCTCCTTGGCCAAACCGAAACTTTATCTCCTTAATGTTCAATTCTTGTTTGATTAAATCGATCAACTCTTGAGACAAATTTAAATTCTCCCTTTTTGTCCTAACGGTTAAGCCAGATAAAGGCTGACGAACTTTAATGGCGGCTTTCTTTCTCAAAGAATGACCTTGTTCGCAAATGATTCTCACCCACTCCATTTGTCTGAGCAAATCCCGCTTTTTCTGTCCCAATCCCTCAACTTGAGGCCAGTCAGCCAAATGAACCGAAGTTTCTCCGGTTAAATTAATGAAAATCTCCTCAGTCAAGAAAGGATTAAAGGGAGCCAATATTCGGCTCAAAACAATTAAAACCTGATGTAAAGTTGCCAAAGCGGCTTCTTGATCTTTTTTGTTAGAAGCACTCAAAGCCATCCGAGAACGAGAAAGGCGCAAATACCAAGTAGAAAGATCATTAACAAAAATTTCTATCTCCTGAGCGGCCAAATGAGCAGCGTGTAGATCCATTTTTTCTGTCACTGAGGCAACCAAACGGTTTAATCGAGCCAGAATCCAGTTATCCAAAGCCGATTTTTCGATTTTCTCTCCCGTTTTTGGCTGCCAAGAATTCAGATTGGCATAAGTAACCAAATAGTTGTAAACATTCCACAAAGTCAAATGAAATCGGCGCCGAGTCTTGTCGGCCAAATTGAAACCAAAATTTAAGTTCAATGCCGGGCTATGAGAAAGGTAAATCCAACGCATAACATCAACTCCCATTTCTCGAGCGGCTTGATTAAATTCAATTGAATTGCCTTTAGACTTGTGCATCGCTTCTCCTTTTTCATCTCTTACCAATCCATGTCCTAACAAAGTCTTAAAGGGATGGCTGTTTTCTAAAACTGTGCTCATGGCAATCAAAGAATAAAACCAGTTTTTGAATTGACCGGCTAAATCCTCGGTAATAAAATCAGCCGGAAACCAGGTTCGCCAATATTTCTTGTCGCCAGTATAATTGAGACCTTCCTTCTTCTTTTCTGTCAAGGTGGAAAAAGGGACAACTCCCGCATCCAACCAAGGACTGCCAACATCCAAAATCCTGGAAGCCAAACCACCACACTTAGAACACTCGATCCTCACTTTATCTACCCAGGGACGGTGAGGAGTCTGGCCTTCAAATTCTTTCCAACCTTCAACAGCCTTCTCTTTTAATTCTTCTCTCGAGCCAATCACCTCAAAATGGCCACACTGACACTCCCAAATTGGTAAAGCTAATCCCCAATAACGCTTTTTACTGATCAACCAATCATCCATGTTTTTGAGCCAATCAAGTTCTCTCTTTTCGCCAAACTCAGGGATCCACTTAATTTTTTTAGTCACTTTGGCCATTCTTTCTCGCAAAGAATCGGCTTTCCAACCCGGTTCATCCTTTTTCGCTCCCATGGAAATATACCACTCGTCAACCACTCGCCAAACCAGCTCTTCTTTACAACGCCAACAAACCGGATAACGATGAGTAAAAGGTTTTACTTCAAAAATGTAATCTTCAGCTGGCTGGCCCACTTTCTCTTTTAAAAGAGAATGCTCTAGAACCAATTTAGGCTCTGTCTTGGCATTTTTACCTGACAGATCACCAAAACCCGGTAAATAATTGGCCGCCTCATCAATTATCTCTATTACTGGCAAACCTGTTTCCTTTCCTAATTTAAAATCTTCCGCCCCAGCTCCAGGAGCCAAATGAACTATTCCTGTCCCTTCTTTGTCATTAACCAAATCAGCGGCTGACAGAACTAGATGGAAAGTATCCGGCTTAGTTTCTTTAGCTTTCTTAACGGCCGGTAAAGAATCGAAAGGAGCGGAATATTTCAACCCCACCAATTTTTTTCCTTTAACTTTTTTCAAAACCTCAACCTCTCCACCAAACACTTTCTTTGCCAAAGAACTCAAAATCCAGAATCCGATTCCGGTATTGCCTTTAACTAACCAATATTCCAAATCAGGATGAACCGCCAAGGCGACATTGCCCGGCAACGTCCAAGGAGTGGTCGTCCAAACCAAAAATCGCTCTGCTTTTTTACCTTCAATCGGCAATCCAAAATAAATCGACTGATGAGTGATCTTTTGATATTCTTCCGTCAAAATCTCGTGCTGAGAAATAGCGGTTCCACAACGAGGACACCAGGGAACCGAATCTCTCCCTTTGTAAAGCCAGCCATGTTTATGGCAGGTTTTTAAAAAGTGCCAAATCATGTAATTGTTATTCTCTGACATGGTGAAATAAGAATTATCCCAATCCATGAAGTAGCCCAAACGCTGAGATTGTTCCGTTTGAACCTGAGAAAACTTTAAAGTCCGTTTTTTGCACTTCTCAACAAACTTACCAATACCATATTCTTCAATGTCCTGTTTGTTTTTGAAACCCAATTCTTTTTCCACTTCCACTTCCACCCAAAGACCTTGGTTATCAAAACCATTTTGAAACCGCTGAGAAAAACCCCGCATATTTTTATAGCGCTGGTAAAAATCCTTTAACGTTCTCCCCCAAGCGTGATGAACTCCCATAGGATTGTTGGCGGTAATCGGGCCGTCAAGAAAAGAGAATCTCTTCTTAGAATTCTTATTTCGTTCCAAATATTTCTCCACCAAGCCAGAAGTAGACCAGGACTTTAAAAGTTTTTCTTCCAAAGCAACAAAATCAACCTTGGGATCAATCGATTTAAATTTCTTCTTCACCATTACAGCCTATTCTATCGTAAATGACTCTTTTTTTTAAGGAGAAACAAAAAAAAGAACGACAAAAGCAAAAAAATAGCCTCGTAAAGAATGTTGTTCTCTACGAGGCTAAGTGACTATCAATCCTAATATCGGTACGATTCCCCGAATAAGTCTTCAGAAGAACAGACCAAGACAATTCCCGTGAGCCCTCCACTTGCGCTCCCAAACAAATAAGCAAAAATACCTGGTATCCACCACAAATACCAAGGCCAATCCGCCATTCCAAAAAATAAGCGGCCAAAAAGGTATACTCCAGCGAACGCCAAAACGATCACAACGACAGACCTTAAACAATGCAAAGAGTCTTTCTTCCCCCAACCTTTCACTTCCCTTCTCCTTTCTTGCCAAAACTGGTTTTACATCTCAAAGAGCAACAACCTAACTATTTTATTATAAAATCTGTTACATTGAAAGATATAGGGTATCTATTTTTCTTGCCTTAAAAAGGCGGGGATGTCGAATTCATCTTCAACTTCAAAATCTTCCGGAAGTTGATCCTGATAATCTTTTAATTTCTCCTTTGCCTTCCTTTTCTCTTCTTCTCTTTCTTCACTTGTTTCTTCTTCCACTTGTTTAACTGGCAGCGTAGGCGAATCAGGTTTTGGTTTAGTAAAATCGGAAACAATCCCTTGAGGTTTGAAATAGCTAGCATTGGCCGTCGGAATACCATCTAAGCGATGACGATCAAATCCGGTGGCAATGACAGTAATCTTGATTTGGTCTTTTAAGTTTTGATCAATCGTTGCTCCGAAAATAATATTAGCGTCAGCGTCCACTTCTTTAGCAATGATTCTGGCCGCTTCATCAACCTCGCTCATGGTCAAATCACTACTGCCGACAATGTTAAAAAGAATCCCTCTTGCTCCGGAAATGGAAACGTCAATCAAAGGAGATTCGATCGCCGATTTAGCAGCCATTACCGCCCGGTTTTCCCCTTGGCCAGAGCCAATCCCTAACAAGGCCGAGCCGGCTTCCTGCATGATTGTCTTCACATCGGCAAAATCTCGGTTGATCAATCCGGGAACAGTAATAATATCGGATATTCCTTGAACCCCTTGAGCTAAAACGCCGTCAACAATTTTGAAAGCCTCAATCAAAGTCATCTTTTGATCAACCACTTCCATGATTTTCTGATTGGGAACAACAATCAAAGTGTCAACTCTTTCTCTTAATTTTTCCAGCCCGTCTTCAGCCGCGACCATCCGCCGGCTACCTTCAAAAGCAAAAGGCTTGGTTACCACCGCAATAGTGAGAATTCCTAACTCTTTGGCTAAGTCAGCCAAAATCGGCAAGGCTCCGGTTCCGGTTCCTCCACCGAGACCAGCGGCCAAAAAAATCATGTCGCTATCACTGAAATATTCTTTTATTTTTTCTCTCGATTCTTCGGCTGCTTCCCGGCCAATTTCTGGATCACCACCAACCCCTAACCCTCGAGTTAACTTTTCTCCTATCTGAACTTTAGTAGTTGCCTTGTTGGCATGAAGAGCTTGAGCATCGGTATTAATGGCGACAAATTCCACTCCTTTGATTTGATAATCATTGATCATGGCATTAACCACATTTCCACCTCCGCCACCGACTCCAATGACTTTTATTCGGGCAAAACTGGCTTGGTCAGGTTTAACTAATGCCATAAATTAATTCCGGAGGGCAGCCCCGCATTCGTGCGGGGAACTTAAGGTAAGAATGATTTTACTAAATTAGCAACTCTGTCGGCAACTCCAATAACCGGCAAGCCAGAAAATTTCTTTCCCAATCGACCTAAATTCAAACTGGAACTATCTTGCCGGCCTTCTTTTAAGCCGTAAAAAGCCAAGCCAACACCAGTGGCAAATTCGGGCGAATCGACTTCTTCAACTAATCCTGTTGTTCTTTCGGGACGACCAATTCGAACCGGCAAGTTTAAAATTCGTTTAGCACTTTCAACCACTCCGGCCGTTAAAGCCCCTCCACCCGTCAAAACCACTCCAGCAGGAACTAACCCTTGTGATCGGCTTTGTTTAATCTCTCCTCCTACCAAAGTAAAAATCTCATTCAATCGCGGTCGAATGATCCCTTCAATTAAAGTTTTTTTAGAAACCGTTTTCGGTCCTTCAAGAATGCCAATTTTTCTCAAATCCAATTCGTCTTTCTTTTTCTTTCCTCTCCCTCTCTCGTCCTCAGTCGGAAGAGTCATTTTTTTCTCTTTCTTAGAAAGAGCAATCTTGAGTTTTTCTGCTGAGTCCAGCGAGAGTCGAGTTCCAATTGCCAAATCATCCGTTACTTTATTGGCTCCAACAGGAATAACGCTCAGATAATAAGGAGAGCCTTCAACAAAAATAGCCACATCAGTCGTCCCTCCACCAATATCCACCAAAACGACTCCTAATTCTTTTTCTGTTTCCGTTAAAACCGCCTGGGCTGAAGCCAGGCTGCTAACCACCAAATCTTGAATATCAGCTCCAACCTCCGTAACACAACGAGTTAAGTTTTTAATTGCTGTTGAGGCACCGCTAACAAGATGAGTTTCCACTTCCAGCCTAACACCAGACATCCCCACTGGATCTTTAATTCCTTCTTGGCCGTCAACTGTAAAACCTCGGGGAATGACATGAATTATCTCTCTCGTTGAGGGCAAAGAAACCGCCCTAGCCGCCTCGACAACCCGATCAACATCTAAAGAAGTAATCTCTTCATTGGGTTGGGCCACAGCGACGATGCCTTTGGAATTCTGAGAAGACAGTAAAGGACCACTCAAGGAAATCAAAGCCTTACTTAAACTATAACCGGCCATTCTCTCAGCCGCCTCAACCGATTTTACAATTGAATTCATCGCTTCCTCGATGTTGACCACTTGACCCTTTTTAATCCCCCGAGAAGGATTAACCGCCACCCCAATAATCTTGGGGCGCCTGTCCTCTGGAGTAACACTAACGATCAAAGTAGTTACGTTAGAAGACCCAACATCAATACCGGCAATCAATTGCTGCCTACTCATAAAGTGATAACAGGTTTCCCAAAACGTAAGTCTATCTTTTCGAAAACCTTGCCTTCTATTTTAGCTCGCTTCAAAATTACTTGTAAAGAGTTAACTTGAAAAATTAAGTCTTTTTCTAAAGAAAAAAAGGTTTTGGTCGGAACACCAGACAAAACAACTTCCAAGTCTTGATCTTGCCAAATCGCTTCTTTAACTTTTAATTCCAAAAGTCCTAGCTCCCTAATGAGAACCAAGGCCTTTTTAATTTCTTCTTGAGGGAAAGAATCGCCTTTCTTCAACCCTAAAGACGACCAGTCAGAATGGAGCACCGGTAAACCACCATTGTCTTCTGCCACTCCCAAAACATAAGCTTCCTCATCCAGAAGATAAAAATGGTCTGCTTTCAACACAGCCATTACTTTTCTTTCTTTTGTTTTCTCTTGGGGTAAAAATAAATCTTTGTTCAAAAAAGCAAAAAGGGCTCCTCCGGAAATTAAAATAAAAACAGGGGCTAGTAAAAATAATTTAAACCAGCTTTTGGGCTTCTTCAAAGATCTTTTTGGCAGCATTCTTTTTGATTTTCTTTTTTAATAACTCTCCGTCTTTTCGGTAATCCTTAATTCCTTCTATCATTTTATCAATTTCTTCTACCAATTTCCGTGGGGTTAATTCTTCTTGATTGAGAACCTCAGCAACACCAAACTTCTTGAACATCTTGGCATTCTCTAGTTGCTCCCTATTTTTTAACCAAGGGATAGGAATCAAAAGCATTGGTTTTCCTAAAAGAGCTAATTCGGTCAAGATGTTCGCCCCTGCCCGGGAAATAATCAAATCGGCCCGACGCAGAACTACTCCCCACTCTTGACCAAAAAAATATTTCTTGACTTGATAACGTTTCCTCAATCTTGGCGCTAAACGTTTCCTTCTCTGCTCTAATTCTTGAAAATCATTGGTGTTTTCCGGATGACCAGTCTGATGAAAAAGATTATACTTCTCAAGCAGTTTGGGTAGAGCTTGTTTGATCGCTTGATTAATAATATGAGAGCCTTGGTTACCGCCAGTAACTACCAAAAGGGGTTTTTTAGAATCGAGTTTCAACTTCATCTTAGCTCGACCATCTTGTTTAACCAAGTCTTTCAAAATCGGATTACCGGTTAAAACTGTTTTTTCTTTGGGGAATTGCCAGGAAAGATTAGGCCAGGAAATAGCAATCTTTTTAGCAAAACGAGCATTGACTCCCGTCCCCAAACCAACCACCGAAGTTTGCTCATGAGTAATTGCCGGAATCCCCAACAACCACCCGGCAATCACTACTGGAACGCTCAAATATCCACCAAAAGAAATAATCACCCTTGGCCTAAATTTTAACAAGTAATAAAAAGCTTGCAGGAACCCCCAAGGTAACAAGAGAATTCTCAAAAAAGAAGATAAACTGAAAATTGTTTCTACTCTCCCAGCGTCTAAAGGCAGAAAAATCCCTCCGGCTTCGGGAACCAACTTGGCCTCCAAGGAAGGAGTTTTATCGCTCTCAGAAGCAAAACGCCGACCAAAAAAAACAACCCGCCAATTCTTATGTTTGGCAAACTCTTTTAAAACTGCTAAAGCTGGTGTCAAATGACCACCAGTAAGAACGACCTTTTTCACTTCTGCTTTTCTGCCTCGGGACATAGTTTTGGGCATAATGTCTTTTGACTATTATACTACTTCTTGACCAGTTGATGAGAAGAAATATTCAAAAGTACTCCCATACTGGCCAAACTTAAAACCAAAGAAGACCCGCCGTAAGAGATGAAAGGCAGGGGAATCCCGGTTAAAGGCAACAAAGCCACCATTGCCCCAAAATTAACCAAGGCCTGTAAAACAATCGAAACCGTTAAGCCAATCGCCAACAAACGACCAAACTCATCTTCGGCATTTAAAGCAATTCTCAAGCCCCGCCAAAACAAAACCAGAAAAGCTAAAATTAAAAAGCTGGCGCCGATAAAACCAATTTCTTCTCCGATGATGGCAAAAATAGAATCAGTGCTAACCATGGGCAGATATTCATATTTTTGCCTACTCTTGCCCAAACCTAAACCCAAAAAACCACCCGAGCCCAAAGCCAAGAGAATCTGTCTCAAGTGATAGGAAGCCCCCAAAGGATCATGAGCAGGATTTAAAAAAGTAAACAGTCTCTCTCTTCGATAAGGAGAAAAAAGAATAAAGAAAGCCGCTCCCAAAGAACCTAATAAAGAAAGACCGAAAAGGATCAGAGTCGGCGCTCCGGAAATAAAATAAACTGAAAATCCAACTACCACAATAATTAAAGTTGTTCCCAAATCTGGTTCCAACATTACCAATAAAACCAACAATCCCATAAGAACCAGAAAAACTGATAAGCTCTTTTTCTTGGCAAAGAAAGAAGCTAAATAGAGGACGAGAGCAAATTTAGCCAATTCGGTCGGCTGAAATCTCAACGGACCTAAATAAAGCCAGCGCCGAGCACCTAAAACTTCACTTCCCAATCCGGGAATTAAAACTAAAACCAGAGAGGCTAGGGTAGCAATCAATAAGGGCACCGCCAACTTTTTTAAATGGCGATAATCGACCAGAGTGAAAACCCCAAGAGAAATTAATCCTAAAGCAGCCCAAGTCGCCTGGTGGCGAAAATAATAAAACTTATCCCCAAAATCACGATAAGATTCGATTACCGATGCATTCCCCACCATTACCACCCCAAAAATAGTCAAGGAAACTACCAAGCCAAGCAAGAGCCAGTCTGCTTGTCTTACTGCCTTCTTAAGTCTCATTTAAAAACAATGAAATTCTAAATCACGGCCAACCAAAGGCCAAAAAGAGCAAGCATGATTCCCACCAACCAAGCCCGCATAACGATTTTCGGTTCTTCCCATCCTCGATATTGCAAAAGCAAATGCAAAGGAGCAGCAACGATTAAATTCTTTTTAAATCGTTTCTTCCAGAAAATCTGCAACATACTGCTAGTAACTTCGGCGATAAAGAAACCTCCAATGACCACCACGACCATAATTTTGCCCATGATTAGCCCGATTACCGCCAAGGTGGCTCCAAAAGAAAGCGCCCCCACGTCCCCCAGCCAGATCCGAGCTGGATAAGTATTAAAATACAAAAAGGCCATTAAAGCCCCCAACCATAAGGAAATAAAAATAGAAATCGAAGTATCTAAAATCTGATTGGAAATAATCCAGAAAGCAAAAAGACAGATCATCAACAATCCGCAAGCTAACCCATCCAAGCCATCAGTAATATTGAAGGCATTGGAGAAGGCAACCACCACAAAAGCGGCGAAAGGAATATACCAAAAACCTAAATTAATTGTGCCCACAAAAGGAACATGGACGAAATTAATCCCTAAATTAAAATACAAAAGTAAAGCAATAATGAGACCCAAAACCCACTGTAAAATAAATTTGTGACGCATCGTCAAACCAAAAAAACCCCTTTTCTTGAAACCAAAAAATTTCAAAAGATCGTCATAAAGACCGAGTAGGCCAAAAGAAATGAAACTGAAAAAGATAATATTCAACTCTTCATAAACAGGAAAAACAGAAGTGATGTAAACCCCCAAGTAAGAAATGAGAGGAAAAAGCAAAGCATAAAGCAACGAAACCACTCCAATAATGAGTAAACCCCCACCAATGGGGGTTCCCGCTTTGTGTTTGTGAAGCTCATCGAAAAGATTAGCGTGCTCCCCTAGACAGTCTTTAGTAATTTGCTTCCGACGATAAAACCTGAATTTGTATAGCAAATTAATGAAAGGAACAGTGACAATGCTGGAAACAACGAAGGAAAAAATCAGTAACCCTAAATATAAAACCATCTTCTAAAATATAACTTAATATTAACCCTATCTCAAGCGTAACATTGATCGATTAGTCAATTTTCTTTATCTGGGCCCCAATTTCTTTCAGCCTTTTTTCAACTTGAGCATGCCCCCGTTCGATAACTCGAATATTGTTAATTTCGCTTTTCCCCTGAGCACAAAGGGCGGCTACAACTAAGGCCATTCCCGCCCTAATATCCGGGCTTTCTAAAACTTCACCATAAAGCGAAACTGGGCCAGAAACCAAAACTCGATGCGGATCACAAGCAATAATTTTTGCCCCCATTCGAATCAACTTGTCAGTAAAGTACATCCTAGATTCAAACATCCAATCGTGACACAGACTCGTCCCTTGGGCTTGAGTGGCTAAAACAATTAGAAGACTCATCAAATCACTTGGGAAGCCAGGCCAAGGTCTGGTTTGAACTTTCCCTGGTGATTTTAAATTAGCGGGGCCAACCAGCAAATTGTTCTTTTCCAATTTAAAATTAACCCCAAACCGCTCAAAATAAAGAAGAATCATTTGCAAATCCCGAACCCGAACCGGACCAATTCTTAACTTACTCTGGGTTACCGCCGCCAAAACAGCAAAAGCTCCCGCATCAATATAATCGGGTCCGATTTCAAACCGAACTCCCTTAAGTTTCTTTTTTCCTTCAATAATTAACCGATTGGTTCCTTCGCCGCTAATTTTAACTCCCATCTTTTTTAAAAACAGAGCCAAATCAACCACGTGGGGCTCACAAGCAGCATCGTCGATAACTGTTTCTCCTTCTGTTAAGGCCGCCATCATCATTGCGTTTTCCGTCGCCGTTACCGAAGCTTCGTCAAGAAAAATATAACCAGCCCGTTTTTGTTTAACTCGAGCATTGAACTTTTTCCCCTTCACTTCAATTTGTGCTCCTAGAGTTTTCAAGGCAGCAAAATGAGTTTCAACTCCCCGACTACCAATAATACAACCACCCGGGCTAGGTAAACTAGCTTGACCAAAACGCGAAAGCAAGGGGGCTAAAACTAAAATTGACGCTCTTAATTCTCTCACCAAACCTGGCTTCAACGAACTTTTGTTGACTCCAGCCGCATTAATTAAAAGTACGTTCTTCTTGGAAAACTCAACTTTTGCTCCTAATTCTTTCAAAATCTCCGCCATAATAAAAACATCTTTTATGGGAGGAACATTTTCTAAAACACAATCCTTTTTGGTTAACAAACAGGCCGCCATAATAGGCAAAATGGCATTTTTGTTACCGAAAATAGGTACCGAACCTTGAAGTTTCTTCTTACCGGTAATAATAAATTTACTCATCTGTGTTCAAGCATTATATAACAATTATTGGCCAAGGCTAATCTGCCAAAGTTTTATCAACTCTTTTGAAATATCGAACCATAAAGGAGCAGCTGTTTCTGACCCCCAAGGAGAACTTGTGGGCTCTCTTAAAATGACAAGCATAACGAATTCTGGTTCATCAGCCGGAGCAAAACCAATAAAAGAAGTGATTGTTTTCTCTTCATCGTAATGGCCGGCAAGGGGAATCTGAGCAGTCCCTGTCTTTCCCGCCACTCTCAACCCTTTCGGCTTAGCCCATTTGGCTTCCCCTTCTTCCACCGCCCCGATCATCATTTCGGTAATCACTCTGGCCGTTACCGGAGAAACCACTTGTTTTTCCAATTTCGGCTTGATCTCAATCTCTTTTTCCGAGCTGATAACCTGCTTCACTACAAAAGGACGAATCATCTTGCCTCGATTGGCTAAGGCACCAACGGCTTTAACCATCTGTAGGGGAGTAACAGCAATCCCTTGACCGAACGATGCCGTTGCCAAATCGATAAAACGCCAATCTTCTTTGGGTCGTAAAGCAGGATTCATTTCTCCTTCCAGATCTATTCCGGTAATCGAATCAAACCCAAACGAAACTAAATAATCATAGAGCTTGTCCAATCCCAATTTCTCGGCAACGAAGACCATTCCCACATTGTCGGAATGCTTAATAATGTCCGCAACGGTCGAATCGGGATAATATTTTTTATCCCAGGTTTCGATTTTGTATTCAGCAATCGTTCTCGGGCCATCACAACTATCACATTGGGTTTCTGCCTCCACTGCCTGGGTATCCAAAGCCGCCGCCGTCACCAACACTTTAAAAATGGAGCCCGGTTCAAAAGATTGGCTCGTAGCCGGGTTGGGGAAAAGATTCTGTTCATAAAGCCAGTACTCACTCTGATCGAATTTGGGCCAAGAGGCCATTGCTAAGATAGCGCCCGTTTGCGGTTTCATTATGATCACTGTCCCACTAACCGCTCCATACTTTTCAATCCCCTTCTCCAGTTTCTTTTCCACCAAATATTGAGCCGCTCGATCAATAGTGGTTACCAATCCTCGGCCAGGTTTAGCTGGGCTCAAGGTCGCTTCACCCACTAAAATCGGTCTCCCCCAAGGATCTTTTTCTCTTCTGATCCAGCCACTTTTCCCTCTAAGTTCAAGATCATAATAACCTTCCAGGCCGAAATAGCCTTTGGATTGGCCGTCAATGTCCCTGCCGACAAAACCAAGTAACTGAGCGGCCATTGACGCTTCCGGATAAGCCCTCACTCCTTCTGATTCAAAACCCAGTCCTTCAATCCCCAAAGCTTCTATTTTCTCTTTCTGAAGGACATTTAAACGATGCTTAAGAGGTACCCAAACCAAGTCTTCTCGTTCCAAACGCTCTCTAACCATCGCCGAAACCGAAGCCATTTCCTCTTCTTGAGCAAAAAAAGGAACAATTGATTCAACTATTTTATAGGGTTCTTCTTTTAATTCGGGCAGAGAGGCGTAAAGCAAAAACGCTTCTGAATTAGCGGCTAGAGGAAAACCATCAAGACTATAAATTTCCCCCCTTTGAGCCGGCAGTTCCATCGAAACAAAATGTTGATCATCAGCCTGAGCGGACAATCGGGGTGCGGCTATGACTTGCCAATAAAAAAGTCGGCTTAAAACAAGGATAAAAAAAAGAAGAAAAAAAGTTCCCAAAATACGGCATCTTGTTTCTAGGCTCATCTTTAGTTTTGGACTAAAGCCGGCTTAAGAGTTAAGTCAAAAACCAAATCGGCCTCTTCTAAGCCCAATTTTCTGGCTTTCTCCTCAATTTGAGCCAAAGAAGCTTGATGAGCGAGATTTGCCCGCAACAATCGATTTTCTTTTCCTAGCTCAATCACTCGTTGTTCAACTTCCCTTAAGCGTTGACCGGAAGTACCTAATCGATGAGAAACAAATAATTGAAAACCGGCTAAACCGATTACTAACAAAGCGATTATCTTTAAAATGTTTTTTCTAATCATTTTTTCTCTGCTCCCCTTAGACAACCACTTCTCGATCGAGGATTTTCCTCCACTTCCTCTCTACTGGAACGAAGCGGTTTTTTTGTCAAAACTGTCAATTTGCCCTCTCCTGCCTGTTCTTTAAAAAACTGTTTCACAATTCGATCTTCGCCTTCGTGGAAACTGATCACCACCAGCCTCCCTCCTTCTGTTAACAATTCCAAGGCTTGAAGTAATCCCAAGCGCAAATTATTAAGCTCATCATTAACCGCAATCCTTAAGGCTTGAAAAACCTTAGTGGCTGGATCTAATCGTCCTTTCCTTAGTTTTGATCGTCGAATGATCTCCGCCAACTGGACAGTTGTTTTAATTGGTTCTAATCGACGGGCGCGGCAAATAGCTTGAGCAAGGCGCCCAGCCAACCGTTCCCCGCCCAACTTGCTAAAAAGTTCATTTAATTCTCTTTCAGTTAATCCATTAATTAAATCGGCTGCGGTTACTTTTAAGTCCGGATCCATGCGCATGTCCAAAGGCCCGGATCGATCAAAAGAAAAACCGCGATTGGCAGTGTCAATTTGATAACTAGACACTCCCAGATCAAATAAAATTCCTCCTACTTTGTCAAAACCCTCTTTAAAAGCAATTTCTTTCAATTGACTGAAATTGCCCCGGGCAAGACGGTAGCGAACATCTAATTCCCGCAATCGCGGGACAGGGCAGGCAGAAGCAAGATGTTCACCGGCCGCCTCAATCGCCTCAGGGTCTTGATCAATACCTAAAATAATTCCTTTCTTCTTCAAAATGGCTTCGGCGTGACCGCCGCCGCCAACCGTTGCATCAATATATTTTTCTCCTGGTTTAATTGCCAGAAGTTCAATTGATTCTTTTAAAAGAACGCTTCTATGTTTAAATCTCATTCGCTTGTTTGACTGTTCCCTTGATTCAATTTCTCGGCAATCTCTCCGGCGTGTTCTTTCAAATACTTTTGACGCTCTTGCCAGCCTTTCTTCCCCCAAATCTCCAAACGGTCAAACAAGCCAACGAAAACTAACTCCTCCTCCAAATCGGCATAATCGACTAGAGAAGCCGGTAAAATAAATCGCCCCTGAGAATCAAGTTCAACCGGATAGGCGTTCCCTAGTAAAAATCGATCGGTATCTCTTAAAGAGCTGGAAAGAAAGGTTTTGTTCTTAATCTGACTAACAATCTTTTCCCACTGTTCATAAGAAACAATTACCAAACAACTCTCATACCACTGAGCAACAACAACCTTCTTACCTAATTCTCGGCGAAATCGACTGGGAAGCGCCGTTCTTTTTTTGGCCCCCAATCTGCCGAAATAATGTCCAACTAACATACACCACTTTTCACCACTTCTCTCCATTCTCAACCAAAGACAAACCCATGTCAAGAGGGAATTTTTCTTCTTTATATAAAACTAAAAGGGAAATTTATTCTTCAGCCGGAGCTTGATTATCGATGAGAAGATAAACGCCGAGAGTGTTAGTTCGGGCAATAATTGCTCCACCCTCCGGCCCAGTATCCAGTTCCTCCCATTGCTTGCCGTCCCAAACCAAAATAACGGGATTGGTCAGTTCTTTCTGGGGAACAAAACTCACTCCCAAATTCTTTGGATTATTCAAATCACCGAAGACACCGTACGGCCCAGCGACAACCTCGCCCGTCTCAACCGGTCCAGGCAAACCCAAAGTAGAAGCAACAATGAAGGTTCCTTTTTCGAAAGAAGGATTAGAGATCTGAAAAAATTCATCAGCAGAAACGAGAACTTCTTCGTTTTGGTGAAGCTGCCAGCCGGAAACCAATTTTTTAGTCCCCTCATCATCTTTGATTCTCAGGGTTAAACTGCCACCTTCGACATCTTTATCATATTTGCAAGTCCCACTGGAACAACTTCCCAGAAGTAGTTCCTTTTCAATCACTCTCTCAGAATCGACCTTAACCGAACCAATTGCCCCGCGAGAAAAACCTTCGCTGAGATAAGTCAACTCGTACTCGACGCCTTCTACTTGACCGAAATTACTAATTTCCATTCCGATTTTTTGACCACCACTAATGGGGTACAAAACCAGGAAAGGCTGTTCTTCTAAAGGAACATCAGTGATCTCCAATCTCGTCTTCTCAGCTGGCTCAACTTCTTGATCCACCTCCCCTTTCGGTCGGAGGAAGAAAAAAGCAGCCACAACAACCAACAAGACAAAGCCAACCACTAAAGCAATCGATAAGTTTTTGTTTTTCATCACTTAACCTTTAAACTATTCTGAATTTTTTCTTTGATCGAGTCAAGGGAAATTCTTTCTTGCTTCATTGTATCCCGATTCCTCAAGGTCACCGTTTTGTCGTCCAAGCTCTGAAAATCAACCGTCAGACACATTGGGGTTCCAATTTCATCTTGCCTTCGATACCTTTTCCCAATGTTGCCAATATCATCAAAAGCAACCTCAAAATCAATTCTCAAATCTTGATAAATTTTCTTTGCTAGTTCAACCAATTCTTTCTTGTTGGCTAATAAAGGAAAAACAGCGGCCTTAATCGGCGCCACTTGAGGATGGAGTTTTAAAATTGTTCGTTTTTCTTTGCCTTTTCCTTCTTCTTGATAAGCATCAAGGAGGAGAAAAAGAAAAGTTCGATCAACCCCTCCGGAAGTTTCAACAATGTAAGGAATATATTTTTCACCGGTTCCCGAATCACGATACCTCAAATCTTTCCCCGAATACTTACTGTGACGAGAAAGATCCCAATCGCCCCGCCAATGAATCCCTTCCCATTCCTGCCAACCCCAAGGAGTTTTAAACTCGATATCAAAAGCAATCTTGGCGTAATGAGCTAACTCATCTTTGCCGTGTTGACGTAATCTAATGTTTTTCTTATTATTAACCAACCTTTGATACCACTTCTCCCGTTCTTCTTTCCAAAACTGATACCATTTGTCCGCCTCTTCGGGATGAACAAACCACTGTAGGTCCCATTGCTCAAACTCCCGTTGGCGATACAAAAATTGCTTGGGAGTAATCTCATTTCTAAAAGCCTTGCCGATTTGAATAACTCCAAAAGGGATTTTAAAATGCATCGAGTCAAGAACATTTTTGTAATTGAGATAAATGTTTTGGCAAGCTTCTCCTCGAAGATAAACCAACCGTTTCTCTCCTTCAATTACCCCCAAAGAAGCTTCAACTAAAAGGTTAAATTTCCTCGGCTTGGTCAACTGACCACCACACTCAGAACATCTTTTTCCTTTAATCTCATCCTCCCGGAACCGTTTTTGGCACTTTTTACAATCAATTAAAAGATCAGTAAATCCATCCAGGTGCCCAGAGGCTTCCCAAACTTTAGGATGGGTAATGATCGCCCCGTCAATACCGACAATATTATCGTAATTCTTCCTAAAATTTTCCCACCACAATTTCTTAATGTTGTTCTTCATCTCTACCCCCAAAGGGCCGTAATCGTAAAATCCTTGCAGGCCACCATAGATTTCTGAATTGGGAAAAACAAAGCCCCGTCTTTTACAGAGAGCGGTTACTTTCTCAAGGAGATCATTTGCCATAGTCAAATTTTAAAAGAAGTAATCTTATAAGTAAAGTAGCCTTAGAACAATTGCTTAACAATCCGGGGAGTATTGATCGGTCTTTCGATCACTTCTTCAATATAATCACGCAAGCTCCCGGGGCGATGCCGGTTCTCGGGAACCCCAAACCCCAAGACAATTAAAAGTTCTTTTTCAAACTCTTGAACTAATGAAGCAAGCTTTTCGTCTTTTAATCTCGAGAAGCTTTCTTCGAGTAAATCGAAAACCTGTCGATTGGGTTGCTCTTCTGCATTTAATTTATCCACTAGTTCGACAAAATAAAAGGCCACTCCAACTCGAGCCAAATTTCGCCGCCAAGAAGAAAAATTATTAACCAGAACCGCTTCAGTAATTAAATCTAAGTTCTTCCCCTTAGCAAAAAAGAGATTGCTTAAATTAAAAAGCTCTAAGGCACCTGCTTTCCGACTCTTGAGTCTCCGAACCCCCTTAGCTAGACAATGAATTTTACCGTAATGCTTGGAATAAACAGTCAATAAACGATCAGTTTCACCAAAAGGACGCTGTCTAAGGATGAAACTCTCGGTTTTGTAGGTTCTGAACATTAAAAAGAAAGTTCTTGGTCAGAATCGAGCGGGAAGACAATCTCTTTGCCTTGATAAAGAATAATACTTTCGTGAGCTTTGGTTCCGGGTTGCTTCTGCATTAACAATCGATAGGGTTCTGAAGGATCGACTTTGAATGGCAATTTATATTTAAAGACAACTTGAGCTTTGCCTTCCGGTCTTAAAGGTGACTTGTCGCCATAAAAGGCTTCGAAAACCGTCTTCCCCAATTCTTCATCATCATAGGTCGTCGGTTCTATTTCTGAACCTTCAACGGAAATCAGTTCACTCCCTTGAGGAACATAAATTCTAAGCCAATCACGATAAAGACCATTCAAACAAAGTTCACCAGCTTCCAAATTGCAATTGGAAGGTGGCGCCGGATTCCGGTAATCAATCGTTAAGGTTTTGGTCACCGTTCCATCCCCGGCAACCTCAATTTCCTGAGTAAAGATTTCTTCGATAAACATATTCGATTTCGCTCCTCCAAAATTACTATCGTTAATATGAAGATAATCTCCATCATATTCTTTAATCCTACCGGCAGCATTGATCGCCTCAATTGAAGCTTGAAGGTCCTCGTCAAAGAAATAGAAAAGAAGATGTTTCTCTTTGGTTAAGCGCAAAAAAAGATTGAAAAATTCCGGCCATTTCTTCCGGGGCGAATTCATCATGTTAAGCAAAATTGAGTGCATCAGTGGCCCCAAAACCGCTTTCCGAGCTTCCCTGACTTCTCCAACCGGTTTATCGGCAAAAAGTTCTAATTCGTAAAAAACTTGAGGGCAATCACAACGAGGATCGTTTTCAGCTGAAAAATTACCCCAACCGGCTACCCCAATTGGTCCTAAAATCTTTAGAATTTCTACTAAAACGTTGGTGTCAACAGCAATGATCCCGTCAACATTACTATCGCCTACTTTCTGGTAATTCTCCCAAAAAGTGGCCATCGAAACGGTAAAATCGGGTGATAAATTCATGTCTCTCAAATGCCAATAAAAAACATTCTTGTGATATTTCTTAATTGGCTCAGGGGCCGGAATTCGATTACCAAAACGATTGTCTAAACTGTAAATATCGAAAGAACCCAGAGGTTTAAAATTTCCTTGATTGGCTTCCAGAATGGCATAAGCGGTCAAAAACCCACCCGTGGGCCGGAGCTCAGCGTCATTTTGGAAAATAAGCAAATATTTCTTCAAGTCTGGCATCCCCATCAACGGTCGAAGAAAACCAGCTAAAGGTCCAGCTTCTTTAATTAATTGTGCCGTGCTGTCAACTGAAGTAGTAATTAAATCAATATTCTTTTTGATTTGGTATCCAAAAAGCTCTTCCGGATAACGATCGGCATTAATCTGACCAATTTCCTCTTGAGCTAAATCAAGTTTTTGACCAATGGATTCCAAGCTAGGTTGAATTTTCTCTAAAGTATTCAGGGCTAATTCTAGGCGGTCTTGAGCTGTTTTAACTTCTTCTTCCTCTTCATCTTCTTTTGGCTCAAAGCCTAGAATATCAGCGTAAGGTTGGATGGCTTCCACTCCTTCTTTGACAGCCACCAATAAATGATCGCCTCCGTCAATTAAATAAGTCCCGTCCCGATAATAACCTCCCACCAAAGGAATAATTCCAATCCACTTAAGAGTTTGGTAATCTTTTTTAAGTTGAGCAAAAACAGTTTGAGTCTGGCTAACCGCCTCCAAAGTCCCCGGCAAATTCTGGGTCTCAAAATTAGTCGAAATTTGCCCAGCCGCTGCTTTCAACAACATGGCGTCTTTTTTGAGTTTCAAAGTCGGACGAACCAAAAATATCCCCAAAAAGCCAGCCAAAAGAAGTAAAAATCCCAAAACTGGCAAAGCAACTTTTAACCCCAAAGGTAACCGTTGCCAAAGATTGCCCGTCCTCTCGGCCTGTTCTTTTTTCCCAGAAACAACCGGAGAGACCTCTCGGCTTTCTTCCAAACTTATTTTAGTCTCTAATTTATTAGCCATCTTTCTTTTTAATAAGCCCCCTTGCAAGAGATCATTGCCCAGGGCGTCTTTAGTATAATGATTACATCTTCTAAAATCGAGTGCTTGCCAACGTAACTCGCGTCCATCGCCACCCTCTTATCAAAATTAACCTCACTCCGTCCCGCTACTTGCCAAAAACCAGTGATTCCCGGCTTAACCGTTAAAATCTTACTAACGTGCTTTTTGGCACTCGGATAAACCTGTTGTTGATGAACCAGCTCGTCCGGATAATAAGCCCTCGGACCCACTAAACTCATCTCTCCTTTGATAATATTAAACACTTGCGGCAATTCGTCAAGTGAATAACTCCTCAAAAACTTACCTATTTTAGTCACTCGAGGATCTTCTTTGAGTTTGTAACTGCTTTTGCGGTACTCTCTTAAGAGTTTTTTAAATTTGGGATCTTTTCTCAACATTTCATGAGCATTAGCAATCATTGAGCGAAATTTATACATCTTGAAAGGTTTTTCTTTTTTACCCACTCTTCGGGGTGTATCGGCAAAGACTGGTCCACCTGAATCCAATTTGATCAAGATGGGAATAATAATAAACAATGGTGAAAAGACCACCAAAAGCAAAATTGCCCCTGCAAGATCAATCGTTCGTTTGGCAATATCGTAAAACATAAAATTATAAATAGTCGGTTTTCTTTTTTTCTTTTAAGAAATTAACCACTTGCTTAACGTCTTGAGCTTTCTGCTTATCAACCACCAGTAAAGCATCATTGGTTTCCACCACTACTAGATCTTTCACTCCCACCAAAGCCACTAATTTATCCTTCGTGCTAATCAGACAATTTTTACTTTCTATGTTAATCAGCTCTCCCTTCCCGTGTCTAAAAACGGCATTCTCGTCTTTATCCTTTTTAGACGCCTCCCAAACTTCTCGCCAATTGCCTAAATCTATCCAAGCAAAAGCAGAAGGAACCAAATACAAATTATCAGTTTTCTCGGAAACGGCATAATCAATCGAAATAGACTCTGCCTGAGAATAAACTTTCTTTAAAACCGCCTGCTCTGACTTTGTCCCCCAAGCTGCTTGAATTTTCCTAGCAGAAACATAAACTTTAGGCGCATATTTCTGGCAAGCAGACAGTAAGGCTTTTGCTTTCCAAGTGTAAAAACTAGCATTCCAATAAAAACTGTCATCTTTAAGATATTTCTCAGCAACTTCTAAACTCGGTTTCTCTTTAAATTTACTAATTTTAAAAATCTTTTTTCCCATAAAAGAAACCGGTTCCCGAGTAGCTTGAACATATCCAAATCCAGTGTGGGGAAAGGTAGGTTTGGTTCCAATTAAAGCCAAGCAAGAATTTTCTTGAACAAACATAGCAATAGCCATCATGTCTTTTTTAAAAAAATCATCCTTACTAATAAAGTAATCTGACGGTAGGTTGATGATCACTGCATGAGGATCTTGTTTTTCAATTACCGCTGCTGCGCTGGCCATCGCCAAAGCAGTATTTCTTTTTTCCGGTTCCGGAAAGATATTCTTCAAAGGCAAATCACTCATCGAAATTATCTCATCGACATAATCGGCATTAGTAATTACAAAAATCTTGTCCAAAGAGGTTAATTTTCTTGCCTTTTTGACTGCTTCTAAAAACGCCGGTTTCCTGCCAGCTAGTTCAATAAATTGCTTGGGAGTTTTTTTTCTTGAGCGAGGCCAAAGACGAGTCCCGCCACCACCACAAAGAATTGAAACATAGAGGTGATCTTTCAAATCAGTTTTTGTTTCCATATTTTCCTAACTGCTTTCTTGAATTCTTCTCTGAAAACTTCCGAACGATATCTTAAAGCATTTTCTCGACAAGTTTCGGCGAGATACTTTTTTGACTCAAATTTTTTAACCGCTTCTATTAATGATTCTTTTGTTTGCTTTTCAAAAAAAGCCCCGGTTTTACTCTCTATAATCGTTTCTTTCGCCCCACCTTTCCTAAAAGCAATTACCGGCGTCCCGCTTGCTTGAGCCTCCAAAGAAACCAAACCAAAATCTTCTTTCTGGGGCATAATCAAACCCAAGCTCCTTTGATAATAGGAAAAAAGTTGTTCGTCTGTCAAATTTCCCAAAAATTGAATATTTTTCCCAGCCTTACTTCTCAAGAATCTTTCTTGGCTACCACAACCAACAATCTTCAAAGGTAATTTTAGTTCATTAAAGGCATCGATGGCCAAATCAACTCGCTTGTAAGGCACCAACCGGGAAACAACTAAGAAAAAATCTTTCTTAGTTTTCTTTAAAGATTGTTTTAAAAAAAAATCATTCACCGGAGGATATATCACCGAAGAATCTCGTCGATAATATTGTTTAATTCTTTTTTGAACTTCTTTAGAAATACTCAAATAAACATCCGGTCGTTGAGCCGCTGTTTGATCCCAGCTCTTAAGATAAAGAATAAAAGGATTCGCCAAAGCTTTCGTCCAAGAATTGGGAAAATAATCATCTTCACCACTCCAAAGCCAACGAGTCGGGGTAAGACAATAACAAAGATGAAGGGTTTTAGAGTTAGTAATAATTCCTTTTGCATCAGCAGAAGTGATAGAAATGACCAAATCAAAATTCTCGAACTTCAAAGATTCGAAAGCCAAAGGAGTTAACAAAGGGTAGTGCTCGTGTCTCGTTTTTGCTCCCGGAAACTTGTTTAAAAAAGAAGTTCTAATCTTAAAAATTTTAGCCCAAGAAGCTCTCTTCGAATCATAAACAGCAGTGAACAAGGGTGCCTTCGGAAAGATTCGGTGAAGTTCCAACAAAACTCTCTCTGCTCCACCCCATTTGTTGACCCGATCATAAACGAGAGCGACTTTCATCGTTATTCGCTCCTGGGGTGGATGACTGCCCTCTCGTAACCCAAAAGGGTTTTTCGAGCGGTTTTAGCCCAATTATATTTTTTAAGCTGTTTTTCTCCCTCTTCGGTCAATTCTTTTCTTTTCTTTTTATCTCTCAGAAGTTCTTTGATCTTCAGAGTAATATTCTCAACCTCCAGAGGGTCAAAATAAATCGCCGCCCGGCCATAAATTTCCGGCAAACAAGAATTATCAGAAGCAATTACCGAAGTTCCTACGGCCATCGCTTCTAAACCCGGTAAACCAAAACCTTCTAACAAAGAAGGGAAAACCAAGGCTTCGGCTTGACGGTAAAGATAAAAAAGCTCTTCATTCTCTTGAAAGCCAATTAAATTAACAAAGTCGCTATACTTCGCTATCTTTTTCTTGAATCGATCAAAAAAGATATTTCTCGAACTGACAATCACCAATTGAAGATTAAATTCTGTATTCAATTTACCAACGGCCTCAACTAATCGTTCAACATTTTTATGCGGATACAAATTCCCAACGTAAATCAAATAAGGTGATTTAACTTTTAATTCTTTCAATAAAACTGCTGCTTTGTTTTTATCAAAAGAAAGGTCTTTAAATTCATTTGCCCCTTCGTAAGTAACGATTATTTTTTTTCTCTTAACTCCATATTTTTCCGTCAATCTCTCTTTCCACCAACGACTAGGAGTCAAAATAATTTCAGCTCTTTTTAAAACCAAGGCCACTAGCAATCGATAAAAGAAATATTTTGGCCAATATAAAATTTGAATTCTGGTAGTAGTCCTCTTTCCTCTAAATTCATGTTTGATCAAATCATGAATGGTAACCACGAATTTACCCCAATAAAGAAAGGGTAAATTAAAATGAGGAAAATGAACTAAATCCGGTCGAAGAGAAAGAAGTTTAAACGGTAAGATAATTTGCTCAACCAAAGAATAGTGAGGATAATTTGCTCTTACTTTCTTGAACCGAGGATTGGTAAATTCTAGTTTGCTAAAGTATTTATCTTTTAGCAAAATAAAATAATCGTTTTTCTCGTCTATCTTTTCCAAATGATGCACCAAATTGAGCACATAGCGGCCAATACCGGCGTGTTCCAGGCCATACATCCGCCCATCGATAACAATCCTCATTTCACTCTTCTAACTCTGATAAACTCCAACAATCCAATCATGTTCAAAACTAACTGGGTAACAATTTTGGAGTATTTTTCAACGTAGTGTTTTTGATAAAAAAGACGCATCGCTTCTGTTGAGGCTCTGACTGATCTCAATTTGGTTTCTCTGTCGGCTTGGCTTATCTTAGCACTGTGTTTCTTTATTCCCGAAGCCATTCCTTTGTGGTGAATAATTTTCACTTGAGGCAGGAAAAAAATTTGCCAATTTTTCTTCTTCAAGCGATAACAAAAATCCAAATCCTCGCCATACCAAAAAAAGTCTTCATCCAGCCAGTTAAGTTCTCTTCCCGCTTTAGCCCTAATTATCAAAAAAGCTCCACTAGCCGAATCAATTTGGTGAATGGTTGTCTTATTTAAGTGACCCAAAAGATAGCCAGCAAAGATTTTCTCTCGAGGGAAAATCTTAATTAGACCAGAAAAATAACAGAAAGCATTCCAGGGAGTAGGAAAGCCTCGATGACAAGCTTCATCTAACTCTCCATTAGCCAAATCCACTCGACAAGTCAAAGCTCCCACTTCTGGGTTTTTTTTAATAAAAGCCAAACAAGTGACCAATGTCTTTGTTTGAACAACCGTATCTGGATTGAGAAGTAAAACAAAATCACTAGTGGCTTTCTTAAGCGCCTGATTATTTCCTTTAGCAAAACCTAAATTATTTTCGTTGGCTACAATTTTAACTTTGGGAAAATCATTTTTAACCATTTCCAGGGAATCATCCCGGGAACCATTATCGGCCACCAAAATTTCCAAATTCAAATCGTCTCTGTTTTTTTCAATTGAATCCAAACAACTTCGCAAAAGATCGCGGGTATTGTAGTTTAAAATAACAATCGATAAATCTCTCTTCTTCATTTCACTATTTCTTGATAAATTTGGTCTAATTTCTGAATAATTTTTACCCAATCATACTTTTCTTTAACAATCTTTTTTCCCAAAGCAATTAATTCTGCCTGTTTATTGTTGTCTCGAGCTAATCTGATCGCCTGTTGGGCGAAATCTTCTTTTCTTTCTCCTAACAAAACTGCCTTCCGAGCTTTAATCCCTTCCAGGCCAATCGGAGTAGTAACTATCGGCAATTCGGCCGCCAAAGCCTCCAAAATTTTTATATTCGTTCCACTGGCAAAACGCATCGGTGCCAAAAAAACCGTTGCTTTTTTATAAGCCAAGCGAATATCCTCCACCTTCTCATCAACTAAAACATCTTCATCTTTCAATTTCAATATTTCTTTGGGGGCATTCTTCCCTACTAGCCGAAGCTTTGCTTGAGGAAGTTCTTTTTTAATCAAAGGCCAGACTTGCCTCACCAAATAAAAAACGGCGTCCTGATTAGTAAAGTAGCGGAAATCACCAACAAAGAGAAAAACCGGCTCTTTTGGTTTGAGTTTCTTTATCTTCTCAAAGAAACCTAAGCTGACTCCGTTAGGAATAACGGCTATTTTCTTACCGACTATTCTTTCAACCACTCGAGCATCTTTCTCGGAAACAGCCAGATTAAAGTCAGCTTGACGCCATTTCTTTTTTTCAAACCGTTCCATCTTCCAAACATCAAACAACAAGGCTAATTTTAAAAATAGATTTTTCTTTGCCTGAGCAAAGCGACGATAAATTAAAAATTCAACATTCTCGTTTCCTAAAACCCGAGGCAAATTTTTAACACTTTTCAGATAGGGTGAGGTATAAAAAGACTCAAAATGGACTAAGTCATATTTACCATGAGCAAGTTCGTCTTCAATCGCCTTAATTAAACTTTTGTCTCCGTAAAAATGAGTAATTGGAAAAGGGAGCAATGAAAAAGCAGCCAAACTGACATTCCGCAACGACCAAGTTTTCCGTCCGGGGAAAACTTTCACTATCCGACAATATTTTTCCATCTCTTTTACTGGCCCTTGTTTTCGATTCGGCCGCCAGAAAGAAAAAAGAGTAATTCGATGTTTCTTCGCCAGACCTTTAATTAAATTGAAAGAGCGAGTCTGGCCGCCAGAAAAAGGCGGACAAGGAAACATGGGTGAAATCCATAAAAGATTCATCTCTTTAAAGACAACTCCTCGTCAAATCAACAATTACATATTGATCAGTTTCTTCCAATAAACAATATTTTAACTTGACAAAATCAACCTCTGCGTCAGTCACATTAGTATTGACGTAAAATTGAGCCCCCTTTTCAACCATTTTTTCAATATCGATTCCCACCGGCCAACCTTGACGATTTGTTTGATACAGAAAGGCTGTATCGCCTCCATAGGGAGCAATTACTTTAGCATCCAAAGGTAAAATTTCATCCGCTCTTTTCCCTGCAAGAACCATCGCTTCGTTATTAATATTAAAATAGTCTTTAATCTGGAACCAAGAAAAACCCAGACTGAAAATTATCACCATTAAAAGGATAATTTGAGAAACAAACCGATTAATCTTTTTACTAGGTGCGCTAAATAAAAACTCCGCCCCTTTGCCCAAAAAGACAGCTACCACCGGCAAACTAATAGCTTGGTAATAATCATGTTTGACATTCCCACCGGCAAGAATCCAGAAATAGGCCAAAATCCCAATTAAAAAAAGATAAAAAAAGATTCCTTCTTTTTGTTTGTGATAAATTAATCCTAAAACCAATAAAGATACTCCCCAAAAACCCAAAATCAACTCTCCCAACCGCTTGGCAAAAATCCAGTAGAAAAAGTAGGGACTAAAACGAATCCCATTCTCATTAAAAAGCCAATCAAAGGCCGGTATCCCTTCAGGATACTGGCTCATCCACGAACGCCAAAGATAGAAAGGAACCAAAGTCAATAAAATTAAAACTCCAAGCAATAAGTAATTTTTCAGTTTTAAACCATAAGCCTTGATCGCTGAAGCCGCCAGAGGAAGCAAATAAACTCCCACATAAGGTTTAAGTAAAAAAGCCAGTGAACCAAAAAGAAGACCGCCCAATCCAAAAGCAATCTTGCGAGTAGGTTTTCTTTCAGTTATAAATTGATCCCAGCAAAATAACATCCCCAGACCGGCAAAGACGGTCGCCGGTTCAGGCAAAATCACTCGACTGTAATAAATGTTGTAAGGCAAAAAGCCAAAAAAGAAAGCAGAAAAAAGAGCCGTTAGCCGCCCCAGATATTTTCGCGCCAAGAGATAAATAAAAGCCAAGGATCCAAGAGAAAAGAAAATTGAAACCAGTCTCCCCCAAACCTCTAAAGAAAAATAGCCAAATGTTCTAAAGGTAAGGGCTTGGAGGGCATTGTATGCGGGAAACTCGACAAAACGCCAGCCTTCCGGATTGTCCGCCCCCGAAGCGACATTAGATAGATCATCAAATCGAGGATGAAGCAAATCAATCCCATTTTTGACGTAATTACGAGAAACGGCACTGGTGTCAGCCTGTCGCCAAGAATGCCAATCAGCCAGAGGAGTATCAATCCGCCATAAGCGAACCGAAAAAGCAACGACAATAATTAAAAAAAGGACTATCTTCTCTTTCATTCTTCTTCTAAAACCATCTTTTTCAAAACATCATCCTCATAAATAAAAACTTGGGCGGTCGGGTTCAATTTCTTGAATTCCTTGGCTTTATTGAGGGTTTCTAAATTCTGGATATTCAACTCATTATGATAAAGCAACCACAGTCCGTCAGTTAATCCCACAGGGAAGACCCAAGCTCGTTCGTGTCTAATTGGTAAATCAACAAAATAAAGCGTTGTCTCTGGGGCGAATGTTTCAAAATTCGTTCCAAAAGCAAGAAGTATTTCTCTCGACTTCTCCCCCGCTTCCTGCCATCTCTGTCCATGTTGTCGACTCCTCACGCTCAAAAAGATAGTCGAGAAGACTAAAATAAAAGCCAGAATAAAAATCGACAGCTTCCGACTATTTATTCTAATCTTCTCCAGAAAGTAAACCAATAAAACCGAAGCGCTCAAAAACAGTCCAAAGTGAGCTGGATAAAGATACCTTTCGGTAATATTGCCCAACCCCAAGTAAGGCAAGAGATTAATCACAAACCAGCTCAGGCCAAAAAGAAATATCTTTTCCCGCCAAAGTCTTTTAATAAAAAAAATGAGGGTGACGGCCACTGGCACGATAATCACTCCCGTCCAAAGCGAATTATTTCTTAAACCGTCTCTCAAGTGTTGATATAAAGGCAAAAATCTTTCTCCAAAAAAAACTAGACCCAAATAGCCGAGGAGATTACCGGCAACATTAAAAGGAAGTTTGACCAAATTATAATTATAATCCCCGCTAAGTCCGTGAGCCTGACTGCCAGTTCGGAGGTGAAGATAATTGGCAATCAAAATCACAAAAGGAATAATCAAAATAAATCGTTTAGCGATTTTACCCTTACTCAAAATGAACACCTCGAGAGCAACAATCAATCCCGGCAAGACAATCGCCGACTCGTGAGAAATTAAACCTAAAATGAAAAAAATTAAAGAGAATGGATAGAAAAATCGTCCCCATTGTGACTTCAGACTTCTAAAAAGGAAATAGCTCAAAAAACTTAAAGACAAGAAAAAGGCGGCTATCATGGCTGAAGTTGAGGAAATCCAGTAGATATTTTCCGCATTCAGAGGAAAAAGCAAAAACAACAAACCGACCAGAAAAGCAACTGCTTTCTTTTTACTTAAAAGCAAAGCGGTAATGAAAAGAGTCGCCGTTGTCCCTAAATGAAAAGCCAGCGAACCCAAATGGTACAAATTAGGATGAAGCCCAAAGAAAGAATAAATCAAAAAGAAATAGGCTTTGGCTAATGGTCGATAGAAAAAACCGTCCGAAAAATAAAAATTGTTAACCACTCTTTCCAAATTTGCTCCTCCAGCCCATTTCAACCAAGTAAAATCGTCGGCAACAAAATAATTATTCACACTGGGGCCAAAAACAATCAATCCTAAAATCAACAAAATAATAATTTGACTTACTGGTCGAAGGGCAACTTGCCAAGCTTCTTTAAAAAGATTCTTTGGTTTGAAATAACAGCCAATTAATCCGACACTAATTCCTAAAACAAGCCAAAAAATATAAGCCATTTTTGAAGCCTCAAAGACATCAATCAGTAACGCATTAAAGCTCAAACCTAAAGTTCCTCCGGCTACGCCCGACAAAAACGAAAAAGCAAACTTATCCTTAATCTTCACCAACGCTTGTTTAAGCAGTAAGCCGAAAGCAATCAGAATTGATAAAAAACTTAAAAAGCCAATTAAGCCAATTTCTCCCAAACTTCTGATAAAACTACTGTCAGAGCCTAGTCCAATAGTAGAATAACCTGTTCCCAAAAGCGGACTTTTGCTGAAAGCGTCAAAAGCTCGTTTCCAAGTCCCCTGAAGTCGAGTTGTCAAAGAAATGTCGTAAACTATCGCTTTCTTAATCAAAAACTCGCCAGAGATGGTCGCTATTTGAGAAGATTCAGAAGCAGTTTTAAGTTCATAAATTCTGGCTCTCTTAATCTTCACCACCTGAGCCGTTTGCGGAGTTCTAGTTTGAATAATCGGCGACGCCAGATAGCCGCTGCCTAAAGGCAGCTCCTCTATCTCTGTTTCCCCGCCTTCATCCAAGGCTCCAATTGCCTGACCGGTAGTTGCATCATAGACGACATTTTCTACTCGTAAAGTTTTACCAAACCGGCCGATTGCTCCACTAACAAAACTCAAGGCAACTAAACTACCAACCACCACCGGAATAATTAACCATTTTTTTCTTTGCAAGAAAAGCATAAAAACTACTCCTACCAGATAAGCCCCAAAGGAAATTCGAGAAGAAGTAAAAAGAAGCAACAAAAAACTAGTCAGAACAAGCAAAAAAAGACCAAATTTAACCAAATTCTTTTTCACTCCAAAAATTAAACTGCCAAAAATGGCAATCACGAAAACCAAAAAGGCCGCCAAATCATAATGGCCCGCAAAAGTGGAAGTTAATCTTGATTGAGGACCCAAATAAAGCGGTGCCCCTTTGGCAAACTCTTCGTTCATGGTTAAAAAGGCAGGGAAGCCGAGAAACTTTTGACCAAAACCGTAAAAACACACCAGAGCAACAACAAGGCCAAAAAACAAAAGATAATTCTTAACTTG
>Ga0075122_10000302_pt1 | contig 40790 bp, 48 predicted proteins | sample AntAceMetag02UKB_FD_69790 | JGI IMG/M metagenome (GOLD analysis project Ga0075122, IMG submission 69790) | Saline lake microbial communities from Ace Lake, Antarctica - Antarctic Ace Lake Metagenome 02UKB | ecosystem: Environmental > Aquatic > Non-marine Saline and Alkaline > Saline | place... | reverse complement strand
CAAACAATGTGTTTTAGAAAAGCCGTTAACAATTATAAGTAATGATTTCGGTATTTTAGAGGCATGGAGATTATTTATGTATAGAGATGGAACAATAAATGAAAATGATTTTTCTGCTTTTTTTAGAAAATACTCGGATTGTTTTGTAAAATACCCTTTATGCATTTCTAAAAACAATCAATAGATTCTCCCAAAAGTAGTTCTACAACATTATAAACTTTAAAATAAATAATATTTTATGGGAGATGACATACGTTTTGAGGCAATTAAAAAAATTTCTGAAACAAGTTTTCGAACAAAAAACTTAGATAAAATTTCAAAGATAAATAGCATTTCGCCACCAAGTGTTTTTATTGGATCAAAGCTAAAATATCCTCTTGTGAATGTTGGAATAATGTCCCCTCTTGAGCGAACAGATAGCGCGTGGCTTTATGATGCAGAAGAGCACTGGGCAAAAGAAGATTTTGAAATAAATGATGTTTTAAAATTACGAAATGGTTTACTAAATTCGAGTTTTCAATCAAAAGTCACAGATACTCGTTTAAATAAAAAATTTGTTGAATTGTCACAAGAAATCGCAATCGCATCAAGGCCAGTTGATGTTGAAATAGAATTGCAAAACAAAGTTCAATTCGGAAGAAGAAAAGATCAAGTTTTAACACCGCACGGAATGAAAGCAAATTTAAAAAAAGCGAAAGTTACATCAAATGTAAAAATAGATAGAAATGTTGATAAAATTATTAATGACGATATCAAGGCCTCAGATGCAATAAAATTTTTATACAATAGGAATTTCAACGAATATTCATTGAGTAAAATATTAAGTGTAGGTGTTATGGGTTTAAAGAAAAATAAACGACTTGTTCCAACTCGATGGAGTATAACAGCAACAGATGATACAATTGCAAAACAGCTTTTGAAAAAAGTTAGAGATTATAAGTGGATAGAAAATCACGAATTATTTTTAGGAGAATTTATGGGAAATTGTTATTTGATAATGTTATTTCCAAATGTATGGAGCTATGAACTTTTTGAACTTTATCTTCCAGGAAGTTCATGGAATCCTTCGCAAGAAATCAAAGCATCAACAGACATGGAAGGATACAAAGGACGGACAAAATATGCATTCAATACAGCAGGAGGGTATTATGCAGCTCGACTTCCAATTCTAAAATATTTAGATAGTATAAAAAGACAGGCAAGCATCGTTACAATACGTATTGAAACGCCATCATATTGGGCATCATTGGGAGTATGGGTTGTAAGAGAGAGTGTAAAAAAAGCGTTGAAAAGAAATATGAAATTTAATTCAATAAGGGAATTAATAGAAAGTGTAAAAAAAATTTCAAAAATAAAATACAATTATGATGCTGAACAAATATTAAGACAGAGTAAATTATTAAAACAAATTCAAACACAAAAAAGTTTAAGGGAGTGGTTTTGAATTAATTAAGTGGTTTTGCCATAAATCATATATCCTACGCGTGACACAAATTTTTTTGGAAGAATGCGGATATTTTATCTAAAACTGGACTTTCAAAAGATCATTGGATTTCTGAATTTGGAAAATATTGTTTAGATAGATCTCATTAAAATCTCAATTAGTTACTTCTAGAGAATAACTCTAAATAACATACCTTTATATACGCACTTTTTGATAATTTAATATGAAAACATTTAAAGAACTTAAATTATGTGAAGAAATGCTTGAAGTTATACAAGAAATGGGTCTTGAAACTCCAACTGAGATTCAAGAGAAAGCCATCCCATTGGCATTAGAGGGAAGAGACATAATTGGCGGGTCAGCAACAGGAAGTGGAAAGACTTTAGCTTTCGCTGCTCCAATCGTTCAAAATCTTAAAAAGGGAAAAGGAGTACAAGCTTTAGTTATGACTCCAACACGAGAACTAGCTGAACAAGTTGCAAAATCAATTAGAAAGTTTGCAGGAATGAAAAGACTTAAAGTTTTACCGATTTATGGTGGCGTAGATATTAGAGCACAAATGAGAAGAATTGAAAAATCTGATGTAATAGTTGGAACACCTGGAAGAATATTGGATCATTTAAATAGGCGAACATTAGATTTGAAAAAAATAAAAATTCTTGTACTGGATGAAGTGGATAGAATGTTGGATATGGGTTTTTATAAAGATGTTGACAAGATAATTTCGCAGTGCGGTAAAGAAAGACAAACAATGTTATTCTCTGCAACAATATCGGCTGACATAGATCATTTGTCGAAAACATATACAAAAAATGCAACTGAAGTTGTGGTAAAATCATATATAGATCATTCAAAATTGAAGCAAGTATTTTATGATGTTCCTGGAAATAAAAAGTTTTCATTATTTATGCACTTATTAGGAAAAGAAAAATTAGACCTAGTTATGGTTTTTTGTAATACAAAAAGAATGGTTGATTTACTTTCAGAAAATTTAAAAACAATGGGAATTGAGGCTAGAGCAATTCATGGTGGATTAACTCAGGCAAAAAGATTGAAAGTTTTGAAGGAATTTAACGATAGCGGTATTAATGTTTTGGTTTGTACAGATGTTGCAGCTCGAGGCTTAGACATTAGCGGAGTGAGTCATGTTTATAATTATGATTTGCCAGATGTTGCAGCTGACTACGTTCATAGAATTGGAAGAACAGCGCGAGCAGGTAAAAATGGAATAGCTATAAACTTATTATGTGATAAAGATTATGATAATTTTAATTCAATCTTGTCAAATAAAAATTTAAGGATAGAAGAAAAAGATTTACCAAGATTTGATTTTGTTAAAATGACTCATATTGTAGAAGGAAGAGGTCGAGGACGAAGTGATAGTGGAAGAGGAAATTTCGGAGGTCGTGGAAGATCAAGAGATTCTGGAAGAAGTGGTAGTCGAAGCTATAGTCAAGGATCAAGCAGCAGAGAAAGATCTTACAGTCAAAGTAACTCAAGAGACTCAGGTAGAAGCTCAAGTTATGGAAGAAAGCCATCAACAGGAAGAAGTTATAGTAGTAGAGATTCTGGACGAAGTAATAGTAAATCGTACGGAAGAAGTAATTCGAGAAATCCAAGTGGACGTTATGACAGAAAGCCATCAACAGGAAGTAGATCTTATAGTCGTGGATCAAGTAGTAGTGGAAGTAGTTATGATAGAAAACCATCAGAAGGTAGAAAACCTTATAGCAGAGGATCAAGCAGCAGAGAAAGATCTTACAGTCAAAGTAACTCAAGAGACTCAGGTAGAAGCTCAAGTTATGGAAGAAAGCCATCAACAGGTGGAAGAACCTACAATAGAAGCTCAAGTGAAGGAAAAAAATCTTTCAGCAGAAAGCCATCAACAGGTGGAAGAAAAAGCTACGGATCTAAAAAACCATACGAAAGAAAATCTTCAAATGAAGGAAAAAAGAGCTATGGTAAGAAGTATTAGAGTTATTATTTTAAGTTTAATTGCATTAGGATTTATTGCTCTAAGTTTTTTAATTGACTGGTTATTTATCATAGGGGCAGTTTTTATTATTTATTTGAATCATAAAATTTTAATGAAGAATTAATTAGTTTATTTTCAATTTTTTATTAATTAAAAAATTAATTTTATTTGAAAACATGTAAACAAGTACTACAATTATAGATAAAATTAATATAGAAATAAAAGAAGTAAAGGATGTAATATGCCATTTTCCAATTCCAATTTTTATAAATGATTCATGAAATATAAATAAAATAAGCGTATTGCAACTTAAAAAAATAATTGGTTTTTTTGGTATAATATTCCAATTGATTTTTGTAGCAAGATAAAATAATATAAATGGAACAACCATCATAATATTTGCAAAAATTGTTATTAATGAAATAATCATCGCCTCACTTTTTCTTCCTTTTGCAAAGGCAATACCAAAACAAAATTCACCAATAAAAAAGATTGGATTGAATGAAGTAAGTGTTCCAGTATAGATTCGGAATAATGTCATAAGTACAAAAGTGATTAATAGAAACATAGAGAATCTTGAAACATATCTATTTAGGTAGGGATATAGTAAATAGAGTGCAATTAAGGGAGTTAGAAACCACGCAGGACTTATGAATGCATAATTATATTGAGGAAATAAAAAATCTACAAAAAAGAAATGGGAAAGTAAATTGAAAAAAACATTCCCATTATAAATTTGTCTCCCTAGAAAGATTGCAAGTAAAATTAATGCTGGATAATAAATTAATGCAATTTTTATATATCGTTTCAAAAACCATTTTAAAGAAATTTTTTTTAAATTAGGATATTTTTTACTAAAAGTAAATCCGCTAATGATAAAAAATAGAGAAACACCAATAAAACCAATCCATCTTGTATTTGTTATACCGATATTATATATGAAATGAAATGCAATTATTAAAAAAATAGAGAATATTTTTAAAATATCAATTGAAATTATTCTATTGTTTTTCATTTCTAATTTTTTCCCTGTACGTTTCCATTCTTTCTTTGTTGGTTGGACATTCTGTATTAAAGCAAAAAAACCACGGCTTTCTTAGAGGCTGCAATGACATCATTAAGGGAAATCCACATTCATTACAAACCTTATTAGTTTTTTTAATCGCTCCTTTAGGCGGAAGAGAATATGTCGTTTTACATTTAGGGTAAGCATCGCATGCAACAAAATGTTTTCGATTTTTTTTAGAATATGTAATTGAAAGACTGCCTTTTTTGCAAACAGGACAAACACAAAGTTTATTTTCAATTTTTTGTTGTTTTCTTAATTTTACATTAGCATCAACCAGAGATTTTCCAATTTTCTTTTCATTCTTTTCAAAATCTTTTGAGATATCAATAATAACTTTTTTAGCAGATTCAATTATTTTTTTTTGATTATTTTTTAAGTCATTAATTTTAGAAGACTCGGATTCAATTATTTCATCCATTTCTTCCTGGAGTTTTCCTGTTAATTTTTCATCAATAATAATTGGAGAATATTTTTCCAATGTTTCAATTAGAGAAATCCCAAGAGGCGTAGCTTCTATAGATTTCTCTTTAACATATCCACGATCATATAGGGTTTCTAAAATAGCTGCACGTGTAGCTTTTGTTCCAAGATTTCTTTTTTCTAATTCAGAAATAATAGACGCAGGAGAATATCTTTTAGGAGGTTGTGTTTGTTTTTTTTCATTTCTTAGTTCAGCTATTTTAATATCACCCTCAAGATCAGGAATTTCCTCCTCTTTCAACTTGGTAGGATAAAATTCTAACCATGATTTTTTTTGTATCGATGCACCATTTTTGGAAAAAGTTTTCCCTTCGATTTTTGCAGTTATTCGTTTTTTATCAACAATAGCAGAATCACAAAACAAAGCTAAAAATCTTTTAACAATTAAATCATAAATTTTTTCTTCATGTCCAGATAAAACCTGCTTGTTTCCAGTAGGATAAATAGAAGGATGAGCAGGATCGGTTTTTTTACCTTCAATCGGTTTCGATTTTGTAATTAATTTAGAAACTTTATACCTTATTTTTAATTTATCTAAAATAGATTTATATTCAATTGAGTCCGGAAGTTTTTGAGAAGATGTTCGTGGATATGAAATTAAACTAGCAAGATAAAGAGATTGTGCGGCTTTTAGTGTGTTAGTGGGAGTAATCCCATAAAGTTTATATGCTTCAGTTTGAAGTGATGTCAAATTAAATGGAGGATTGGGTGGTAAAATTTGCTCACTTTTTTTCGTTGTCGCTATAGCTATTTTTCCAACAAAATTTTCAAACTCTTTTAACTCATTTTTATCAAAGATATCTTTAGTATATTTTAATTCTACCTCAGGATCTTTTATAGTTATAAAAACTTGCCAATAGTCATCAGATTTAAATTTTTTAATCTCCCTTTCTTTTTTGACAATCATATTCAAAGCTGGACCTTGAACTCGACCAATAGACATGAGTTTAAATTTGCCTGTTGTTTTAATAGAATTCATCAAAGCCCTTGATAAATTAATTCCATAAAACCAATCCAAATAATGCCTAGCCTCACCTGCAATGGCAGCATTCCAATTTATAGTTTTTAATTTATTGTCATATGATTTATTTAATTCATCTTTTGTTAATGTGGAAAATTTCATTCTTGATGCATCTTTTTGTCCGCATAAAAATCTAACAACATTTAAACCAATAACTTCACCTTCAATATCAAAATCAGTTGCAACCGTTAAACTTCCAGCATTTTTTGCAAGTTTTAAAATTGTATCCGAATAGCGTTTTGTAAAATCTTTTTTCCTAACTAAATAATTGGGCATCCATCCAATATCAAAAATTGGAACAGATGATCCCGGAATATTTTGTTTTAACGAAAATAAATGACCAACTGCACATGCAACAATTATATTTTGTCCATTTCGATTTACTTCATAATATGCAATTTTTGAATTAGATTTTTGAATAGCATTACCAAGTGCAGTAGCAATTTTTGAAGCAGCTTGAGGTTTTTCAGTTATAATTAATTCATATCCACGATCTTTTAATTTTAATTTTTTGGGAATATATTTTTTTATTTTGGTCGTTGTTTTTCGCGAGACTTTTTTCTTTTTATATTTTTTCTTAAACGTTATATTTTTTCTAGGATCTTTTTCAATTGTTTCAAGAGATTTTCTGTTTGGTTTATTGCATATTTTCTCAACAGAACCTAGTTTATCTTCAACATTTTCCTTAACTTTTTTTTCAGTAGTTTTTACAACATTTTCAATAATTATATTTTCCTTAACTTTCTTTTCGGTCGTATTCTTAAAATTATCTTCATCTAGCGGAAAATATTCCTCCGCACTAGTTTCTTCACGTGTTTTTTTAATTTTCTTAGGCATGTTATTTTATAGTTATAATTATATAAATAATTATCTTTTAAAGATATAGGAGATTTTTTCTTAGCTAATCTTATAAACTTCTTAATTTTCGTATTTTTATGGATATGAATAAAATCAAAAAATCAAAAACAATAAAAGAATTAATAGAATTTGGAATAATCAATATAGATAAATCATCAGGTCCAACATCATTTAATGTGTCTAGTTTTGTAAAAAGAAAATTAGAATTAAAAAAAACAGCGCATTTTGGAACACTTGACCCAAAAGTTACAGGAGTTTTGCCGGTAGCATTAAGCCGAGCATGTAAATTGACAGGCTATTTTTTAGGAGAAGATAAAGAGTATGTAGGGATAATGAGAATTCATGAAGATATTTCAGTAGATAAAATTAAAAAAGCAATAAAAGAAAAATTTTTAGGAAATATTGTGCAATTGCCACCCGTAAAGTCGAGAGTAAAAAGAGAAGAAAGAATAAGAAAAATAAATAGTTTTGAAATTCTAGGAAAGGATGGAAAAAATATTTTATTTAAAACAATATGTCAAGGTGGAACGTATATACGAAAACTATGTACAGACTTGGGAGATTATTTAGAAATTGGAGCACATATGTTAGAATTAAGACGGATTAGAGCAGGAATTTTTAAAGAAGATTCTATCGTAAATTTATATGATTTTGAAAAAGCGGTTGATGAATACAAAAAAGGAAATGAAGAATTATTAAGAAAAATAATTGTACCAGGAGAAATTGCTTCCGAGGTTTATGCAGTTGTTGAAATAGACAATGAGAGAGTCGATTCAGTTTTACACGGAAGGCCAATTTATTACAAGGATTTAGAAGATAAAAAAAATAAAGATTTAGAAAAAAATAAAATATTCTGTGCATTTTCAAAAAATCAATTTGTTGGAATGTTTAAAGTAATACACGAAGGAGATTTTTTTGCACGATCTCAATTTGCAATGCAAAAGTTATAGAAATTATTTTAACCTGTAGGATAAAAAGGACGAAATTTAATCTTTTTTTCCGGACCATTATCTGCTAAAAGTTTTTTACGTTTTACGTTTTTTATTTTACCTACAAGGTATGGGATACATTTTCCAAGAGCAATGTATGATACAGCTCCACCAATAACAAATTCACCAATGCTTTGTGTTGTATTTTCACTTAACCTTTCTCCAATATATGAAACATGCTCATACGCCCTTGATGTAAATATATCTAAATTTCCATTAGTAATAGATCGTCCCGCTACCTTGTAGACATTTTTAAAAAAACCTTCTGTCATCCCAATACTAAGAAGCGAAATTGGAACAGGAGAAAACTGAAAGATTATCTTTACAAGATTTTTACCAGCCTTCCTTATGGACAACGCTTCATCGTTATATCCAATTATCATTAAAAAAATAAATCTTTAAACTATTTATATATTTATATTCAAAACCCAATATTTAATAACCCAAATTTATTTGTTTTACAATGAAGGCCGGAATAATATTTGATTTAGATAAAACTTTGACAACAGAAGATCAGCAGGAAGTCATTTTTAGGGATTATGGAATTAAGGATTGGTGGAGCAAGCTTAAAGGTATAGATTTTGGGCTTTCATGGATGCAGCAATTTATTTTAGATATACCCGAACATTTTCCAGGAATGAATAATGAAAAATTAAAAGAATTTGGTAAAAAAGTCCCATTAGAAAAAGGAATACCTGAATGGTTTGATAAAATAAAAATATATGCAAAAAATTTAGGAATTGAATTAGAGATACATATAATTAGCTTAGGCAATTACCACATGATAAAAGGAATGGGGTTATTGGATCATGTAGACTATATTCATGCAGGAATATTCAAAGAAGAAAATGAAAAAATTGTTAAAATAAGAAATCTTGTTACACCATACGAGAAAATAAAAAAAGCAAAAAGCGTATATAAAAAAAATAACCATTTGATAGATTTAGGGTTGGAAGATTACCACATTCTTCCAAGAAATTTAATAGGAATAGGAGATGGGGAATCAGATGCAGATATATTAAGACATATTCATTCAATGGGCGGAAGGTCAATAGGGGTTTATAAAAGAGGAAATGAAAAAGCAAAAGAAATTTTAGAAAATCATCTAAAGAATGATGTAAGTTTAATTGCCCCAAGAGATTATAGAGAAAACTCAGAGCTAGATAAAAAAATTAGATATTACTTAAAACAAATTATTGAAAATAAATGCGATATGGATTTCGATCTTGTTCAGAGATTTAAAAGAAATCAAATTCAAAATAAAAATGTTAAAGAATTGGCAGAAGATCATTTAAAAAATTGCAAGTATTGTCAAGAGCGATTAGAGGTGGAAATATTATGAAACATTTTGTTTACTTTTCATCAAAAGCCGCGACGAGCGGAAAGGCATTGTCACAAGGAAATTTAATGAAAGCAGGAAGAATGGATATAGCAATTCATTCTTTTATTCAAGGAGTTTTTCTTAGCAATGATTTTAGAAAAGATATAAAATTTCATTTTGTTTTCTACGGAATGCCAGATCCACCAAAACACATAGAGCTGACCATAACTGAAGATTCACCAATTTCAAAAAGAGATGTCGGGAAAATAATCCAGAAGCTTTTGTATAAATGTAGCAATAAAGAAAAAAGGGAAGTTTTGCCAGGGTGCTTTATTGAGAAGAAAAGTTTTTTGAAAGTTATAGATGAATTAGAAAACGAAGGTTCTGAGATTTTTATTTTAGACAAAAAAGGAGAAAGTATCCGAGAAGTCGAAATTGAAGAAAATCCGGCTTTCGTAATTGGAGACCATAATGGTTTACCAAAAAAAGAATTAAAACGTTTGAAAAAAATAGCAACACCAATTTCAGTTGGATCAAAAATGTATTTTGCTTCACAAGTTGTAGCAGTTGTTAATAATGAATTAGACTTTAGAGGAATTTAATATGAAAAAACCAACAAAAACAATTTCAGGAATAACACCTGTAGCCATAATGCTTCCGCCAAGAAAATGTAATCATGGTGCATGCACATTTTGTCCAAACTTGAATGTTCCACAAAGCTATACTCCAAAAAGCCCAGTTGTTTTACGAGCATGTGCTTTAAATTATGATTCATATAGGCAGGTTAAGGCGAGAGTTAAGGCATTTGTCTCAATGAGGCATCCTGTTGAAAAAATAGAATTAATAATTATGGGGGGAACATTTTTAGAATATCCAGCAAGATTTCAAAATAAATTTATCAAAGGTTGTTATGATGGATTAAATTCAAGAAAATCTAAAACATTATCAAGTGCAAAAAAGTTAAATGAAAAATCAAAAAAACGATGTGTTGCCTTGTGTATTGAAACGCGCCCAGATACATGTAGTGAAAAAAATATTTTAAAAATGAGAAGGTGGGGGGCGACACGCGTTGAGCTCGGTGTTCAAATTATTGATAATAAAATTTACAAAAAAGTATTAAGAGGGCATACAGTGAAGGATGTAATTGATGCAACATATAATTTAAGAAATGCAGGATTTAAAGTTGGTTATCATATAATGCCGGGACTTCCAGGGAGCAATTCAAGAAAAGATTTAAAACTTTTTAAAAAACTTTTTTCAAATTCAGATTTTAAACCTGACCAATTAAAAATTTATCCATGTCAGGTTATGCCCGGGTCAGCTTTAGAAAAAGACTATTGGGAAGGAAAATATAAGCCATACACAAAGGAGCAAATTAAAAAGCTACTTTTTAAAATGCTAAAAATTGTTCCGAAATATTGCAGAGTTATGAGAATCATGAGGGAGATTCCGCCAGAATACCTTGTTGCAGGAACAATTAATATTGATTTAAGAAAAGATGTTGAAGAAGAATTAAGAAAAAAAGATAATAGCACTCAAGGACATACTCCGAAAAATATTTTCTTGAATATTTTTAATAAGGGTATCAAAGAAATAAGATATAGAGAAATTGGTTTCGCGATGCAATATTTTAAAAAAATTGATCCAAAATTAAAATTAAAAATTACAAAATATAAATTAAACAAAGGGAAAGAGTTTTTCCTTGAAATAACAAATTCTCAGAATATTTTATTTGGATTATTAAGATTGCGAATTTTTAAGAATAAAGCAATCGTAAGAGAGTTGCATATTTATGGACCATCATTGAGATTAGGGGAACAAGGAAAAATTTCACAACATCGAGGCTTTGGAAAATTATTATTAAGTAGAGCAGAAGAAATTGTAAGGAAAAATAAAATTAATGAATTAGCAGTAATAAGTGGAGTAGGTGTTCGAGAATATTATAAAAAATTAGGATACAAATTAAGAAAAGAATATATGATTAAAAGTTTTAATTAATATAATTAAGATTTCTTTTAATTATTTTCACTCTCTTTTAAGATTTATCCCTCGTGCATTTTTTGCTATTATCAAAATACTTCACTCTCAACTATTTTTTACTCATCATCCAAACCCTAACTTATTCAGCATACGAAAAAGGACCGCTCGAAGGGCCTATGCGGAATTCCAAAGTGCAAGAAAGATGCTGCCCATCCGGAACGTGAGGAAATTGCTTGTGACCTTTAGGTTATTAAGAAACCCCTGGTTTCTTAATCCCATTTGACATCAACTTGGTCTGTTCGTTCTTTTGGATGAATATCAACTTTATTTAAATTTTTATAATTTATTTTAACACCAGATTTAAACATAATTTCACCAAGATATGCAATCATTGCTGCATTGTCAACTAATAAATTTCTTTCCGGAACAAAAAATTTACAATTTCTTTCTTTACACATAATTTCACACATTTCTTGAAGTCGAGAATTACATGCAACACCGCCACCCAAAAGCAATTCAGTCTTACCTGTGTGTGCCAATGCTCGTTCGGCAGTTTCAACAATCATCGCAAAAACAGTTTCCTGTAAAGAGTAGGCTAAATCATTTAATTTATATTTTCCCGATTCAAGCTTTTGTTTTAAATTTGTTTGAATACCTGAAAGTGTAATATCCATCCCCTTAACTTTATATGGAAGCTCAATATATACATTACCTTTTTCTGCCAATTTCTGAATCTTTGGTCCACCTGGAAAACCAAGTCCTGCAAATCTAGCAAAGGTGTCAATAAAGTTTCCAACCCCGAGGTCTAAAGTTTCACCAAATACCCTATATTTCCCGGTAGCATATGCAATGATTTGAGTATTTGCCCCAGATGCGTAAAGCATGACAGGATCTTCAGCGCCTGTAATTTTGCCAACTTCCAAATGTGCAACACAATGATTAACCGGAACAATTGGCTTTTTTAATTTCTTTGAAAGTTCTTTCGCAAAATTTTTACCTTCAATCAAGCATGGAGCTAATCCAGGTCCTTGTGAAAATGCAATTATATCAATATCTTTTTCCTTAATTTTTGCAGAATCTAAAGTCTCAAAGTATAATTCATTTTTTTTCAACGAATGATGCTTCGCACTTTCAGTAGGAATAATTCCGCCACTTTTTGTAGTATACATATCTCTCACGTTTGCAATAATTTTACCATTCTTCACAATCCCAACTCCAAATGTGTGTGCTGTCGATTCAATTCCCAAAGTTATCATACCAATAACCCACAAAATAATTATTTAAATTTAATCTTTTAAAATATTCCATCTCATATATTCTTATAAAGGATTTAAAATACAAATTAATATGAATTTTCCAACAGGAATATATCAAGGCAAGGCAGGACGGGAATATTTGGCGATTTACAATTTTCAACATGATGTTTATACTAAACCATCATCGGAAATAGATGGCGAAAGGTTAGCACATTATTCATATTCCAAAGGGGGAAGAAAGGGGGGTGTTGATATTTTTTTATTAAATCAATCTTCAGAAGAAATCATATCTTATGTTAAGATAAATAAATATATATCCAAGCAAGAAAAAAGTTTCAATTTATATGATATTAAATCGGAAGAAAATTTTTATCTTGGGTCTGATTTTTTAAGATATGCTTCAGGATTGTATGACATTAAAGGAGAAATGATCAATATTCCCAAGGTTATCAGAGAGGAGGTTCATGAATTTATTAGGGCAGATATTATGTATTTTTGTTGGAATGATGTTGCTAAAAAAAATAGAGAAAGATCTACGATTAAAATTGTTGATAGGATTATTCCACAAACAAAATTAAATTTCATTAATCCGTGGAGAGTTTTAAGAGGTGGAAAACAATCTTTTGTGCCACAATGTAAAATAGAAGCAAATATAGATTTCGGGCAAGGATGTATTACAGGTTGGATCCCAGGAGAAAACCCAAAATTTGATGGTGAATATTTTACAGATTATTTTTCTTCACCATGGCTAGAATGTGATTATTGTTATGCAAAAGATAAACATAGAAATTATCCAAAAACAATTTACAAGTTTGACAAAGAAAGATTATTTGAAGAATTAAAGGGAGGGGCTCAGTTGAATTTTGAAAATGATGATACATTGGGAAGACCTGTTGATGTATTGAGATTTGGGAAACGAACTGAATCATGGAGTCCATTTTTCCCCGAGTATTTTATTCAAACATTGGAGGCAATGATACAAACGGGAACAAGGGGAATAATTCCAACAAAAGCATTACCATTTGAGCAAGAGATAGCTGAGCTTTTGAAAAAAACAGATTCATCTTTAATTTATAGCACAGAACTTGAAGGTTTTGAGAAGGGTGCTGCCAGCTACGGTTGGACAGAAGAATATAAAAATGAACAGGCAATAAAATATGCAGAAGTAGGTGTAAAAACTTCAAGATATTTTACAATACCAGCACACAGGAATATAGAAAAGGAAGATGAAGAATTTATTAGAAAATCTTTGAAAAATGGAATAAAAATACAATTGCTTCCATTAAGATTTGGTTCGAAAGATATAGTAAAAAAAATAACAGAACTTGATTGGGATTATCTTAAAAATCCAAATCCGAATCAAATGAAAATAGAAATTACAGATCCAGAAAACATGTTTATGGACTCATATGTTTACTTTGAAGGGAATCTTGTTGTTAAAAAGATACATGAAGATTGGTTAAATTTGATTAAAGATAATAGAGGAGATATTCGAATGTGCCATCATCAAGATAAAACATATTGTGGAGGATGTTTCCAATCTAAAGGAAGTATATCAAAAACAGTAGAAGTTGAGAAATTAAAAAAGAAATCAATATGAAAATATTTCTATATTTTTTTTCAATTCCTAAATATGGTGCAAGTTACTCTATAGGTTTGAGCTACCCAATCGCCATTAATCTTGAATATAACTCACCATTTTTCATCCCAGGCGATTGCGGTTTGCGAGTTGACTCTGTCCACAGAATCTGGCAATAAAAAATGTAAGTTGGAAATAGGCCAGATTCTGTCTTTCCCCGATGTCGGACGGAAAGTGTTAACATTCAACTTTGCGTCAATTACGACTTGCACCAGCCGAGATGTTCGTTCCATCAAATCTCTTTCTTCAACATTCCCCACACGGATCATTACTCCAAAAGAGCTGTGTCGTTTCTATCTCATTACTTTACCCTCACGAGTAATCAGCTTTCACTGACGGCATTTGCGGTGTCCGGACCTTCCACAGAACTCAGAAATCATACAACATTTCTTGACGATCCAACGCCCAAGTTCCGAAGTTAACTACCCAACTTACAAAAATAAAAGATAATGGGGGTTTAAAAGATTATTGGAAGGAGAAATTTAAATATTTTAGTTAAGCGCTCGGTTGTTTCAAATGTAAGAACATTAAAAAAGCAAAATTAACAACACTAACACCAAGAATCATGATTAATGTAATCATTGATGTGCTAACAGAAATTCCTAAACCTGAAATTTTCATCATCATAAGCAACAGCATTAAAATCATAGGTGCAGCGATTACAACACTAATATAAATATCCATAAAAGTTTCCGCACTTCTAGTTGCCTTTTCTTTTTCAAGACGATATTCAAATAATAAATTTTGAGCACGTTTCTCAAAAAAACTGGATAAATTTCCACCTGAATTAATAGTTGTAGCCATACCATTAAATAATTCTGAAAGATTTTTACTTGCACTATTTGAAGCAGCTTTTCTTAATCCATTAACTAAATCATAACCCAAAACATTAATTTCATTTAATAATTTAATAAATTCTTTTTCCAAATTAGGATAATCATGTGTTGACACTATAATTTTAAAAATATTTGTTGGATCAAGCATTGACCCTGAAATTGCTGCCATATGTATTGTTGCAAAAGGAAGTTCATGATCAATTTTTTCAGATAATGTTTTTCTTTCAAGCGATGGATAAGCATACATCATAAAAAATGTTGCAATTGGAATTAAAAATAAAATCCAAAACACTTTCAAAAAACGATCAGCAAATCCACCCACAACTGCGGTTATAAAGGGAATTTCAGGACCAATATTAAAAAACATAAAAAACATAAAAATAAAAAAAGCAACAAATATAGAAATTATAACAGAAAGCAGTAGTGTAGAAATATAGCTTTTTGGAAGAAATTGCAAATTTGCTTTAATTAAATCTCTTTTTAATCTATAAAACATTTCATGTTTCTCAAGAGACCTAGCCTTATTGGAAAAAATTTTATTTGCTAATCCAACATATTGACTAGGTTTACTTTTTTTCTTCAAAACTTTCTCTTTGCCCTTACCTTTTTTTAATCTTTTTAGAGTTTGTTTTTCATTGTTTTCCAATTTGAACATATTTTTTTCTATTTTTTTTCTATTTTCTTTTTTAGCAGGAACGATTTTTATAGATTCAATGTTTGATTTAGGTAAGGTTTTTGAAAGATTGATTTTAGTTAATTCGTTTTTAATATTTTTAATATTAGATAACATCTTTCTGTCCAATATTCTTACTTGCATTTGAATACGTTTTTTATCTGAATCATTTTTTTCGAGCTGTAATGATTTTTTTAATGAACCAAGTTCATGAATTATTTTCTTTTCTTTTTGAATATAATTCTTCAAATTATTAAATTTATTCATTCATCACCTCCAATCTTTTCACAAATTTGCAACATTAATTTTTTCAAATTATTAAATTTTTCAACATCTTTTTCGTCATACATTTGTTCCAATTTAACTTCAGCTTTTTCTAGCGACATTATTAAATGCTTCAAGACTTCTACACTCTTTTCCATGTTGAAAATATGTAAATGATATTATTAAATCTTTTCTAAAGTAAACTGCGACTTGTAACAACAGCAATAAAAAACAAACTAAAAAGTAAAACATCATTTCCAATAAAAAGTCCAATTGTTCCACCGATAAGACATAAAATAATAATTAACTTAAACCATTTCTTCCCTTGCTTTAATTCATCTTTTGTTTGTGATCTTAAAAAACTTCCAATAGGAAAACCAAGCATTAAAACAAAAACAGCAATAAGTAATCGATATATTTCTTCCATAGAAGAAATACTATTCATAGTTATATAAAACTTTTCAAATTCCAAAAACTTTAAATCCTCTTTCTTCTCACATGTTTTATGTTTAAGAAATTTTTAATAATAGCAAGCAAGAAAGATAAAGCAGGTGTGAATATAACAACTCAATTATCCCAATTCAGACCAAACCCGCTTTTGGTAGGATTGAAAAAAGAAGGCGCAAGTTTTGATTTTCATTTGATAGATGAAGATATTATTCAAACTGAAAATATAGATATGTCAAAAATTTCTCGTTATGATTTTATAATTTTTGCATCAAAACATGTTTCAGAAAAAAAAGATAAAACATTGTCAATTCATTCTCCAGGCAATTGGAACAATGCAGAATACGGAGGAGAGCCCGAAAGAATTTGTCCAACATCCGCACTTTTTGCAAAAGAACTTTTTGAGAATTTAAATGCAAGATCTGAAAAAATGAAATTAAAAGATTATAAGGTAACATTGGAAGCAACACATCACGGACCATTAATAAATAAGCCATGTTTGTTTATTGAAATAGGATCAACGGCAAATGAATGGCGAGATAACCGCGCAGGGTTTATAGTTGCAAAAACAATTCTTCATACAATTGAAACATTCAAAGAAAATAAGTTTAGAGAAATAGCATTCGGAATTGGAGGTCCGCATTATTGTCCAGGTTTTAACAAAATACAAAAAAAATCAAATGTAGCGATTTCACACGTGATACCCCAATACGCTTTACCTTTAACTGAAAAAATGATAAAAGAGGCAACTGAGAAAACATTAGAGGATGTAGATTTTGCTATAATAGATTGGAAAGGTTGCGGGAAAGCCGAGCAAAGAAATCAAATTATAGAGCTTTTAGAAAAAAATTATATTGAATGGAAAAAAGCTAGTGAGATTAAAAAGTAGAAAAAGGATTTTTGGAAATAGAGGATTAAGTATACAAATATTTTTATATACCAGATGTATTAATGAAATATGAATTCGATGTTAGAAAATGAAGTTGGGAGTTTTGCTAATTCTTATTTGGATGTTTATGGAAAAATACCTGATGATTTGGGCACAACAGTAAAATTATTGAGCCTGGTTCAACGTTTGGGATATGACCTTAAGGACAATGAGCCATTTATTCGAGAAAATTTAGATGGATCCCATGAAGCTTTTATCAATTCAGATATTATTTGTAATGGACCGGGTTTTTCATATTTGAAGTTTAAAAATAAAGAGGAATATGAAAAATTTGAATCTGAATATAAAGAAGATATAAAGAATAGAGAAAAGAACTATAATTTTTTCGTAGGAGCAATGATGGGTACAATGGTTGGAGCTGGAGCAGGATTAGGAACAGCATTTTTAGCGTTATTGTGTGGGGTTGATAAAGAATTGATAAAGGTTGATTATTTAATTACAGGGGGTATGATTCTAGGATGTACAGGACTAGGAGGATTGGCATATTATCTAAATAAAGGAACTCAGGAAAAAATTGAAAATTTTCAAAACAAATATCTTGATAAATTAACTTTGGGAAAAAGAGCTGTTTTAAATACTTTGGGAATTAAAAAATAAATTATTTCTATAGAATATTATATTGAGATTTTTGAATTTATTGAAGAAGTTCATCAAGTTTTTGTTTCCATTGTGGATTGTCTGAATGTTCGTATCCCTTAGAAGGCAAAAGTTCTTCTACGCTAACAGTTCTATCTCTACTAACTTCTTGAGTAGATTTTTTTGCTAAATCAGGAAACTGTTTTGATAAAGCTGGTTGAACATAATCTTTCATAACTTGTCCAAAACCAGATATAGAATAATAATTTATTCCAGGAAATAATTCTTCAATTAATGGCATATAGCCAGAGATAGCTCCTTCATCTTCAGTTAAATCTGGATGATCATTTCCATGAATTGCCGACCATATTTGTACTTCATTATATTCTACCATAAAATAAGACATTAAAAAGATATTATAAATCTTTCGATTCATTTACTATTCTATAATTAATATCAATTTTTCTTTCTATACAATATAAGAAATTACTCCTCCAAACTTTCATTAACTTCAGGAATATTCTCAACTTCTTCAACTAAAACACCATCGCCCAATGCTTTTTTGTATTGTGTTAAAACAATAGAATCATTTTCTGACAAATCAATTTTAACTCCACCATGTTTTATAACTGCTCCGGTTAATTCTCCAATTGCATCACTTCCTCCGCGATTGTATTCATCAATTTTAATTTTCGTTAAATAATTTGATCCAAAAACATAACCTGTATAACTACCACCAGCAACAAGCAATAAAATAAAAATCCACATAAAAACTTTTTTCCATGTTCCATTTTTCTTAGAATGTTTCTTATTGGATTTTTCTTCACTCTTTTCTTTTAATTCTAAATATCTTTCTTCTTTGTCTTCTTTTTTTTCACGAGCCTCTTTCTCTTTTTTATTTTTAGATTCTTTCTTTTCCTTTTCTTCCTTCTTCTTCTTTTCCTCTCTTTCTTTTTCTTCTTTGTCTTTCCTTTCTTTCTCTTTTTTCTTCTCAAGATCTTCTTTTTTACCCATTTCTTTTTCAAGTTCTTCTCTACTTATCCAAGCTTTTTCATCTCTTGTCATTATTCGTTATCCCTACAATCATCATATTTATTTTTCCATTTTTCAATATCTGATTCTAAACTTGCTGAAAGAGCAGCTTTTTCACTTGTACATGCACTTTTTGCATCTGAAGTAGCTTTTTCTTTAGCAGTATTTTTTTCAGTTAAACATTTTTTAGCTAAATCTGATTTTAAATTATTCTCTTCAGCAGACAAGTCGATTTTTGCAGGAATTAAATCAATACCATTAAACTTTTTCAATTCAGGATTGTTTTTCATAAGTTGTTCTTGAGATTTAACTGCAAACCCAACATTGGGAATTTTAGATATTGCAGTTCCAACATTTCCCCATCCAACAAAAGCCGTAATTCCACCAATAATCAAAACAAGAGAAACAATAAGAACCATTCCAACAATAATTTTCTTTTCAGTTTTTAATTTTCTTTTTAATGAATTAATAGAAGGTTCAGATCTTCTAGATGCAAATCTCTTCAACTTATCACTCTCTTCGTCATACATAAAAATATATATGAATAATTTTTTTTAAATGTTTCTAAAATTCAAAAATTCGTCCGCGTCGTCCAACATTTACAACTCTTGTTTTTCCAATCTTTTCTTCAATACCTTCAGCCTCGTGAATATGTGCATGAATAAATAAATCAGGCTTAAATGTCTCAATTGCTTTACGAATTCCATCACTTCCAGGAAATCCAGAAAACTCAGACATTGAATTTGCAGCATGCATATGCGTGATCATTATTTTTTTATCAAGACCTTTAACTTTTTCATTACCTTTTTTTAAAACATTGAAAATTTTTTTTTCAGCACTTGATCCAAATGGTGTTCCACCAGCACCAAAAATTCCAAGATTATTTTTCTTTAAAGAATATCCATGCAAATTTTTAACGTTTGGATACATTTCCGAAAGACGTTTAGATGTTTCTAATGTTTCATGATTTCCATGAAGCAATAAAACCGGTTTCCCAACTTTTGTAAACGGCCCAATTAAATTCTTTGTCGATTGCTCAAAAAAAGTCAAATCACCCGGAAGAATAACCAAATCAACATTCTCTCTCTCTGCTTTTTTTGCAAATCGCTTTACAAGTGAAACATCTCCATGAATATCTCCTATAACAAGAATCTTTGTTTTCTTCATATATACTCTATCGCCACAATATTTATAATCTTTTGGGAATTATATTTAATATGACAGAACTACTTTACACTGGCGGACAAATCATATTGCCCGAATGTTGGAATAAAACTACCTATATGATGAGTTTCGAGGAAAATGAGAAAGGCATATTTCATAAAAATGGAATAATAGAATTTACCAAAGAAGATTATAATTTTAGATTACAAACATCTTACAAGTTTCCCGATAAATGGTTAACAAAAGATAGCCCACTAAAAGATGAAATTCACAATACTATAGTCATTCCTACAATAGATCATTTTCTTAATCAATTTGAACAGGCTAGAGAACAAATTGACTCATTAAACAAATTCGCGGAAACAGGGAAGTGTCAAGATCATTGGGATTTTTATTTATCTATGGAGGACGGAGAAGAAGTATACCAAATGCCTAATTATTTTCAGGATTCACAGATGAATAGCAAAATGCAAGGATTGTATAAGATAAATGAATTTCCGGTATTAACGGTAAATGGAAAAAATATTTTAGCGTTTGATAAGCATATAAAAGATTTAAGAAAATATTCTCAATTTATCAAGAGAGATAAAATGGGGAATTTGTTTACAAAGGGGTTAACTCTTGATGAATCAATAAAAAATCTTATTAATATTTACAAAGCCCCTTTGGAATCATTTGAAAAATTTCAATTTCATAATTAATAAACATTTCCAAATACATACTTGAATATATACTTCCTAACATATATATTGTAACATATATATTCAAAAGATTTATAAGTATCGTATAGCTAATAATTAAACTAGGCCAAATCCAAAAATGAAAAAAAATTTTGATGTTTTTTTTCGAAGGAAACCCGCATTGATGTTGGTGTCTCTTCGAAGAAATTCGCGGATGAGGTATGGTAGTGTATTGGCTAAAGAAGTAGATTGTACTTATAGCCACGCAGTGAAGATACTGCAAACATTGGAAGACCTTAGTTTGGTTGTTTTCGAGAAAAAGGGGCGAGTGAAAGAAATACAACTAACTAAAAAAGGACTCGATGTTGCAGATGCCATTGAAGGCATACAAAAACTGATAAAATAGTGAGGTGATCACTATCTGCCCCTGAAAAAAAAACAAGAGAAATCTTGAAGAAATCTCAAATAGAGAGTTGAATATGATATTGATTTTTAGGGTATTATTTTGAATATTATTATTAATTTTTTAAAATTATTGGTTATTTTGGAGGTAATGATATATTATGGATACTGTAGTAGATGATCCTATATAATGATACATCATAACCATAGTTGAATTAGCAATTACTTCAAGATTTTCTCCAAGGGACCGATTTTTCGCCTCTTCTTCAGATACCCTATTTCTAAAAAAATAATCAAGTGGACCGGTAAATGGAATCAAATCTTCTGATCTCATTTTCCATTTTGATTCTTCCATTCTTACTTTTGGTAAATAAACTTTTTAAATTTTTCATGCCAATTTTCACACCAACTGAACTACTTTTTGCTCTAATTAAATAACTTATTCAACGCATACAAAAACTTTATTTACTCTCTTGAGTTTAATTTAATATGGCATTAGGATATAGAAAAGCAAAATTTAAACCCTTGACCGACGATGAAGTTGAGCAGAGAGCGATTGATGTTCAAGAGGAACTTAAAGAAGTTGAACAATGGAAAAAAGATGAAGAAAAGAGGTTGGTAGATCCCAAATCATCTCCACAGGCAAAAGGCGCGGCAAAACGAATGTTGAGAAAAGCAAATAGAAGAATTGATACAGTTAAAGGACAAATAATTTATTGGGGCTTGCGAAAAAAGGGAAAATCACATTTTCATGCAGGAATTGAAATGAATGAGTTCTGGGCAGAATGTAGAAAGAAGGATTCTCAAAAAGAATAATCTTTTAAATCAAATAATTCTAATTAAAATATGGCTTCGTAGCTCAGCCTGGTAGAGCACCAGACTCTTAATCTGGGTGTCGCGGGTTCGAACCCCGTCGGGGCCATATTTTATAGACGGAGTTCGTTCGAACCCGAGCATTTCTGAAATTTTGAATAAATGAGCACAGAGAATTTAAAGAAAATTTTGCGAAGTGCGAGCAAGGAGGGGCCATATTTTATAGACGGAGTTTATAGAATACCGAAAATTTCCAAAACTCTTATAAACCTCATCTGCTTAACTATATCATGGCTGTTAAGAAAAAAGCAACTAGAAAAAAGGTGATAAAACAACCTATTAGAAAAAAAACTTCTATAAAGAAGAAAGTTATTAGAAAAAAAGCTCCTGTAAAAAGAAAAGTTATAAAAAAGAAAGTTACAAGAGTGAAGCCAATTCTCAAAAGAAGAAGCAAAAAAATTAATCCATCTAAAAAAATAAATATTATTTTAAGAAATCTTTTGTTTTTTGGAATTTTATTTGTAGCATCATTATTGCTTTATAGCGTAACAAGCGTAGATTCAATGTATGAAAATCTTTTCTTTATACTTTCAATCCTTTTCGGATTTGTTGAAATAGCATTTTTGATATCATTACTTGTTTTTGTTTTTCTTAAATTTAGATAATACCTAATCTTCAATATCTATTTTTCATCTCCACAAATTTTATAAACTATTAGTATATAAATTCATTATGACATCTGAATGTAAAGACGAATCATGCCTTGAATTTTTGAAAGGGAGTTATGAGGAATTACGAAAAAAAAACGATCTTCCAACTTTTGAAGAACTTAATCAAGATTTTTCAATAGAAAAGGTTGCAACATTAGAAACAGATTGTTTAGCTAGGGAGATACGAAAAATAATTTCAGAAATATTATCAAATCAATTACGCTTTGTAGAGGCGATACTTCAACCATCAAACGCATCAATGTTTGTATTCTCATTTATAAAATCAATTAATAACGGAGAAAAGGAAAAATTAAATCAAATTTATACAACACTTTCAAAGCTTGGTTTAGATTTAGTAAGATTAGATTTAAAATTTTCCGAGGAAGATGAGATAAATTTCATAAAAAAAGCATTCAAGGAATGGCAGATTATAAAAGAGGATTTATCAAAAATATTGAAGATAGTTAAGGACAATTGGGACAATAAGGTTCAAACAAACGGAAAAAATTATTTTGGGTGATCAATCAACTTCTCAAAAACATTATCTAAATCAATTTCCATTAAAGCTAATGGCATTTTGATTTTCCATTTTTTCAAAATTTTCGGATGAATTTCCCCAAGAAATCCAATAGGCTTATCGTCTATTTTAATTTCTGCAACTCGGCCATCAATAAAGTGATTTGGAAAATTATCAACGTCATTCAATTCAAATTTCAAATCCAACATTCTAAATAAATAATTCAAAACTTGTTTTAATTCTGTAAAATTCCCAGGTGTAAGCGAAATGCAGAGCCTTTCATTTTCATAAATTTCATCACTTTTATTAAAAACGCGACCCATCTCAAAAATTTTCTGAGGATATTCAGAGTCAATATTTTCAGAAATAATTTTCATTGCATAATGTGTTAAATCTTTTCTCATAATTGTATATTCAGTTTTAGATTTCTCAAGCTCAACATATCCTTTTTCATGTTTTTCCTGAATGCCCATTTTAGTAAATTGATCTTTTCTTTTTGTTAAATGATAATTGGAAATTTCTAGCATTCCAAGTCCAGATAAAATTTCTGAAATTTTTCGTTTCAATGTCTCTCTTGAATCTTCTTTTCCAATTGTTGAAATTTTAGGAATTTCAGCATTAAAATTTTCATATCCATACCCAATAGCAACATCTTCAATCAAGTCAATTTCATGTAAAATATCTGTTCTCCACGATGCAATTTCGACAAGACCCTTAGAGTAATTATGACCCATTTTTTCTAAATATTTTTTCAAATCTTTATCATTCAAATTTAATCCCAGAAGTTTATTTGTATTCTCAATCGAAATTTTCATTTTTTCTGTTTCAAAGTTTGGTGTAATAATTTTTCCACCCTTTCTTTTAATTTCCATTGAATATATTTTTCCACCCATATCGTTAAAAGATGCAATAAGAATATTCAAACATTTATTTAAAATTCTATGATCAAATCCAGAGCACTCTATAAAAACATCTTTAGTTTTTTCTGTAATTTTTCCAGTTAATTGCGAATTAATAATAGGTGGCATACTTAAAATATTATTATCTGAGTCAATGAAAATAGGAAATTTTGTTTTTCCAGCCAAAAGGTGTGCATAATCTCGTCCAGCAGGATGTCTTTGCAAAATCTGCAAACCTGACATTTCACGCGTCATTTCCAACGGAATAAATTTAATCTTATCTGGTTCAACTGCCTTATATGAAATCGGCAATTTAATTTTATCAAGAGGATAAATTCCTATAGCAAGCTTTTTCCTTTTTCTACCAATTGTTATATGAAGTTTTTCTTGAATATCAATCAATTCTTTAATTCGATCATTATCTAATTTCAATCCTTTAATGATTGCACAAACAGTGTATGGGCGAATATCTTCAGTACTTTTATCAATATTAACTTGATAATTTTTATCAGGTTTATTTATTGTATATTTTTTTAGACCTTTTGTTTTACCAAGGAACGATAAAAAGCTTTTTTTAAATCCTGAATATGAAAGCAGGTCTGGCCTGTTTGGAAAAATCTCTAATTCCATTTCATCTGAATCAAAACCTTCAAGCGTGGTGCCAAACATAGCAATTTTATTTTGCATAACTTCGTCTAGTTTTCCGATTTCTTTTTCAAATTGTTTTCGTGAAAATTTTATATTTGCCATTTTATATTATATCTTTAACGATTTCTCCCATTCTTCCTTGAGTAAACCCCATAAGTTTTCATCATGAATTTTCCCCGTTGCTTTGCAAATTATTGCCTTTCTTAACTTACCCTCGAAAGTAAATCCTAAACTTTTGGCTACAGCATTTGAAGCAACATTTTTAGAATATGCAGGAATTTGCAATCTTCTTAATTTTAATTTTTCAAATGAAAATTTTATGAGTTCATTTGTAGCTTCTTTGATAATTCCCTTTTTCCAATATTTCTCCCCTATCCAATATCCCAAATTTGCAGTTCCTTGCCCTAAGTCAATACTTGAAATTGCACAACCACCAATAATTCTTCTTTTTGATTTTAGCTCTATTGAAAAGTCATAACTAGTTGTCTTATCTTCTTTTAGTTTTTTTGCACAATGATTAATATACCATCTTGCATCTTCGATAGTATATGGATAGGGTATAACTGCAAGCCATTTCGATATATTTAAATTATTTAAATTATTAATCAAATCTTTAGCATCTTTCATAATTGGTTGTCTTAAAATTAATCTTTTTGTTTTTATTTCCATCTTAATCTACCTTCACCAAGAATTTTAATTTCCTAAGTTGAGTTAAATTGTTTTTATATAAGTCCCTCATATCTTTAATGCCTAACATTTTCATAACCATTCTATCAATACCAGGTCCCCATGCTAATGTTGGAATATGTTTTCCAAACAAAGGAATCGTAACTTCAGGTCTAAGCATTCCTGCCGCAAAAAGCTCTAACCAAACCTTTTTGTCTTCATCCCAAACATCACCTTCAACGGATGGTTCAGTATATGGAAAATATGCAGGCCTAAATCGAACTTTTTTAAATCCCATTTTTTTAGCAAATTGTGTCAAGTATCCTAAAAGATTTCTAAAATTTGCATTAGGATCTACAACTATTCCCTCTGTTTGATTAAATTCAAAACCATGTGACCAATCAACTGTTTCATTTCTAAAACATTTACCAATCGAAAAAAGCTTAGCAGGAATATCTTTTTCTTTTAAATTAGCAAAAGTTTGTGATGTCAAACATGTTGTATGCGTTCTCATTAGCATTTTTTTAGACGCTTCTTCATCCCATTTGTAACCCCAACCTTTACTTCCTCCAACACCTTTTTCATGCGACTTCTTAACTGCATCTACAATTTTTTTATTAGGTAAATCACCTTTAGCATCTATAAAAAAAGTATCTTGCATTTCTCGAACAGGATGATCTTGAGCAGTAAACAAGGCATCAAAATTCCAAAAACTATTCACAATCATATTCCCAGACATTTCTTTAAATCCCATATCTGTCCAAACTTTACGAGCATAATCTGCGGACTGATTTACAAAATGTCTTTTTCCTCCATTGATCTCAGGGACAGGTGAGGTTACATCATAGCGACGAAATTTTTTACCTTTCCAGTTTTTTTCCTTTTTTAAAAAATCAGGTGTAATAGCTTCAATCATTTCTTTTGTTTTAATTTTAGTTTTACTCAATGTCTTACCTAATTCAGTAAGTTCAATATCAATTTTCTTTTTTTCAAAAATCAAAATAATATCTTTACGACCCTGTAAACCTTTTAATGCAAATTTTTGCTCAGGAGATAATTTATCATAATCAATCGGTAAAATTTCTAAAAACAATTCTTCTAAAGATTTGCGCGCAACTTCCCCATTATTTGCATTCAAAAAAATCTTACCATTTTTTAATTCAATCAATGCTTTTTTCTTTAAAGCCCCAAGCGATGCCTTAAATTCCTCATTTGATAATTCACTCATTTTCGGTGCATCTTTAAGATTAACAATTCGCTTATCGCTCAACAAATTCAAAAGCCTCCGCTCAGGCAAACCCTTTTTGCGATAAAGTGCACCATTCACTCCAACATCAACAACCCTTCTTTTTTCAACCAAAATTTTAACAACATCTTTATTTTGCAAATATTCCAACGCTCGCAAAACTGACACCTTATCAAGATTAGATTTTCGACAAACTTCATTAATATTCCCATTATCTAAATGAGACAAAATCTTTTTTTCATTGATACTTAACGATTCAGTTAATTTGTTAATGTCCATAAATAATTATGTCAATTAGAGATTATAAATTTATTTATTAACTTAAAGAATTTCAAACGATTTTACGTCAATAATTTTTTCTATAATTTCCACAAATTCACCAGCTTGAGGGATAAATACTTTTCGCTCATATACAGGTCCAATAACTTTTACTTTTGTTCCATCTTTAAGTTTAAGAATTTCTTCAATTTTATCTCCAGATATACGATAATAAGTTTCTTTATTTACAATTGCTGGACCCGAAAAAGGATGTCCCATATCCTTATTAAATTCACCAATAATCACAGAGCCCACAATTGAATCAGTGTTTGAAATATATCCACCAATAATCAAAGTTCCAGAAATAATCAGGACGCAAAGAATAATCAAGATTCCGATAATTAAATAATTTTTATGTTTCATAATTTTTTCACCATCCAAGTTGGCATTCCAAGAACCAATCCTAATGCTTTCAAATCGTATATATCTCGTTTAAATTTTTGAAACACAAATTTCATATTAATTTTAGATTTATTACATAACACAATATTCTGTTTAATCCGAGCAAGAATACGAGATTTAGATTTATCTTTCGCTAAAATTATTTCATCAAAATCAATGCCAATCATAATTTTGTTTTTTTTCGCAATTTTTGCAAGAACATGATTCAATCCCGAATTTCTTTGTTTTTGAAAATCCTCTCTTTTGCTCTGACTCAACATTAAAATATGAATTTTCAATTTTTCAAGAACTTGTCTATTTAGATCGTCATCATTGCTTGTAAAAATAATTTCTTCAATTTTATTTTTTACAATTTCATTCTTTATTTTATTAAAATTTGTTTCTCTGATTATCATAATTTAAACACGAACTTGATATTTATAAAATTATTTTTTCTTTATAGGAATCTTTTTTCTAAATTTTCTCTATAATTTTTAAGATTAAAATCAGATTTAGCAACATTACTCTTTATTGCCGCTTGAGCTACATTAAATGCAACTTCAACTACAATTCTTTTATCAAAAACATCTGGAATAATTTGTTTTTCTTTTCCATTGTCGCAAAGCTTTGACAAAGCTTTAACGGCCGCAATTTTCATTTCTTCATTTATTTCACTAGCTCGAACATCAAGTGCGCCACGGAAAATACCAGGAAATGCTAAAACGTTATTCACTTGATTTGGATAATCGCTTCGACCTGTTGCCATAATTATATCGTCCCTTGTTTCATGAGCTAATTCCCATTTTATTTCAGGATCAGGATTTGCCAATGCAAAAATAATAGGATTATCATTCATACTTTTCAACATTTCAGTTGTCAATAAATCTTTTAATGAGACTCCTATAAAAACATCCGATTCAACAACAACTTCTTCCATTGTTCTTTTTTCAGTTTCAATTGCAAATTCTTTTTTAGATTTGTCAGCCTCTCTTCCGGTGTAAATAACACCTTTAGAATCACACATTGCAATATTTTCTTTTACAGCACCAATTTTTAGCAAAAGTTTTCCGATCGCAATTCCTGCTGATCCAGCTCCATTAATAATGATTTTAATATTTTCAATTTTTTTATTTGCAATTTCTAAAGCATTTAATAGTCCTGCACTAACAACTATAGCCGTCCCATGCTGATCATCATGAAAAATTGGAATATTCATTTTCTTTTTTAATCGGGTTTCAACTTCAAAACACTCAGGAGCTTTAATATCTTCAAGGTTTATTCCACCGTATGTTTCTCCAATTAGCTCGACTGTTCTAATAACTTCATCAACATTTTCACTATCAATTTCAATATCTGTCGCATCAATTCTTCCGAAATGTTTAAACAATAAAGCTTTACCTTCCATCACTGGTTTTGATGCTTTTGCGCCAATATTCCCAAGTCCCAAAACAGCAGTCCCATTGCTAATAATCGCAACACTATTTCCTTTTGATGTATAATTATAAATTTTATTTTTATCTTTTTCAATTTCTAAACATGGAGCCGCAACACCAGGAGAATACGCCAAGCTCAAATCCTTCCGATCTTTTACAGATGTTAAAATTTTTGTTCCAATTTTTCCAGGCCTACCAATTATACCTTCGTGATATTTTAAAGCATCTTCCTTCAAATCCATATAAAATATTCTATTCAATACTTTAAGTATTTTACCCAGAAATCCGTGTTCCAATAAATTTTTTATTTTTCAATAATCCATCTAATTGTTTTAAATCGGTACTTAAAATATATGTATTAATTTCATTTTTCATAATTATTTTAGAAGCTTTTTGGTCAAGAACAAAATGTTGTCCAGGTTTGTATTTTATTTTATTAGCCATAATATAAAAATCCTTCCATGAAATTTCTGGAATAAATTTAGCATTTTTATATTTTGCAGGATTTTTATCATGTAAACCTTTCGTGTTTGTCATATTAACAAATTCAGTTTTAAAATATTTAGCAATACTAGCAGCTGTTGAATCAGATGTTTGGTTTGGTTTGTATTCAAGTGCCCCACAAAAAACAATATCTTTTTTCTTGATTAATTTTTCAATTGTGCTTAATTTATGAGGAATTCCTTGTTGTTGATTTATTCCAAAAAAATAACCCATAAAACGTGCATTCATTCTTGTTGCAGAAATTCCAGCAAAACATTGCAATTTAAAACTAATTCCCGTTTTATCAAGTGCTCCCATATATTTTCGAGCAACATTTCCACCACCACAAACAATAATAAATTTATATTTTCGCGTGTGCGATAAAATCATTTTTTTAAATTTTTTTAAATAATTAATATCAATATCATCCGGAATAATTTGACTCCCACCAAGACTTATTACCACCAATTCTTTTTTCATAAAAAAATAAAGTGTAATATGTTTTTAAGAGTTTTGACTTACAACTTCAAACTAACGATTTTAGAAATACCTTCATGCATCGAAACACCATACAGATTAGTTGCATTCGAAATAATTTCATCATTATGTGTAATCACGATATATTGACCCTTTCTCATGTACTTCCTTAACAAGTTTGCCAAACGCTCCGAGTTTCTTTTGTCTAATGCTGCATCAATTTCATCAAGAATATAAAAATGATATGGGCGTAATTCTTGAATGCCAAAAATCAAACTCAATGCAACCATTGTTTGTTCACCTCCAGACAAAGAGGTAACATCAAAATATTTTCCATGCCCTGTTTTAACAATAATATTAACACCACTCTCAAATGGATCTTTTTTATTTTCAAGTTCTAATGTAACCTGACCCTTCGTTGAAATCTGTGCAAAGTTTCTTGAAAAAATTTCATTTAATTTATTCAATGTTGTTAAAAATGTTTTTTTCTTTTTTATATCAATTTCTTTTATAATTTTTAAAACACTACCCTTTTCTTTTTCAATCACTTCAACTTTTTCTTTAATTGTGTCGTATTCGTTCTTTATTGAATCATAAACTTCCAATGACCTTAAATTAACAGAACCAATTCTTGATAAAATTTCTCTAGCTTTATTTAATCGATTTATCAAACCATCTTTATTTGTACGAATAATTTCAATACCATCAAATTCCAACATTTCAATTTCTAAATTCTCAACAATCGCACCAAGTCTAGCTTTTTCAATTTTAAAATCATTAACAATTTGTTCAAAATTTCTCACCTCATGATCATTAGAAAAAACCTCTCGTTCTTTTTCTCGAATAACACCTTGCATTTTTTCTTTCTTGGAAATCAATTCTCTAAACTTTTCACCCAACTTTTCATCTTGTTTATTTTTCTTATTTAAAATGTTATTTTTATTTTCAATAATTTTTTTCAAATCTTTTAATTCAATATCCATGTCTTCCTTTTCTCTTAAAAATTGTTTCAATGAAATTTTTGATCTTTCAAACTCTCTTTGCTTAAATGAAATTTCAGAATTAACATTTTCTTCCGTTCTTAATGAAATTTCTTGAAGCTCAATCCTCAATGTTTCATATTTTTGTTCAATATTTGAATTCTCATCGAAATTATTTTCTAAATATTTTTTTCTTTTACTTAAAGATTCAAGTTCAGATTTTTCATTTTCGATTTTTTCATGAAGATATTTTATCTGATCTTTTTTACCATTTATATTTGATAATTTAATTAAGTCATTTTCTCTTCTTGAAATTTCAAAATCCATTTGTTCAATTTGTTGCTCAATGATTTTTTGACGTTCATATATTTCATTTAATTGCTTATCCGAATTACCTATTTCTTTTCTTAATGAATTAATTTTAGGACTAGCTTGAGATTTAATAGAACAAATATGATCATCTGTTATTTTATTTTTGCAAAGCGGACACGTATCAAGTTTAACAATTTTTTCAATTAATCTTTCTTGTTTTTCAATTTCGTATTCATTTGTATGAGAAATTTTTTCTAATTCAATCTCCTTCTTATTAAAGTCAAGCAAAATTTCCTTTTTAGATTTTAATTCAATTTTTAAAAAATTAACTTTTTCAGTTGTAGTGTTTTTATCAAACAATTCGACAGCCAAGGTTTGGATTTGTTTTAATAAAAAATTCGATTCAGTTTCATAATTATTCAATGCTGAATTTTTTTCCTGAAAACGCTCGTTCAAAGATTTTAACTCTGATTTAATCATATAAAATTTTTTACGATTTTCTTCAAGTTTTTCAAGCTCATCTTTTTTCTCCGCGATTTCTTTTGACTTTTTTGCAACCGTTGGTGATTCTTTTTGAAGTTCTTTAATTTCAATTTCATTACTTCTAATATTTTCAACTAATTCAGATTTTTGTCTTCCAATTTCAGAAAGTTTATGATCACAGTTGTCATGTTTTACATTTAACCCAGCAAGTTCTGCACGAATATTCGCGATTTCAGCATTCAGCTTTTCTTGTTCTAATCCAGTAGATTTTTGCATAGTAGAATTCAGTTCATCAATTTTAGATTCAAATTCAGAAATAGATTTTTTTACTTCTGAATTTTTTCCTTTTGCTTTTTCTATCTCTTTTTCTTTTTTTGTAATTTTTAAATTAGTTTCTTCAGCTTCTTTTGAACGTTTTTTTAAGTCTTGATAAATAATACTAGCACTAAAAACCCTAACATCTTTTTCTAGTTTTTTAAATCTCAATGCCTGCTGTCTTTCCTTTTCTAAATTATTCAAGTAGGATGTTCTTTCTCTTAAAATAGCTAAAACTTCTTTTAATTTATTATCAGTTCTATCCAATTCTTTTAAAGATTTAGATTTTCTCATTTCATAAATTGAAATTCCAGCAACTTCCTCAATAACTTTCCTACGATCTTCTGTTCGCATTTTAACAAAATTTTGAATTTCGCCTTGCAATATTAAATTAAAACCATTCGGATCAACTCCAGCTTCAGCCAAGACACTCAAAACATCCTGTCTTGTTTTCGTTTCATTATTAACTTTGTAAATACTTTGTCCATTCTTTTTAACAATTCGTTTAATTGAAATTTCATTTTGATTTATTGAAAAAGTTTTTTCTGAATTATCAAAAATTAATTCAACGGATGCTTCTTTTGAGGGAGCCCCAGCTTTTGTTCCAAGAAAAATTAAATTTTTAGCTTTCGCAGCACGCATAGATTTAATATTAAGACGACCAAGAACAAAACACAAAGCATCTGAAACATTCGATTTACCAGAACCATTTGGACCCAAAACAACATTAATCCCCTCCGTAAAAGGAATCTCAGTTTTTTTCGGAAAACTCTTAAACCCTTTCATCACTAATTTTTTTATGTATGTCATGTTTATTAAAAAGAAATATTATTTTTAAATTTAACACAATGTTTTTTGAGCTGATTTGTCCCAAATTTTTTGCCATGTTGTCCAACTTTTTCTAAAGATACCATCTTTATCAAATTTCAAAATATTATTTTCTAAAAATTTACGACTTTTAGAGTCGGATGTATAACCTGAGCCAATACATTCGCCATATTTCTTTCTCAATTTATCCATTTCAATTTCACGAAGACATTTCGCCAATATTGATGCAGCTGAAACTGAAACATGATTTTTATCTGCCTTATGTTCACATGAGATTTCCAAGTTTGAAAGATTCTTAATTTTAGATTTCAGGTAATCTGCCCATGTGATTAAATTAGTAGAGGGACAATCTACAATAACTTTTATTTTTGTTTTTCCGTCATTTAAAGCATTAATAATATTAGCGCATTTAATTGCTTCAAGATCATTTAAATTAACACCATCTTTTTTCCCTTGATCAATATCTTCAGGATATGTAATTTGAGTATTCCACGCAATCGCCCCAGCTTTTATTTTGTCCGATAAAAATTCACGTTTTTTTTGCGTCAACTTCTTAGAATCTGTAACGCCAAGTTCCTTAAATTCATTTTCAATATCATCATTAACAAGACACCCTGCCAAAATCATCGGACCTATAACAGGACCACGCCCAGCATCATCAATACCCAATTTTAAAATTTTCATATTATAAAAAATCCGGAGAAGTTTATAAGTTTATTTAGAAATAAAATTTTATTGAATAAGCGCATTAGAAAGCTTTAAAAGAATTAATGGGGTTGTTATTTTAGCGAGGTGGAGCAGTCAGGAGTGCTCGTCAGGCTCATAACCTGGAGGTCGCGTGGTTCAAATCCCGCCCTCGCTATACAACCTTTTGTCGTTATACCGACACCCTTAAATAAGGAGTTCCATTAGTCATTATATGAAACGAGACGGGTATAAATTCGAAACTCCGTCACACTTCGGTCGGAGTGTAGAGTAACTCTCTGCACAAATAGGAGCATTCTAAATAACAATAAAGAAATAATTATAAATCCCCTTACTTTAATTAAAATACTGAGAGGTGCACAACAACTGGGCTTCAGCTCAGTTTTATAATAAAATGAAAAAAGAAAAGGCAAAAGAGGAGAAAATAAAAGAGTGGGGAAAACTAACTCTTTTTGCAGTTATTATGGTTGCTTTTTTATTTCTGTTAAGCCATGTTCTTGGAGATATTTCTGAAACTGGAGAAATAATATATATGGTAATTCTTATTGTTTTTTCACTTGCGTTTTTGATAGCATCTGCAGGTTTTATTATTCTTACAATAATTCATCAATTTAACAAAAATATGTCTCTTTGGGCTATTGCCAATATTTTAATTTCAGTAATTGCTATTATTGGTGCATTCCAAGAACTTGGAGTTTTTACTGTTGGAGGTGCACTTATTTCTTGCTCTATTTATTATTTTATGTATCTTAATCCAAAATTAAAGAAAAAATGAAAAAAGAAATGTTCACAGGATCCTTGAACTGGTTATACTTTTGGATATTCATATTTTGGCCTGTTGCTGTAATCTACATCTTGATGAATAAAGATTATTTAGATTATAATCCTAAAAATAAGAAATAATTATAAATCCTAATATCTTAATTAGAGCACCTAAAATGAAGAATCAAGCATATATAATTTTTATTATAGCATTTGTAATATCTTTTACATATCTTGGCATGGTAAAACCAATTCTTGATGATAAAGAAGATGCTATAAGATTAAGAAATGATTTTTTAGATAATTGCATGAAAGACGGAATTAATGAATCTAAATGTATAAGTATTTATGATGCAAACCCAAGTATTCCAAATTTATATGAACAAAACAGTAAAGTAGATGAAATAATATTATCTTTTTTGATTGCTTTTATTATTACACTTTCACTTAATTTGTTAATACGTGGATCTAATTATCTAAATGAAAACCTTTAATCTTTTGCAATAGTTTAGATAGCATTATTTGGGAGTCGGAAAACTTCGGAAAACGATATATATGAAAATAATTTGATTTCCCCTAAAATGTCCCCAAAATTCACTTTTGAAACTTTAGGCACTAAGCAAATGGATGAGATGTGCTTAATATATTGCAAGGGAAATTCTATCAGAAAATTTTATTCTTCTGGTGAATTATATGTTAGTTGTTTTAATTTTGAAGGTATTGGGTGTCACACCACTAAATGTCTTGATGATTTTGGAACCAAAGGATGCTTTATTAATTCTAATGATCTTTCAGTGGGTTCTTTTAATATTTTAGAGTTTCCATAATCCCTTACTTTTGACCCAAAATGAAGAATCTGGGCGGAGGGTTAATTATAAAAGTTAAGAAGAAAGTAATTTAATGTGGGAAAAGAAATAACAAGTAAAATAAAAAAGAATTTTTTAGGCCATTTTGAATATGAAATAAGAAATATTATGTATGGGATGGTTCGTTTGAGGTGTTCTAATGGTAGATTTCCAACAATTGTTTATGTCGGCATTCTTACTTATTTAAGAAATCTTTATGAATTTTTCTATAGAGATGGAAATGGGGATAAGGCTCATGCAAAACATTATATTTCTAATTGGGAAAATAAAAAACCCTTTGTGGCACTAAAAAAATGGAATATTCAAATGAATACACATCTTTCTCACTTAAGTTATACTAGAGTGGATGGGACATATAAACCCTATCCCCTTGATGAGTTATATAATCATTATGTTGAACTTATTATGGATTTTTTAAATGGATTAGAAAAAGAATATATGACTCCTACTCTAAAAAAATTGCTAGGAGATTTAAAAGATACAAGAAAATAACTTAGAAAAAACCCCAAAATAATAAACTTTTTTTCTCAATATCTCGGCATTCCTACTTTTACTTCAAATCCCAATTCGGAACGTGTGAATTGTTGCTTTAAAAAATTTGAAAATTTTTTATTTGCAAAATTCAACGATCCTCACCCTCGCAGTAAAGGGGCGAAGAAATCACCCAACTAAATGTTTTCCTTTTTCAAAAACTTCTAGAATATATTTCTCAACATCTTCAATTTCCTTAAATGTTAAAAGATTTTCATTTTCAGAATTTACAGAACATGACTCTGGAGAAAATTCCCTACAAACATTTGGGCGTTTTTTGTAAATATCACATTTTCCTAAATCGTTCAAATATTTACATCGAGTTATAAATTTAATATTCCAAACACCTTCAAAATCAACAAAAACCTCAACGTTTTTATGCGACACATACCATTTCACATTTTCAAAATCATTAAGCTCTATCGGAGTATCTATATCCAAAATTATATATTTACAACATTTCGAATCGCAATTTTTACATTTAATTTTCATAAATATCTGAGAACAATAATATTTATAAGTGTGGCTGTAGAATTTATTTTATGAATAAAAAAAATATAGCCGTTATTATTCCGACACGAAACGAAGAGAAAGATTTACCCTATTTGTTAAATTCATTAAAACAACAAGATCTTCAAGATTTTACAACAATTATTGCAGATGCAAATTCTGAAGATAATACAAAACAAATAGCAAGGGAGAATGGTTGTGTTGTGGTTAAAGGGGGGCTTCCATATTTAGGGAGAAACGAGGGAGCAAAAGAAGCAATAAAAAGAGGATTGGAAACGCTTGTTTTTTTGGATGCAGATTTAATTGTTGGATCAAAATCTTTTTTAAGGGATTGTATAAAAGAAATGAAAGAACGAGAATTAGATCTTGCTGCAACTTTAACCATAGCATATGATTTAAAAAAACCAATCGATATAGATGATGTTGTTGGAACAGTCAAAAAATCAGAAGATTGGAGATATAAATTTATTTATGGAGTTGATAATTTTGTAAAAAATATTTTACAAAAAACAAAAACACCAGGAATGGATTGTTCCATGTTTTGCACATCTGAAGTTTTTAAAAAAACAAAAGGTTTTCCAGCAAAAGAATATGGAGAGGACGCCGCATTTTGCACTCTCGCAGCACAAAATGGATTTAAATTTAGAATGCTTGATAATGAAATATATATTTCAACAAGACGTTTCGAAAAAACAGGTATTTACAAAATGACTGCAAAATATATCGGGATAAATTTAATAAGGGTTTTTGGTTATAAGTTTAATGCGGATAGAAAAAGGATTTATTTTAAAGAGTAGGCGTATTAGGTATTAATTTAAAATGCCATTGTTAGAAATATTGATAAGCGTATTTACAACACATCATTATTTGGCTTATTTAATTTTATTTTTGGGTTCATATATTGAAACATTAATTGGTGTTGCATTTTTTGTTTATGGAGAAGTATTCTTTTTGTCCGGGGCTATACTTGCTGGAGCAGGTATTTTGAATATTTGGATGGTATCTATAATTTGTATTTTTGGAGGAATTCTGGGAGATAGTTCTAGTTATTTGATTGGAAGAGTTTATGGAAAGAGATTTGTAAATAGATTTTTTAATGATGAAAATAAACACTTAACTTCAAGTAATTATAGTAAGGCTGAAAAATTTCTCCATAAATATGGAAAAAAATCCATTTTTTTTGCCAGGTTTCTTGGTCCAGTGTCTTGGGTTACTCCATTTTTAGCAGGAACTCTTCACATAAAATATAAAGATTTTCTCAAGTATAATATTCCGGGAGTTATTCTTGGTATAGGAATGTTTATGATTGCAGGATATTTTTTTGGTTTTTCATATACTTTTTTCTTTTCCAAATTAAGAGAATATTTGCTTTATGCAGTTTTAATAATAGTTGTTTTTTTCTTTATTTATTTTTTGCTTAAATTAAGAATTTTTAAGAGACTGAAATATTTTATCTTTAAATTAAAATAAAGACGCCAATAACAGAATTAAGACCTCCATCAAGGAGGTTTATTCCATAGGAAACCTGCGCACCCCGAAGGGTCCGGATTAGCAACATTTAGAATCACAGTTTTTACATTGAATTAGAGATTGGAACGCCCAGAGCAGGAATTGAACCTGCGCACCCCGAAGGGTCCGGATTAGCAATCCGGTGCGATAACCACTATGCGATCTGGGCTTATTTTCCAGATTGTATTCTCAAAGAGAGACCTAAGGGGCTATACGGTCTGGACAATACAATAATAGAATAAGTTGAGAATTTAAAGCTTTTGATTATTTTTCTAAACTTTTATAAACAAACTTTATTACCTTTAATTATGGTAAAAAGATTTAGTAGGCATAGGGACCTTAGGAATTTAGAATTACTCTTAATTGCAGCTACAGATCAAACACAAGTGAATGATAAAGAAGATAGTAAAACATCTCTAACAGATTATAATTTGGATGAAAATGGTTGTAAGATTATTGGAGTGAGTATCTACGACCCTAAAGCTGGCAAGTTAACTTCTAAATATTAATAATTTTAGATTCAATCAATAATTGTAAATTTTAGGCTAAACTTTTATAAATAAACTTTTCTTATTTTAAACATGGTGAATGAAACTTTATTTAATACTAGTTCAATTGATATGGGAACATTTGGGGGTGCAGTGTTAGGAGGAGGTTTGGCAGCAATAGGAATTATTTTAATTATTATCGCAATAGCATTATTTGCTGCAGTATATATCTATCACGCTATAGCATGGCAAAGAATAGCTAAAAATTTGAAATACAAAAGATCGTGGCTGGCATGGATACCTTTCGCATCAAGTGCGATGAGATTACAACTTGGTAAAAAATTCCATTGGAGTTTTGTATTCCTTTATTTGATTCCTATTTTGGGATGGATTGCAATATGGATTTTATTATTAATTTCACATTGGAGTGTTTTTGAAAAACTTAATTATCCAGGATGGCTAAGTCTTTTACAGCTTATTGATTTGGTGGCGAGCGGGATAGGTACGATAGCAAACCTCATTGTAGTAGGATTTGTTGCATGGAAGAAGCAGCCAAAAGTAAAGAATTGATTTTTAAGTATTTATAAATAATAAATTTATAAACATATTTATCTTTAATATTTAATGGTGAATAATATGATTTTTGAAGGCATTAAGCTTGCAATACAAAAAGGTCAAACACTTCAGCAGGCGATGATGAGTTTTTTTAATGCAGGTTATTTAAAAAAAGATATAGAAGATGCAGCTCGAGTGTGGCAAATGGAACAATCTGGTTTACAAAAGAAAGTGGTTCAAAATAAGAAGTCAAAGGTTTCACTGGTTTCAAAATTAAATCCATTTAAGAAAAAGCAATCATTTCAAGTTCCAATAAAAAAACAAGTTCCACAAAATTCAACGAAAAAATTAATTCAATCTACACAATTATCTATTGATGAAAAAAATAATACAATAACAGGTATTCAAAAAAAATCAATCGCAACAGTTTCAAAAAATGCCATTTCCAAGCCAGTTCAAAAAGTTTCAGAATATTCAGAAAAAAAGCCTACAGTACAAATTAATATTAAAAATAGGAATCCAGCGTTAATTTTTATTTTTTCGCTAATAACATTCGGAATCTATTTTATTTATTGGCTAGCATCAACAACAAAAGAACTTAGAGGAAATACTAAGTCTGCACCAAATCCATGGTTAATAGTTTTATTATTTATTCCAATTATCAACATATTTGTAGCATTTTATTATTACTGGAAATATAGTAGTGCAATTTTAGAATTAACAAATTTTAGTAAAATTGGATTATTTATTTTATGGTTTTTATTTTGGCCAGCAGCTATAATTGTTTCACAAATACAATTAAATAAAAAAGCTCAAGTTATACCAAAAAAAGTTCAACTAAAACCAACTCAGACAGTATCGAAATATTTAGAACCACCAAAACCGAAAAGTAATTTTTGGACAATATTTCTAGTAACAGCTTTAATAATTTTATTAGGAATTCTTGCTGTAATATTTTTATTAAAAGATGAGATAATGGTTTTGTTTGGATAAAATGATTTATAATCCATCTGAAGATTCGTATCTTATGCACGAAATCTTAAAACAAAAATTACCAAAACTTCTTTTAAAAAATCCAAATCTAAAATTTTTAGAAATTGGATCTGGGTCAGGAATCCATCTTGAAGCATCTAAAAAACTTGGTGTAAAAAACATATTATCTGTAGATATAAATATGGAAGCCGTTAACCATTGTATGTCGTTAGGTTTTAATTGTATTCACTCAGACTTATTTGAAAAGGTAAAAGGTAGGCATGATATTATTATTTTTAATCCACCTTATTTACCTGAAGACAAAAGAGAGCCAGATGATTCAAAACTGGAAACAACAGGTGGGAAAAAGGGATCGGAGGTTACAAATAATTTTTTAATACAAGCAAGAGAGCATCTAAATAAAGACGGAAAAATATTTTTAATAACAAGCTCGTTGGCAAGTAAAATAGATTGGCTCGATTATAAAAAAATTGAAGTAGGTTGTGAAAAATTATTCATGGAACAATTATGCATTTGGGAATTGACTTTATAATATTCTAAAACAAATATTTGCGAACCAGCGAGGGTGAGGATTGTTGGATTTTGCAAATAAAAAATTTGAAAAATTTTTTAAAGCAATAATTTACACTATCCGAATTGGGCATTGCCGAAATTTTCCAATAAAATATCCACAATATTTTAAAGAAAATTTTGCGGAATGCGAGGGACAGGGTTCGAACCTGCGTAAGCAAAAAGCTACAGCCTCTTAAGGGCTGCCCGTTTGACCACTCCGGCACCCTCGCATAAAAAAGATAAACCGAGGTAACTTATAAAATTATCTATACATAAAAAACCAATATTTTAAAAACTTTAAACAGATTAAATCAATATGGATAAAAATATAATAGCATCTGGACCTGTAATTATCAGAAATGGAAAACTTCTTGTAAATAAGGACGATAAAGACGATTTTTATAAATTACCAGGAGGAACAATTGAAGAAGGAGTTGAGAGTTTAGAAGAAGCGTGTCATCGAGAAATTAAGGAAGAAATTAATGGAGAAATTGAAATATTAAAACCACTTCATTCAATGATTATTTGGAAAAATCCACAAACAGGAGAAAAAATGTCTATAATTTTAATTCATTATCTTGCAGAATTAAAAAATGAATCCGAAATAAAACCAATTAAACCGATAAAAGAAATTAAGTGGCTTGACATAGATGAGATAATTTTAGGAAAACACAATGTCGCTCCAAATATAAAATTTTTAATTGAGAAAGGAGATATTCAATGAAAAAAATAAATTATTTAATAGGATCAAAAGA
>Ga0075122_10000301_pt1 | contig 40817 bp, 27 predicted proteins | sample AntAceMetag02UKB_FD_69790 | JGI IMG/M metagenome (GOLD analysis project Ga0075122, IMG submission 69790) | Saline lake microbial communities from Ace Lake, Antarctica - Antarctic Ace Lake Metagenome 02UKB | ecosystem: Environmental > Aquatic > Non-marine Saline and Alkaline > Saline | place... | reverse complement strand
TTTTCTCATTAGATCACTCCGTTGGTGAATGGTTGTGTGTCATAACAAAACCATATTCCCTTTATTAAAAGGGCGCCAACGGTTTTTTAGTTATTTTTGATCGTGGATTTAGGTTAGAGAGCATATTTCGGAAACTTTCTTCTTCCAGTTATAAGTATCTAGAAAGACGGGATAACTTCGAGTTTCAAATTATTAAATCCTTCAGTCCAAATCCCAGCCCGGAAAAGCCCATTTTGTAGCGACATAAAAGTAACTGAATGGAAATTCCGGGACACACGAATCTTCAGATAAAAATATTTATAAGCAATAAAATAGGCATGATTTGATGAGGTTATAGCAGGCGCAGCAGTAAATATGGAAGGGTTTGGGGGACAAATGGTGGAAATAACTTAGATGTTATTATTATTGAGTTTCCGGGGAGGGTGGTCGGTGTGTAGCCCAGAATGGAATAAATATTCTTAGAAGTCCCCCATGGGGGAATCACAGCAGTTTAGATTTCATGATAAATCAGCCAACTCCTTCTCATACCTCTCCACCCAACCATCAGCACAACATTTTCTCATGATCTCAATCGCTTTGTTTATCTGTTTCTGTGCTTTTAGGATATCGTTCTGGCGTTTGTAGAATTCGGCGTAACGTGCGTAGTCTTGAGCCAGCATAAATCTCATCCCTGATTCAGTATTGGCAGATATGGCTTTTTTGATCCATAACTCAGCTTCCGGCATGTACTGATCGTCAAAATTTAGTAAAACCTCTCCCATATATCTTGCCTTCAAACCTGTACAAAAGTTTTTATCTTCTTTCGCTGAGATTTCCTGGAGCATTTCCAGATCGACATCGGTTTTTCCCCTCATAACATTAGCCCGAGCCATTCCAATGATGGCGACGTCTCTCCATTGTGGAAGCATTTTACACTGTTTACTGGTTTGAACAACAGTTTTGAACCGATTTTCGGACTCCCGGTAGTTATTAAGCTCAAAGTAGGTATCACCCAAAAGTAGATTCACATATATATACCAGACGTAGTAATGGTGTTTAAAAGTGAAATCACTTTCTTCAAGAAAAAAACGCTCTGCTGCTTTAAAATCCCCTTTACCAAAGTAGGATAGCCCTTGACTTGAATACATGACAGTCTTTCCAGTAGAAGTTGAGTCTACAATGCCGCCTTTTTCTGCCAACCTTTGGACTTCACTACTTAACTCAAAACACAAATCGATTTTACCAAGATAAAAATAGATATGGCTCAAACCACTTTTTTGCTGCAAAATATTGCCTAAGCTTTTTCCAAGTTCACATTCACTGGATTTCTTCCAGCCATCAACGGCTTTTTCAAATTCAGCTGCCATCCAAAAAAGCCATCCGTGAGCCACGTAGACAAAATAACTGGAAATATTATCGTCCGCCTCTTCTGCTTTTTGCCGAGCTTTTTCCAGGTACTCTGCAGATAATTGGATATCTGGCTCAACTATCATGTAATACCAACCCATAATGGTCAATATCTGAGAGAGGTATTTTTCATAACCTTCTTGCCCGGCCAATTTTAAAACAGGTTCGACTGCTTCTTTTGCTTCGATAATGTAGTTTATTTCTGAATAGAAAAGCCCTAAATTTACTCTTGAGCGAATAATTTTCTCTTCAATGTCTTCAGTCTGAGGTAAATGTTCAAAACATAATATTACCTTTCCTTGAAATGTGACGATTTCGTGATACGAATAAGATCGCCAAGCCTTTCTTACTGCCAGTTTTGAGTAATTTGCCGCTTTATTATAATCCTCACTGTTGATAAAATGCTCAACTAAAGATTCATAGTGCTCTTCGATTTTCTCACGAAACAACACTTCAATTGCGATTCCTATTTTCTGGTGAAGTTCCTTTTTCCGCTTTGTAATAATAGAATCCGAAATCACTTCACGGGTCAGAGCATGTTTAAAGATATAGGTAATGTCAGGATATATTCCCCGTTCATAGATCAGCTCTGAGTCTTTCAATGCTGAAAATCGTGACAACAGATCCTTCTCATCCAGGTCAGTCACTTGCTGAACCAACGGATAGCTGAACTCTCTTTCTATTACCGAACCTACCTGAAGTATTTCTCTGGCATCCTCGGGCAGAGCATCAACCCTGGCCATGATCACATCCTGGATAGACGAAGGTATGGCCAAATCATGAATATCCTTGACCAGGCAATATTTCTCTCTTTTTTCAATAATCTTAAGGTCCTTTAAGGATTTGACAAACTCTTCTAGGTAGAAGGGAATTCCCTCGGTTTTGTTCAGAACCAGTTCCTCCAGATCTCTTTCAATATCCCTGGTATCAAGGATATGATAGAGCATCGAGAGGCTTTCCCGGTTGGACAGACGGTTGAGAGTAATCTGGCTGTGATATGACTTTCCTCCCCAGGCGTGGACATACTTAGGTCGATAAGAGAACAAGAGTAACACCCTGGATCCGGGGATGGTTTCTAAAAGTTCTTTTAATACGTTTTCTGTAGTTTTATCGACCCAGTGCAGATCCTCAAAAATCATAATCAAGGGTCTTTGCTCCGATCCCTTGACAACAACCCTTTGCAAGGATTCAACAATACGGTCTTTTTTTAATTCGGGCGTTATGTTGAGCTGATCGATACCACTTTCTTTCACCGTCAGTATGTCCAGCAGGTAGGGAAGGGTAGGTGCTTCATCTGCTTTTATCACTTGAAGGCCCTTTACAACTTTTTCCTGGATAACACTGTCTTCGTCATCATCTTCGATCCTGAAATTAGCTTTTAGAATTTCGATGATAGGACGATAAGCCACATTCCTGGCAAAAGACAGACACTTTCCCTCCAGTGTAGTCACATTCTCATTGGCAATAGCTTTCCTGAATTCATACAGCAGTCTTGATTTGCCTGTGCCAGCCTCAGCTACAATTGACAACGCCTGACCTCGGCCTGATTTGACCATTTCAAGACCATCCAGCAAAATCTCAAGTTCCCTTCCTCTACCTACTAAAGTAGTAAGACCTCGTTCAGCACTAACGTCAAAACGGGTACGCCGGGAACTGGTTGCAATTACTTGATAAACAATGACCGGTTCCTCTTTGCCCTTAATCTTTTTGGTTCCTAAGGCCTCAAAACGAAACAGACCCTCTGTAAGTTTAAAAGTATCTTCAGTGATATAGGTGGTTCCTGATTCGGCAAGATGTTCCATGCGGGAGGCCAGATTGACTGTATCTCCCACTGCTTTGAATTCCACTCGCAGATCGTTACCCAGGGTGCCCACCACCACCGGCCCGCTGTGAATACCTATGCGCATTCTAAGTGATGGAAACTCTTTTTTCTCAACTCTCAAGTGATCGTTGAATCTGGCCATTTCCCGATGTATGCCCAGGGCTGAACGAATTGCTCGTTGAGGGGCGTCTTCCAAAGCAATAGGAGCCCCGAACAGGGCCATAATACCGTCACCTGTCATCTCGTTGACGGTCCCATCAAAATCATGCACACCGTGAATTAGGAGTTCGTAAACCTGGTCCATGATTACATAGGCTTCATCAGCACCAATTTTTTCCACGAGTGGAGTGAATCCCTCCAGGTCACAAAACATGACTGTCACCTGTTTTCTCTCTCCTTCGATTCGGTCTCTCTGGGATAGGATCTTCTCGGTAAGGCCTTTAGGCAAATATTTCTGAACCTTATCCAGTTTTTCTTCAAATGTGAGTTCTTTGTGAGTGGGGGAGGATTCGTTTAGATTGTAGCCGCATTTGTTGCAGAAGATGCTTCCTGGTGCAAGTGATGCCTCGCATTCAGGACAAATTAGTTCAAGCTTAATACCGCATTTGCTGCAAAATAGTGCATTTTCTGTATTCTCAAATCCACATTTCGGACATTTCATTGTTACTCCCCCTCCTACTGGTGATGCATTGGTAATCACCTACTTTCGGTTTTTCCTGATTAAGTCACTGAATTTACGTTTCAACTATCATAACGATAGTCGTTTGTCGAGAGAAAGACGAATGGGATTTTCTCTCGGGACTATTGGAGGGCAATCCTCAAATGCAAAATCTGATAAACGAATGTATTTAACTGAACATGAAGATTCTAAAATTAACGAATATTTAAAAAATTGCTACGTCAAATACCTATTGATTAATTTTGGTCGAGCTGAACTTGAAGAATATTTGATTAAAGAGTGTCAATCTTTACTTAATCGGAAAAGTAAATAATAATTCTATAGTGGTGTAACTTTGGTTTTTCCAAGCATATAATTTGCCCTTATAGTATTTGGACGATATCATTCAAACTTCACATGATTTATTGTATTTAGAAATCCAATTCTTTGTGTTTTTACGCTAGGCATTTATCGTACCAAGAAAAACCGAAGTCACACTACTATAGGAAATAAAAATATCCAGCTCAAATCCCAGCCCTTTATAGCCCATTCCCTAGCAATACTAAGGGCACTTCCGTAATGGACTTCCGGGACAAACGAATCTTCAGGTAAAAATCTTAATAAACAAAGAAATAGCTATGATTTGATGAGGTTATAGCAGGCGCAGCGTCAGATATAGAAGGGTTTGGGGCAAAATGGTGGATGTTCAGGAGATTTGCCCTCTATGTATTATCCATTTCGACTAAACGACCAGTTGTATATTTATGTAGAATGCTTGAGACGAGCGTCTGATATGGCATCCCATGTTCCAAAGCCTTAACTTTCAGAGCATCTAAATCGTGCTTTGATATTCTTATGTTCAGTCTTTTGTCCTTTTTGAATGTAGCCTTAGCGTACTGCTTAGATTTTTTTATTTCATCTTTCAAATCAGTGATGGACTCCCACTCACCTGCTTCAACAGATTCGAGTAGTTCTTTTTCTTTTTTATCTAGTTTAATCATTTTAACATTCCTTCCAAGTGGCGTTTTGTGAATTTACGGCTGGGAATAATTGTCTTAAGAAATCTCTCATTTTCACTATCAACAAAGGGGACTAAATATATATAATCCTGAATTAAAAGAATATAGACTCTTTGATTGCTGTATTTCACCTGATTAGGGTGTCTGATTATTTCAATAATACAGTCATTTTCTATACAAAATACAACTTGTTCGAAAGATACATTTCTTTCTTTTTTCAGTTTTATGTTTTTTTCTTCATCCCATTTGAATGTTTTCATACCAGCAATTTACAGAAAATGTGTGCTAATTGTCAATACATTTTCTCTTAGGATTAATTTTGAGATAACGTCCAGTCCAAATTCCCGAATTATGATAACTTATGGGATCGTTAATAAATAACTTCACATCTTAGCCGATCCTTAGCCAGCGAAATCAATGCTTGACCGGATTCGAATCGTTCACTTATTCTCAAGCAGGGAGTTCAATCGGCATGCTGCTGGCTGAATATTTTTCATTAACCAATACGCCTTCTAAATCGGAAGGGGCTACTCTATGACACTCCAGGCAAACATTCCTCTTATCTACCAGACTCTCCTCAAAGCTTATGGGTCCCAGGGTTGGTGGCCAATCAGCTTTGCTGACGGAGGACCTCTTCAAGACTGCGATAGTAGAGGGTATCACCCGGGCGACTATGATATTCCTCTGGACGATACTCAGAAACTGGAAATTGCGGTGGGCGCCATATTAACCCAGAATACCAATTGGAACAATGTTGTGTCGGCAATGGCGTCTCTTGCTTCAGCCAACCTCTTTTCGATGCAGGGGCTGCTGCACGGAAAAATAGAGCAAATTGCACTGGCAATAAAGAGCGCCGGCTATTACAATCAGAAAACGCAATATATACGTAATTTCGTTTGTTTTCTCCAGGGATTTCCATTTAAAAAGCTCGAAGGTGAATCCACCGAGACGGTTCGGAAAATGCTACTGGACATAAAAGGGATCGGGCCCGAGACGGCGGACTGTATCCTGCTGTATGCCTTAAAACGACCCAGTTTTGTGATTGATACGTATACCCGGCGGATTCTTTCCCGAATGGGAATGATCTCCGAAACTGCCAGTTACCATTCAATCAAAAAGCTCTTTGAATCGTTCTTAGAAAAAGATCTGGTTGTTTTCCAGGAATATCACGCCCTCTTGGTGCACCACGGGAAACACTATTACAGCAGAAAACCCTATGGGAATGGAGATCAGATATTGCGTTCACAATCGTTTTGCGGTAATTCTGAAGAGGTCACCGCGAGTTGAAAAAATACCTGGCAGCGGATGTGTCCTGTTGTGACGTTAAGCTCTTAATAACATTGATTTAACAAACTGACTAAGTGAGGTAATTTGAGTCTAAACATTGAGCGTTTTACTCGTCTTGGCGAGGAAACCATTTATGTCGCTCACAAGATTGTGTCTGATAACCTGCAGCAGCGAATGGAAGCGGAACACCTGCTTTTGGCCCTGTTACACCTGGAACAAGGGGTTATACCCCAGGTGCTACTGAAGGCGGATCGGAAAATAAAGCAGTTGGAAGCCGATCTGCAGAAATATATCAAACGCTACGAAAAGAATATATCTTCGAATAAAGAGGTCTACCTCTCTTACAGTTGCGAGCAGATCATCAAAAAAGCCGAGACCGAAGCCGACCAGATGCGGGACGATTTTCTGAACCCGGAACACATTCTGCTGGGGATTGTCGCCCATACCGGGACAGAGGCGTCCACACTACTTAAGAAAATTCAAATTGGCAGCAAGCGGATTCACGATATTTGCGCAAAAGCCCGTAAAGGACAGCGGATCACGTCCCGAGGCGAAGAAAAAAGTGTGGAGATGATTTCGGAATTCTGCCAGAATCTGGTAGATTTGGCTCGAGAAAATAAGTTTGATCCGGTTATCGGCCGGGATGAAGAGGTGCGCCGGGTCGTGCAGGTGCTTTCCCGTCGGACTAAAAATAACCCTGTGTTGATTGGGGATCCTGGGGTTGGAAAAACAGCTATCATAGAGGGCTTAGCCCAGAGAATTTATCAAGGTGATGTCCCCTTGACACTGAAAGACAGCAACCTTCTCTCTCTGGATCTGGCCGCAATGGTGGCGGGTGCCAAGTACAGAGGTGAATTTGAGGATCGTCTTAAAAAATTGTTGAAAGAAATTGAGGAGTCCGTAGACAATAATATTCTTTTTATCGATGAACTTCATACTTTGGTTGGTGCCGGTGCCTCCGAGGGTGCACTGGATGCCTCCAATATGCTGAAACCCGCCCTGGCCAGAGGGGTTTTGCGGTGTGTGGGCGCGACCACCATCAAGGAGTATAAAAAGTATATTGAGAAAGACCCTGCACTGGAGCGACGATTTCAACAGATCCCTATCAATGAACCCTCTGTTGATGACTGTATCGGTATTCTGCGCGGTCTGAAGGGAAAGTACGAGGTTCATCACGGTGTCCGCATCAAGGATTCGGCAATTATTGCCTCCGCTCGACTGGCCGACCGCTATATCACGGACCGCTTCCTGCCCGACAAAGCCATTGACCTGGTGGATGAAGCGGCCTCCTCTATCCGTATCGAAATCGATTCCAGGCCCACGGCCATTGATCAAAATGATCGTAAGATCATGCAACTTGAAATAGAGCGTAAAGGCTTATTGAAAGAGGAAGACGATGCAGAAGCCAAAGCCCGACTTAATATAATTGAAAAGGAGCTGAAGGTCCTGCGCTTGAATAACAAGCGCCTGAAATCGCAATGGCACGAAGAACGGGAAGAAATCCAAAAAATCAGGGGGCTGAAAGAGGCGATTGAAAAAGCACAGCAGGAAGAACTGGAAGCTCAGCGGGACGGAAAAATTGAACTGGCAGCCAAGCTGAAATATGGGACTCTGGATAACCTCCAACGGGAACTGACTGAGGCCAACAAGGCCGTCAGCCACACCGGCAGGCTTCTGAAAGAAGAGATTGACGAAGAGGATATTGCCGCCGTTGTCTCCAAATGGACCGGCATTCCGGTTTCAAAAATGATGGCCACAGAACAGGAAAAGCTCCTGAACATGGAAAAGACCCTGGGGGAAAAACTGATCGGGCAGAAACAAGCGCTGATCTCAGTCTCCAATTCCATCCGTAGAGCCAGAACCGGTATCCAGGATCCGAATCGGCCGTTGGGGTCTTTCATTTTTATGGGCCCAACGGGGACCGGCAAAACTGAATTGGCCAAGATTCTGGCATCGTTTCTTTTTGATGACGAAAAAGCCATGATCCGCCTGGATATGTCTGAGTACATGGAGAAACACACAGTTTCCAGACTGCTGGGGGCCCCGCCGGGGTATGCGGGCTTTGAGGACGGTGGCATTCTGACAGATGCGATTAGACGAAAACCGTACTCTGTGATTCTGCTTGATGAAATAGAAAAAGGTCACCCGGAAGTTTTTAATATTCTGTTGCAGATTCTTGATGAGGGAATGCTGACCGATGCCAAAGGCATGCATGTCAGTTTTAAGAATACCATTGTGATTCTGACCACCAACCTGGGCAGTGAGGTCATTCTGAAGCAATACGGGGAAGGAAACAAGGTTAGTACCGACATGGCCAGAAAACTTCTCGCAGAAAAATTCAGGCCCGAGCTGTTGAACCGACTCGATGAAATCATCGTTTTTTCTCTGCTGTCCATAGAACACCTGGAACAGATTGTGAAGATTCAGGTTAACAAGCTGATGAAGCGGCTGGAAGAAAACAATAACACCCGTATCCGCATTACTAAAGAGGTCAGAAAACAACTGGCTCAGTTGGGTAACGAACCGGAATTCGGGGCCAGACCCTTGAAGCGGATTATCCAGCGAGAACTTGAGGATGTGCTGGCCTACAAGATTCTCGACGGTACCATTAAATACGGGGATTTGATAGAAATTAGACTAAAAAACCAACAACTCACCTTTCATCGGATTCGACCTGAAGAGTCAGGTTAGTGTCGTGCTACAAACAGACTGACACGGTCGACTTCAATCGCACGATAATTTGAAACAGTCCACTAGGAATCAACCATCTCCAAAAATTGGGTTGACCTGTCTGTCACGGGGGTGGGACTCAGTCAATTCCTGATCAGGGATTGAATCCCATTGAAAATTTCATTTGATTGAGGTACTATCAGACAGACTATAAAGGCGTCTGGTGGGATCGATTCGATTCCTAAATCCCAATTCCCAAAAACTGTGTTATCGACTTTTTTCTGAGGTGCCATTAGGATCATGAAGCGTGTCACAAGTACATTGCAGAGATTATTCAATACACTACTGACAGAAAGCAGGCTGCCCCTCGATTTTGAAGAGCGACGAAAAAGACAGATCTTAATCGTCTCGATCCTTGTCAATATCCCGGTATTGCTCTATTTTGCACACGAACAATTGTTCTATGGCATTTTCGGTGTCGGCCTCGTTTGCCTTATTATGACGGCCATTTTAGTTCTGACTGTACTTCTCATCAGAAAAATGAAACGCGGGATCTGGGGGTTCAGGGTCCTGATGGTCATCTTAGGCATTTTTATGATGGTCTTGCTTATTGCCGGTGGCAAAGATGGCGAGATGCTCCTCTGGACTTATATGTATCCGATTCTGGTTTTTTTCCTGCTGGAAAAACTGGAAGGGGCTATTTATGCGACTGTTTTTTTGGTTATTGCAGCCCTGGCGATGATCAATCCCTACGAACTGATACCGGGTTATGTGTATCCGCCGACATTTTTGCCACGGTACTTTGTCAGCTATCTGATTATTATTATTTTTGCCTATAACTACGAGTCTGTGCGAGCCCGATTCCGTGTTGATCTGATGTTGGAACGAGCGAAGATCCTGGAAAGTCAGGATGAGCTCCAGGCCGCCTATGAAAGAAACAAGCAAACCAACGCAAAGTTGGAGGAAGCCATTGTTCAATCTCAGGAACTGGCCACGACGGCAGAGGCAGCCAACGAATCGAAAAGCCAATTTCTGGCCAACATCAGTCATGAAATCAGAACCCCGATGAACGGAATCATCGGATTTACTGAACTATTGCTGGATTCCCAGTTGACAGAAGTGCAGTCGGACTTTGTTAGAACGATTGGCAGAAGCGGTGAAATGATGCTGGTGCTGATCAATGATTTGTTGGATTTTGCGAAGATTGAATCGGGGAAGACAAAGCTTGAGACCGTCGAATTTGATCCGGAACTGCTGGCTTTTGATGTGTGTGAACTGGTCCGACCCAAAATTGGAGAAAAATCCGTTGAAGTGCTTTGTCAAATAGGGGATACACTGCCGTCCTCAGTTCTTGGAGATCCGTTACGATTTCGCCAGATTCTGACTAATTTGATGGGAAACGCCGTCAAGTTTACCGAAGTCGGGGAAATTTCCATGACGCTGGCAGTCGAAGAGGAGACCGAAAAGGAGCTCAAGCTCAAGGTCTCGGTTCGGGATACCGGCACGGGGATTTCTCAGGAAAACCTGTCCGGAATTTTTAAAGCATTTCAGCAGGCTGACAATACCATCACCCGCAAATATGGCGGCACCGGCCTGGGACTTTCCATCAGCCGGGATCTGGCGAATTTGATGGGTGGAGAAATCTGGGTGGAAAGTGAACTTGGCAAGGGGAGTACCTTTCACGTCACTGTTTTCTTTGAGAAAGCGGAGCCCAAGGCGGTCGAACGGCCGGAAATTGGGAAATTGAACGATAAACGGGTGCTGGTGATTGATGACAATCCAGCCAATCGTAATCTGATATTGAAATATCTTGAAACGGTTAGCGTAATACCTTTTCTGGCCGTTGATGCCGCAGACGCCCTGAGACAAATTCAAGAGGTGGAAGTGGCCGGGGATTTGTTTGAGATGTGCCTCTGTGATATACAAATGCCGGGTATGAGCGGCTATGAGTTTGCTGAAAATATCAGAGCTTCTGCTGGAAAGCACTGTCGTATTCCGTTGATTGCGCTTTCATCCAGCATGGATGCCAAACGGTGCGAAAAGGCCGGTTTTGACGGTTTTATTGCAAAACCAATTCGGCGGAGTCGCTTGTTTCAGATGATGGTGAACTTCATCAATAAATCTGCTGCTGCTGAAGGACCAAGTCCCACGGTTACAAAACAGATCGCGACCCAGTTCTCGATTCGTGAAAATATTAAGCATTCCATCCAGATTCTGCTGGTGGAAGACAACCTGGTCAATCAGAAACTGGCCTCAATGATACTTAAAAAGGCGGGGTATCATATTGAGGTTGCGAATAACGGACAAGAAGCGGTGGATCACATCGTAGCTGATCCCAAAAAATTTGATCTTGTTTTTATGGACATTGAGATGCCAGTGATGACTGGGTTCGAAGCCACCCAATGGTTGCGTGAAAAAGGGTTTGATGAAATCCCCATCATCGCTATGACCGGACATGTCAGGCAAGAAGATCAAGAACGGTTCATCCAGGGAGGTATGTGCGATTATGTCACCAAACCGATCCGAAGAGAAGTGGTTTTGGGGATGATCAAAAAATGGATTTTTGAATCCGAATCCTGATGTCTGCCTCGTTTGAACCTCACCCGTCCAAAATCCATTTTAAGAGAATTGTATCATGAGTGAAAAAACACAACATTTTGCCAGCGACAACTACTCCGGAATCTGCCCTGAAGCATTTGAAGCCTTTACTCAGGCGAATCAACGCCATGAATTGGCATATGGTGAAGATCGCTGGACAAATCAAGTCTGTGACCGATTACGGGAACTTTTTGAGATCGATTGTGAGGTTTTCTTTGTCTTCAACGGGACAGCTGCCAACTCCCTCTCCCTGGCATCCTTGTGCCAATCATACCACAGTATCATTTGTCACGAGATGGCCCATGTGGAAACTGATGAGTGTGGCGCCCCTGAATTCTTCTCCAACGGCTCAAAAATACTGCCGGGAACCGGAGAAAATGGAAAGCTGACCCCGGACAGTATTGAACAACTGGTTTTGAAAAGGACCGATGTCCATTATCCAAAACCGAAGGCAATCAGCCTGACACAGTCCACAGAAGTGGGAACTGTTTACCGGCAGGATGAACTACTGAATATTCGCAACATGGCGGACAAGTACGGGCTTAAGCTCCATATGGACGGAGCCCGTTTTGCGAATGCGGTTGAGCGTCTCAAGGTCAAACCCAAGGAGATCACCTGGCAGTGCGGAATCGATATTCTCTGCCTGGGTGGCACTAAAAATGGACTGGCGGTGGGTGAAGCCATTCTGGTATTTAACAAATCACTGGCAGAAGATTTTGAATACCGGTGTAAACAGGCAGGACAACTGGCCTCGAAGATGAGGTATCTCTCTGCACCCTGGCTGGGCCTGATGGGGGACGATACCTGGCTGAAGAATGCCGGCAATGCCAATCAACGTGCAGATGATCTGGCTCGTTATCTGAAAGAGATCCCCCAAGTGTCGTTGATGTTTCCAGTGGAGGCCAACGCGGTCTTTGTGGAGATGCCCCAACCGGCTATCAAAGCATTGCACGATAAAGGCTGGCATTTCTACACCTTTATCGGCGAAAGTGGCGTGCGGTTGATGTGTTCCTGGGACACCACCGCAGAAACAGTTGAGGCATTTATCAGTGATTTGAGAGAAGTGGTTTAGTTTTTCGGTGGCAACAGGCTCAGAGCCCGTTCTGCCATGGCTGTAATCGTCAGGCTCGGGTTCACGCCGACATTGGCTGAAACAGAGGCACCGTTGATAACGAAAAGTCCCGGATAACCGAAAACTTCGTGACTGGTATCGATTACACCATCCTGGGCGGACTGCCCCATATGACACCCACCCAGGATATGAGCAGTGGTTGAAATGTTTCCGAGACTCTCCGAGAGGAAATTCAACGGGATACCATCGGTCTGTTGTGCCATGACCGAGGCCGCTTTATTGGCCAGAGGGAGGTTGGAAGGGGCCTGCTTGCCTTTGACTACTTTGGATTGAAGTCTGCGGCTGAATAAAAACAGTGGACTGCGCCCGTATTTAAACGATAGTTGATTATCCAAGTCCTGCATCACTGTCAGAACCGTGATTCGTTTGTGAAACGCTTTCGCACGCCATGAAGCGGTAGATTTCAGTGGATGCCTCAGGATAGCCCCGGCTACCTTAAGAGCTCGTCTCAAGGGTCTATTATCATCCACCAGTGGTCCGAAATAGCTTCTGGTGAAATCCACTCCCAGGGAGTATCGGTTCTGGGTGATGTGCGTGTGGCTGTCCGGATAGAAATCTGTAGAGATAGTAGTTCCCTTTGTCAGATCTTTTTCGGGATCACGGTCCAACACTCCGACAATGGCTTCACTATTGGTTCTGACTACTTTGCCCAGCTGATTTGAAATCGCAGGTAGTGTCCTGGTAATATCCCGGCATCGAAACAGAAGCTCCAGTGTTCCCAGTACGCCAGCAGAGATAATAACGCGATCTGCTTCCAGGTCGGGATAAGATTTAAAACGGTTGAGCGGATCTCTGGATTTCAGTACATAACCACCGGTTTTCCGGGGTACAATGTTGGTTACTTTGCGATCAGGTAGAATATCAACCCCCAGGTGCTGGGCTAGATAGAGGTAATTTTTATCCAGTGTGTTTTTTGAACCGTGGCGGCAACCGGTGATGCACTGCCCGCAAAATAGACAACCCCTGCGACTGGGACCTGTTCCGTTGAAATAAGGATCAGGTTGGAGTTTGTCCGCGACGCCGAAATAGATGCCGTTATTCACATGTCCAAATGAGTCCCCGGCCCCCATGGCGACCGCTGTTTTTCTCAAATACTCGTCCTGTTCTCCCGTATTTGGGTTTTCTTCAACCCCCAGCATCCTTGAAGCGGTATCATAATGGGGTTGTAACTCGGTTTTCCAGTCGATCCCCAGATGACTCCAGGATTTGTCTGTATAGAAGTTGTCCCGGGGTCTTAGAAGTACAGCGGCATAAACAATGCTGCCACCTCCGACGCCCACACCCGCAATCACGGCGATGTGGCGATAGAAATTCTGTAGAAAATATCCTCTCGCGCCAATCGGAGGCATCCAGAACAGTTTACGAAATTTCTGATCTGCGTGTTCCATATCACTGGAATTAACCCACTTCCCCTGCTCGACGACTGCTACCTTGTAACCCTTTTCTGCCAAGCGCAACGCCGAGACGCTACCTCCGAAACCGCTGCCAACAACAATATAATCGTATTTCATTTTGATCCTGAATAAACGGACGGCACCCACTGCACCGGCCTGGGATAAACTTTCTTGTGGTTGTAAAGTCTCTCACAGTCAAATTCAAAAATTTCACTTTTGTAGAATCCAGAAAAACACAACGGGTTCTACAAATCGCCAAACTCGCTCGTACCTCCCTCAAACAAGGCTCATTTTCGCTGCGCTTCACTAAGATAATCTAGACAAATTCTTAAAAGCGCAATTCAGCGATCTTTTTCCTGCTGTTAAAAAGCCCTAACCGGACAATTCTGTCTCGAATTAATCTATCTCCCTCTAACAGGATTAACCATTGTTGTAAATACAGATGAGGCTCCTGGGATTACATTCGGAAGTTGAAGGAGCGCCCGATATTTAAAGTCGGTGATAACGCGGCCTTCTGGAATATTTTTTAAATTGGTAATGACAGAGAATTGTGGTAGTCGTTATAGTCGGCCCTAAAAAGGTTTAATGACCGTCCACTTTTTCAGGGTCGTGTTTGTTGATTTCGATCCAGAAAATTAAAAAAGGGGGTCTATGCGTGCCACTCAAATCCTCTCCAGAGGTCGTACTGAAATTGTTGAGACACCTGTTCCGAAAGTTCCCGCAGGTCAGGCGCTCGTGCAACCATTTTCTGAATTACCTGCTGGTATTAATTACCCGACGTGTTCTAGTCTTAAAAGAGATAAGGTGAATAATAAAAAAAATTGAGGAAATACATGAAGACAGTGATTCCATTTAAGCACCATTTTAGTTTTGAGTATGGCAAAATTGAAAGGCTGAGCCCAATGATTCGTAGAGTGGTGGCAAATAATCCCAGTTTTTTTACGTTTTATGGGACCAACACCTATATCCTGGGTAATGGTAATGTAGCGCTGGTGGATCCGGGACCTGATTTGCCGGAGCACTTTGATGCGATTGTTGCGGGATTAGAGGGAGAAGTGATTACGCATATTCTGGTGACCCACCCCCATTTGGATCATTGGCCGGGATATGCAGCGCTTCAAAAGGCTTATGGTGCAAAAACCTACGGTTACATTCCCGGTTCCAGGAGTAACCACAATCCGGCGGAAGAGAAGGGCGATGCAGAGGACATTTCCAATCAGGAGAGATTTGAAAACACTGGTTTTACACCGGATGTTGGACTAGGCCATGGTGAAGTTCTGGAAGGGGATGGCTGGTCGGTGGAATGTGTATTTACACCAGGGCATTCATCTACCCATATGTGCTTTCAGCTTCGTGAGGAAAAGGCCCTGTTCAGCGGAGATCACGTGATGGCGTGGTCAACTAGTGTGATTTCACCACCTTCCGGGAATATGGAAGACTACATGAACAGTTTGGAACTGCTGCAACAAAGAGATGATAAACAATTCTGGCCCGCACATGGTCTCGGTATTGATGATCCGAAAAACTTTGTGAGGTTATTTATTGATCATCGGCGGGAGCGGGAACAGGAGATTCTCGAACAGCTGAAGAAGGGAGTCGACACTATCCAGAAGATGGTGCCCTATATTTACAAAGACATTCCGGAATTTCTTCATCCGGCAGCGGAAAGATCGACCCTGGCGGCCGTGATTTACATGGAAAAAAGAGGTGCCATCTCCTGTACAGATGAGGCGACGGTTAGTTCAAAACTCATTTTAAACTAAAGTCAGGTCTGCCGCGTTGCATCCGGATCGTATGTTTCAACACGGTTTACGCTTGTTCTGCAGAAGACTATCACTATCGACTAAACTTGCCACCGACGAATTTCCCGTGAGTAGAAAAGTCTTATTATGTTTTTGTCAGCCACGAATCGGGAATGATCCGCAACCAGTCCCAGGCAGAGAGGATAGAGGCAAAAAGGGGATCCAGGGAGGCACTTATACGAACTTTTGAGGAAGTGAAGGGATGGATGAATTCAATTTCCGTGGATGCCAGTAATAAACGGTAGGCATTCCATTTTTCTCTGAAATAACGATTGTGCAGGGGATCTCCATATTTGGTATCACCGATGACCGGATGCCGAATATGCTTTAGATGGCGTCGGATCTGATGCATTTTACCGGTTTTAGGATGGGCTTCTACCAGGGAATATCGCGAAGTCGGGTAGCGGCCAACAGCAATGGGGAGTTCGACTTGTGCAAGTTGGCGGATATGAGTTAGAGCCGGTTTAGGCGCTTTGTTCTGTTTTTCTCTGCCTCTCATGATTTTATCGGGTACCGACTTCAACGGATGATCAATTATCTGATGGTTATCAACATATCCCCTGACAACAGCCAGGTAGGTTTTTCGTACATCTCCGGCTGTGAAAGCCGCCACACATTTCCGTGCAGCATCTGAGTTTAATCCGAATATCAACACGCCGGAGGTCGGTTTGTCCAAACGATGGATCATGTAGGCCGGCTGCTGTATCTGATCTTGAAGAATATGAAGTGCGTTGTCAGGTTCGTGTTTATCGATGATGGACGGGTGGACCAGTAATCCAGCAGGTTTGTTGATGGCGACATAATGATCGTCCTGATAAATGATATCCAGTTTTTCTTGCGGCATGACCTGCACGGGTTGGATGGTGACCTGCATTTAGGTTTTGTTTTGTTGACAAGGACAGTGTCGCATAATTCAGGTGAAATTAACATGATCCAAATCCGAACTCCAGAGGAATCGAAAAGGGTTTCTGCCAGGCACGGTTATAAAAAATGCGTATTCGTCTTCTGTTGTGTCAGTTCTGGACATGTTGATTGGGAAAATGGGGGGACACGATATGAGAAAAAGTATCATGTTCCGATATTTATACAAGATCAGTTTAGATTATATGTCAAGGATCATCGAAGTGTAGGCGATGATTTGACGAAGTAGTGCCAGGGCATTAAATTATAAGGAAAGGTTTCACATTTTTGAAAGTGGTTTCCCAGTCATCGTTTCATCTACATATATCCAGTCATCGGGGTTTTTATGAAAGAGGTCGTTATCGTTAGCGCTGTTCGCACAGCTATTGGAAATTTTCAGGGCAGTCTCGGCGGGTTTTCGGCCACAGAGCTTGGTGCTCTGGCAATCGAGGAAGCTATCCAACGAGCCGGAATTCAGAAAGAACAAGTAGATGAAGTGATTATGGGAAATGTGGTGCCCATCGGTCTGGGGCAAAATCCAGCCCGTCAGGCAATGATCAAAGCCGGATTACCAATGGAAGGTGGAGCGATTACGGTTAACAAAGTCTGCGGTTCCGGATTAAAAACCGTGATGCTGGCTGATCAGGCCATTAAATGTGGTGATGCGGACGTCATTGCCGCGGGTGGTATGGAGAGCATGTCCAATATTCCCCATTACCTTCAGGGCGCCAGAGATGGTTTCCGGTTGGGGAACGGGGAGTTGGTTGATGGCATGGTGCATGATGGATTGTGGGACGTTGTCAACGATTATCATATGGGATATACGGCAGATCTGGTAGCAGAGAAGTTTTCAGTCACACGAGAGGAGATGGATGAATATTCGGTTGCGTCCAATGACAAAGCCATCGCTGCGCATGAAGCGGGTAAGCTCGACGCTGAAATCATGCCCGTCAAGATACAACCCAGAAGAGGGGACGCGTTTATATTTGACCAGGATGAAGGCCCTCGTAAAGCAACCATGGAGAAACTGGCCTCCCTGAAATCTGCTTTCAGTAAGAATGGTCAGGTGACAGCCGGTAATGCCTCCAAAATTAGTGATGGCGCCAGTTGTGTGATTGTCATGTCCAGGGAAAAGGCGGATGAACTGGGATTAAAACCGTTGGCTAGAATCATTGCTCAGGGGGCAGCCGGTGTCGAACTTCCGGATGTTCTGGTTGCGCCGATTAAATCCATACCCAAAGTACTCAAAAAAGCAGGTCTAATCCTGAACGATATCGGGTTACACGAAATCAACGAAGCGTTTGCCTCATCTACGATTGCCATCATTAAAGAACTGGGCATTGATCCTGCCCGTGTGAATGTGCATGGCGGTGCTGTGGCTGTGGGCCACCCCATTGGCTGTTCAGGCGCTCGAGTGTTGACAACCCTGCTATATGCACTCAAAGAAAAAAATGAAAAATATGGGATGGCGTCACTCTGCCTGGGTGGTGCTGAATCTGTTTCCATGATCATTGAAAACCTGACCTGATTAAGAATCCGTTTATAAGTGAGCAGAGCGCCATATCCCGCGATCTACTCTAAAATACGGACAAGGCAATAGAGATTCCATGGAAAAACTTAAAGTACCCTACAGAGATCTTTAGACATTGCGATCGTAAATTATTACCGTTCATCATTGTAAATCAGAATTAAATTGGAGAAATCATTATGAAAGAAGTCGTTATTGTTAGTGCGGTTAGAACCGCAATAGGTACATTTGGCGGAAGTTTGAAAGATGTTTCCGCAGTAGATCTGGGCGCCACAGTTGTTCGCGAATCTCTGCTCCGCGCGGGGTGTAGGCCGGTTTCTGGGGCAGACTTATTGGCGGCAGGACCGGACAAACTAAAAGGGAAAACCGCAGAGGTTGAAGAAAAATTTAAAAATTGGGATGACAGCCTGAAAGAAGTTCAAGTGGATGAGGTGATTTTGGGGCACGTCGTTCCGGCTGGGCTTGGACAGAACACGGCACGCCAGGTTTGTATTAACGCCGGTCTGCCGAAAGAAACCGGTGCGTTCACCATTAATAAGGTGTGCGCCTCCGGATTAAAAGCGCTGGCACTTGGCGCACAAGCGATTGCGTCAGGTGCAGCTGAAGTCATCGTTGCTGGTGGTATGGAAAACATGAGTCGGATTCCCTATGCATTTCCCAAAGCTCGTTGGGGAGCAAGAATGGGCGGTACTGATATGGTGGATCTGATGGTTAATGACGGTCTCTGGGAAGGTTTTTACGGATACCATATGGGGATAACCGCTGAAAATATTGCGGAACTCTACAATATCAGCCGTAGCGATCAGGACGAAATCGCTTACACCAGCCATATGAGAGCCTTGGCTGCAATCAAAGATGGTACTTTCGCCAGTGAAATTGTCCCGGTGATGGTCCCACAGCGCAAAAGTGATCCGGTCGCTTTTGAAATCGATGAACGCCCCATGGAAACCTCTTTGGAGAAGATGGCTAAATTGAAGGCAGCCTTTAAAAAGGACGGGACCGTCACTGCTGGGAACTCTTCCGGAATCAATGACGCAGCGGCAGCTTTAGTGCTGATGTCGAGAGAAAAAGCCGAAAGCCTGGGCCTGACCATCAAGGCGGTCATTCGGGACTTCGATTTTGGCGGGATTGATCCTGCGTTTATGGGACTCGGGCCTATTCCGGCGACTCGCAAGCTGTTGAAAAAGATGGATCTGAGCTTGTCGGATGTTGACTATTTTGAGTTGAACGAAGCTTTCGGCTCCCAGGCATTGGCTTGCATCCGAGAATTGGATTTAGATCCCGAAAAAACCAATATTTACGGTAGTGGGATCTCACTTGGCCATCCCATTGGGTGTTCCGGTGCCAGAATCATGGTGACACTTCTGACAGCGCTGGAGAAGAACGATGCCAAAAGGGGTCTGGCCTCACTCTGTATTGGTGGCGGATTGGGTGCTGCCATGGTGGTTGAACGTCCGTAAGAAGATAAAGCCCCCGCCGCTCAATAGCGGCGGGGATTATCCCCCTCCCCACAAAATAAGCTCTCTCCTTGCGCCACCTTTCACTCGCGAATCTTTTGCAATCCACCAGAATCAACCGTTTGAATGTGTTGAAACTGTGATTCAGAAAACGGTTTCCCGCCCCCGCTTAAAGTTTACCTTTGTATGTTCCTTCAAATCTGATATGATCACTGGTAGATAATCCTATAAATATATCAGGATGTGACGATTACCGTTCAAAGACCCGCTAAGTGAATAGAAATGGAAAAAAACTTCTTTCAATCGTCAAAATTTGTGAACCGATTGATCGTTTATCTGATCATTGTGGTCTCATTCGGTCTGGCGATCATGATGGTCATCGTTTTTCAATCTACTAAAAATATAATTCATGATGAAGTTGTGGCTCATTTATTGTCTGTTGCTCAAAGCCGGGTAGATCAGATTGAAACCTTTGTGCTTGAACGAAAAAAAGATGGCATTATCTTGGCCAATGCACCCGAAGTGATTGAAGCCTTTGATAAATATATAGATCGATTTAATAAAGGATTAGAGTCAAAGGAGTATATCACAGTCGATAAAGCATTCCGACAGTATCTTACTTATTATAGTGAGCAGTTCGGGTACTACGATCTCTTCTTAATTTCGAAACAGGGTGACATTGTATTTACTGTTGCGGGGGAAGATGATTTTGGGAAAAATTTGCGCTCTGATGAATACAAAGGGTCGGAGTTGGCCATCGTGTTTGAAAAAACAAAAAAAAATCTGGGAACTTCGGTTTCTCAGTTCAAATACTATCAGCCTTCGCATGAACCTGCCGTTTTTATTGCTACACCTACCTTTTATGAAGGCGAATTTATCGGCGTTATTGCATTCCAGATCAGGGCTCACGAACTCTATCAATTGTCACAGGATTATACCGGACTGGGGGAAACGGGTGAGGTTGTGCTGGCATCCAAACAAGAGGGAATTGTACAATTTATTGCACCACTCAGACACGATGCGGATGCGGCGTTCCAAAGAACGGTTTCGTTGGAATCTAATCTGGCGAGCCCGATTATCAATGCAGTTCAAGGTAAAAATGGTTTTGGGACTGCGATGGATTACAATGGTACGGAGATCATTGCTGTCTGGCGCTATATCCCGATTCTGCAATGGGGAATGGTTGCCAAGATGAATTCTTCTGAAGCCTACGCCTCACTTAAAGAATTACAGTTTATGATGTTGATCATCAGTGGTGTGACGCTTTTTGGGATTGTTTTAGTAGCATTTCTGTTTTCCAGAACCATTTCTACGCCTATTCTTAAACTAATTCAGGTGACAAGAGAAATTGCCAGTGGAAACCTGAATATAGTTGCCGGCATTGAACGTAATGACGAAATTGGTGAACTATCCATTGCATTTGATCAAATGGTCTGTGATCTCAATAATAATCTACAGAAAATTGACCAGCAAACCCGGAGGATTGAAAAGGACAATCATTTCAAAACCGGTCAGGCTGGCTTGGGTGATGTTTTGCGAGGAGAACAGGCGGTAGATACATTAACGCAGCGCGTCATGGAATACCTGGCTGATTTTTTGAAATTCCAGGTGGGGGAGCTCTACCTGCTTGACTCTGAAGCTCTCACGCGGGTAGCTGACTATGCTTCCAGATCTCCAAGCGATCACTCAGTGCACTATCAAATTGGAGAGGGTCTGGTTGGTCAGGTCGCATCTGAAAAGAGATCGATTCTTTTCTCTGAGCTTCCTGAAGAACATTTTTCGCTGAGGATCAATACCGGTTTGGGAGAATTCAAACCTGAGTCAGTTCTGGGGTTGCCGCTCCTGCTTGATTTTCAACTGATTGGCGTTCTTGTTTTAGGGAGTCCGGGTGAGTTTACAAAGGATGAGATTGTGTTCCTAGAACAGGCCAGTGAAAGTATTGCCATTGCTGTTTATTCTGCCCAATCTCGCCAGCAGATGCGGCAGCTGCTTGAAAAATCAAAACAACAATAGAACATCGTGTTTCAAGTGTTTCCGATTAAAAAGGGATTTATGAAATTTCGGACAAAACTGTTTACAGGATTTGGATCCATTCTGGGACTGATGGTTGTTATTGCCATCATCGTGCATTTCACGAACGCTTCACTGATTGAGACGTCGAAATGGCTCGAACCCACGCACAAAGCGATCGGAAACGGGAAGGTCTTGGAAAAACTGCTGGTGGATATGGAAACAGGTGCCCGTGGATTCCTGATTTCCGGAAGTGAAGAGTATCTGGAGCCTTACAGTAAAGGAAGAGTGGATTTTGAAAAACTGATCGCCGAAACCAAGCATTTGGTAAATGATAATCCTGCCCAGGTGGCGCGGTTAGATCAGATTCACAAACTGGAGGCTGATTGGCTCAAAAACGTCGTCATATTCGAGATTGAGGCGCGCCGGAAAATGAGTAAAACGGGCGTTACCATCGAAGGTGTTTCTGCTTTGATAAAAACCATCAAAGGGAAAGCTGCCATGGATGCTATGAGGGAAAGACTTGAGGGGTTTATCGCAGTAGAGAACCAGTTGGTTATCCAAAGAGAAAAAGACGCCAAAAATCTCGCTGTTATGGCCAGTAATGCAACGATATTTGGAACCTTGCTGGCCCTTTTTCTTGGAGGCTTGATCGCTTTCCTGATCATGCGATCACTTTTATGGCAGATAGGTGGTGAACCTGCCGAAATTCAAGGTATCGCGGGGAAAATAGCCAATGGTGATCTTAGACTGGGAGCTCGGAACAGCAAGAAGTCAACCGGAGTTTTCGCCTCACTGCAGATGATGGTTGAATCACTGAATAAGGTGGTGACTCAGGCAAACCAGATTGCCCAGGGAGACTATGCTGCGGAAATTACACCACGATCAGAGGAAGATACATTGGGTATCGCGCTTTTTTTAATGACAAAGACATTAAGAGAGCTCACTACTGCAAATCAGCAACAGGATTGGATCAAAACCGGGCAATCCGGTTTAAGTGACAAAATGTTGGGAGAACAGAAAATCGAAGATTTAACTCAAGGGGTTATCAATTTTCTGGCTGACTACCTGAAGGCTCAAGTGGGAGCGTTTTATCTCCTGAAGTCAGGCAAACTGGTTTTAACCAGTAGCTTTGCCTATCAAATAAGTAATAATAATTTTAACGAATTGGAGATTGGTGAAGGTTTGGTAGGACAAGCGGCACGAGAAAAAAAATCGATACTTTTCTCTTCTATACCGGACGATCACGTCCAGATGATGGTTGATTCCGGAATCGGCGAGTCCAGAGCCAATCATGTTCTGGCAGTGCCCCTGATTTATAATGAGACATTGTTTGGTGTGGTTGCCTTGGGAACAGCCAGCGAATTTACCGGTCTTCAATTAGAATTCCTTAAGCAGGTGACTGAAAATATTGGTATCGGTCTCAATTCGGCTCAGTCCAGAGCCCGCATGGAAGAGCTCCTGGAAACAGCTACACAGCAGGCGGTGGCACTTCAAGAACAACAGGAAGAATTGAAAGTGACCAATGAAGAACTGGAGTCACAGACAAAAGCCTTGGAAGAGCAGCGTACAACTGTGCAATTAAAAAATCAGGAGTTGGAACGAGCCAAGTATAAAGTGGAAGAGAAGGCCAAGGCCTTGGAATTAACCAGCAAATATAAATCTGAATTTCTGGCTAATATGTCCCATGAACTGAGAACCCCTCTCAACAGTCTACTGATCCTGGCGGAGCTTTTAAAAGAAAACAAACAGGGAAATCTGACTGAAAAAGAGGTGACTTTTGCTGAAACCATTCATAACAGCGGAAACGAACTTCTCAAGCTGATCAATGAGGTACTGGATCTGGCTAAAATTGAAGCGGGGAAGATCGATCTTCACCTGGAGGATGTTTCTCTCAGTGAGTTAACCGACTATGTCCAATATAATTTTCAACACCAGATTGAAGAGAAAGGCTTAACCCTGAACATTGAAACGCATCAGCGGACACCGGAACTGATTCATACTGACTTCCAGAAAGTACAGCAAATCATTAAAAATCTGCTTTCGAATGCTATTAAATTCACAGAACAAGGCTCTATCGGGTTTCGTATAGATAGACCCGCCGCGGATGTGGACTTTTCAGATACAGCTATCGACCCGGGGAATGCCATAGCCATTATTGTATCAGATACAGGTATTGGTATTCCGGAAGACAAGCAGAGTTTGATATTTGAAGCCTTTCAGCAAGCTGATGGCAGTACCAGTCGTAAATATGGTGGCACCGGTCTGGGATTATCGATCTCAAGGGAGCTGGTAAAGCCCCTGGGTGGGAAACTTGACCTTAAAAGCATCAAGGGGGAAGGCTGCGAGTTTTCTTTGTACCTGCCATTGAATCACGCTTTGCAACCATTGCCCATGGACGAGCCCGATGTGCCGGGCGCGGACAGTGAATCCCTCAGAAAACCTGAATTCCCACCGGATGTCCGACCCTCTTCAAATGAAAAAGTAGTCCGGCAGAGTAATGCGGCCCGACACCATCTGATAAAAGATGATCGGGAAAGTCTCTCTACCGGGAAGCGCTCTGCGAATGATCGCGTTCTGCTTATTATTGAGGATGATCCTCAGTTTGCGCAAATCGTTTTGGATCTTGCACGAAAGAGAGGATTTAAAGGGTTGGTGGCATCTGATGGAGAAATCGGACTGCAAATGGCCCAGGAGTGCAGCCCGATGGCGATTATTCTGGATATTGGTTTGCCTGGTATGGATGGTTGGATGGTGATGGATAAGCTCAAGAACTCTCCTGAAACCCGCCATATTCCAGTGCATTTTATCTCTGCCATGGACAAAGATATTCGGGCCATGAAAATGGGTGCCACCGGGTTTTTGACAAAACCCATCAGCCAAAAAGATCTGGAGGAAGCATTTAAAAAAATCGAAACTACCGTGGCAAAAACAGTAAAACATCTGTTGATTGTAGAAGATGATCAAATTTTGAGAGAGACTATGGTAGCGTTGCTCTCGGATATGGAGGCAGAGATATCAGCTGTTGCGACAGGGGAGGAGGCTTTTAAAATACTGACATCTCAAGTTTGCGACTGCCTTGTGATGGATCTGGGACTGGAGGGAATGTCCGGTTTAGACCTGCTGGAAAAAATCAAGAATCATGAGTCGTTGGCAGCACTTCCAGTAATCGTCTACACCGGTAAAGAGCTTTCCAGGGAAGAAGAGCGACAATTGAAGGAATATGCCTACAGTATCATCATCAAAGGTACCGGGTCGATGGAGCGTTTGCTGGGTGAGATGACGCTGTTTCTGCATCAGGTTGAAACAGACCTGCCTGCGGAGCAGCAACGGATGCTTCAAAAGGTTTATGATAAAGACCAGATTCTCAAAGACAAGACCATCCTGCTGGTAGACGATGACGCCCGCAGTTCGTTTGCCCTTTCCAATCGGCTTGAGGAGAGCAGTGTCAAAGTTCTGCGTGCGTTTGACGGGAAGGATGCCCTGCAGGCTTTAAGTGATCATCCTGAGGTAGATCTGGTCCTGATGGATATTATGATGCCGATAATGGACGGATATCAAACCATGCAGGAAATCCGAAAACAGGATCGACATCGCAAGCTTCCGATTATTGCGTTGACTGCGAAAGCAATGAAGGAAGATAAAGAAAAATGTCTGGAGGCCGGTGCCAATGATTATCTGTCAAAACCGGTAGATACTTCCAAATTAATCTCTTTGCTCAGAGTGTGGTTGTTCTCATAGGTGAAAACAGGGTCAGGAATTCCTGCTGAAAAAATGACAATCAATACTGAAAATCGATCCATCGAAATAGATCTCCTTTTAGAGGCACTCTGGCGGAAGTATGGCTATGATTTCAGAGACTATTCCAGAGCTTCCATTGAACGGAGAGTGTTGAACAGACTGGGCCTATCTGAATATAGCAATATCCTGGAATTGACCCACCATCTTCTTGAGGAGCGATCTGCTTTTGAGATGTTTCTGGAGGACCTTTCCATCAATGTTACCGAAATGTTTCGGGACCCCTACTTTTATCGAACATTTCGGAAGAAACTGGTGCCCTATTTGAAGACACATCCTTTCCTGAGGATATGGGTTCCGGGTTGTGCGACAGGAGAAGAGGTCTATTCAATAGCCATTATCCTCAAAGAAGAGGGGGTGTATGACCGATCCCAGATATATGCAACCGACTTTAATGAAACCGCGCTTCAGAAAGCCAGGGAGGGGATATATTCCCTGGATCTGGTCAAAAAGTATACATCGAATTATCAGGAAGCAGGGGGCGTGACCTCGTTTTCAACTTACTACACGGCTGGCTACAATTCTGTCATTTTTGATTCATCCTTAAAATCCAATGTCGTTTTTGCGGCTCACAATCTGGCGGCAGATAAGGTATTCAACGAAATGCAACTCATTTCATGCCGCAACGTGTTGATCTACTTTAATGAGAATTTGAAAAACCGGGTTCATAAACTGTTTTATGATAGTCTCTGTCATAGTGGCATACTTTGCCTGGGAACCAAGGAAAGTCTAAGGTTTTCAGGGCATAAAGACGGCTATGAAGAATTTGCCAAACATGAAAAAATGTACCGGAAAAAGTGAGTTCGAAGCGGTGGTGGTGGTGGGGTGTTCCGCAGGAGGGATTGAAGCGTTGACAAAAATTCTGCCTACGTTGCCGGGGGATCTGGCTTTCCCTGTTTTAATCGTTCAACATATTCCCCCTGAGTCAGATGGTTTTTAGCCCAACTACTTGATGAATCCTGTCAGGTTAGAGTGAAAGAAGCAGAGGATGGAGAGAACATTCAGCCAGGGATCGTATATATTGCCCCGGCAAACTATCATTTGCTCGTGGAAAAAGACCGCAACCTTTCACTGTCTGTGGACCGTCAGGTGAATTATTCGAGACCCGCTATTGATGTCCTGTTTGAAACAGCATCCTGGGCATATCAGAAGACTCTGGTTGGCATTCTTCTCACAGGAGCAAGTAACGATGGCAGCCTCGGATTGAGAAGTATTCAGGAACAGGGTGGAATGACAGTCGTGCAGGATCCGTCCACAGCTGTTGCTCCATTTATGCCCCAATCTGCGCTTGATTTGATCAAGGTAGACCATCTCCTCTCATTGGAAAAGATCAGTACGCTGCTCAGAAATTTATAGGCAAAAAAAATATGGAAAAACCCAGTATATTGTTGGTTGATGACAGGCCGGAAAACCTGTTGGCATTGGAACACCTGTTGGACAGTTTTGAAATCAACTTCGTCAAGGCCACGTCCGGTATGGAAACCTTAAAACTATGCGATAAAGAGGAGTTTGCCCTGATTCTACTGGATGTCCAAATGCCGGATATGGATGGTTTTGAAACTGCAGAAATGTTACGTTCTGTTGAGAAAACACGCCATCTTCCCATCATCTTCGTGACAGCGATCAATAAGGACCAGGAACATGTTTTCAAAGGATACGAATTAGGGGCTGTAGACTATATACTCAAACCGATTAATACATATGTTCTTAAAAGTAAGGTTAACGTTTTTATAGCGTTATACAAACAGAAACAGCAGTTGTTGCAGTATGCACAAGGATTAGAGGCGCTGGTACAAGAACGTACAGCCGAGATTACCATCGAAAAGGAAAGAGCAGAATCCGCCAATATGGCCAAATCTGAGTTTTTAGCCAATATGTCCCATGAACTCCGAACCCCCTTGCATCATATTCTCAGCTTTGCTCGAATCGGCCTCTCAAAAATGGAAAAATCAGATTATAAAAAAATTTCATACTTTTTTAAAACCATTGAAGACACGGCATATCGATTAAAGACCTTACTGGACAATCTTCTTGATTTATCGTTGCTTGATTCAGGCAAGGCCGAGTACAGAATGTCAAATTACGGGCTTCATCAGATTATAGATTCTGTTACAAGTGGTTTTGGCGACTCAGTGAACCCAGAAAAGTTCATTCTTGAATTTGATGAGAATCTGGCGTCAACAAATATTGTCTGTGATATGCAAAAAATAAGTCAGGTCGTTCGTCACATACTATCCAATGCGCTTGAATTTTCACCTGAGGATGAGAAAATTGTCATTTCAATGGAGCAGGGTGAACTAACTCACAAACCGGATCAATCGACGGACATGCCGATTCCGGCAATTATGATGAAAATTATCGACCGCGGGGTCGGTATTCCAGACGACGAATTAGAAGCTATTTTTGAGAAATTTGTTCAAAGCACGAAAACAAAAACCGGTGCGGGTGGAACGGGATTGGGGTTGGCAATTTGCAAAGAGATTATTCTAGCTCATGGGGGAAAAATCTGGGCAGAAAACAATCCCACAGTCGGATCAAAAATGATTATTATTTTACCCATTTTGCAGACCGCCTCATGATCTATTAATCTATGTTATCGCCAAAGCGCCTCTGATGGGTTCATTTGGCGTCCAGGATTTTTTCCATGATCGCCTTGGTAATCATATAGGTTGGTCGAATCCCCTCATCGCCCATACCTCCGGAAGCAAGGGTCTGCCCACTTTTCAGCGGGTTATCTGACGCATAGTAAGCATACCGGGTGTTAACCTTCCGGGAGATATGTCCTTTAATAATGGCCGCATTAATTGCCCGGTGGTAGTGCCCACCTTCCATTTCCAATCCGATTGCCCGCCAACTGGTCTGTTGAAATTTTTCCAGCACATCCCGGTTTTGGAGTGAGGTCCCCAGAACAGTGACAATAGGACCCTCATACACGTCGATGGAACCATCAAAATCGGAACTGTTTAATTCGTTATTCACCAGATAGTTGTCCGAACTGCCCTCCATGACATGAGCGGTAGCCAGCATGATGTCCCCCTGTTGTCCGGGAAGAATTCCGGCTTTACCCATGATTGAAATAGAAACAACATTACTCACGGAGTTCTTCCCCTCGGACTCTATGGGTATCAGGAGTTCATCCATAATCTCAAACGCCTGGGTGCCGAACGCATAGTCTATTACCAGGATCACCGGTTTTTCGCTGGAGATCAACTTCTGATTGATTTTTACATCGGGATGCAAAACCAGCTTCTTCAGCTTTTCGGTATCGAAAATCTGGAAGTCGATATTGGCGCCTGATTCGTCGACCTGGTCAACCATGCCGTGCTTATGCGCAAAATCCGTAAGCTTTTTATCGTCTGTGCGATGTTCCTTGATAAACTCGTAGATATCTGTTTTACCTTTGGCCGCTTTGTTTTTTCCGAACGCTGCATAGGCATACAGCAGATTTTTGACACTGTGCATGTTGGCGCTGATGATATGCAGGGGACGTTTCTGTAGCCCCAGGTTTTTTAAACGTTCTTTGACTGCCCGGGCCCATTCACGGCTGACCTTCTGGTGAGCGATCATATCTCTGAAGGAGGGGGTGAAGTAGATGAGCAGTTCGTTATCTTTTGATTTGAGGCTCTCTTCTACCTGCATTCCTAATCGGTAGATGATGTGAAACAACCCATTGTTGGTTCCTTTTTCAACCTTGCTTTTCTCCAGTGATTCAAAGGTTTGCTTTGTTTCATGGTATGTTCTGCCTAGCAGAATACTCAGATTCCAGATAGCCTGATCCAGCTGTTTGGCATCCAATGTATCCCGGTTCTCGAGGTTAAATTGCAGCTCTTTCCACATGGCGGAAAGCTCACCGGAACTGTCCCGCATCTGCGTATGAATTTTGCGAGCCTCAATGCTGAGAAAGGTCAAATGAGTCAGTACATCGTAAACTTCGCTGAGTCCCCGGGTGATTACAAAACAGATCTCTTTGTCGCTCATGCGATAGGAGATACGTCTTCTTTTAAGGGGTTCGATTTTTTCAAAGGCGGTATCTTCCAGGTCTTCTTGAGCCGTGAGAACAACTCGTGTTGACTCTTCGATTCCTTTGGGGAGGCGATCCAGAACATACTCCAGCCCGGCAATTTCAATACTTCGGAGATCGTTCATGGTCCCATAAATTTCAGGGCTGATCTCTCTTAAGGCATTCTCCAGTGTTTGTCCCGATTTCCCGGCGGGTTTATACGCACCTCTCAGCGCTAAAGCGTCTGCTGTAATTTTGAACGTTCGGATTGCTAAGCGTCCTTTTTGGGCCTTTGTGAGTTCGTTCAATGCCAATACCTCCTCAGTTCGTTACCATCCAGGGATCAAGTAAATATTTGATACCTGCGATATGGGAATAGGGACTGTATAAAAATGGTCAAGTAGTTCAAATAATTATAAACAAGACTGAGGGATTAGTCAAAACAAAGGTTTCTGCGAAATAGTGATCACAGAAAGGGAAAGGGGGGACTGTGGTTAGCTGGCCATGCCATAAAACTTCTTAATAAAACGCTCCTGATACTCAAAAGACCAATGATTATCTTGCATTGTTTCAGCTGCCTTTTTTGAATTGCCACTTTTCAAATAGTCGATAAAGCGTTGGTGTTCTATAGAGTTACTCATCTCCCACTCACTATCATAATTGTGCCGGGGAAAATCATAAAGACGGTGCTTGATGGGCAGCAGAAACTTCTTCAGCAGTTCGTTACCGGACAAGTTGATGTAGACGTCATGAAACTCAAGATTGGTTTTGAAGAGTCGTTTAAAATTATTCTTCTCGATATCTGAAATCATGATCTGATTTAGTTTCTCAAGTTTGGTAATGTGGGTAGGCTTAATTTTATGAAAACAGCTCAAGACGATGGAGGCTTCAACCATACCAATGGCATCGTAGGCATGCTTAACATCCTGAAGTTGCAAAATGTTCACTCGGACCCCTTTGCGGGGCAAAATGGTGACAAACCCTTCAATCTCCAATTGAATCAGCGCATCTCGCAGAGGCGTGTTGCTGATGCCAAGATGAGCGGCAATTTCCTTGATGTTGATAGTTGATCCCGGGGATAATTCACCAAGATTCATTTGCTTACGCAGATACGCGTAAACATGTTCCCGCAGGGGTAAAACATCGAGTTGACCTTCCACTGTCGAAATCCTTGTTAATTTGGTTCAATGCTCATGCGTTTGTGAACCTATTCACCATAATTCCAAAACCTGTCTTTCTCACAAGCCAGTCAAAGGAAAGGACAATCTTACGAATATCCCATTCCTTTAGACTTTGTATCAGGCATAACGGCTTAACCGAATACGTTTTCAATGGCAGTAGCCACGGCAGCTACAATAGTATCTACTTGATCTTTCGTAATGATCAGGCAGGGAGCAAAGTTCATGATATTGTTCAGTCCGTGAAAGCTGGTGTTGGTGCGTCCGACGATGACCTTTTCCATCATAACGTTGCCCATGAGCTGCGACATTTGATCTTCTGTAATGGGCTCTTTGGTTGTGCGGTTCGCTACAAACTCGATGCCGGCAAAAAGACCCTGACCTCTGACGTCCCCCACCACATCATATTTCTTCAATGTTTCGAGTTTTTCAAGCAGGTACGCGCCGACTTTGAGGCTGTTATCCACCAGATTCTCATCATCAATGATCCGTGAACTTTCCAGGGCTGCTGTCAGAGCTGCTGTACATCCCCCATATGTGGAGATATCCCTGAAATAATTCAGCCGGGTATCAGGATTTGTTGGATCATTCAAGAATGTTTCATACACTTTCTGCTTCACGACAGTGGCGGACAAAGCGCCGTAGGAACTAGCCAGACCCTTGGCCATCGTGACGATTTCCGGATCGACATCATAATGATCATGACCCCAGAATTTTCCGGTTCTGCCGAAGCCGCAGACCACCTCGTCCATAATCATCCAGATATCATATTTTCTGCAGATATCCTGAAGGATAGGGTAATACTCGGGCACGGGCTTCAGGACGCCACCGCCAGCCGTGATGGGTTCAACGATCAGGCCACCGATGGTGTCTGCCCCCTCTTTGAGAATAATGTCTTCAACCTTTCTGGCACACTCAATGTCACAATTGCCATAGGTTTTTTCATAGGGGCAGCGATAGCAGGCGCAATGGGGAAATTCCACAAAACCGTCTAAAAAGGGACCGAAATCCTGTCTTCTCTGGGCCTGGCCAGTCGCGCTCATTGCGCCAATGGTAGCGCCGTGGTAATCGCGATCCCGATACATGATTTTGAATTTACCTTTTCTGGAGGGATCGATATGGGATGCCTGCCGAATAATTTTAAAGGCTTTTTCATTGGCTTCAGAACCGGAGTTGGAAAAATATACTTTGTCGTGCCGGGGTAGTTTCTCCAGCAGTTTCTGGGCAAATTTAATGGAAGGGATGTTGCCAAAAACACCTGCGAAATAGGGCATTTTTTTCAGCTGCTCACAGACCGCTTCTGCAATGGAATCCCGTCCGTAACCGACCATGACACTCCAGACACCGCCCGAGGTGGCATCCAGATATTCACGGCCACGAATGTCAGTGACCATCAGCCCTTTGCCTTCAACAATAATCATTTGTTCCTGGGACTCAAAAACCTTATGGGGCTTTAAATGATGCCAGAGGGCGTCTTTATCAGCTGCCACCATCTCCTCAACATCATAATCAAGCCAATTTGTGACGTTTTCCATGGGAATACCCTTTCACTCTTATTAATCATGGATCAATTGCCGAGGCGGTTCACCCCGGCAGTGGAAACCGGCTACGCGCAAGATACGGTAGCCTGATAAATCAATCTCTCTTAGACACCTTCCTGAGGGCGCATGTCAGCCTTGTCAATTCCGGCAACAGCGACTGGTTTCTTCATGGCGTCCCGTCGGAATGGCTCACCCAGTTCCATATTGGTCATGACCTCGATAAACGTGGTCTTGCCCTCTTCCATCTGAGCCTTGATTGCAGTATCTAATTTCTCTGTCATTTCAGCCATAGTAGAGACTTTAACACCCTCAACACCACAGGCTTTGGCTATGTCAGCATAGGAAACATTGCGATTCAACTCGGTTCCCACAAAGTTATCATCGTACCAGAGAGTCGTATTCCGTTTTTCAGCACCCCAGTGGTAGTTGCGGAAAACAATCATTGTAATGGCAGGCCATTCGCTCCGACCCACAGCCGCCATTTCGTTCATTGAGATTCCAAAGGCACCATCACCGGCAAAGCCAACGACAGGCACGTCCGGTTTAGCTATTTTTGCACCACAGATTGCCGGAAAGCCATAACCACAAGGCCCGAACATGCCAGGAGCCAGATACTTGCGACCCTCTTCAAAAGTCGGATAGGCGGCACCCAGGGCACAGCTGTTTCCGATATCGGAGGAGATGATCGCATTCTTAGGCAGCGCTTCAACAATCGCTCGCCACGCCATGCGGGAAGTGATTTTTTCGGGATCTGTCTTACGGGCGCGCTCATTCCAGGTGGTGCCGGAGTCGTCTTCTTCATGATCCATAGTGGCCAGTTCGGCCGTCCAGTCTGCTTTGAGTTTGGCAACGGTCGCCTTGCGCTCTTCACGATCTGCATCACCAGCGGTTCCGGAAAGCTTGGCCAGAATACCCTTGGCAACTTTCTTGGCGTCTCCGACGATTCCGACTGCCACCGGTTTAGTCAAACCGATGCGGTCCGCGTTGATGTCAACCTGAATGATAGACGCATTTGTGGGCCAGTAATCCATGCCATAACCGGGCAAAGTGGCAAATGGATTCAGTCGGGTCCCCAGGGCGATTACCACATCCGCTTTGGCAATTAACTGCATCGCAGCTTTAGACCCATTATAGCCCAGAACACCTGCGTGCATCGGGTGACTGCCCGGGAAGGCGTCATTGTGTTGGTAGTTGCAGCAGACCGGGGCGTCCAGACGCTCAGCCAGCTCGGCGGATTCTTTAATGGCACCACCGATAACGACGCCACCACCGTTCAGAATAACAGGAAACCTGGCATGGGACAGCAGATCTGCAGCCTTGGCAACGGCGTCTTCGCCACCAGCTTGAGGCTCAAATTCAACGATTGCTGGCAATTCAATGTCGATGACCTGTGTCCAGAAGTCGCGGGGGATATTGATCTGCGCCGGAGCAGAAGCCCGTTTGGCCTGCATGATGACCCGATTCAGAACTTCAGCTACGCGGGAGGGGTGCAATACCTCTTCCTGATAGGCAACCATGTCCTCGAACAGGGACATCTGGGGAACTTCCTGGAAACCGCCCTGGCCCATAGTCATGTTGGCGGCTTGGGGGGTGACCAGCAACAGTGGCGTGTGGTTCCAAAAAGCAGTTTTTACCGGGGTCACAAAGTTAGTGATGCCAGGTCCGTTCTGGGCAACCATCATGGACATCTTACCGGAAGTCCGGGTGAATCCGTCCGCCATCATCCCGGCGTTGCATTCATGGCCGCAATCCCAGAACGAGATGCCGGCTTTGGGGAAAAGGTCGGAAATCGGCATCATCGCTGAACCAATAATACCAAACGCGTGCTCGATACCATGCATCTGGAGGACTTTGACAAAGGCCTCTTCAGTAGTCATTTTCATTTGATTAGCTCCTTGATTGGTTGTCTTCCCTATCATATGTGCAGAGATTCAAATCCACCGCATGCGGCAGGTAATGTATGATAATTTACTTCAACTGATATCTGATGCATCAGATATCAGTCAAGATGTTTTTCCCGTTCTTCGGAAAATAGGTCAAATATTCGTTTGATGTTTCCCAAAATCACAATATAGTTTCTCCTGTAGAGGGAGCGAGAGAATTGAAAAAGGGCAGCCTAAGATCAAATTGACGTATTCAGATGATCCGTCTATTAGTATATTAAGTTTGGGTAGATACTTTACTGATTCAGGAGGAACATGGCGGATATCTTAAAAAGTCTTACAAAAGAAAAAAAGCCTGACACGATTTTTGATGAGATCAGAGCTCGGGTTCTGGAAAAATATGCTGAAGACAAGGGGTTTGAGAGTCAGGAGAATGAACTAAAAGCCACATTGGAGGCGCTGCAGGAGATGACCAACCTTCCAATGGATGAGATTGAACAAATCGCTGCAAAGGTTCAGGCTCAACATTCCGCCCCCGTAAAACCGGTTGAGGAGGTCCCGATAGAAGATTTACCGGTTCCTCAGCAATCAGCAGATTTGTATTTTGATCAAATGACTCAAAGCCTGGAAAGAGGAAAAAGAGGGTTTGTTTATCAATTGATACCCTATTTAACCATCAACTCAGTGCTGGTTTTTCTGAACATCTACTCCACATCCTTTCCCTGGGCCCTGTTTCCGATCGCATTCTGGGGAATTGGCCTGGTTTCTCATTATTTGGGGGCTGTCCACTGGCCGAGTAAATCATTGCAGAATCAGCTTAAAATCCTGCAGAGTCAGATTCATCAGATATTAATCGAAAACTCATCTTATTATCGTTCCAGTAGTGATTCGAACTACTACAACGGCGTCTATAGATTAACCGTGACGCAGTGCTCCCAGGAGATTCTAGAAGAATACCTGCTGAACGTGGACAGATCCATATCCCAGAACGAAATAAAACAGATTTCCGTCCAGGTAAAATCCCTGCAGCAGGAGTATGTTCAGGGTAAGCAACAGCAAATACCGGATTGGCAGCAGGAAGTTCGCAAAGCCAAGCAGATGGGACGTAAATACAAGGGGCGTCACAATCGTTAAATCTGCCATTGACTGAGTATTCTAAGACCGTTGCCCAAATCCGGGTGTTAGCCATAACAATAAGCGACAACGCCAATAAATTCACCTACTCTTTATATGATTGTCATTTTATCACCTGCCAAATCGCTTAACGAAAAGCAGCAGACATATTCGTTCAGCTCCACGATTCCTGGATTTCTTGATGAAACTCAGATGCTGGTCAATAAGCTCAAAAAGCAATCGCTTAAAAGTCTCGAGAGCTTGATGTCCATTAATCCTAAGATTGCGCAGACGAATCAGGAACGTTATCAGAAATGGGAGCTGCCCTTCACCCCTGAGAATGCAAAGCCGGCAGCCTATCTGTTTCGAGGGGAAGTTTATATCGGACTGGATGCCACATCCATGGACGAGTCAGATATGGATTTTGCCCAGGATCATCTCAGGATTCTGTCAGGAATGTACGGATTGCTACGGCCCATGGACCTGATGCAGCCGTATCGCCTGGAGATGGGAACAACTCTGAAAATCAACCGCAAAAAAAATCTCTATGAATTCTGGGGTAACAAACTCAGCGATGAACTCATGAAGGCTTCAGAAACCCATCAACATAAAGCGATCATTAACCTTGCTTCCAATGAGTATTTTAAGGCGCTTCAGCCTAAAACCTTCAATATGCCGGTTATTCAGCCGACGTTTAAGGAAAAACGGGGCGACAGTTTAAAGAGTGTTAATGTCTATGCCAAAAGAGCCAGAGGGTTGATGGCCAGATTTATTATTGACAACCGTCTGGAAGAGCCTGAAGGGATTAAATCATTTAAGGTTGACGGATACCGGTTCAGCTCCAGGGACTCGGATAATAAAGAGTGGGTTTTTGTCAGACCTCAGACAGGCCCGAAAGCCTAATATAATATACAGCTGTGAGATGTAATCATGGATCAGAATGATATTTTAGAGATGGTCAAATCCGGCGTGACGGTTTCAGATCTCCCAGGCAGACTGGGGTCTGAATTCCATCAGGCTACTGTTTCACAGCTGTATCAGTGGTGGCGAACGAATCGCCTGCTGGTTGAGAGATCCTGGGGTGGCATCCTGGATAAGCCGGAGGTGGTTACGTACTCCAATAGCGAGTGCCTGCTGCCTGATGACCGCATTCAACTGCAGGAACAGATCTCAGCAGAAACTGTTAAGATTGCCACCTGGAATGTCAATTCGATCCGGAGCCGTTTACCGCTGATTCTGTCCTGGCTCGCTGAACAGCAACCTGATATCGTCTGCCTTCAGGAAACCAAGGTGGAAGATCACCAGTTTCCGGAACAAGAAATCCGCGAGGCCGGTTATAGCGCTGTGTTCGCTGGACAGAAGAGCTATAATGGTGTGGCGATATTGAGCAAATTACCGATTGAAGAGGCGCAGCACGGCTTTCGCAATGGCTATGACAAAGAAAATAAACGTCTGTTGATGGCACGCCTCGCTGGTATCAATATTGTGAATGTGTATGTGCCTCAGGGACAAACAGAGGAATCACCCAAATTTCGGTATAAGCTCGAATTTCTGGCAAAGCTCTTTTCAGAGCTGTCTGACCGGTTTAGGCCGTCAGATCCTGTGATGGTGCTCGGTGATCTTAATATTGCACCGGATGAGCGGGATGTCGTTTCCGCAGAAGCGATGCAAAACAGGGTCAGTTTTCATCCCCAAGAGCATCTTTTTATTGAGCGGCTAAAACAATGGGGGTTCCAGGATATATACCGCCGCTTTCACGACGAAGGGGGGTTGTACAGCTGGTGGGATTTCAGAACCCGTGGCTTTGAGAAAAATGAGGGGATGCGAATTGACCAGATCTGGGTCACTGAAGGGCTGGCAAAGCTTTGTGAAGCTTGCGAGATTGATGTAGACAACCGTTCTCAGCCTAAGCCATCCGATCATGCACCTGTTATCTGCACTGTGAAAAACAGTAATCAATAAAAGACAATAGAGAGTCACGATAAGAGGAGATATGGCCAAACTGTTTGCTTTGGATTCAATGGCAATTCTGTACCGGAATTTTTTTGCGATGATCCGCAGTCCCATGATTAATTCCAAGGGACTGAATACCAGCGGCATTTATGGCTTTTTCTCCCAGATTGTCAGTATTATTAACTCTGAGAAACCGGAATACCTGGCGGTTGTTTCTGACACGAGCGAACCCACTTTTCGGCATAAACAGTATCCCTTGTACAAGGCCACGCGTGAGAAGATGCCGGATGACCTGGTGGCACAACTGCCCTATCTGCCGAAACTGGTCGAGGCACTCAACCTGCCATTCATCACACTTCCCGGATTTGAAGCGGATGATATTGTGGGCACCCTGATGCGCATGTGCTCAGAGAAAGGAATCGACGGAACCATGGTAACCAGTGATAAGGATTATATGCAGCTGATCACGGACAAACACTGCATGTATAATCACAAAAACCAACGCTTGGGGATTAAGCATGTGCGGGAGAAATTCGGATGTCGGCCGGAACAGGTGATTGACGTGCTGGGTTTGATGGGGGATTCATCGGACAACGTCCCGGGAGTGAAAGGTGTTGGAGAAAAAACAGCTATCAAATTGATTACCCAGTATGGATCCATTTCAAATCTGTATGAACACCTGGATGAGCTACCCAAGAACAAAATGTTGGAAAAACTGATCAATGACCGGGAAAATGCTTTTCTATCCAGGGAGCTGGTAACTATTGATGTCAATGTACCATTAGATCTGTCGCTGGATGATTTACGGGTCGATCATCTGAATTTAACGGATAACCCAAAACTGACTGAAATTCTGGAAGACCTGGAATTCAGATCCTTTCTGAAGAAGTTAAGCGCTTCACCCAAACCGGCTTCGTCACCTTCGGAAAATCCTGCTACTGAGCCTGCTCAGCGAGCTAAATCCGATATCCAGGTCGCTAAAGTGAAATCAGGGTTGCTGGATTCCATGAAGGGCTTTGAAGCTATTCTGGGCGCGGCAGCCGTATCTAAACTCATTGCCCTGGATGTGATCAAAAAAGGGGATCGGTTTATCCAGGGTGAAATAGAAGGTCTGGTCTTGGCGGTGGATTTCGGGCAGGCCTGGTTTCTGCCACTGGCTGACCCTGTATTTAAATCGCAGCAACCCCTCATTTTCGAAAAATTGAAATCTCTGTTGGCCTCCAACGAGATTCAAAAGGTCGTTTATAACTGGAAACATCTCCTGCAGCTGTTTTTTACACATGACATACATGGCGGAAATGCCATCTTGGATGTGATGCTGGCAGCTCACCTGGTTGAAGCGGATGAACGGGATTATAGCCTGGAAGCGATCATCTTTCGTCAATTGCACCATTCGCTGCACTATTTTATCCCTGCTAAAAAGAAAAAAGGCGTAGAAGGGCAGCAAACACTTGAAGCAGCAGCGGAGTTTTATTTGGCCTATGGTGAACGTACCGGTTTAATGGGGCAGCTCTTTGCGCATCTTTATAAACAGTTGGAACAGACGCGCATGCTGCGAACCTATCAATATGTTGAGATGCCTTTAACTGAGGTTCTGGCATCCGTTGAGCAGAATGGCGTGAATATCGATGTCGAGATTCTGGGTGAAATTTCAACAGAGTTTGAAGAGCGCCTGGCAGAGTTCAGCAGACAAATTTATGATGTCTCCGGGGAGACATTCAATATCAACTCCATCGTGGAACTCCAAGCGGTGCTGTATGACAAACTGGAGATCCATACACAATGTAAGGTCAAGCCCAAAAAGATCAAAACGGGCAACAAGATGTCGACGGATGAAGAGACTCTGGAAAAGATGCAGGCCCACCCATTGCCCGGACTGATCCTGCAATACCGGGAACTGAACAAGCTGAAGAATACCTATGTGGATCAGCTGCCGACGTTTGTAAATCCGGACAGCGGTCGTATCCACTCTTCATTCCGGCAGACGGTCGCCGCTACCGGCAGATTGGCCTCCGATAATCCGAACCTGCAGAATATCCCCATACGCTCAGAAGAAGGTCGCCGCATCCGCAAGGTCTTTATTCCATCTGACAGTGATCACATGTTGCTCTCGGCAGACTACAGCCAGATCGAGCTCCGGGTTGTCGCCCATTTTTCGAAAGATCCAACCTTTATGGCGGCCTACCGACAAAACCTGGATATTCACGCACTGACGGCAGCAACCATTTTTGAAGTTCCCGAAGATCAAGTCACCCGGGAAATGCGATCCAAGGCGAAAGAGGTCAATTTTGGACTGATTTACCGCATGGGTCCTGAACGGTTATCTTTGATCACTCACTCCTCTAAAACGGAAGCGAAAGGCTTTATTGAGAGGTATTTTCAGAAGTATGCGACGATTCATACCCTGCAGGAGCATTTTCTGGAAAAGGCCAGAAAGGAGGGGTTTGCGCAGACCCTCATGGGAAGACGGCGCTATCTGCCCGCCATCAATGGCCGGGGGCTACTCCGGCGCATGGCAGAGGGAGCAGCTGTCAACACCCCTATTCAGGGGACAGCCGCAGAAATTATTAAATTGGCTATGAATGCGATTCAAAAAAGATTGCAGCAGGAGAAGCTGCAGACGAAGATGATCCTGAGCGTTCATGATGAACTGGTTTTTGACACTCTGCGCCAGGAGGAAGAGCAGGTTGTGGCGCTGGTCAGGCAGGAGATGGAACAGGCCATTACACTGGAAGTCCCTTTAATTGTGGATGTGGGAGTCGGGGCCAACTGGCTGGAAGCTCATTAAATCAGGTCACTGGCGCACCCTTAAAAAATCGCGAGAAAGAGCCGTAAATTTCGTTTCTCACTAACGCATCATGTCATCCCGGACCCCGATCTGGGATCCAGATTGATAAACGCTTAATATCTATTTTTCTGTATCCGGCAGCATGGTTCCGAATTCCAGCAGGTTGCGGTGCAGTTCATAGCACTTATCCAGGTCGTGCCTGATATGCCCCTTCTTTCCGTCCCTGAGATATTTCCGGAGGTAGTCCTTATATTTCGGATGGGCGCATTTATCGATCAGAACCTGCGCTCGGTGAGTGGGACCCAGTCCCCTTAAGTCTGCTAGCCCTTGTTCTGTGACGATAATCTGCACGGAGTGTTCATTGTTATCGATATGTGGGCACATGGGTACAATGGCGGAAATCTTTCCCTCTTTGGCAATGGAAGGCGTCATCAGGAAAGAGAGATAGCTGTTGCGGGTAAATTCGCCGCTACCGCCAATTCCGTTAATCACTTGAGTACCAAAAATGTGTGAAGAGTTGGCGTTTCCATAGAGATCAACCTCTACTGCTGTATTCAGGGAAATCACACCCAGGCGTCGGATGATGCCGGGATGGTTCGATATTTCCTGGGGGCGTAAGACGATCTTGGGGGCATAAAAATCCATGTCGTCGGTGATGGCCTGCAGCTTTTCACGGGTAATGGTCAGACTGGCAGCGCTGGCTCCCAGCAGTTTGCCATTTGCCATTAATTCCACCATGGCATCCTGAAAGACTTCGGAATACATGTAAAACGGGGGAATGTCGGGATGTGCCCCGAGACCTGACAGGACAGCATTTGCGACGTTTCCGACTCCGGCTTGCAGGGGGAACATACTTTTCGGATGATGGTCGGCGCTCATCTCTCCCAATAAGAATTCTAT
>Ga0075122_10000298_pt1 | contig 41227 bp, 75 predicted proteins | sample AntAceMetag02UKB_FD_69790 | JGI IMG/M metagenome (GOLD analysis project Ga0075122, IMG submission 69790) | Saline lake microbial communities from Ace Lake, Antarctica - Antarctic Ace Lake Metagenome 02UKB | ecosystem: Environmental > Aquatic > Non-marine Saline and Alkaline > Saline | place... | reverse complement strand
AGAGATCCTATTGCTAAGCAAGTCTTTGAAGCTTTGTCTGATGCAGAAGATGCTGGCAATGCTTTCATTTACAGAAACTACGGAGCTTATGAAAAAGCGACTAAGAATATAGAGCCAGGAAGTATTTCAGACTCTAGAGTTGGTAAAGCTTTAGACGGTCAAATAACAGCAGACAAGCTAACCAAGAATGAAAAGAAAGCTTATGACTTCTTTAAAGAAAATTACGAAGCAATGATTACTGAGTATGCTCGGAGAGCTGCTGGAAGTGAAGAAGCTTATAAGAGAATACTCCACGCCGTTGCAAGTAAAGTACCTAAGAAAAGTAAAATAAAAGACTTAAGCTTTGAGGATAAAAAGCTTTACGACGCAATCAAATCTGAAGCTGCAGATCTTCGCAGAGGTAGAAAAACGAAAGATCTTTCACCAGAGGAATACAGAAAGCATGAATCAATCAAGCAGCAAGCAAGAGATTTTCTTAATAAGGACTATGTAAAAAGTTTACCAGCAAATGAAGCTGAAGCGTACAACATTCTCAGCAGAAAGATTAATGATTATCTGCCGCATTTGTTTGACAAGAAAGAACTGCTAGATATATTTAAGAAAGAACTTGATAGTACCAAAGCAAAATTAAAGAAGTCTACAAACAAGATAGCTATTACAGGATACAAGAATAGAGTAAACGAACTTGAAGCTGCCATCAGTAATATGGAAGGTGGAAGACTGGTTACCTATGACCAACTTCCTAGCTCGGTATTCTTTAGATTCTTTAATCCACGAAAGGGTAAGAAGGGTTACTCATTCAGTGCTATGAAAGCATACGAAGCTTACTTGTTTGGTTTGGCGAGAAAGATGTTTGACGAGCCAGCAGTTAAGTTAATCAAAAAAAATCTGTATGATAATATGCCGCAGAATATGAAACCGTATACTAAGGCATTAGTCGAACACTACATGGGCAGAGATAAGACCCCGTTTGATTGGCTTGCCGGGGCTATTACTTCCTTTCAGTGGATTAGAACTCTTGGCCTTAATCCAAGATCAGCGTTGGTCAATTTCACTCAGCGGTTAAATACGGTAGCATATGCTGGAGAAAAGTATTCAGCATTGTCTGAAGTAATGATGCTTACAGATAGAAAAAAAGCTAACGCACTTTTTGATAAGTCTGGTGTTGCAAGAGAAGTACCCAATGTTCTGACTGAAGGTGAGATGCCGGAAGGTATGGAGAAGGTTAGATCTATAGTAGGAGTCTTCTTTAATACCGTAGAGCTTGGAAATAGAAAACATGCGTATCTGGCTGGTTACTTGAAAGCTAAGAGTAAGGGTGCATCTGATGCTAACGCTATGAAAGCTGGAATCAAGACTGTACATAAAACACAGTTTAGATACGGTAAACTTGGTATGCCGAAGATGTTCTGGAACCCCGCAGCTAGGGTAGCTTTTCAGTTCTCATCTTACACACTTAAACAAGCTCAGTTCATCTACGACCTTGGTGAATTTGATAAGCTGTTAGGAAAGAAAAAGGGCGACTGGACTAAGGAAACTGATTATACCAAAGTTACTGGAGAACATAGAGCAGCTGGTCTACTTAGACTTATGAAGTGGATTGCATACACAACAGGTATTAATTATACACTACGAGAATTCCTTGATACAGATATGTCTAACGCTATGGGTATTGGTATTACCTGGGGAGAAGCTCTTAACGTAATTACTTCTCTGGCTAAGGGAGATACAAAGGCTGCATGGCGTCATGCTAAGTTGTCGTATCAACCAGGTGCTGGTATATTTCCTCAGGGACTTGGCCCAACAGCATCCGGTATGCTTGAGGTTGGTAAGGCTGTAGGTAAAGATAAAGGCTTGGAACAATTAGGTAAAGAACTAACCCCGGTGATGGTTAGTAGATTACTGCAAGCATACAAGGCTGTAAAGAGTAAAAGAAAGAGTGATAAACTCTATACAGTTCATGGAACTACTGGTAACGCGATATACAAGCTAAGTAAAAAACAACTTCTGCAAAGAACACTCGGACCAAAGACTGCAGTGGAAGGTAAAACTTCTCGCGAGTATGACATAGCGCAGGGGTTTAAACTTGAACGAGCCAGTGGTATGAAAGATGTTATAGACGCTTTAGTTAGTGGCGATAAGAAAGCTCTTACGAAAGCTGTAAATAATAACAAGGAAGCAGTAGCAGTAGCGCTAAGAACTAAAGGTTTACTAACTAGAATGGTAAAAGCTAGAGTATTAGCTAGAGAATTTACCAGAGCAGAACGGCAGAAACCAAACGCAAACTTTATCTTTCGGACGCTCCGCGAAGGTCAGGAGAAGTCTGCAAGCCCAACTGATTAAGTATCGCGGTCAAAATTTGACCATTCTTAATGAAATTAAAAGGAGTAAGCTATGGCAGGAGAAATACTAGTATATCCTAAATTCAAAGGGGAATCTGCTACTGGAATTGCGTTAGCCGGAGGTTTGTTATACACTTATGCTACTGGTACCACAACTCCAAAAGAAACTTACTCAAACGCCGCCGCAACTATTGCTAATACAAACCCTATAGTTTTAGATACTAACGGGGAAGCTATGGTATGGCTTGACGGAGAGTATAGACTTATTTTAAAAGACTCTGATGGTGTACAGCAGTGGACTGAGGATAATATAATTGGGGCTACTACAGCATCAGCTTTTGCTAAAACAATTTTAGACGATACTACAGCAAGTGCAGTTTTAACTACTCTTGGTGTATCAGCTTATGCAAAAACTATACTAGATGATGCTACTGCTGCAGCTGCAAGAACTACTTTAGGTTTAGGAGCTGCAGATACTCCTACGTTTACTGGCATTAGTGATGGAACAAATAATATTACTTTACCAACAAATAATATGGCAGCATCTGTGTTTATGCTTGGTAATAGTAGTACAGTAATATGGATGTATTTAAATACTGCTCCGCCTGGATGGAAAGCATTAGCTACCGGAGCTGATACAGTTTTAGCTGTATCTGGTGGTGCACAAGCTTATACCGGGAACGGCGGTACAGCTGGAGGAACTTGGACTCAGCCTGGACACTCACTTACAAAAGCTGAACTTGCTACTCATGTACATACTGAAGTTGAAGCCTATGCTTCAGGACTTTATGCAGCTCCAGGATTTAATTATAATCCACCAATTAGTTACCACAGAGCAGCAAATACTGGAGATGGGTCAGCGGATGGGTTAGCTGGAGATTCCCATAGTCATGGAACTACTTATAGACCCTCTGCTTCGATAGGTAAACTTTTCCAACTTGATACAGCATAGGAATAGAAATGAAGAAGAAATGCATATGTAAAAACTGTGAAGATTGTAAACTATTTATACACTGGAATATGACTGATGATAAAGGTCAGCAGAAAGTTGAGCAAAAATGCGGTCTACAAGTTTTATTTGAGGAGATACCAAGAATTCGTGGAGCTATAGATGGGCTTCAGAGTGGGGTAAACGAAGCAAGAAATAGATCTATGGAGACAAAGGAAAGAGTAGAGGATCTTGGAAATGTTATAGTTTCTACAGCAGCTAAAATTACTAACACTAGTTTAAAAAGGGTGAAATAATATGCAATGGCCTTGGGAAGATAAAGAGTATACTGATGGTGCGCCTATTACTAGAGAACAAATATTTGATAAGTTGCAGATGTTGTGGCTTGAACTTATAATGGGTAGAACAAGTAAACCTGGGCATGCTTGGTTTATGGATATAAATTACTGGATGCCTACACTCAAAGATGTTAAAGAAGTGATAGCAGTTAATGTAATAGATCAACTTCCGTATATCAAAGGTGCTTGGGATTGTGACGACTTTGCAGCTGCCCTGTCGCAGCATATTCGCACTATTAGAAGAGACAAAGTACCGTGGTCTTTCTTTGAGTGTGCGGTTACAAAGCTTAATGGCAAAGATACAGTTCACGCGGTTAATTTAGTCTTAACTGTAGAAGGACTGTACTTTATTGAACCACAAAGAGATACATTTAGATTAGCATCTGCTGAAAATGATAAGCCTTATTTCATTCGGTAATTGATTGGAGTAGTGCTATGACTGAGAATAAAAAAAATTGTATTTGTTTTGAGCATTCCGGAGTTCAGCAACATCTTGAAAATCAGGATAAAAAGCTAGAGCGAAACTGTAAAACTGCTAGCGACTCACATAAGCGAATCGACCAAATAGAAAAGGAAAAGGTGAGCTTAACTATGTTTAAACTAATTATGGGGATACTAGTCACTATTGGAATTTTTGTTATTGGACTAAACGTAAACGCTTTTATAAAGATCGACGACAAGCTTGACAGAGTAGACAAAGCAGTATCGTTAATGGTAAAACTTACGAAGGGTTAACTAATGATAAAACTTATTAGAGTTGAAGAAGCTGAAGATGGTACCTTTGGTGTAATGCTTATTAATGACCATGTATTCTGTGTGACATTAGAGCCACCAGACCTTGATAATAGAAGTAATGTTTCAAATATTCCTCCAGGCATGTACAATTTAAAGCGAGTTAACAGTCCTAAGTACGGAATGACTTTTACAATTATGGATGTTCCTGGAAGAGATTATATCCTTATTCACAGCGGAAATGTAACAAGACATACAAAAGGCTGCGTACTGATTGCCCAATACTTTGGAAAACTGCAAGGTGATAGAGCTGTGTTGAATTCAGGTAAAACCTTTAAAGCGTTTATAGACGCTATGACTGGAGTTGATATAACAACTATAGAAATAATGGAGGTATGAAATGGATGTTCTTGGAATTGGTAAAGCAATTATGGGGGGCATTGATACAGTTGCAGATAAGTTCTTTGTTGATGCTGCAGATAAAGAGAAGTTTAAATTACAAGCTATAAAAATGGCTCAGGACGGAAAGTTTAAGGCCCAGGAAATTCAGCTTTCTGCTATACTTGCTGAAGCAAAAAGTTCTGATCCCTGGACCTCAAGAGCACGACCAAGCTTTCTTTATGTTATGTACCTTATGATTTTAGCAGCTATTCCGATGGGAATACTTTCAGTATTTAATCCCGAAGCTGCAACTCAAATTGCTGTTGGTATGAAGTCTTGGCTCACTGCAATTCCAGAATCTCTTTGGGGAGTTTTTGGTGTTGGTTATCTTGGTTATACTGGCGCAAGAGAATATGGAAAAGCTAAGTTACTGAAATGAGAAATTTTATACTCATAACTGCTTGTGTAACAGTTCTACTATTTTGGACGCTGTGGGTACTATTTCTTGAGTACCTGCGGCAGTGCAGATAGTTTTACTTCCCTGTATAGTGATACCAGATACCCGGTTCATCTTTAGGTCCTTTATATTTTCTTTCAACTTTCCCAGTTTTCATTAGTGTAACTATTACATTTTCAAACTTAGCTGAATCTATATCCCGCCAGACTATTGTCATAAGTTGTTTCTCTGAAATCCACTGAAAGTTAGTAATAATACTTAAGACGTTGTCTACCTCAGCAGTGATATCAGATTTTCCAATAGCCTTAAACGCCTTACCCATTGTTAGTTCTACCTGTTTAATAGCTTCAATAGCTTCTTCTACATGATACCATTGAATAGTAAGTATGTTAGAAGTAGCAGCAGCTCTGAGCAAAGCAAGTTTAATAATGTAGGTAGGCTTTCTAGAATACCAGCCTTTAAACGAAGTATCTGTGCAGATTCTTTCCCCGTTTTCATCTTCGTCGTAGTTGTTATACCAATCAACCCAGTTACTTTTACACCCTTCTGTCATTTGATACTCACCAGAGATTCTACTAATCTGGTACAGGTCCTTTTCTAACTTCTCAGTAAGTTTTATCTCTGCTGGAGTAAGCTCCGGTATTGCTATTCTACCTTTCTTTTTCTCTGCCCAAATAAATAATATTCTAGAAGTAAGGCCTCCGCCAATAGCACTTGCTGGAAGACAACTTGCTAGAGAATCTGGTGTAGTAGCTGCAAGAAGATTCAGCCAAGGCCGTACGATTTTATTACTTGGCCCGTGTCTGGTTCTTGATCCCCAATCATCTGGACAGTCAAATAAATCAGTCAACGCTACCAGCATTCTTGTATTCTCTTTTTTCTGCCCAAGAAAAGATTCAAATTCTTTGGAGATAATATTCAGCGAGCTATGTCTTAACTGCTCACCGTTCTCCATTAATTCGTCTAAGGCGCTGTTCTCCATATCGTCTGTCATTGCTTCTTTAGTGGATGAATCTGCACAAGTAACAATTTCAGGTATTGTATTTAAAAACTGTACTCCGTATTTTATTGCCTGCGTTTTTCGAGCAATACCAGGGTCGGCCACAAGCACTGCATACAAATTAGGGTAGTAAACTAATCTCCCAAGTTGAAGATATGCTTTTCTTCTTAAGGCTGCTGCTATTACTGAATACCCAGTCCATATGTCAAAGATCTTAGCTGGCTCAGTGTTTTCTTGTAATTTTATGTACGAGTCATGCCAGTTTTTTAAATGTCTCGACATCACATTCTCCTTTAAGTTAAGCAGCGTACCAGATTATCAAACGTCGAGACATCAGTATTTTCTTCTATTACTCTTTCTCCCTGTAATGAATTAAGTTTATTAAGAAGGTCTGTAAGTTTTTTAATTGTAGTATCTAAGTGAAAGTTAACTTTACCAGTAATATTACCCAACGGGGCTAGACTAAAAATGATTGGAAGTATAACTACAATGTAAGTACATATAAGACTTCTTGGACTATCGTCAGCAAGACCTTCGTTGTAAAGTATTCTTATACGATTCACTCTATCTTTCTGCACAGTACAAGAAGGATCTACATCGTTGATTAACTGGTCATATATATTTCTTATTATTATATCTCGTTCAGCTGTAGTACTAACAGAAATCACGACAGATTTTGGCATGGCTTTATTCCTCCAATAAGTGATTTTCAATTTCTGTTTGTCTTACTTCAATTACCTTAAGTCGATTGTCAATTACAGTACATAAGCATTTTATCCAAATCTTAGTTGCCCAAGATAATTTATCAAAATGAAAATTTGAATTATGTTGAGTATGAACATAAGATCTAAGTTGTATAAAAACAGATTCTCTCATTTTACTCCCTCCAATTAATCTCAAGCTCTTCACCTTCAGCCCAAGATGTTTTCAATTTAAAGTCGCAGTCAATAATAAAACTTTCATTACCATAAGTCAACTCCCGTATCATATGTTTTCTCATAAGTTTTATAGTTGTATCTACATTTTCATCTTCTACCATAACATAGATAGCATCATGAAGCTGTAGAAGAATCATTATCTCGTAAGGAACATCAAGCAAACTATCGTAGACTTTTAACAAAGACTCATTTAATAGATCACCAACAGTAGACTGAGGTTTAAAGGAGTAAGAACTTCTAAACAGAGGATCACCCCAGCGGTCTAAGAACTTATGCTTCCTGCCAAGTAGATTAGTTAATGTTCTACTTCTTTTAATCTCTTCCTGAATAGAGCTGTACCACATTCTAAGCGCTGGATTAGCTTTATGATAAAGGTCCATAAGTTTCTTTGCTTCAGCAAGCTTCAACCCAAGTCTATTAGCAAGTACCTGTGGACCAGCAGAATACGAAGTTGCGTGTCTGACAGTCTTTCCAGCAGTTCTCTGCTCTGGAGTAACCTGATCAATATCTATACCAATCATCTGAGCAAACGTAAGCTTATGAATATCGTATTTAGCTTTCTCAGTATGAGACAATCCAAAAGCATCTTTGAACATTTGTTTCAGCTTCTGATCACCAACAAGGTATGCCACAACAACTGCCTCAGCTTGTGCATAGTCAGCCTCAATGATTTTCCAACCAGGTCTAGCCGTATACATCTTTCTTGCTTCCGGGGGTATGTTCTGTAAATTGCCGCTACCGAAAGGAAGAATAATTGACTTTGAAGAACTCCATCTACCAAAGCTTCGTTTAGTTTTCTTTGTATCTTCTTCATCGTCGGAAGCAGCTCCGGTGATATTATAACTCGTATGAACCCTATTCTCCGGAGAAAGTTTAACATCAAGAAAACGTAACAATGTACCAGCTTTTTTGTAGTCCAAAATAAGATTGAAGACAGGATTGTCTGGAACAAGTCGAGCAAGAGTTCTAAGAGCTGCGGCATCACAAGTCATGGTGCGAGTATCTTTAACGGACTTTCTTCTCTTGTACTGAACAGGAAGTCCAAGATCAAAGTACAGAAGCTGTGACATCTGCTTCGGGGAATTAAAGTTTATATCCTTACCGATAAGTGCAGAGAGATCAGCCTTTAATCTGTTTCTCTTTATGGTCCAACTTTCAATAAGCTCTTGCTGCTTCTCAACGTTGACTTCAATTCCCTGCAGCTGCATCATAAGTGCCACAGGAATTAAGTTCATCTCAAAGTCAAACGTATGCCTGACTTCCTGCGCATCAAGCTCTTTATCAAGCACCTCAGCAATACCAAGAGTATTAGCTGCATCAGCAGGGTTGTAATCTTTAGTCTTTGCAGAGCCATTCTTCCACGGAATAACGTCCAGACAAATAGAACCAAGAAATCCAAGATCTCTTGGCAACTCTGGCCAGCACACATGTGCAGCAATCAGCGTATCCATCCACAGATTCTCTACTAAGATATGCTGATTATACCAAAGGACGCCAATATCATAAGCTCCATTCTGCATAACACATTTCTTACACTCTACAAGTCTAACAAATGTCTGCCATAAGAGCAACTCATCCTTCTCTGGTAGCGCCGGGGCTCGGCCTTTAATAAGGAAGATTGATATACCAAAGTTAGGATCATGGCTAAGACCAAGTTCTTCAATGTGACTACCGGGTTGCACTGTTTCAACATCTATAGCAAGTTTGGTAAACTCAGGACTCGCTATCATCTCCTCCATGTAATTGATAAAAGTTCTTACGTCAACACCGGGCTGAAATACTTGCTTGAACTCAGGCATCCCGGGAGTTTCACTATTCCTAAGAGCCTTACGCAAATCCAGTACAGTTTGAAAGTACAACTTCCAATCCCAGTTAATTGCTTGTGGGTGATAGGTTGGTAGTACTTTCACACCTGGAACAAGTGTAGATTCAATTATATAGCCACGAAAATCTGAGATCTTCTTTTCTCCAGTCAACGCCCACAATGCAGTAGATCCTAGTGCCACAACTAAGTTTGGCCTATAAAGCTCAATATCTCTTTTGAGTTCATCTACCCATTCTGCCATTTTAGGCTTGGGAATTGTACACCTCTTGTCTTCGAAGAAATAAGAAATCTTGTTTGCTGGTGGTCGCTCTTTCGCTACATTAGTAACAAGGCATTGATATCGAGCAATCCCAGCTTGGCTAAGTAAATTGTTAAAAGTAGTTCCCGCATAGCCAACAAAAGGTTTACCAACTTTATCCTCCTCAGCACCGGGGGCTTCTCCACAAAACATAATAGCAGCATCAGTGGGTCCAGCAATTTCAACTCTCATTATTTACTCCTCCCTTATCTAAATAAACACTTTTCATAGTAGTCTCTGGAAAAGCTGATTTAAAATAAATCATATCATCTGTCATACCAGAGCTTATGCCATGATCTCTAAATACCCAATACTCATCAGCCATTGATCCCCAAGCCTGTCCCATTTCCATACCAAGCTTTCGTTGTTCTGGATTACTGTCATTAAGAAAGTTTGGGTAAATATAATGAGTTGCAAACGGAGCATGGCCTCTGCTTATTACATGAGCTATGCAAAGCCGTAGGTAAGCTTCGTGGAGAGTTATATCTCCTGAGTACGGAGAAATTATAAGTATTCGTTTCATTTTTGTTCCTCCAAGTTTAAAGGTAGTCTAAACATGCCGTGTGGGTCCGTCATTGCCCGGTGGTGGCGTGATCTATTTAAATAGGTGTTATGGTATGTCCTACCTCGAGATCACCCAACGTGGGGCAAATGAGGACGCTTCTATAAATAATTATCTTCCAGATAAATAGTTAATATTAAAAATCGTTTCTTGATGTAAAATAAAATCTTTTTGATTCTCTCGATAATATTTTTCCCAAGTCCCTCCAAATTTTCTACTCATTCCGCGCCAATCGGCTATCATTTGTCTAACATACTTCATAGGCATTGGTAGAGCAATAATTTCATCTTTCCGCGTTACTGATACCCAGTAATTCCAATGGTGCTTATTTCGTTTTTGGTGATGATTCCAGCCCTCTAAAAAGTTAAGATCATCTTCATCAGACTTTTTATAGTTAGTTGTTCTACTTTTTGCATAAAAAAATTTTGCGTATGGTATAAATTCTGACGGACGAAACTTTGATAAGTCATGAGTAATAGCGTGAAAGAACATTCCCATTTTTAAACACTCAATACCAACATTTTTCTTATGCTCAATTATATACTTTAAATATTCCCAATACATCTTAATTTTCCTTTCCAGTCACATCGTCAATATTTGACCATTCTTAATTGAACGGTAATATAATTTTACTTTTACTTGGTGGCACAGCAGTAACTATTGTAGTATCCACATTCTCAAAATCAAAGTCGTTAATACCAGCAGGAACAATAGCTACTTGCTCAGATTCTCTATCAGGTTTCAGTAACTTACAGCCCTTTTTATCGTCTACCTGAGCCATGATTTCTTTACTAGATTTTCTAGTCAGGTATCGAACTACACGATTCTCAGCAACAGCCATATTAATTGCTTGCTGCGTTGTCTGAATATCATCGTAGGTAGGCTTTACATCAGTTGGATTACTTATTGTCTTTGACGTTATAAATTCAGGTTCTCGCATTTACTTCCTCCTCTCTGTCAAAACACTCTAATGCAGAGACAGCAACAGCAATTACTTGCACCATCTCTTCTCTGTAAGCTTTAAGATCAACACCCTTTCCACAAAGTTCTTTGCAAGCTTCGCCAACTTCTTCCATTAAAATTATCATCCAATAAGCTGGTGAATGATTTTGTACTCCCCACTTTTCATGCTGTTTTGCTATTTCTTCTTCTACTTCATCATAAAGATCCATTACTTATTCCTCTCCTGCCACTGAGACATTCTGGTTACGGCCGCAGCGTAAGATTCCACGGCTAATTCACAGCCAGTTACAAGCAACTTCATTTCGCAAGCAGCTTCAATCAATGCACCACTGCCCATAAATGGATCATACATCTTCTGCCCAGGTACAGTTACTCTGGAAATTAATTCTTTACATAGAGCTACAGGTTTTTCAGCTTGGTGAATTCGTTCTGAGTTAAGTACTTTATCGCATTGAATCCAGTCAGGTTTACCCTGTAGTACAATTTTTGACTCAGGTTTTCTTGCAAATAAAATAGCCTCATAAGTAGAACTAGGCCATCTTTCTGGCTGATTGTTTTGCCCAGACTTTCCCTTAACCCAAACCATAGGCCACTTTAATACATCCCACCCAGCGTCTAGCATTATGTCGTACACCAACTGAAATATAAACCTATCCCTGCCGCAAAATACATAAGCATGAGCATTATCCTTACAAAAACGGAAGGACTCCACAGCAAGAAGTCTACACAAAGAAATAGCAGTTTCAAGATCGTCGTCATATTTTATACCTGTAGTTGTTAAATCTCCTCCGGTATGCCCACCAACTGACATAGCATTTTTATCTATATCAATTCCATAAATTGGATCAGTAAACAGTAAATCAATAGACTTGTCTTCTATTGTGGGCATGTGCTTAATCGCGTCCGCATTAACAAGATCGAAGTGACTGTTAACTTTAATTAATTCCTCAAACGTACTTAAGGCTTCGATGTTATTTGCTATTCTTTGCAGACCTTTGTAGGAGGATTTAATTTCACTCTTAGTCTTTGCTTCACTAAGGTTGGGGAAACTCTTAAGCATCTCCGCTATGTTCATAGCTTCGATAACAGTTCCCTTTGTCTTGCCGATGTCCTCAGCAGCCTTTTCAAGAGTGTATCCACCCTGCTTTCCTTGGGTAGGTTTGCCAAGACGAGCTTGTCTAAATTCTACCAGACTAGCTATTGCAATAGACTCTTCAGCCGGAGTTAAATTCTTCCTTTGCACGTTTTCTTCCAGCTCCATCTCCCGTAAAACTAATTGGTCCATTTCGTCAGAGAAACAAATCTGTGCTTGGAACTGCCCAAGGATACAGGCGGCAAGTCTTCGTCCTCCCGCAATAAGCTCCATCTTTCTGGTAACTACAATGGGCTGAATTTGTCCATAAGTTTTAATAGATTCTACAAGCTTCTTTATCTCCCCGACGTCTTTCCTTTGCCTGGGCCTGTCTCCACTTAGAATTACTGTGGATGGGTCTACTGTGTGAATCTTAGCGTCAAGCATATTTATTCCTCCCCAAGCGCGCGCAGCGCTACAACGTCTTTCTTTTTAAGGCCTAATAATTTCATTAAAGTTTCTTCTTCTTCGGTGAGTACGATCTTAGCTTTCGAGGCTTTCTTTGCGGTCTTTTTCTTCTTAGGCCATGTGGAAGGTTTAGCCATATCTTCAGCTCTGCGGAGTCTGTAGTCAGTAATATATTGAGCTTGTATTTCTGGAGTAGCTAAACCAAAATTCTCGTACAGATTTTCTAATCTCATTTCTTACTCCCTTTTCTTTAAAAAGGTGGCGAAGGGGAGTAGGCTGGAAACCGTCTGCAGGAAAATCAAGGAAACCTACAAAGGAACCTACTCCCCGAAGTTCGGAACAATGTATCAGCGGGCAGGATTCGAACCTGCACGGAGTGAAGCAGTCTCCGGGAAATATTCTCCTGTAGTCCCTGTGTCTACCAATTCCACCACCGCTGACATACTCTCTAAAACATCTTACTCTTATGCATCCGGTTAATCTGATTGCTAAACCTGCCCTGATACTCGTTAATATCTACATCAGCATCTACTTCCAGACCGACCCATTCAACTTCGGCAAGGGACGTAGCAATCTTCGCCGGAGTAGACATATCAATACCGAGCTCTTCGGAAAAATCTTTGAGCATATTGATCTTACTCTGTCTCTTGTTATTTCTACCGGACTTAGTCAACTCGTCCTCATCCCCAGGTTTCGGGAGCCAGTTACGGTAGTAAACATAAGCTCCATCAATTGGAGTTTCTCCGTCATTCATTGCTCCGCCGTTGTCGTGGAGACAAACACTCCACGCAATACAAGACTTCGCTGGCTCAAAGGAAATTTTTGTAACTACTCCGTGATAGCTACCTTTAGGAATAAGCGGTTCGGGTTTGAACTCATCATCTACATTAAAGTCCAGCTCACCTAAGCTGTCACCAAGATCATTTCCTTCAGCGTTATCAACTTCTGGTTCTGCGCTTGCTGCTTGTTTCTTAGCCATTGTGATTCTCCTAGTTGTTAGTAATTGTTAGTTAGTAATCCTTATTCTTTTTCTCCTTTTCTGTTGTAGTGTTAGTATAATTTATTTCTTTTTCTTTCCGGTTAAATAATCCATATAAAGCTGGTAGTCATTTTCGAGTACTTCTGGCAACAAACCAGCTCTACCAGAAGCTCTACTTCGTCCGTGGTTTCTGCCAATAGGAACTGTTTGGATCATCCACTTAGTTTTCCCGCCTTCTCTCTTAGTAGTATGGTAAGCAACTTCATCAAAATAACTTGGTACATCACCAGAAAGTTTACCAGTCAAACTTGGCTCGACACCTACAATAGCGCCATCCTCATCTTTAATTGGGTCAAGATGAGCTATGAAGATTAGGTTACAGTTAAGATTTAACATTTGTCTGAGCCTGCCCTCCATGAGATTTTTGACCATTGCATAATGTACTTGCCACATTGGGCCGTCAGTTTTACTTCTCCGAGGATCTAATTGTAAAGCTTTCTCCATACATAAATCAGTCATTGCACTAAGGTTATCAATTATTACTGTTTGATATTCTTCATCCTTAACATCTTTCTTTACAACAACAAAATCTTTTTCAAACTTCGACCAACCAAGTGGACTAACATCGTATTGCTCATAAGTAAAATCAAGTCCTCTATAAGAAAGAATTTCTCCACCAAAGTCAAAAACAAATCCAGGAGTTGGAAAACTAGAAGCAAAAACCGATTTTCCAGTTCCACTATTTCCTACACTCATTACTTTAAGCCATTCACTGTTTACTGAAACATCTTTAGCGTTGGGCATTTTCTATTCCTCCTTAAATGGTCAATTATTGACGTTTCTTGGTCGGGGATACTGGATTTGAACCAGTGACTCCGTGGTCCCAAACCACGTACTCTAACCAGACTGAGCTAATCCCCGTATTACTGCGGCATCTAGTCTAATTAAAACCCTATCTTCGTTAATATCATAGCCTTCTGTATACCGTAAACCAGATGGTAATACTTTAGCGCCATATACGGCTCCTGGAACAGGAAGTTCTTTCTTTGTAAACGGTCTAAATATTGCCCCAGATTTATATTCAAACTTCAATCTACTTTGTAAAGCATACAGCATTGGCTCGATAGATCTTTCATCTTTAATTGCTGTAACATAAAACCAGGAAATATTATCAACTGGAAGAAGTATATTACTTTCCGACTGAAAGAATATTCTATTAGCAACCATAGGACTTACAGTTAAAAGTCCAATAGAGGCTAACGCAGATTTCATAAATCCTCTTCTTGTAATCATCAGTTATCCAAAACATCCCAATGCGCTACATGAAAGCCTTCTGTATTTAACTCGCTGGGGTGAACATGCTGCTGGCAAAGCCTCAAATACGGACAAGCTCCATACTGAAAACAGTTGTCAAAACTTTCAGGCCAATAATCTTCCTTAGTATGAAAGTAGATTTCTCTTGCTGTATCAATGAAAGATAATTTCCATGCTTCAATATCCCCATTGGTGTACAGTTGTGGTACTCGTCTAAAGTCATAACGAATCTTACCGTACTCACCAGTTTTCTTTGACCGAGTAGCTCCGATATAAGCAAAAGAAAGGAGGCATCCAGCGGGGTCAAAGTCAAGAATCTTCTTACCGGCATAGGAGTATCCTATGAGCTGTGGAGATCTGTTGGCTTGCTGAATTACTTTGTCAAGATACCATCCAGTAGTTTTGAAGTCAAACAACCACTTGGAACTATCCATTTCTACGCAGAGATCTATTTTACCCGTAAAGATAAGTGACGGAAGTTTTGAAAGAATCTTATCCTCAACCTTGTTCTCAGGTTCGATATGGCACTGAAACTTCTGCTCTGTAGAAATGATCTTCATATGGTTCTGATCATCTGTAAAATAATCCAAATACTTACTAAAACCATTTACAGCGGTGTTGAAGTTTTTAAAGTCGTCGTAAAATTCTTTGGCCTCAGAATCCTTAATGTACGTTTTTTGGCCAAGCTCAAGACCATCAGAAACGGCTTGCATAAGTTCTGTAGAATCAGCTGGCCAGCCATTAGCTACAACCCATTTGTGAAATCCCTCTTGGATTGCGTGCCAGCAAGATCCGTAACGTAAAGCAGTTGAGCCAAAGTTACTTTGCAGACCCATGATTACTTGTAAAAGATACTTCATCTTACAAGATCTAAATGTATTTCGTTTAGAGTTATCCAGTACAATTTCGGTCATTATTTTCTTCCTCCTTAGTCGTTAAAAGTAAAGTCGCAATCATTGTGAGCTGATTTACAAGCAGGATTTTTTATCTGTAAAGAACTTTTGAAATTGCCTATGTCTTTCATCTCTATCTTCAATCGGAGATATATTTAGCATTTGTTTAGTAGCGTACTTCCACTGTTTATACTCTTCTCGACTTGAAGCACAAATAACTTGAATAACTGTACTACCTAAAGTCACTTTAAATCCAAGATAAACAGGATTTATCTCACTTTGGTCTTGAACTTCGATTCCTTCTTCGGCTAAAATCCTTCTTATTATATCCGCATCCCAATAGCACATAACAAAATCCCAGTCAGAATCCTTTCGTGCTGGACCAAAAGCTCGTGTACCAGTTAGTGTAATCTCCATATCTTGCTCCTTGATTTTATAAAGAGATGAAGGGCGAAGGAAGCATTGTACCACTTCCTTCACCCAGTAAACGAGCCAGGAGGAGGATAGAACCTGGCTCGGGAGTTGGGTCATGAGCGAATGTACTAGCCCAACAGACCCAGACTTGTCAGAAGACCCTTGGCAATTTCCTTCTCTTTACCTTCAGGCATGGCATCGAATTTCTCCATGATACCCTTCTTAGTAATCTTCGCAGCAGCCGGGGCACGAACAGACCAGTTGCCAGCCATGAGGCCTTCGAAGACTTTGTTGATGGAGTCAATAGCTTCTTGGCCCTTTTTACCAGCAGCGGCATCGCCCAGTTTATGGCTCATACCAAAGCAGCCGAATGAATCCTGGATAGCTGCGGGCAACTTCTCGAAGTCAAACTTCAGAACTGTGCCAGTTACACCTTCAACGATTGTCAGAATTTTTCCTTCGATTGTCTTGGAAAGGCGTTTTACTTTTTTCTTCTTCTCTTCTACCGGGACTTCTACATCTGTCTTTACAGCTTCAGCTTTTGCCATTGTAAATCTCCTTCAGTTAAGTGTTTGTGGTACTTGGTAAATTTTCCTCTTTATACAACCCCATATACTTCTTTATAGATGTCTCAATCAGTTCATTAAGCGTCAACTGCGGCTCATGAACGAAAGCAAACTTAGAAAACTCTCTGTGATCTTCGTCTGAGACAGACGCTTGAATGTACCGCATAGATTAACCTCCTTTCGTAAAATTGATCCTTCATCATGTTCACCAATATAACATATATAAATTCAGATTGCAAGAATTATATTCAAACTACAAAATTATATTTCAGGGTAAAATTCACCTACTTCCTCATCAGTTAAGCCATTCAAAGCTTCTTCAACTTCTTCTCTGCTCAGACCATCTTTAATTGCCAGCCTAATCATTCGATGTCTTTCGGGGTCAACAGAGATCTTAGACATGGTTCCATCAGTATCTTTAAAGAATGCTGTGAAAGGAGTGCGGTATTTTCGTTCCACTACAACGTACTGCTTCATAGCTTTCAAAACTTTATTTATAAATAATTGGCTGGCATGAACAGGATCTAAAGCTGCAAAATCCTCACGTTCTTTCTCAAGTGAAACTGCCAAGTCAGTTTGCTCAGTTTTATTCGCAACCCTGAGAAATATCGCCTGATCCATCTCTAGTTTTCGCGCTTCAGCAAACCATGTACTCGCTATTTGTGACATTTTTAAATCTCCTATAATAATTGTTTTGCTTCTTTAAATAATTGCTCATATTTATCTGGTAATTTATTAATGTAAGCAAATACACCAAAGTACTTTACTGCCGCGTAATTATACAATATTGCAGCTACTTCTTCTACAGTTACTGAGCCTAAATGAATATACAATCCATTTACTGTTATTCCAGCTATCCAATTACCCCTGTCTTTTCTATAGTATACACCCTTATATCTAGAAGCACAGCTACCTTTAGTTTTTTGTCTATTCCAAGTATTTTGTTGCTGTGTACAATATCTTAAATTACTTTTTTGATTATTAAGTCCATTATTATCTATATGATCTATTTGCAACTCAGAAAAATGTTTTTGACCGTAAATTTCTTTGTGCATATAAATAGATGCACCTTGATTTCTCATAGCATAATACGTTAATCCATGCTGCAGAACACACCACTTATGCTGACTCAATCGCTCAAAATCTTCATCATCTACTAACGCAAACTTATTCTGAGTTAATGGTATCTCTTTCATTTTCCCTCTCACATTTTTCGATAACTGCAAGTCTAATAAATTTTTGCATTTCCATTGCCAATTCAGCAATTACCTTTTTAGTTGTTTTAAATTGCTCTGCGTTTAGTGTACTATGAATGTGCTTTCTTGGTTCCATTTTATTCCTTTCTGCGTCATTATATAATTATAATATCATATGATTTTAAAGAAGTCAAGATATTTTTATTAGTTTAAATATTCTTCAAACCAGACTTTAGCTATCTGAGACAATTTTCTACCTCCTTACTATTGGATCAATCTCGTTACAAGTGCACCACACAGCAAGACACCCACATTCTGGACAGCGATCTTCTCCTTCTTGTGGAGTATATTCTTCCCATTGCTGTATATCTAGATCACGTTCCATCGCTTCATCTGCGTATTCTCCCATCTCATTCCTCCTCAGGTAAAAGCGTTTTAATAATGCCAGCTAACGCTGAAATCGCCGCACCTTGTTTGCCAAAATACTCAGCAACATTCTTTCCGCTAAAGGGTTTACCGCTATAATACTCTGCGTCGTTCTCTATACCTTTCTTAATCATTTCTAAAACTTCTTTTCTTCTTGGCATTCTTGCTCCCCCTTAAAATACGTATCAAGATCTTTTTGTAAATCAACAGAACACTCACGTTCCCACGAATCTCCGTAGTTACAGTACTCTAAATGCTCTTTAGCTCTTTTTAATAAAGCCTTTAATTTTTTGATTTCTTCACTCATTCCTCCTCCTTCTCCATTCGTATATCCTCAAGAGCTCGTTTACTTACTAAACCAACAAGGGCTGGTGAACTTGCTCTTGTAATCATTCTAACCAGCTCTATTTTCTCTTTTCCCATAAGAAAAGCTTCGCAATTACTGCAACAATCAAGCCTATCTTCTCGTAAGCATAACCTTGGTACTTTCTTAGCTTCTGCACCAGTTATATACTTATCCTTCCTCCACATTTTATCTGTATATTTAAGCATTCTTATAAATGTGATTGAAGTAGTCTCACACAAACAGCAATAACTTATAACCTTAAGAACTTTTACCTTCCCTGGGATTGGACTAACAACTTTCTCCTCCTTAACTAGCTTTAACCCAAATTTCTTAGCCAGCTTTAGATACATAATTCTTTCTTCTTCGGTTCCCTCCGGTATTTTGACTTCACTTTTCATAAAATACCTCATTTCCTTTTGATTTTTAGATATGCTTTACATTTCTGTGACCATAAAAATCCTTTAATCATTTCTGCAGTTACATCTTTCATTAGCGTAGCATTTTTTACTCTAAGAATAAAGTTGTTGTAAGACGGTAGTTTGGTTATTTTCACTACAACCTCCTATTCAAGTTCTGAAGATAAGGCGTCACGAGCAATAGATCGCATGTAATCTCTTGTTCCATTGCTACCAAATGCTGCTTCATAACTCATTTCATCAGTTTTCTCGTGGTCCCAATATCTTCCAGTAGGTGGGAACTCTCCAGACCACTTTACAATGCGCTTGAGTGCGGCTTCAAGCTCGGTTATTCTTTCAGCCACACCCGCGCCATTTCTTCGGCTCGGTCGGCTCGGTCACTTGATATTACCATTTCATCTACCGCAGCATTAAGCATTCCTTCTGATTCATCTAAAAGACTTTCAACCGCTGCTTTTAATGATTTCGGTTCTTTTAGTGTCGGCATCGCTGCCCGGCACTCTGGGTCATAGCCGTTGTGCATGGCCTTGACGGAATTTATCTCAGCCACAAGCGCGGCGTTCTTAGTTTCGAGGGCTTCAAGAGCCCGCCTAATTTGCTTCCAGTTCCAGTGCCCCGCAGAAGAACCGCACCCAGAACAGACCATAGGCACCTTAACGCCTGATTCCATTGGTATTAGTGTTTCGTCTTTCCCGCAGTATTTACACATTCAATCGCCTCCATTGATTTAAGTAACGCGGTCAATTTTTGACTTTTCTTGGTTATAATGATTTATACCATCTGAGAAAAATGGGACTTCGCGGAGCATCTATCGAGCCATGCTTCTGATATTTATAGGTTCCTATTTTGTTAAGAAATTCTGACGGATTTTCCCAAATGTACTTCCTCTCGTTATGGTCAAGATTTCCTGGACTACAATTAAAAGGTTTTTCCCACTCTTTACCCTGCATTATAAAACTACCAAGTGTACCAGCCCCAACCATGTTCTCTTTATTTTTCGACCGCTTAGTCAGTCCCATTTCGTCTATAAATTTTGGGTTAAGATTAGTCAGCTGCTCAGCAAGTCCTATGATAACTCCCTCAGTATCTTCATATGGCTTTCGTTTAAAGATGTTCATTTCGTTAAACGTAGCTCGACCTTGTTTATACAAGCCACTGGCTGTCCTAATCATTGCTCCTTCGTAACCCATTTCTAAGCAAGCTTGCTCGTACTGTAATACTGCGGAGGGTTTTGACAAAGCTATTTGCTTTAGAACTATTACTCGAGAATAGTTATTAAGAAATCTTTCGTAGTCTTTACTAATCCATCGGTCAAAGTAATTATCACTTCCAGTTAAACACTGATCAAAGACATAAAAATGAAAATCTGGTTCTCCATAGTGCCTGCGGAGTGGGCCGGTGGAAATATTGAAAGCATTAGGATCACTTGGATCGCCTATAGCAAGCTCACCGTCCAGCCCGCACAATTCAGGTTTACTTAGTTCTTTCATTACAAAGGGATTAGGTTGTGGTTTCATAGAGCTGGTTTTAGGTATCTCGTCAATCAGACATCTAAATCCATCTATCTTTGGAGAGCCAAAAACTGGGTATGGCAGCAACTTCAGCTCTTCGTCTGTAATTGATTTGTTGGGAGCTTTAAGTGGTCGTTTCATCTTTCTCCCCAAAGTAAATAGTTTTACCAGCACAAGCTTGCATAACACTTTTTCTGTTTTCGTTTAAGTGAAATAAAGCGCACCAAGTTCCACAAGGCATTGGAGCTTTTTTATACGGACACATAGCATATCCAAAATTATTATGCAAAGACATTCCTCCATGCTCAGTATTACCCAAGAGTCTAAAATTCATCTTATCCTCCTTCGTAAATCTGATATTGTATGAGCAAGTGCATCAGCTACAGTTGCTGTAGCATGACTAAAATCATCAGTATATTTAACAGACTTTTTATATATGCCTACCTCAGTTTCTAGTAATTTAATTTTACTCCATAATGTTTCTATTTTTCTAGCTTGCTCTCTAATTATTTCTTCAAGCTCTTTTTTAAGCATCATCTACCTCCTTACATTCTTCGGGGTTATGAATACAAAAGCACCAAGCATCGCTGTTTCCTGAGTTTACTTCAACATTATCACAAGTACAATCCTTCAATCTAAGATACGGACAATGTCCATAATTACTTTGATCTCCTGACTTATCCTCTTCCTGTAAGCACTCTACTCTTTCCATTAGAGGCAATCTCCTTTCATTGATCTTTCAGGGCAGTCAGAAACACGTAAGTCTAAAGTTCCGTCAAGAAGATTAACACCTTGACCTCCGGGGATTTGTCGCATAGTACCATACTGAATATTTATAAGAACTGAGCATTTGTCTTTAAATTTTAGTTCAACTCCTGCTCCGCAAGATCGCTTCTTTACTTTTATATAAACTGAATTGGGAGCTCCTGCAACGCCAGTAATTATTGTTCCATACTCAACATTGCCAATAGCAACTTGGCCGGGGATATGTTCTGTAACATTAATAGATAAACTCATTTTACTTTCCTTTCAGTAATTGTTGGTCAAGTAGTTCTTGTGTGAGGAGAAGAATGCGTTCACTAAAAGCATTTATAAAGCACAGTTTAAATTTAGAGTCTCCTTCTGGTAAAGTTTTATATCCTTTTATTTCTACAAGCGCTTCCTTTCTCCACTTCGTCAGCATTCTTTTTGAGATTGTCACTTAATCCTCCGTTTTACTGTCTGGTCGTTGCCAGATTTAAGTTTTAAAAGCCAAGGTGAATGGTATCCATCACTGGTATGACCATAAAATGCCTTGGATTGGTTTAATGGAGCTGGAGTTTCAAGCCGTGCGAAAGCTAACAGCAGTAAGACCACAATGATCTCAGCTATTAAGGAACTCCAGCCCCATGTACCAAGGCTCTCTTTCATTAATTTCTTTTCATGCTTGCTTCGTTAAATCCATCTGTACGACCATGAGCATAACCAAGTATTTCTCCTGCATTATGACCTCTAGCAAATTCTTTTTCTAGACAATTAGGACAAGGCTCTGTAATAATTGAGTTATTATAGATTGAGCCAAATCTTGTAAGATCTACCCCGCACTCACCACACTCAATTTTTAACTCTACTCTATATTCTACTGTCATTTTTTCCTCCAAGTCTATCCATAATATAAGTTTGCAAGAAAACTCTTTGAAGTTCGCTATTTTGAGTAATAAGTGCAACCAGTCCGTGGGAAAGAATCTCCATATTGCCAGCGGAATTTAGGCTCATACATAAACTATCTGCATTAGGATTATCATCATCAGCAAGAATAACTAAACTGGATTTCTTTTCCTCAGATGCTTTCTTCATCACAAACTGAAAAGATTCTGAAAGTGTTTCGAATACTTCTGAGACGTCTTTATCTTTCATTTTTATACTCCTTCAGTATCTTTCTCACTGCTGTAGCGTCATCCCCTCTCCAGTGAATCATGTTATTAAGGACATAAAGAATTTGCGTTTCAAGCTCATTCCCAGTCATACTCAACCCGGCAAGAGCATAATCTACGCAGTAATTAAGTGCCTTAGCGTCTTTGTTCTTTACAATAACTCTCAATGCTTCATGTACGGCAGCGACTGTTGGGTTGCTCATTACAAATCCTCCCTTTATAGATTATGGATAGTCTTTTCTTAGCCTCTTTTAATGCAATACAAAGTTTGATAATTCTTTTCTTGTCTACCTTTCTTTGTCGAGTGAGTTCGTTTATACTATCTACTCTACTCCACTCCTCAAGATACTCTTCAGACGTTCTTTTCCAGTTACGTATTGACTCATCTGACGGACAGGCTTTCATTTTGAGTACCCCAAATTAAACTTTCCCTCTGCTACTTTCTCATGGTAGTAACAAAGCGGCTTTTCTTCGTGCTGGGTTCCAAATGCCCAATGAGCCATAATTTTATCTGGGCAAGCAGCTCCACGATACCAGTAGCATAAGGAAGGCTTACTTTTATCTACCTTTGGCATAACTTCTTGATTACATCCACGACTGGAACATTGCATAATTTCCTCCATTAATTGTTTACTTCATAAGTACATAATACCACGATAACGCACAGAATACAAGGAATTTATGTAAGCTGGTAAAGTATCTTTATTTCTCCCTTTTACCAGTTAATAAGTTAAGCCGTTTCTCTAATACCAAGCATTTCTTCATAATTCTTGCTCGCTCAATCTTACCAGCTGTCTCAAATTTCTTTTCCAGCTTTTTAATCTGCTGGTAAATCTTCAACGGCTCATTTTTCATTACTTCCTCCTTTATTTTCTTTTACTGACATACCAAACAAAGTACCAAGTATTAGTCCAAGACAATAACTAAACAATCCCCATAATACTGGCATTAAATTTGTGTAGTCCATTATTTTCTTCTCCTCTTCAACCAACGACTTACTTTGTAAACTGTTATTGGTAATACTGCAAACACCACGACCCAGAACAGTAACACCCAAAGCAGAGTCTCCATTAATTCAAAGCCTTCCAGCACCAAGCATATCCACACATAACTCCGAATATGAAAAACACAATTCTGATAGCTACTACTTTAAAGGTCGTATCTTGTACAAGGTATATTGACATCAGTAAATCTCCTATTCTTTATAGAATATAGTTTTTCTTTTCCAGTCGATAGACGGACTTTTATCTTTAGTCCTCGGGAAAAGGTCATAAACAGTTTCCCATAATTCTTTCTCTGTATGCTCTATATACTCACATGCCGCAGCAAATCCGGCTCTTGCTTTTTTTCTGTCTTCATTTTTTGGTTTAAGATAAGCAAGTTCATTTTCTGTTAAGTCTATTATGTTAAGTTCCATGATTTCTCCTTCTAAGTGAATTTAGTCAATATTTGACCTTTCTTTGTTATTTCTCTACCTCAGCATCTTTTTCGTTATAAAACTTAGTAATTGCTTCAGCAGCCCGGGATATAGCATTTCCTGATATATAGCCGTCAAAGCCGGGAACGTCGTCAAATACTTTACAGATAAAAATTTCGGCAATTATTTTCTCAGGAACTCCTCCGTCTTTATACAGTGACATAGTTTTGTCGTAAAAGTCTTTAGTCATTTTGATTCTCCTTTGGCAGCGAAATAATAGTATAACCTTCGTCTGTGGCGATATTAAAAAACCCAAAGTCAAATCTTGACCCAGGAATAAACCGTTTATGATCTGATATAATTACGCGCATCGCTTTGCCATAGCCCCACTCTTCTTCTGTAACCCATTGAACAATTATAATTTTCATTTATTTCTCCAATTTATATTCTACTTCATTAGCTTCATACTCAGCTTTCCATTCTTCGTAAGACTGGTTTGTGCCTTCATCCAAGTATAAATCGTAAAGCAAATTATCTTTCCAGTCCGCTGGATAGCATCGAGGGCAATCAGTTGCCCCGCAGTTGCATGGTTCTTTCATTCTACTGTCTCCGCAGTAAATAATTTATCAAATTGATCTGCTAACTTAGGAAATACAATCTTCAACTGATCTTTATACTCTTGGCTAATTTCAAGTATTTTTCCTTTTACTATAAGGTCAAAATCAGCTTTCCATTGTTCCGGTATTTTAAAGACCCAGGACGCAAAAGTACTGTCAAAACTGTCATCAAAGTCAACTACAAACCCACTCATCTGCCGCATTTCTTGGTTTTCTTCTAAATACCCTTCTCTATTTCCTCCGCCAGTTCGAGTATAAATATGTATAAAGTTGTTATACTCTTCGTGCTCTGAATCAGATAAGAAACAATCCCTGAAACGGGGATATTCGTCTGGATGCTTACCAAGCATTGGAAGAATATAAAATGTTGCTTGAGTTGTTCCGTGCATAAGATTGTATAAACTCATATTAATACCCCGCTATAGAGCTTTTATAGTTAGTATAACTCCCAAGTACTTTACACTTCCTGGGTACGTTGATTTTTGCTGCATAAACAGGACTTCCTTTTCTGGTGTAAGTCTTCTTTGCTCTGCGGTACTCAGCTGGAGTTGCTTCAAAGACAAGCCCGCCTTTTCTGATCTTCTTTGCTTTTCTTCCGTTCATATTAATTCTCCTTTATTGCCCAAAGGGGCAGTGATCGGGGCTTGCTCCACCAGATAAGCTGTGCAGTAACTCCGGTATACCGTAGCCGTCTTCTGGCTCTTTGCTAAAATCACATTCTCCTTGTTCCAGCATTGCGACATAAAACTCAAATTCTACTTGGTGCAAACGCATAGCTTCTTTGAAATCAGATTTTGGGTAGTAATTAGCTGCTGAAGGGCCAATAAGACAAAAAGGTATTTGCTCTTATCTTCTTTATCTATAATTGTAATCCCTATATCAAAGTCGCAGCCACCTACTATACCTATTCCGCAGCCATTTGTTTTTGGCAAAATCTTTACTTCTTTACCTTCTAAATATGAATAATCTTTTTCTTTCATTTCAAGTCCTCCCTTTTTATACTACACCTAAATCTATGCAGTGTTGTTGAATTTTATTAAAGTCCCCATTTCCTTCTTTGATAGACAATTTAACTTGGTCTAATGTAGTAGAAGGAATAATACATTGTTTAGCGTTTGTAATAAGTTTAATGAATAATTTTACTTCGTCTGAGTCATTGCTGGACTTAATTAAACTTATACATGCAATAATATCAGTACACGATTGAGCCAGTTTAAGCATTTGTAACATATCTCTTTCTCCCATCACAAATCCTCCAAGTTTAGTTTCTCCCGCTTTTCAACATCCTGCGGGATTAGTGGTTTTTCTTCTATATCCTGAACCAATTCCTCTTCTTTGGCTAATTCTTCAAGAATATCAGACTCTGACCACTTGTACGGTCCAGTCATAATTTCAAAAATTTCTGTGTCTGATATTTTATCTTTTAGCATTTTCTTAAGAATAGCTAAATCTTCGGAATGAGCCTTTTTACTGTCAACCAACTCAACTAATTCTCCATCTTCATCCAAGGTGTATAGTTGTAACTCTTTCCTTGAATAAATTTTTAGGAACAACTGACCGTCTATTTCTACTTTTGTTATTCCTACACTTCTTGCGGCTTTCTTAAGTGACTTGTTTTGTTCCAGCCTTTTTCTTAGCCTAAAAGCTGTAGTACGCAGAACATTTCTGTTCCTTTCATCAGTACATGGCACAAGTACTAAATCCATGCCACCTACTACATTTTCAACTGCTTGTTCAATACTCAACTTAATCACCTCCTTAACTAAATAAAAGATTACTCAGGTTTTTGGAAATCTTCAAGTTGTTCACACACTCTTTCATCAAGCTCAGTAAATTCTTCAGCAGTGATATTAACTTCACGCATTTGGTCTGCCGCCATTTCTTGAAGTTTTATTTGTGAAAAGAAACCAAGTTGTGTAGCTCGTAATAATACCAGTAACTTTCGAACATCTTGACCACATTTGTCATTCCAGAGAATATAAATATCAGTACCATAAATCTCCCATGTATCAAGTAACATAATTGCACCAATACCTCCCATTAAAGCTTGCGGGTCTATTGCGGGATGCTTTTTAATAATATCTAGCATAATGTTAAGCGATCCAGGATTTCCTTTTGACATCTTTATAAGCATTGACTGTGGTGTATCAGTTAATTCGATAATAGCCATTTTTAGATCTCCTTAATTAAGTATAATTGTTGTGAATTAAATCCTTCCGGCAATCTTTGCTGCAACAGCGGGATAACGTCTACCATCAGCTATGACAATAAACGGACTATCTATGTGAAGTGTGGAAGCATTAGCAATTTCAATCTGAGCATCAGATAAATTATGCAGTCTTTGTTCCGGGCTGCCACGATACAGACAAGCTACTTTGAGGCTGTACCCAGTTGCTTTGCGGTTGGTCTTGTTCGCCCTAAGTCCTTTTGAATTCAGCTTGTTTCTTTTCATTTTAGAATCTCCCTTGCTGTGGTTAGTAAGAATGGTCAAAAATTGACCAATTTTGCTTGGTTTAAACAATCAACCTTAACCACAAGAAACCCTAACACTATTCCCTGTGGTTAAGTTAAATTGTTTACATGAATACCTCCGTTGATTAAGTGTTTGGTTCAGCGAATGACCGGGATTATATTCTTTTTATTTCCCTTTCTTTAGTCATTCTTAAAGCACATTCAGGATGAACATCAGCACAGCTTTGCCAACAATCTTCAGCTTCTTCATTACTGTTTGATCGACCATACAGTACCCAAGGATCACTAATATAAATTTTGTAATAAATTCTAAACATTTTCAAATCTCCTTGTTTAAATTTTCATTCCATATACTGACTATACCATGTTACGAACCAACTGTCAATGATTATATAACAACTGTAACATTTATAACAAAGCAATATGTTCGTCTATTTCTTTGTCTGAATAACCATCTTTTCTCATAAGATACATCATTCGCTGTACATCTTGACTTGGAACAGTAATTATATTATCTTCTGGCTGCAGAACTTCTTCACCAAAAGTAATTAATACATACAGTTGATAATGAGCAAAAGCTTCTTTTTCAGTAGCAAAAGTTCCGAGGTGAACTGACTTTCCACGGTATTTTACTGAAGCTACCCATTTCTTTCCAGACGCCTTGACGCCGGGATATTTTGAGGTTGTTTCTGAGTGTCTATTTTGTTGGTTCTGTCTAACTGACAATACTCTAAGATTATAGTTTTTACAGTTTAAACCATCTCCATCTCGGTGATCTATTTGCTTACCTTTCTTGGTACGACCAAGTATAAATGTTTGTAATTCAAGTCTTTTATCGTATGCTACTATATAAGCATAGTAAGTTTTTCTGTGTGTTCCAGATTGCTTTGCTCTCCACTTATACTTTGATACTCTTTCGTTATCCCAGGGATCTACTTCAGCAACCTGCCCAGACAATGATCTTAAATTGTCATTCCATAACTTAATCAGACTCATTCCGTATCTCCTTACTTTGCACTGGAACAAATGCTCCATCTACAACTTCCAGTACTTGTTGTTCTTCTCTTTTAATCTTTACAACCCACTGTTCTCCAATTAGTTGTTTACTTATTTTAATCTTTCTTTGGTCGGTTGATTTCAGTTTTCTTCGCACACTAAACAGTGAAACTCTTTTTGAATCTGCATCTTTCTCGTTGTCGCAAAGAACTATAAATTCTCTGCCTTCAGTCAAAGCTAAATCAACGTACTCAGCATTTTGTATTACACCTCTTACTCTTGTTTCAGATTCCATTTTCTATCTCCTTGGTTGATATTAACAGCTTAAGTCGCCTGGTTCATGATATAAACTAACTATACCATATTTTAACCAAGTAGTCAAGGTAATTTATGTACCTATTGTAATTTAAATTAATAACTTTTGTACCAATGAAACAATGTAACCATGTAACAGGTATAGGCGTCCCCTCTTTTTAAATTACTATTTATTTTTAAATTACTGCTTACTGTTTTTAGATTTTCTTTTTAAGGTATTATTTTTATAATATATATATTTATATACTGAGAACTCAACACCAGAAACACTGAGAAGTAATTTAAAACGAAGCAGTAATTTAGAATATTTGGGGACGTCTACACCTGTTTCATCGTTTCACCGTTTCATTGTTACAAATGTTACTAAATATCTTATAAATTTTTAAGTAAATATGGTCGATATTTGACCTTTCTGGGAAGTTTGTTTCATTTAAGTAGATTTAAAAAATTTTTGCTATAAAAGAGACAGCATTACCTTAAATCTGGTGTAATAGAAATCCCCAGATAATTATATTTGCTATTATCAGTATTCCTAAAGTTTCAAGTAAAGCTATTTCAGCAGTTTTGTGCATTTTACTTAACATTTTGGACTCCTTTCAAATTTGCTTGCAAATTCATGCTTTCTATAGAAAGTACGGAGGGAGATTAAATTATCTGATACAATCAAAGGCTTTATATATTTTATTATAAAGTTGTTCAATTACACTTTCTGGATATTGTTCAGGACAATCAAGTACTGCAATTTCAATATAGTTTAGCTGCTGGCGGATTAATTCCATATTGTTTCTTGCTAATTCCAAATATGAGCGTTTATCATGTTTTTCCATATCTTTCTCCCTTCGAACCCTCCATGCTTTCTACTGAATACCTTCTTGCTTTGGTTAAACTACTTTTTCTTCTGTGTTCCCTTGACTTCAAGGGCCATAAATTCGGTCAGTTTCTTTTGATCTTCTTCCGTGAATGTATCGGGAAAAGTGATCTTTTTCAGCATCAGGCCTTCGAATGAAATTATTTTGCTGGTAGTCTTGACCGTATCAACAATCTTTTTGTTTTCGGCATTTGCTGTACCATTTGCCCTTGGTCCGTGAAGCTTGCCATCCAAAGCCAACTGAAACTTTGCCTTGGCTTTTTCAGCTTTGCCTTTGGCGTCCTTAATCATCGCCCCGGAGTCGGCCAGAATCTGTTTTGTCCCGTAGACCGTAAAGTGTTTTTGCACTTCATTGAAGTCGTTAAACGTAGGCCAGATCTTGGTCAGGTCAAATGTTTCCAGCGTAATGATCTTTGCATCTTTATCTGAATTGTATTCATTCAGGTTCAATGCGCCTTTGTCGGATATTGTCCAGTCTATCAATCTTTTCGCCATTTTTATATCCCCTTAATTTTTGATTGCAATTAAGAAGGTACTCAATGGAAAGCACGGATTTGATTAATCCGACTATTCAATGGTCCCAGTTTGTTTATTCGTTTTTGTCTCGTTTAGTTTGAATACCAAAAAATGCTGTTGGCATAACGTCAATTTCACGGCACTTTGGGCAAGATACTTCAAATGTTTTTGGCCCAAGGTATTTTTTAAAAACGTGCAAACAAAAATTACATTGAAATTCAGTCTTTTCCTTTTTCATAATGGCCTCCCGTTTTGGGGCCCATTAAAAAGTCGGATTAATTTTGGGAAGTCATCCCGCAAATTGTCAATGAACTTTGGGTTCGTTTCAATCGACCGTCAAGTCGGTGTCGTTTCAATCCCGTTACGTTCTGCCCATATATATTGCACAACGTATGCCAATTCAGCCATATATCTGAAATAAACGTAACCCATTGATATTACACAGTATATTGGTATATTGGTTAAATGCCCGGTTGTGAAATACTGTCCCGTTTAGTGTCCGCGATACACAAGTGTCCCACATTTTTCGGTCTGTAACATACCGTTATCATTGGGGATTAAAAGTGTATCATTAACGATGTGTTCGCAATTACTTAATGAATCCCATTCATTTGGTATGGTTGTTGCAAGCAGGTACAACCCCCCATATCCCTGCCGTTTTCGCAGCCGACCGCATGCAAGTAGTATGCCAACTGTATGTACATGAACCTGAACTCGGGTTCAGCTTTGCGGTCAACCCATACACTTCGACACTTCGACAAGTATCGAAAAGCGGTTTGCGTCAGATTGGTTCGGCTTGCCCGATCCTTATGGGGGGCTGGCAGGTCTTTGAGGTTTTGCTCTTTGTATATATAACACCCAGATTTCCCCAAGGTAAGAAAATAGAATGAAAAGTCTGGAAGGCAAAAAAGAACAAAAAAGAACAAATTCCCAGAATAGTCAAAAATTGACTCTATATACTGACAAATTATTTTATATAGAAACAATATAATCCTTGCCTTCTAGAATCATACATGGTATGATGAACTTACGTAATGGAAGAAGAATTGACAATTTAAATCTATGTAAGGGCAGAACAAACATGGAAGCAGCAGAACAATTAACTGAATTTCTTCGCGACAGCAGCAATATCCCGGAGCCTAAGGCAGACTTCAGGAAACTTGTTACAAAATATTCTTGCTTGGCCAAGCCCGGCGGGGACTCGAGTTGTACAAGATATTCCCCAGGACCCTCAGGTAACTGCAGTCTTCAAAACCAAGCAGCCGATGGAAGTTTCATTTGCCTTTACACAGGAGTATTGAACTGATGGGCGGAGCTAACTCAGGGCGACAGCCTCTTGACGTAGATATGGACGCAGCTCTTGATCTGCTTATGCGCGGGGAAAAGATCCCGGCGGTCGCAGTTGAGCTCGGTATCTCTGCTCCAACCCTCCGAAGTCGAATAGCAGACATAAAGAACAAACAGGGATTGCTGCTGCAATATAGAGAAATTCAGTCCCTTCAACTTACTGAACTACAAGCCCGAGTTCTCGAGGCTATTACACCCGATAAAATTGAAGATGCAAGCCTTAGAGATCTTGTTGCCTCTTATAAAATACTTAAAGATAAGGAATTAGTCGTAGAAGGAAAACCATCTGAGATAAAAGGTTTGGTAGCTCATTTAATCCACCTAGAAAAACAAGATGCTGCTTTAGATGATACTGATATTATAGAAATACAAGAAGGAGAAACTGTTTTACCAAAAAATGATTTAGTAAGTCAATTATCCCAGTTAGACGACAGCGGATTTTAAACGTGGGATAGGGTATGCAGCCCGAAAGGTAGTAACTCCACTACTTTCCCACTCTACTTAGGAGATCATATAAGGAGTAATATGATGAAAGAAATACAGCTTACGCAAGGAAGAGTAGCACAAGTAGATGATGAAGATTATAAATACTTAACAGAAAATTTTAGCTGGTGTGTTTCAGGTAAACCTGGTAATGAGTATGTTACAATGAATGGTAACAGTATTACTATGCACCGCTTAATTATGAGCGTCCCAGATGGTGTTGATATTGATCATAAAGATCATAATGGGTTCAACAACCAGAAGGAAAATTTACGAGCATGTTCTGAGACACAAAACATGTGGAACATGCGACCGCATAAAGGTAGGAGATTTAAGGGAGTTCATCTTCGCAAAGATAATAGTTTTTATGCGGCGTATATTTACCAATACGGAAAGAGATTTCATTTAGGGCAATATAACACAGAAGTTGAGGCAGCTTTAGCTTATAATGCAGCAGCGATTTTATGGCGAGATGAATTTGCTTGCCTTAATGAAGTCGATGGAATAGACAACGAGGAATTTCGCAAACATATTTTAAGTCAATCCGTCGATTATTGACCATTCTTGGATGCGGGCTGAGTTACTAGGTTAATACAGGCAACGCTGGGGAGCGACCTGGACAAACATTTCTAGTAATCTCAGCTCGCAACACCGGGCAATGTTTGGGATAAACCCGCCCCCGGCAGGGTCGTCGCCGTTGCGACGAACTGTACGGCAAAAGGATACAAAGTGATATCTAATAACTCACCAGTACAACCACCTAAAGAATTACCCGAAGAAGATGCTTTTAGGTTTGTAGTTAATTATAGTGACGATATCGGAGCAATTTTTAAAGTAGTAAAAGGAAAAGAATGCTGGCTGTTACCGACAAAGAGCAAATCGAAGCTTGTCTGCTAGATATAATCGGTAGTGTAATTAAAGCAGATTCGTATAAGTATAGATGTAGAAAATGTAAAACTCAAATGAGATCTTGGGAAGAATTAGATAGGCATCATATTATCTATAGACCCAAGAGACTTGTTTGGCTTTGTAGAAGGTGTCATTGTCGAGTAACTTATTTAAACGGAATGAAAGCAAGAGAAGTTCGTAGAAAGTTAGATAATAAACTCCGTTGGGAAGTATGGAGAGAATTTCTTAAGGAAAAAACTACTGAAGAAGAGTTTGAAGAAAGTGAACGTATAGTAGAAAGTTGGTTTGCATAAGGAGAATTAATAATGGCTGTAACAGGTCCGTATGAAAAAGAATACTCAAAAAGATACATAGGGCTTTCTACTGACACAAAGCCTACTGATTTTGTGTGTACTGGAAGCGAATTTTATGAATCAGATACTGGAAGTACATATCTTTACTCTGGCTCTGCCTGGGTATTAGGAGGTTAAGATGACTGTACGCGGACCTTGGGAGCACCCAAATGTAAAGTATTTTATGTGTCTTGCTGCTGATACAAAGCCTACGTTAGCACTGCACCCCGGCTTGAATCCAGGAGATAGGCTGTTTGAAACAGATACACAAACTTGGTATATCTATGGAGATGCGGTTTGGACTGTCTTTGTAGCAGCTGGTACTCTGGGAGCAATGACTGCAGCGACAGACCCGGCGTCGAGTGTAGCAACTACAGCTGCAATCATTGATGCTTATGTCGGAACAGTAATTACTTTGAACGGAGCTGGAAATGCTCAGACTCTTGCTACTCCGACTATCGCTACAGCCGGTAAAGTTTTTACAGTAGTAAATAATGATACCAGTACGAATGATCAAGATGTTGTAGCAAATACTGTTACCTTTACAATTACTCCAGGTGAGGCACAAAGTTTTATTTGGGATGGAACAGCTTGGGGACCTACTTCTATGGGGATTATTTCTATTCCCGTTACTGTGCTTCAGGGTGGTACTGGCAGAACTACAATAGCTGCGTATAGAGATGATTTGACTTTGCTTGGAGCTACAGAAAAAGTTTACATAGATGGCAGAACTACTGCACATACAGATCCTGATGGTATTTTATCTGTTGTTCAAACAACTGCTAGTAATGCAAATAAGTGTATTTATACCAGCCTAATAGATACTGCTACAGTTGGGCATATACTTTATGGGCAGTATACTGAAGTTGCAAGTTTTGCTGTTGTAACAGAAGCAGCACAGACTCTTTATGGTGAATATACTTCTGTGATAAAAAGTGGTGTAGATACAAGTGTAGCTACAACAACTCTTTATGGTGGGTATTTTGCTGCTTCGAATACTGGATCAAGTGCAGCAGGAGCTAAAAATACTTACGGTTTATTCGCATCAGCAGTTGGTGACGCAGCTGGAACAACAGTAACTTATGGGCTTTATGCAACAGCTACTGGGGCTGATACAAATTGGGCAGCATATCTTATTGGTAATGTTTTAATTGAGGGAAATCTTTCTTCTGGGTCAGAAGAAAATGTAATGACAGCAACTGATACATGGACAACTCAGGAATGTAGAGGGACATTAATAAGTAACCTTGGGCAGGGTGCAGCAGCTACTTATACTTTACCAACAGCTGCGGAAGGGTTGAATTTTACCTTCACTTGTGCAGTTACAGAAGATGTTCACATAAAGGCTGGAGCAAGTGATTTGATTTATCTTGACGGAACAGCTCTTGATGATGCTGATAAGGTGTCAAATACAGCAGCAGCAATAAGTCATAATATTACATTCTGGACAATAGAAACATCTGCTGGAGTTTATGATTGGCTCGCTGCAAGCGGGCCTGGTCCTTGGGTGGATGGAGGTGCTTGATGCAACCATCAATTAGAGCAAATATGGCTCCACAGTATAGTGATGTGAAAACTGAATATGATATTACTCTTGCCGCAGGTGAAATTGGTGGGACTGATCTTTGCTGCAATACCGTTGAGACAGTCGGCCCGAACCTCGTAACAGACAGCGGGTTTGATGATACGAGCCTCGGTGCTAATTCTGTTACCGGCACTGACTCAGATATGAGTGGGGCTAATAATTGGGGCAACAGCGGTTTGGCAACACTTGATATAAATACAACTGTCGCTGGCAAGATGTATATGCTTGGTAATGGTGGCGCTGATGATCTTGCTTTTATATTGGCAACAACGACAGTAGGAAAGACTTATTTTTTAACTTTGAAAGCTCGTTTAAATGCAGGGGCGTCTACTGCAATTTATGCAGGAACAGCCCTTACTGCTGCGGCGGCTGTTGCAGGAAATTGTTTCGCGCTTACTCCAACTGGAGTAGAGGCAACTTATTCTGGATATTTCGTAGCAGCGGCTACAGCTATTGGAATAGGCATTGCTGGTGTTGGCTTCAACGGCATAGCCTTTGAAATAGACGACGTAACCCTCCAAGAATGCACCTTCGATAGCTGGACCGCAGGCACCGGCTGGTGTCCAGATTGTACCGCAGGCGCACTGACCGGCAAGGCTCGTAAAGTTGCGGGAACTGCGGGTGGGATTTTTCAGGCAAGAGCGTCTACAGACAGAACCGACAGGTTTGCATTTACGATAGAAAGAACAGCGGGGACTGTTCGGTATAGAACCAGGGCGGCTGTCTACGGAACTACAAGAAGTGTCTCTGGGACGTACATAGAGGATTTGACTGTCTATGATGATTACGATTACACAGTTATTGCAGCCGATGCTGCTTTTGCGGGAACCGTAGATAACGTCACGGTTCGCACAGTCACAAACAAAAAAGCCAACGGCATTACCGCAGAAATCGACTACGACACTCAGCGCCTAATCACTTCAAAAACTGCGGCCTCAACGACAACGGTGTTGGATGATTCGACTGTTGTAATCAAAGAGGACTACACCGGATTCGCTGATAGCTCATCTGGTACCGCTTCAATCGCCACCAATGTAATTACAGTTACCGCGATGGACCGGGACGAGGATTCTTATGTCACCTCTGATCAGGGTGTAGGGGCGATTACTGATTTTACACATTGGGTGGATGTGGATGTAACTGCGCTGACGGATGCGACTAATTCAGGTTTTGGTGTGTGGGCTGTAGCCAGCGCCGACGATGATATGCTCGACATTAAAGATGCTGGTGGTGATGCAATTTTGGCAATGGCTTATCAGTCAACGGCTGATACGCATTATCAATTAAAGTTATACAATACTACTGGTTCTACAATAGCATTTATAGATGCGTCGACAGAAATTGCCGTATGCACTGTGCTATATTTATCTGTTAATCGCACTGGTACTACTCTGACCATTGAGATATATTCAACGGATGCCCTGCGTGCCGCTGGTGCCGCTGGAGATATAGACACTGTAAGCGGCACTGTGCAGTCAACTGCGTTACGGTATGTTTATGGGCTTGCGTCCTATAATGAAGCCGCTGTGACTGGTCGTGACGCATCAGGCACAATCAGCAACCTGAACCTATCCCCCGAGCGAACCTTAATTGCCCTCCACGACAGCGACAACCAACTCGCAGTCCTGTATGACGGTTCTCGGGTGTATCAAGGCGCTGTTGCGGATGCCAGCATTGTCAGCAACAAGCAGCATGAAAAAGAGGGTGATGGTAGTGGAACTTTTACTGCGAAAAGACTAACACTTGGTGCTGTTGAGGCAACTGGTACTAGTACTGATGAACAACTTTACCAAATAGTTACGACTGCTGCTGATCACTTTTTTGTTGGTGATGAAGTAGATGATTATTGGGCTGGTGACGGAGTGATAGTTATGGACGCAAGTAATACTACAAAGAAAGTAAATTAGGTCAAAAATTGACTATTCTTAAAAGCTAATGGTTGAAACAAATATAAATAAATCAGTACTGAAGAAACTTTCTGAGTGGAAACGGAGTCCTTTGCAGTTTGTTTCGGAGTGCATTAAAGCAGTTCCATCAACTCAGCAAATTGAGATTCTTCAGGCTATAGGAAAAGAGAAACGAGTTACTGTTCGTAGTGGTCATGGAGTTGGCAAAGATACAAGTGCTTCATGGATAGCATTATGGTTTTTAGTTACTAGACCGTACGCAAAAGTAGTAGTGACTGCACCAACTAATAGGCAGTTAAGAGATATTTTTCTTGCGGAAATTTCTAAGTGGCTTAGGCAGTCTATTGTAGCTGATGAGTTTATAGTTAGAAAAGATTCTATTCAACATAAAGAAGCACCAAAAGAATATTGGCTGAGATTAATTTCTCCGTCTATTAGAGCTACGAAAGAGGAACAAGCAGAGACTCTTGCCGGACTTCACGCAGATCATCTATTGATTATTTGTGATGAAGCTTCAGGAATTCCTGACCCGACATTTGTGCCACTTGAAGGTGCAATGACTCAGCCAGATAATAAAGTTCTTCTTATTGGAAATATGACTAAGAATACTGGGTACTTTTACGATACGCATTTTCACGCTGAGATCAGCAAGCAATGGAAAAAGTTTCATTTTGATTCAAGGGAGTCTACAAATGTAGATCCTTCAATGCCTAAGTATTTTGCAATGAAGTATGGGGTAGATTCAAACGTCTTTAGAATTCGCGTAGAGGGAAATCCCCCGCTTCAAGACGATGATACATTGATTCCGCTTTGGACAGCAGAGCAGTGTATTGGACAGGAGTTTGAAGTAGCTGAAGATGAGCCTTTGTATCTTGGTGTAGATGTTGCTCGGTATGGTGATGATAGTTCTATTATTCTTCCAAGACAAGGGTTGATAATTAAACCCTGGGAAACTTTTAGAAAGCTGAATACGATTGATCTTGGTGGGTTTATAAATCAGACTTATCAGGAAACAGAAGCTAGTGGCTGTGCTATAGATGTAATTGGCGTTGGAGCAGGCGTTGCTGACTGGCTAGAAAAACACCATATGAAGAATCTGTATCAAGTTAACGTGGCAAATTCTTCAAGTAATATGGAAAAGTATAATCGCTTACGAGATGAGTTGTGGATAAGGGTAAGAGATAATTGCTTACTTGGAAAGTATTCATTTCCTGATACTAAAGTAAATGGAGAAACTGAAACTCTTGGGCAGCAACTTGCAAGTGAACTTGCTTGTGTTAGATACAAATTCAATGCTCACGGAGGTTATATCGTAGAGTCTAAGAAGGATTTAAAAGCTCGCGGTATTGCAAGCCCAAATATTGCAGATGCACTTTGTCTTACGGAGTATTTTTCGAATTCAGCTACAAGAGTTTTTGCTACAAAAGAAGAAGATGATGATGATTTTTTTAGTCGTTATAGTAATGGAATGATTGACTCAGGTCAAGCCTGGATGGGACTTTAGATGGAAATAGTAGAGTATAATAAAAGAAAAGAAATGCTTTCTGTTAGGTATAATACAAGTGCTATATGGAAGTATTCTCCGGTAGACGTAGAAACGTATGTAAAAATAGCAAATGCAGAGTCACCAGAGAAACTTCTTCATAAAACATTTCATGACTCTAATATGGTTGGAGTATCTAAAGAGGATTCATAGTGACTACAGAAAAAGATAAAAAGATACTTAAAGAAGTTCAAGATAGGATAAAGACTGCTCAAGACGACGATGATGATAATCGTAAGGTAGCTCTTGAAGATCTTGAGTTTGTCGCTATTGAAGGAGCTCAGTGGCCAGCAGATGTTAAAGCTCGAAGAACTGCAGCTCAGAAGCCTTGCTTAACTATTAATAAAATGCCTGCGTTTATTGACCAAGTAGTTGGTGATCAGCGAATGAACAGGCCTTCGATTAAAGTTGTTCCGGTTGATTCTTATGGAGATATTGAAGTTGCAAGAATTCTTAGTGGTTGGGTCAAGCATGTACAAGCAATTTCTAAATCTGATATAGCTATTGATCATGCTTTTGAGCACGCTGTTACTTGCGGCTATGGAGCTATGAGGGTAGTTACTAAGTATGTAAACGATACTTCTAAAGATCAAGAAGCTTATATAGAAAAGATAGATAATGCTCTAGCAGTTTATTGGGGCAAAGGTAGTGAGTATGATAGATCGGATTCTCTGTACTGTATAATTATTACTGATATGGCTAGAGATGAGTATAAAGAAAAGTACAACGAAGAGCCTATGCCGTTTAATACTGAAAGTAGTCAGTACGTAGACGGTTGGTGCGATAAAGATACTGTTAGACTTGCTGAGTACTTTGTAAAAGAACCGCATAAGAAAACGATATACTTTCTGGAAGACGGTAGAACAGTAGAGAAAGCTCAGATTACTGAAGAGGACACTGTTACTGGGGAAAGGGTTGTAGAGTCTTATACGATCATGTGGTACTTAGTTTCTGGGGATAGTGTTCTTCAGAGTAAAGAGTGGGTAGGAAAGAAGTATATTCCAGTAATCCCCGTTTGGGGTAAAGAGCTTAATATTGGCGGCAAGAGAGTTGTTAGAGGTCTGATCAGAAATGGTAAAGACTCGCAGCGAATGTATAATTACTGGAATTCGGTAGATACTGAGGTAGTTGCTTTACAGCCTAAGGTTCCTTATTTTGTTACTCCTGCGCAGATTAGTGGGCACGAGAAACAATGGAAAAGAGCTCAGCATGAAAATTACTCATATTTACTTGTTAACTTTGACGAGAAAGCTCCAGGTTGGCCAAAGAGAGAAGCCCCGCCGCAAGCATCAAGTGCTATGATTGAGCGGATTCAGGGCACTGACCAAGAAATGCGAGATACCATTGGTTTGCAAAAAGCTTCAATGGGAATGCAGAGCAATGAGCGAAGTGGAAAAGCTATAGTCGAAAGGAAAAAAGAAGGAGATGTTGGGACGTTTGGCTTTATAGATAATTTGTCAAGGTCTATTGAGCAGCTTGGTAGAGTACTTATAGATATGGCTCCAGGTATTCTTGATACTGAGCGTGTAGTTAGAATGGGCCTTGATAATGGAGAACAAGAGTTTGCAACTGTTAACGAAGAAAAGAAAGTCGATGGAGTAACGCAAATTACTAACGACCTTTCTGTAGGCACTTATGACATTGTCGTCTCGGTCGGACCGAGTTTCACAACTCAGAGAACTGAAGCGAGACAGTCAATGCAGGAGTTTATTCAGTATTACCCTGATGCTGCACCTCTTATCGGAGACTTGTACGCAAAAGCAATGGACTGGAATGGCGCAGAGGAAATTTCTGAGCGGCTGGAGTTTCTTCTTCCTCCAGAAATCAGGAAGAAAAAGGAGGATGCAGCTATCATTCGTGACGGTGGTACTCCTCCTCCGCCTCCGCCTCCACCACCTCCTCCGCCTGAGGTTATGCTGAAACAGCAAGAGGGTGAATTGAAACTACAGGAAGGTCAACTAAAATTACAGCAGGGTGAGTTGAAATTGCAGGAGTTGCAGATTAAACTAGAAGATACTCAGGTTACATTCCAGGAGTCGCAAGTTCAGTTGGAGGAACAGCAAGTCAAGCTTGAGCAAGAAAACATAAAGTTAGCTGCTATTGTTCAGCAAATGAATTTAAAGGCTGTTGAATTTGTTGAGAATAAAAAGGAGAAGAAGGATGTCGAAGAAACAAATGAATGAGTTTGCTAAGAAAAAGAAATTACCTCAACATAAAAACTCTATTAGATCTATGATGAATGGAGATGTTGCTGTAGTACGTAAGGTATCAAGAAAGGTCAATTATTAACCATTTAACTGTATTAGACAATTCTAAGCTTCAGGTTAAAAGCCTGCAAAGGAGACCGAAGAATGTTAAAGACTATAGAAGAAATTAAAGAAGTTGAAATTGAAGCAGGTGTTGTTGTTAATGGAGTAGATAATCCAAACATGATGTCTGTTGATTCAACTGAGCCTGTGGAAACTAAGGCTGATGATGTTGGTAAGTCTGATGCAGTAATTCCAAGGGAAGAACCAGACACTTCCGAGAAAGAAGAGAAGAAAGAAGAGGAAAAAGAAGAGGCTAAGCCTGAGGTTACGGCTGAGACTAAAGAAGAGAAGAAAGTAGAAACTGAGGAAAAGAAGGTAGAGTCTAAGCCTAAATCTGAGTCTGAGTCTGACTCGCCTAGTGTTACGAAAAGAATCGGTAAGCTGACGAAGAAATGGCGAACCGCAGAAAGGCAAACTGAATTTGAGAAGGAGAAAAGAATCGAAGCAGAAGCTAAGGTGAAAGAGCTTTCAAGTAAAATTCCTGACAAAGATAAGCCAGTAAAAGAAGATTTTGACGATGAGGATGATTATATTGAAGCTCTTACTGACTGGAAAATTGACGTTAGGTTCAAGGCTTCGCAAGCAACTGTAGTAGAGGAGATTGAAGGCAAAGAGGAAAAGCAAGCAGTTACAGAAACGTACAATGGGCTTGATGATGCTATGGATAGAGGGAAAGAAAAGTATGAAGATTTTACTACCCTTGTCCTTAACGAAGATCTCATTATCAGTCCTGAGTTAACACAAATTCTCTTGGATACAGAAATTCCTGAGGATATAATGCATTTTCTTGCAAGTGATCCTGCTGAGTCTGAAAGAATTTCCGCACTCGACCCTATAAGGGTTGCTAAAGAAGTTGGTAAGATTGAAGTACGATTGACTAAGGAACCAGAGAAAAAGACTGAAGAAAAGTCTAAACCTCTTAAAAAACTATCAAAAGCTCCAACTCCTATTGAATCTGTAAAGACAACTGGTGTTACGGAAAAAGATCCTAACAACATGAGTCCTAAAGAGTATAGAGCCTGGAGAGAAAAGCAATCTAAATAAGGAGTAAGTTATGCCTACACCAGCAAATACGAATTTGCTTACTCCGAGTATTATAGCTAAGGAAGCTCTGATGCAGCTTCTGAATAATCTCGGAATGGCAAGAAATGTTTATCGTGCGTATAAGAATGAGTTTAAGAAAGTTGGACAAACCATTACTATTCGCAAACCTAACAAGTTTCGAGCTACCAAAGCTCGTGTTAGGTCAACTACACTTATCAATGAGCCAGAGACTGATTTGACAGTTGCTACTCAGGCGCACGTTTCCTGG
>Ga0075122_10000293_pt1 | contig 41524 bp, 52 predicted proteins | sample AntAceMetag02UKB_FD_69790 | JGI IMG/M metagenome (GOLD analysis project Ga0075122, IMG submission 69790) | Saline lake microbial communities from Ace Lake, Antarctica - Antarctic Ace Lake Metagenome 02UKB | ecosystem: Environmental > Aquatic > Non-marine Saline and Alkaline > Saline | place... | reverse complement strand
GGCTCTTGAAAAGATTGTTCGTCATCTTAAGGGTTTGAAAAAAACTCCTGAAAATGGTTTGGCTGTTTTTTGTGGAAATGTTGCAAAAGTTGAAGGTCAAACTGATTTGCAGATATGGGCCATTGAACCTCCCTTGCCTTTGAAGATAAGGCTTTATAGATGTGATAAGGAATTTGTTTTAGATCCTTTGAAAACTATGATGGAAGTTGATGAAGTTTTCGCGTTACTTGTTATGGATAGAAAAGAAGTTACAATTGGATTGTTAGAGGGGAAGAGGATTGAAGTGATTCAAAAAATGACTTCGGGTATTCCAGGTAAGGTTAGGGCTGGTGGACAGAGTTCTCAGAGATTCCATAGAATTACAGAAGGTTTGACAAGAGATTTTTATAAAAGAATTGCAGAAGAAATGAAAAAGAATTTTTTTGAGCATCCTAAACTTAAAGGAATTTTGATTGGGGGGCCTATTCCAACAAAAGATGAATTTGTTGATGATGAATATATGACAACCCAATTAAGAGAAAAAATTATTGGAGTTAGAGACATTGGAGATACTTCTGAATCTGGATTAAAAGAGCTTGTTGCAAAATCTCAGGATATTTTAGCAAAGCAAGAAATTATTCATGAACAGAAAATGTTAGAAAGGTATTTTAAAACTTTAGGGGAAAAACCTGATTTGGCAACTTTGAAAGAACCTTTGACAAAACAAGCTTTGGATTATGGGGCTGTGGATGTTTTAATTTTATCTAAAGAGTTGAAAAAAGAGGATGTAAGTGATCTTAAGGATGTTGCAAATAATACTGGTGCAACAATTGAAATTGTTTCTAATGAGACAGATGAAGGAAAGCAATTTTTTAACTTAGGTGGGATTGGTGCTATTCTTAGATTTAAGATGGAAAAAGTACTTCAATAAATTCACAAAACTTTAAAACTTCTAGGTGTTTTTATTCTTCATGGTGAACTCAAAGACTATTGAGGATATTGAAGGGGCTAAGGAAAAAGAGGAATTAAAGAAGATAGAAGCGATTTTTTTTGTGTCTGGAAGATTTCTTAATATGCAAGAATTGGTCTCTCTTTCTGATTTAAATCCAATTATAATTCGTGAACTTATTGAAAAATTGCAGAGGAAATTTGAAGAGACTGAATCTGCAATGGAGATTGTTGAGAAGAGTGAAATGTGGAAAATGGATGTTAGGCAAGAGTATACTTATATTATTAATAAATTGGCAACAGGTTCTGCAGAGTTTTCAAAGGCAGAACAAGAGACTTTAGCAATAATAGCATTTAAACAACCAATTAAGCAATCTGTGATAATTAAGATTAGAGGAAATAAGGCCTACGATCATGTGAAGAAATTTGCAGATTTATCTTTGATTAGGAAAAAAAGGGAAGGCCATACCCATGAATTGAGTTTATCTGATGATTTTTATGATTATTTTAGTGTAGCAGATTCTGGCAACGTACTACAAGAATCTTTAAAAGAAGAGACAGACATTTTGAATATAGAACAAGAGAAAAAATAATGGAATTTATTCAAATAGTAATATATGCATCGATCTATCTTGGGTTGGTGGCAACAGTATTTTATGTTTTAAGTTATAATGCAGATAAGAAAAGAAATAAGCCTTTTTTTAAGGATTCTGAATTGCCTTTTGTAACAGTTATTATTCCTGCGTATAATGAGGAGAATTCAATTGCCAAAACAATTGAATCAATTAAAAATGCAGATTATCCAAAAAATAAATATGAAGTTTTTGTTGTTGATGATGGGTCTAAGGATAATACTTTCAAGATTGCAAAAAAATATCAAAGCAAATTAGTGAAAGTTTTTCATAAGGAAAATGGGGGTAAAGCTTCTGCTTTAAATTATGGGATAAAAAAAAGTAAGGGAGAATTTGTTTTTAGTATGGATGCAGATACTTTTGCTGATCCAAAAAGTATGAAGTTGATGATTAGATATTTCAAAAATCCTAAGGTTATGGCTGTGACCCCTGCTATGCTTATTCATAGACCTAAATCTATTTTACAAAGAATTCAACATGTTGAATTTTTATTAGGGTTATTTTTGAGAAAAACTTTTGCTGCCTTGAATGCTGTTTACATTACTCCTGGAGCTTTTTCTGTGTATAGAAAAACATTTTTTGATAAATATGGGGGCTATGATGAAGATAATATTACAGAAGATTTGGAATTATCTATTAGGATACAGTCTGAGGGTTATCAAGTTGAAAATTGTCCAGAAGCACCTGTCTATACTATTGCTCCGAGTAAATTTAAGGAACTTCTTATTCAAAGAAGAAGATGGTATTTTGGATTAATTAAGAATCTTATAAAATATAAACAAGTGATAAGTATGAAATATGGGGATCTTGGAACTTTTGTTATTCCGATTTCTTTGATAAGTATGTTTTTTGCAGTGTTTATTACAGCCTATTTATTCTTTAAAACAATTTTGAATGTTCAAAAAGAGCTTTTGTTTTACAAATCAATTGATTTTGGTTTTTCTGGTATTTTTAATCTTAATCTTCATGTTATTGAAAGGACGGCTTTTTTATTCCTTACAAATCCTACTGTGCTTTTTATTTTGTTTTTTGTAGCCATACTTGGATTTTATATTAGCTATGCTTCAAAAAAAGTTGGAGGGTTTAAGGGATTGTTTTTTGATTTACCTTTATTCTTTTTGTTTTTTGCAATCTTATTTGGATTTTGGTGGATAGTCTCTTTATTTTATTTGATATTTGTAGGAAAGATAAGTTGGAGATAAGGCAAAATATATAATCTCAAATATATAGGATTTAAAATGAAAGAAAGAAAAATTCAAAGCAAGGAAAGGTATTTGGCTGCGTTTATAATTGGAACACTAATTTTCATAATGATTTTTCTTTTTAGTTACTCTCTTTCATATTTAGAATTTCAGAGAATTTCAAATTTACAGGAAAATACAGCATATGAGATTTTTGAAGATAAACTTGATTATTCTCTTTTTGATGAAAAGGATTGCGATTCCACATATTCAAAAATTTCAGCAGATTTAGGTTTTCAAGGAAGAGTTATTGATGATTTGGAAAGGAAACTTGGAAAAGGGGATTCAGAGGTTTTGTTTAGAAAGAGATTTTATTCTTTAATTGAATTAGAGCATTTTGAATTTGTGAATATTTTGAATGATCAATGTAACCTTAATATCTCTACAATCTTTTTCTTTTATTCAAATAAGGCAAATGATCTTGAAAAAAGTGAGAAACTTGGAAGGCTTTTAGGAATTGTTTCTGAAAGAAGGTCTAATTTGGTTATTTATTCTTTTGATATTAATTTAGAGAGTGATTTGGTGGATAAGTTAGAGAATGAATATGGTGTGGAAGAATCAGGAACTTTGGTATTTGGAAATGGAGATAAGTTAATTTCTCCCCAAAGGATATCTGAAATTGAAAACCATCTGGATTAATGTGTTGTTTTTAGCATACAAATCTTAAAAAAGAGATTTGACTGTATTTTTTCATGGAATGTGTTGTGTGTGGTGCTTCAGGAGATAAAGTTTTTTTGATTGATGTAATCTCTGATGAAGGAATTTCAAAGATTTGTAAAAAGTGTCAACAGGAGGAAAGTTTACCTTTAGTTAAGAAAAGTGTTTATTCTGAAGATACAGGAGATTATGGTGAAAGAAAACAGAGTGTCTATGAGAGACTTTCTAGGATTTCAGGAGTTGATATGAATAAAAATGATGTTTCAAAAGTTAATGAAGATTTGCAGAAACAAGAGAGTAATTTAAAAGATATTGTAAAGAAAAATTTTGAAGTTAAGATTAAGGAATCCCCAAGGGATACCCAAGGAGGGCACAAGAACCTGCAAGCAGGTGACTCTGGTGAGCCTAAACCAGTTGTTCGTAACGATTTGATTGATAATTTTCATTGGATTATTATGCGTGCTAGGAGATCAAAGAAATTAACTCAAGCTCAACTAGGAGAAAGAATTGAAGAACTAGAGGTTGCAATTCATATGGCTGAAAAAGGTGTTCTTCCAGAAGGATATGTTCTTGCTAGGAAATTGGAGAATTTTTTGAGCATTAGAATTGTTAAACAACAGGTAGAAGTTTTAAGAAAACTTCCTGAAAAAATTGAAACTTTTGATGACAATACCACGAAATCTTTGACAATCTCGGATTTAAAGGAAATGAGAAAAAAGAAAGAAATGGAACTTTTTAAACCAGAAAAATGGTCAGAGGAAAAGATAGGGGATGAAGAGGTTTTAATGGAGGAAGTTGAGGAAAAGATTTTCATTAATCCTGAATTAGAGGAGATTGAGATGGAAGGGATTGAATCCGAAGGAAAGCCAGAATTTGTGGAATCTCAAAGGGATAACCCTAAAGGGCCTAAGTCTGTGAGGGATAAAAAAAGTTTTGTAGATAAAAAAGATTTAAGTGAAGATGAAATTAATGATTTAATTTTTGGAAAAAGTGGTTAATTAAATATTTTAACGCTCAAGAGCGTACACCAAGGAGGCGCGAGAACCTTTTCAAGGCCCTGAACCGAGTAGGTCTGAAAGAACATTTTTATGATTTAAGAAGAGCTTAAAATGTTTACTAGGGGCAACCGAAGACTTTTTAAATAGATTTTGATGTTTCTTATTATGGAAATAGATATTATCAAAAGTTCAAAAGATGAAGTTGAAGTTAGAATTGAAAGTTTGACTCTTGTAGAAATTTTACGTGAATATTTGAACAAAGATTCTTCTGTGACATTTGCAGCTTGGAAAAGAGAACATCCAACTGAAAATCCAATTCTTGCAGTAAAAACAAAAGGAAAAACAGCAAAGAAAGCAATTAGTGATGCAGTTACAGCCATTACTAAAGATTTAGATAAGGCTGCTGATGATTTTAAGAAGATGAAGTAATCAATTAATTTTTTCTATTTTAACTGCACAACTCTTATAATTTGGAGTATATGTTTGTTTATCGAATTTTGGAGGATATAGCAAATTGACTAACATTTCTGGGTAATGGAATCTTGTAGCGATAATTCCTTCTGAAGTTTTTTCTGAAATTCTTGCTATTGCTTGAATTTGGCCATTTTTTGAGCTTATTTTTATTTTATCTTTATCTTTTATTTTAAATTTTGTTGCATCTTTTTTATTTATGTAGGCATGACATTTATCTTCATCTAGCCTTGTTAATGTTTTTGATTGACCTGTTATTTCTGAAGTTAGAAATTGTTGCATGTCTCTAAATGTTGTTAAGATTAAACAATATTCTTTTGTTGTTTCACATTCTTTTCCAAGGTATTTTTCTGGAAAGAATTTTTTATGTTTGATTTCTTTTTTAGCAAATACATCTTCTCCAGAGTAAACTTTGTCTGGATTCATGTCATTATAGCTGGGAATTGCTTGAGTTATTTCCTTGAAGATTTCTTTTTGATCTTTGTAATTGAATAATTCTGGTTTATTGAATTTCTTTGCAAGAAGTTGAGTTATTTTTAATAAATCTGGATTTTTTATTTTGATTACTGGATCTACATTTCTTATTCTTTGTTCCCCGTTTGTAATTGTTCCATTGCTTTCAAAAAGAGCAGGAATTGGTAGAATAACGTCTGCGAATTTTGAGGTTATGTTAAAATAGGGTCCCAGGTAAACAATGAATATTTTTCTTAGGGTTTTGTGAACATTGTTTAGGTCTGGCATTGATTGTGCTGGATTGAATTCTGTTAGAAATGCAACTTTGCAGGGTTCTAATAAAAGTGCTTTGACTAAATTTCCATTTGGTTTTTGAAGTTTTGTTTTCCAAAGTTTATTTAGAATTTTTGTGTCAGCAGCAAATATATCTCCTGAACCCTGAACATTTATTTCTCCCCTTAAAGTCATTATATGTGCATTTTGTAAAAGAACTAGGTTCAGTAGCGAGTGAATATTTCCCATTGAATTTAGGTGTTGAGTGAAATTCATTCCATGGAATACTCCCAGGGTTTTTGATTTTGAAAGTATTTCACATGCCTTTAGAAAATCTTTTTCTTTTATTCCGCAAATTTCTGAAACATATTTTGGGGTATATTTTTTGACTGTTGTTTCTAATTTTTTATACCCATTTATCTTTTTTGCATTTTTATCAAAAGATTTTTTCTGAATTAAATAATTTAATATGCCATTCATTAGTGCTACTTCAGAACCAGGTTCTACTTCTAGGAAAACATCCCCAAATTTTGAAGTGAGATTTAATAATGGTTGGGCTGAGATTATTTTTAGGTTCTTTTTTCTTTTTAGTATTTTATTCCAGAAAACAGGATAGGTTACTGCTGGATTTGAACCAATTATGAATAAAGTGTCTAATTTATCTAGGTTTGAAATTTTTGTTAAGTTTGATGCGCCTAAACAATCATTTACTCCTTGAACAGTTGAGATGTGGCATAGTCTTCCACAACAAGAATCCATGTTGTTTGTTTTGAAAAGTTCTGTCCCCAATTTGTAAATTAATAGGTTGTCTTCGTTTGTTATTTTTCCAGAACCATTTAAAAAAATGTCTTTTGGATTTGTTTTTTTAACTTTTTGATAAATTTTATCTATTGCTTGTGTCCAAGTTGCTTTTACTAATTTATTATTTTTTCTTATGTATGGGGAAGTTATTCTGTTTTTGTTAAAGACTTCATTTATTGTCAATCCTTTTATGCAAGGTTTCCCATCACTAATATCATCGCTTGGAACTCCGGATATTTTGATGATTTTATTATTTTCAATATGATAGTTTAGTTTACAGCCACAGCCACAATAAATACACGAACTTATCACCTTTTTCATGTTGATATTAATGATGTTGGGCTTTTATAATTTTCTTGATTACAACAATCCTTATTAATCTGTATTTTATTTTGATTTTATGTCAGGAGAAAAGATATCAACTGGTAGTTTTGATTTGAATAATGCTTCACAAAGTAAAAGCAGTTCAACGTTATCCAAATTAACTAATGAAAAAATTTCAACGGGTAGTTTTGATTTGAATAAATGGTTGTATGGGGGTTATGAGAAAGGAGTTATTACAATGATTGCTGGGCCTCCTGGTTCGGGAAAAACCAATATGGGAATTTTAGCTGCATGTAGTCAAGCAAAACATGGAAATAAAGTTATTTTTGTAGATACAGAGGGAGGATTTTCAGTTGAGAGGGTGAAGCAGATTGTTGGAGAGAAGTATGAAACTATTTTGGAGAATATTATTTTATTAGAACCTACTAATTTTGAAGAACAACAAAAGTCTTTTGTTAAATTGTTAGCTACAATCAAAAAGGAACATGTGGGATTAATTGTGATTGATAGCATGGCCATGCTTTATCGTTTGGAATTAGGGAATGCCTCAAAGGATGAAGATGAAGTTAAAGATGTGAATCGAGAAGCTGCAAGGCAGATGAGAGTTCTTGCAGAGATTTCACGTAGACAAAATATCCCAATATTAATCATGAATCAAGTTTATGGAGGATTTTTGTCAGAAGAAGATTGGAAAAATGGTGTTGAACGTGAGATGAATATTGTTGGAGGGGATTTGTTTAAGTATTGGAGTAAGTGTATTATTGAATTGAAAAATAATTCTGGTCGTAGAAAAGCTGTGTTGTTAAAGCATAGAAGTTTGCCTGAAAAAGAAATGAGTTTTGAGATAAAGAATGAAGGTGTTTTTAGAAAAGGTTGGATTTAGACTTTTTTAATGAACCAATATTCTTTATTTTTATCTATTCTTTCTTTTGTGATATTTTTGCCAACTTCTACCTGGTGTTCTTGAATCATTGGTCTTGGGAAACCTGTTGGTTGCATCTTATATTTTTTAGAATAACTTACTTTTGCTTCTAAAGATATTTTCTCATCATTTAATTTTCCTTTTAGAGTATATTTCATAGATGCTATATCGTACATGGAATTCATACCATCCCTAATGGTTGTTTGTTTTAAGTAAAAATGATTTTTATTATCTATTCTAACTACAACTCCTTCTTTTGCATCTTCTATTTTAAAGGAGTTTCCTAATTTATTTTTTTCACAGAATTTTTTTGCAAGGTCATCTTCATAAATAAATGCTCCCCCATAGATGTCCATTATTTCTCTTGTTGTTTCGAATTCTTTTTTCATATTTTTTTAACTCATTTTTTATTTATAAGAATTATCGTATTGGAGTATTACAATAAATTATATATACTTCAAATATTTTGACTAATTATGGCCTGCCTTAGAATACACCCCATTACCGGAGAATTACTAAATACTAGAGCTTACGAATTAACAACTATTGCTTATGAACGTATGACTCCAGAACAAATAGAAATGTCAGAAAAAAGACCATTAGAAGTTTCTATTAATTGGTGTAGGGAAAGAAATAAAGAGATTGCAGCATGGGAAGAATCTCAAAGAATGTTAATAAAAAATGACACTACTCCTTATGCGAAGAGTTTAGCATAATCTTTTCCACTCATTTTTTACCTATAAGAATTATTGTTCTTAACCATTAGATTTATTAATTGATTTTTGTAATTAATATTATTAAAGGGGGTATTAAAAAAAAGATGTGTAATTGTAAAGCTACGGAGATTATTCTTGGAGTAATCATTTTGGTTTTTGCTATGTGGGATTCAACAATTAGTTGGTTGCCTTCGGGTACTGTGATAATTGTTGCTGCAGCACTTATTGTTGTTCATGCATTGGGATGCAAAGATTTATCTTGTACTCCAAAACCTGTAAAAGCAAAAGTAAAAGCAAAATCAAAAGTAAAGCCTAAGCGTAAAAAAAAGAGAAAGTAATTTTGTTTTTAGGAACTTTGTCCTGAGTTTCATTTAACTTTTTTTTTATTCTTTAATTCCCTTCTTGTTCTGACGCCTTCCTTTGGACCTACTCGGTTAGGTGATGTTTTTTCTTGTATTCTTCAATTCTTTCTTTGTTAGTTTCACATTCGTTATTGAAACAAAATATCCAAGGTTTTCTTCCGAACTTCAAGGCCATCATTAATGGGAATCCACATTTTTCACAAAGTTTTTCTGTTTTCTTTATTGTTCCATTTGGTGGAAGGGAGTAGGTTGTTTTACATTCGGGATAGGCATCACATGCAACAAAATGTCTTCGTGTTTTTTTAGAGTAGGTTATTGCAAGATTTCCTTTTTTACATTTTGGACAAAGGCATAATTTATTTTCTATTTTTTCTTGTTCTCTGTATTCTAGGTTTGCATTCAAAAGTTCATTTCCTATTTCTTTTTCCTTTTTTTCAAATTGTTTTGCAATTTTTGTAATTGTTTCTTTTGCATCATCAATAATTTTCTTTTTCTTCTTCTCTAAACCTTTTTTGGATTCAACTATTTCATTCATTTTACTTTCAAAGTTCCTTGTTAATTCTTCGTCTATGATTATTGGAGAATGTTTTTCAAGAGTGGTTATTAATGACATTCCTAGCGGAGTAGCTTTGATACTTTTGTCTTTGATGTAATTTCTGTTATAAAGTGTTTCAAGTATTGATGAACGAGTTGCTTTTGTTCCTAAATTCTTTTTTTCAAGTGCTGTTATGATTGAAGCAGGAGAATATCTGTTTGGGGGCTGTGTTTCTTTTTCTTCTGTTCTCGAATTTGTAATTTCCATTTCATCTTTTGCTTCTGGAAGTTCTATTTCTTTTAATTTAGAAGGATAAATTTCCATCCATGCTTTTTTTCTTACTGAAGAACCAGAAGTGCTGAATGTTAATGCATTAACTTTTACTGAAATTCTTTTTTTATCAATAATAGCATCATCACAGAAAAGAGATAGGAATCTTTTTACAATTAATTCATATATTTTTTCTTCATCTCCTGAAAGTATTTTCTTTTCTCCTGTTGGATAAATAGATGGGTGTGCTGGATCTGTTTTTTTACCTTCAATTGGTTTATCTTTTGTAATAAGTTTTGCAACTTTGTATCTTATTTTTAATTTGTCTAATATTTCTTTGTAACCTATTTCTTTTGGAAGTTTTTGGGAGGATGTTCTTGGATAAGATATTAATCCGGCAAGATATAATGATTGTGCTGCTCTTAATGTGTTTGAGGGAGTTATTCCATGGAATTTGTAGGCTTCTGTTTGAAGTGTTGTTAAATTAAATGGGGGGTTTGGAGGAAGAATTTGTTTTGTTTCTTTTGTTTCTGGGTTTACTTTTTTTCCAACAAGGTCTTTGAATTTATCAAGTTCTTTTTCATCGAAAATATCTTTTGTGTATTTTAATTCTATTTTTGGTTTTTCAATTGTAATGAAAGCTTGCCAATATGTTTCTGATTTGAATTTTTCAATTTCTCTTTCTTTTTGGACAATTAGGTTTAATGCAGGACCTTGAACCCTTCCAATTGACATTATTTTGAATTTACCTGTTGTTTTTATTGCATTCATTAATGCTCTTGATAAATTTATTCCATAGAACCAATCTAGGTAGTGTCTTGTTTCTCCTGCAATTGCTTGCCCCCATTCCAGGGTTGGAGATTTTTCTTCATAGGCTCTATCTAGTTCTTTATCTGTTAATGTTGAGAATTTCATTCTGTTTGCATCTTTTTGATTACAAATAAATCTTACAATGTTTAATCCAATAACTTCTCCTTCAATATCAAAATCTGTAGCTACTGTTAATTTTCCTGCATTTTTTGCAAGTTTGAGTAATGCATCATAATATCCTTTTGTAAAGTCTTTTTTGTTTGCTAAATAGTTTGGAACCCAATCTATGCTGAATATTGGAACCTCTGAACCAGGAACAGTTTGTTTTAATGTGAATAGGTGCCCAACTGCACTGGCAACGATTATTTTTTCTCCTTTTCTATCTACTTCATAATAGGGTATTTTTCCAAGGTCTTTTCTTACTGCATTTCCGAGTGCAGCAGAAATTTTTAGTGCTGCTTGGGGTTTTTCTGTGATGATTAATTCATAACCCTTATCTTTAAGAGTAATGTCTGGAACTTTGTATTTCACATTTTTTGTGGTTGTTCTTTTTTTAGAAGCTTTTTTCCTTCCTTTGTTGGAGGATGTTTTTCTTTTAGAATATTTTTTTCCTACGCCTTTAGGTGATGCAGGTTTTTCAACAATTTCTAAGGATTTTTTATCTGGTTGATTATAGGTTTTTTCAACAGATGCTTTATTTTCTACTTCTGTTGAAGGGGATTTTACTGGGATTTCAATTGATTTTTTTAAGAAATCTTTTTTCGGAGTAGATGTTTTCTCTTGTTTTTCAGTTGTTTTCTTTGAATCTTCTGCATTTACAGGGGAATAATTCTCTATACTCTTTTCTTCATGTGTTTTTTGAAGCAGTTTAGGCATATATTTAGTAGGGATTAGAAGTTTTTATAAGTTTTTTGTGTTTGGAAGTTTTGATTTATCAATTGTCCAGTATTTTAAATGGGGTTTGTCCATCCAAGAATGAAATTTAATATCAATTCTTCCTTTGAAAAATATTTCCATTAAATGATTATCCCATACAGCTCTTAGATATGATCTTTTTGGTTTGGGAAACGTGGGGTCATATGGGCTTGTTAGTCCTGCGGGTAAATGCATGCTCCCATCCGTATGGAATCTTTCATATGCTATTGAAAATCCTTTATGAGTATCTTTTAATGGAAAGTGGAAAACTTCTTTTTTGTCAATAAGTAGATATAAGCCATTTTTATTTTTTTTAAAATCAAGTGATTTTCCTTCAAGCATTTCATTGACTTTTTTTGTTCCACCATATGAGCCCACCAATCTTATGAAAAGTTGATCTGATTCATAATTATCTATGCATGTTCTTAGATGTTTGTAATCTAATTTGTGTGGCATCCAGTGTTGATCCATTTTTTTGTTAAATTTTGAAAATCTTTCCCTTTTTTCCAACGTTAATTATTTTTGTTTTTCCTTTTGTTTCTTGGAATCCTTCTCCTTCATGGATATGTCCGTGAATTAATATATCTGGTTTGAATTTCTTTACTGCTCTTGCGATTGCTTTGCTTCCAGACATTTCTCCTCCAAATTCAGATTTGCTTCCCTCAGGATGTTCATGGGTTATCATTATTTTTTTTGGTTTGTCTTTTACTTTACTAAATCCTTTTTCAAGCATTTTGAACATATTTTTTTCACTGATCACTGGCATTGGTCCTATTTGGGTTGCTCCTCCTGCTCCGAAGATTCCTAGATCTCCTTTTGAAAATGAATATCCATGAAGATTTTTTGAACCTTTGTATGTATCTGCTAGGAAATCAATTGTTGCTGGAGATTCATGATTTCCAGGTAAGATAAAAACTGGTTTTTTTGTTTTGACAAATGGTCCTAAAAGATTTTTTGTTGAGATTTCAAAACTTGTTAAATCTCCTGTTATTAAAATTAAATCTACATCTTCTTTTTTTGCCTTTGCTGCTAATTTTTTTACTAATCCTGTGTCCCCATGGATGTCTCCCACTGCAAATATTTTTGTTTTCTTTTCCATCTTATTGTTATTAATTGGGGTTTTTGGTTAATAAGTTTTACTTATAAATCTTTCTAACCATTATGTTAGAAAATATATTTCGGAAAGGTTTATAAGGAATATGTCGTCTGAAATATATACATTTAAACATGTACTTCAAAAAATGAAAGACAACTTTGATATCTTTTTTAGAAGAAAGCCAGCTCTTATGTTGGTCTCTTTGAAAAAGAATACGCGGATGAGGTATGGAAGTATTTTGGCTAAGGAAGTAGATTGTACTTATAGCCATGCAGTAAAGATTCTTCAAACACTTGAAGAACTTAAGTTGGTAGAGTTTGACAAAAAGGGGCGGATTAAGTTAATCAAACTGACCAAGAAAGGGAAAGATGTTGCAGATGCAATAGAAAACATTCAATCTCTTATAAAATAACTCCTGCCCCTGAAATGATTTGGAAAAATTCGTATTTGTTAATGACTATTGTATAAATTGGTCTTGCAATATGAGTTAAATCTTATTATTAGTTTTAGCTAGATAGAATTCTTTGAGATAGTTTTTTAAACAAAATATATGTTAGTTAAAATATGGCTCAGTAGCTCAGCCTGGTCAGAGCACTAGACTCTTAAGCATGACTTCGGTCATACGTTCTTCACGAGAGATCGCAAAGAAATCTAGGTGTCGGGGGTTCAAATCCCTCCTGGGCCATTTTCCTCTTTGAAAAGTTCTTTGTAGATAACCAAAATATTTATATATGCATTATGCATGCATATAACATGCAAAATCAAACTTCAATTAGAGTTAGCCCTAATCTATTAAATACTTTGAAAAAATTTAAAGAGGAAAAAGATAGTTATGAAGATGTTATTTGGGATTTTATAGAGCCTCATCTGGAGTTGTCTGAACAAGCAAAGAAAGATATTGAAATTTCTAAAAAAGAATATTCTTGTGGTGATTTTGTTACGTTTGAAGAAGTTAAAGAAGAATTAGGGTTATAAAATGGAAATTATTTTTTCAAATAATTCTAAAAAACAATTAAAAAAATTGAATATTAGGATTCAAAATAAAATTGTAACTACTTTAGGTAAATTTCAAAATAATCAACCAGTAGATATAATAAAAATGAAAAATAAGAATAATGAATTTAGGATAAGGACTGGAAATTATAGAATTCAATTGCAAAAAGTTAAGGAAGGGGTTTTAGTTACAAAAATAGGTAAAAGAGAAAATTTTTATTTTATATTCTTTTGAAATTTTTTATCGATATTCTCTCCAAGTAAATTCGCACTTGGTACACTTAAAGAATTTTGTTTCTGCTTCATCACCTGAACGAGTTTGAACAGTCCAGAAAAATGCTTTCTCATTTCCACAATCTTTGCAAGTTTCTTTTACAATTGGAAGTGTTTGCATATCTTTACTAGAAATTATTACAACTTCTTTTTTTGCATCTATTTTTTCAGAAGTTTTTAATTTTATTTTACCTTTGGCAGAATAATTACATCTAGGGCAACCATCGTTTTTTCTTTTAGTAATTAATACTGCGCCACATTTTGGACAAAATTCCATTTTTGTTTTAGTCGAGTTCCTCTTTTAAAGTTTGTGTTTAATAATTCCGATCACAAAATCCTTTATTTATTTGGGGTTGTTTGTATTCGAAAAATATTAGTTTTCCCCATCCAATATATGGGGCTAATTTAAATGCTGCTCTTCCTACTATTTGGTTTTCATTAATGCTTATTTCTTCTTGAAGTTGGCCTGAATTATGATCTCCAATTGTTGAGAAAATATATTCCCCATCGACTTCATTTATCTTAATTATTCTGTGGATGACAGGGTTTCTTTGTCCTGCATTAAATATTATTGTATCTCCAATCTTAAGTTTTTCTGGTTTTGTTCCTAGGATAAATAAAATATCTCCTTTGTTAAATCCATCCTTGAAAATAAATTTTTTGAATTCTTCTTTATCTATTCCAAATGGAGAATATTTTGAAGATGAGTGTTCCCACCATTCATCATAGTCTGAAAAAAAGTTTCCTTCATGGTACATTGAACAAGATTCAACAATTGCAAGTGGAAGTACTGTTCCGGTAGATAGGCTTAATAGAGGTAAAAATACGAATTTTATTACAACAAATATGAAAACTAAGGTAATTAACCAACCTTTTGGGCTTTCATCTCTCCAAACAATGTCCCAAAATTTATTCAACCCCTTCTTTATGCTCATGAAAAATAATAGTTTGGGAAGTTTTTAAAATGTTTGATAAATTAATTTTTAAATATTGTTAAAGAATATAAAAAGGAGAGTACAAAAGAAATCCGAAGACACCCTAACCCCTCTCCAACAACCGAAATTGTAATCCAACAAGGTCAAAAAATAACCGAAGTTAAAATTTGAATACATTGAATAGTAAATATTGGTTTTTATTCTTTATAAATTTTGTTGTTCTTTCTTTAGGGTGATTATTTTTTTATATTCTCTACCACCAAAATATTTATATAGTGTATCTTGTCTTGTATATACAATTAGGTATACACCTCATACCTTCTTTCATCCCTCGCTGCACAGCAATGTGCGGCTTATAATAAAAACAACGACGGTGAAACACATCACCTAACGACGATAAAAAAATGACACACGATATATTTGACAACACAATTCTTTGTAAGAAGTGCGATACAAAAATGGCAAAAGCAAAAATTGCAAAAAATGGATTTCTTTTTAGGGCAATGATTTGCCCCAAATGTAATGAGAAATTAATCCATCCAGTTGATGAACAAGAATACCATAAATTCGTAAATCTTAAAAACAAAGAATTCAAGGTAAAAATGCGTTTAGTTGGAAATAGTTACGCGGTTTCAATTCCTAAGGAAATTGTTTCATTCATGCATGAACAGGAAAAGGTTATGGATGATATGGTTAAATTATGTTTTGAAGAAATGGGAAGATTAAGTTTAGATTTTAATAAACCAAGGAAAAAATTAATATGACAAAACAAGAAATAAGATTAAAGGTTGTTGAAGCATTGCAGGATGATGCATACAAAGGTATTGCTAGAATTGATGCAGAAGTTATGCGTGACTTAGGAATCAATAAGGGAGATGTAATTTCTATTAAGGGAAATAAAGAAACTGTTGCCATTGTGGATCGGGCTTATCCTGCTGATGTTGGAGAAGGAATTATTCGTATTGATGGTATTTTGAGAAAAAATGCAAAGACAGGAATTGGAGATGATGTTGCTGTTGCAAAAGTTGAAGTTAAAGAAGCAAAGAAGATAACTATTGCTCCTGCGCAAAAAGGAATCATGGTTCAAGGCGATCCTGAAAATTTAAAGAATGGTCTTTTAGGAAGAACTATGTTGAAAGGAGATATTGTTATGCTTGGAGGAGTTCAAAGAAGAAGAGATTTATTTTCTGAAATGGGAATGGATGAAGAAATGGGTGGTTTGTTTGGAGAAGCATTTGGAAATATGGGCCTTGGAAATTTAGGTGGAGGGATTGCCCAAATAAGATTTTTAGTTGTAAATACTAATCCTGGAACTCCAGTTATTATTACCGAGAATACTCAAGTTACTCTTAATTCAAAGGCAGTTGAGATGAGTGATGAAAATATCCCTGTAATTAATTATGAAGATATTGGGGGTCTTACTGATGAAGTTAAGAAGATTCGCGAAATGGTTGAGATTCCAATGAAACATCCTGAGATCTTTCAGAAGTTAGGTATTGAGCCTCCTAAGGGGGTTTTGTTACATGGTCCTCCTGGAACAGGTAAAACTCTTTTGGCTAAGGCTGTTGCAAATGAATCAGAAGCGCATTTTATTTTATTAAACGGTCCTGAAATTATGTCAAAGTTTTATGGAGAATCTGAAAAAAAGATTAGAGATATTTTTGATGATGCAGAAAAAAATGCTCCTTCAATTATTTTTATTGATGAAATAGATGCTATTGCTCCTAAGCGTGAAGAAGTTAGTGGAGAAGTTGAGCGAAGAGTTGTTTCACAAATTTTGACTATGATGGATGGTTTGAAAGCAAGAGGAAAAGTTATTGTTATTGGTGCAACTAATAGAGTTAATTCACTTGATCCTGCTTTAAGACGTCCTGGAAGATTTGATCGAGAAATTCAAATTGGAGTTCCAAATAAAGCAGGTAGATTACAGGTTTTGAAAATTCATACTAGAGGAATGCCTTTGACTAAGGATGTTGATTTAGATAAATTAGCTTCTTTAACTCATGGTTTTGTTGGTGCTGATTTAGAATCTTTATCCAAAGAATCTGCAATGAATGTTTTGAGAAAACATTTACCTAAGATTAAACTTGATGATGAAGAAATTCCTCAAGAAGTTTTAGAACAATTAATTGTAACTCATGAAGATTTTACAGATGCTTTGAAAGTTGTTAGGCCTTCTGCAATGCGTGAGGTTTTGGTTGAAAATCCTAATGTAAATTGGGAAGATGTTGGGGGATTAGATAATGTTCGTCAAGAATTAAAAGAATCTGTTGAATGGCCAATGAAACATCCTGAGAGTTTTACACGTTTAGGAATTCGTCCATCTCGTGGGATTTTACTTTATGGTCCTCCTGGAACAGGTAAGACTTTGTTAGCTAAAGCAATTGCAAATGAATCAGAAGCAAATTTTATTCAAATTAAAGGTCCTGAACTTTTGAGTAAGTGGGTTAATGAATCTCATGCAGGAATTAGAAAGATGTTTGAGAAAGCTAGACAAGTTGCTCCTTGCATTGTTTTCTTTGATGAAATAGAATCTATTGCTAAGAAACGTGGAGGAGAAAATGTTGCTTCCCAAGAAGATGCTAAAGTATTAAATCAAATGTTGGCTGATATGGATGGGCTTGAGGATTTGAAAGATATTTTAATTATTGGTGCAACAAATCGTCCTGACATGTTAGATACTGCATTGCTTCGTCCTGGGAGATTTGATAAAATTTTATTAGTTAATGCCCCTGAAGAACCTGGTAGAAAAAAGATTTTAGAAATTCATACTAAGAATATGCCTATTGGAGATGGAAAGAAAGTTTTCAAAGGTAAGGAAAAAGAAAAGTTTTTGGAAGAGTTTGCTAAAAAAACAGAAGGTTATACTGGTGCTGATTTAGAATCTTTTACTCGTGAAGCTGCATTACTTGCACTTAGAGAATCTCAAGAAGCTGTTCAAGTTCTTAAAAAACATTTTGATGAGGCTTTGATTAAGGTTAAACCAAGTATTACAAAATCTACTATTGAAGTTTACAAAAAGATTGAAGATACTTATTTGAAGTCTGCCAAAGCAGCTATTCCTATGGAGAATAGCTACTTGGGTTAAATCCTACACAATTTTGTAAACAAAATTTTAAGCTAGCCATACCGATGGAAAATAGTTATTTTGGATGATTTTATAAATTATAATTTCTTAATTGTTTTATGAAAAAGGGGAATTGGTATTATTTATTTTTAATAGTAATTTTTTTAGCATTTTGGGCATGGGCTGCAATTGATCCTCTTTATCCAAGTGGTTGGCTTCTTGAAAATTATTTGATTTTTATTTTTGTTCCAATAATTATCATAAGTGGGATTTATTTTAGATTGTCAAAATTATCTTATACCTTGATAACAATCTTTATGATTTTACATGTAATTGGTTCTCATTATACTTATGCAGAGGTTCCTTTTGGTTATATTCTACAAAGTTTTTTTAATGCAAATAGAAATATGTATGATCGGTTAGTTCATTTTTCTTTTGGATTATTATTAGCATATCCTGTTAGAGAAGTTTTTATTAGAATTTCTCATACAAAAGGAGTTTGGGGGTATTATTTTCCAATAGAATTAACTTTAGCTTTTTCAGCAATCTATGAAGTAATTGAATGGGCTGCTGCAATGGTTGTTGATCCTCAAGCAGGTTTGGCATTTTTAGGTGCTCAGGGGGATGTTTGGGATGCTCAAAAGGATATGGCTTTAGCATTTGGGGGATCTATAATTGCTATGGGGGTAGTGTTCTTGGTTAATCTTGTTTATCAGAAGAATTTTAAAAAAGAACTTAAACAAAGTTTTAAAATTCCTAAGGATGACAAACCTTTAGGAGAAGTTAAACTCCTTAGTATGATTAGGGGGCGTATTAAAAAATGAAAACAAGATTTAGAAATGATTGGATTTTAGGGTTTCTTGTATTTTATACCTAAGGGAAGATAACTTTACTACAGCAATTTTTAAAAACACTTAATATTAGATAATTGAATGACAAGTGTTTATTATAATACAAGATTTTTTGAGGTAGAGAAAAGAGAAGGAATAAGAAAACGTGAAATTTTAAGATTTGGTCAAGTTCTTGGAGGTTTTTATGAAGAAGGACCATGTAAGGGGAATTTTATGGTTGGTAATGAAGATAATCCTTTGAGTTTATTAGATATTGGTAAGGTAATAGATATATGTAAGATATTAGAAGAATAATTTTTATTCTGTTGTAACAATTTTTTCATCTTCAAGAAGTATTGTGTCTTCTGCTTGAGCAACATTCGCATGTGAGGCTTCAACTAATTGTTCAAAGTGATGAAGGTTATCGTTTTCTTCTAATTGTTTAAGTCCAAATAGTGCTTTTGTTCCGAATTTTTTTACAATCCAACGTGAACAAAAAGGAAGTGTCATATATTCTTCTTCAATGTGTTCTAGAACTTGTCTTGCAATTGGACTTCTTACATTTTTATCATCAACTAAAATATAAATTCCAGAGGGTTTTCCATCGTAAACTTTTCCCCCGCCTTTTGTTGCAAAGGGTTCAATTGCATAAAGTCCTTTTTCCAAAGGAATTCCTTTTCCATCATCAATGTTTGGAATTGTTAATCCTGCATGAAGTTCATATTCTTTCATTTCATGGCCTGATAAATTAATTATTGGTGAAAATCCGTGTGATTCAATTGTTTTTTGAACTATTCTCCCTATTTCGCTTGTTGTGATTCCTATTTTGATTTCTTTTTTTACATTTTCCAAAGCTTCTTCTGCGGCTTTGATTAATTTTTTATTTTCTTCTGAGTCTTCCAAATCCATTGAGAATGCAGTGTCTGAAGTCCATCCTTCAATATTAACTCCAAAGTCTACTTTTAGTAATCCATGTGCTAATGTTTCATCATCATGGGTTGGGGTATAATGTGCAGCAATGTCATTTATACTAAGGTTTGTGGGGAATGCTGGTTTTCCACCTAGCTCTATTATTTTATCTTCTATTTTTTCTGCTATTTCTAAAAGCGGAACATCTTTTTTAATGAATGATCTTGCAAATATTTTTATTTCTGATGCAATTTTTCCTGCTTTGAGTATTTTTTCTTTATCCATGTTTTAGTTAGAATAATGCAATTTTTAATTCTTTTCTTTTAATCTTCTTGACTTTGGAATATAATTTGTAATCTTTAATTCAGAGGCTTTTCCACAGCCTAAGAAGTTGTCTTTGTATTTCATGATTAGGAATGCTTTTTTCCCTGTTTCAAGGTTTAGTTCTCTTCCAAGCATCCATTCTTTCATTTGTTCTTCATTTAATTCAAAAATGTTTTTTGTTATTTGGTCTTTGAATATTTGAACTCCATCAATGCTCAACCTTATCATATCATTTTGATATTTTCCAAAATAAACCCCAACTCTTTCAATTGGAACTGTTGCTTCTATTTTTTTTATTTCATGGGCTTCAAGACTTCCTTGATAAATGAATATTCTTTCTGCTCCTCTTTGTAAAAATATTCCATCTACCTTTTTTATTCCAAATTGATTTTCTAATAATTTTAGAAGTTCTGCTTTTTCTTTTTTGCTGAATATTTTTAGGTCGTTCATTTTATAGTATTTTTAATGCATCCTCTAAATTTACTTCTGTGTTTTTGCATCCGTCTTTTGATAATGGGACAGAATAAATGATTTTTGGATCAATTTCTTTTGTACTTAAGTATCCCATTGCTAATGCAATTTCATCATTACAGGCTATTCCAACAATTTTTGTAAATTCTTTTCCTTTAACCAATTCTCTATCGATTATTTTTTTAACCAATGAACCTCCAGGAACAGTGTATATTTGATAATTTTTTTCTTTTCCAGCTTTTCTTAATTCTTGTGCATATTCTTCTTTTAGGCAATGGGGAAGGAATAATATTTTCATTCTATTCTTCTAAATTTAGCAAGAAAAAATCCTTCTGTATTGTTGTCATGGGGATAAACTCTTGCACATTTTTTTACTTGGTTTGAATATTTTTTATCTTTCCATTTTGTTATTCCTTCTCTTGGTTTTATTGGGAGTGATATTTTTTCAATTTTTATTTTGTCTTTGAATTCTTTTAACATTGCGTCCACAACTTCTTCGTTTTCTTCTGGAGCATGTGTGCAAGTGGAGTAAATTAGTGTTCCATTTGGTTTTAGAAGGTCAATTGCTTCACTGAAAAGTTGTTTTTGAACATGATGTAATTTTTTTACTGTTTTTATATTCCACATGATATATGTTTTGAGGCTGCTTCTTAATGTTCCTTCTCCTGAACAGGGTGCATCAATTAGGATTCTGTCAAATTGAAAATCTCCTTTTTTGAATCTTTTACAAAGTGCCATTCCTTCTTTTTTTGTGATTATTACATTTGTTGCTCCGCATCTTTCAAGATTTGCTGCAAGAATTTTTATTCTTCCTATGCTTACCTCATTTGCAATTATTGTTCCTGTTCCCTTCATTTCTGATGAGGTTTGAGTTGTTTTACTTCCTGGTGCAGCACATAAATCAAGAATCATTTCTTCTGGTTCTGGTTGAAGTGCAATTATTGGGAGCATACTTGCAAGTTCTTGAATATAATAATAACCTAATAGGTGTTCTAATGCTCTTCCAAGTTCTCCTGGTTCAAGTACTGATTCAACAATCATTATTTCTGGATAATCTTTCCATGGTTGATTTAGCTTCCAACCTTTTTCTTCAAGTCTTTTTTTTAAATCACTTGGAGTAATTTTAAGTTTATTACATCTTATTGAACGAACAGGGATTTTTTTGAGGATTTCTAAATAGTTTTTGTAATCAGATTCATCTGGAAGAAGTTCTTTCATACGTTCAACATAGAGTTCTTTTAGCTCTGGGATTTTTCTTTCTTTCATGTTAAATTTAATAGAATTAGGTTTTTATAGGTTACAATGGAGTTATTTCCCTAAGAATCGCAGAAGGATACCATCTCTTAATCCCTTATTTCCCGTATCATATTCTGCTGTGATATTATCGTCCTCAGGATACCATTTTAGGCAGATATTATATATATCTTTTTTGATCATCTTTTCTGGATCTTTTTCTTTTCCTATTTGCCCCTCTACAAAACATTCTACAATATCTTTTTGCTTTTCTTCTTTGATGTTTCCTTCTGTTTTGAATTCATCCCTTTTGAGGTTATATTGAATGTCCAATGTAAGATAATCTAATCCCATATTAGTTAAAATTGTCTAGAATTTATAATACTTTATGTGTTGAAGAAGTTTAATCAGTTCTTTTTAATAAATAACAATGGGAAAATTATATCACTTATGCAACAAGGAATTAATACTGCTATAAAAATTATTGTAAATGTTAATATTAGTTGTAAAGAAGTTAATGCTGTGCTAAATGCTAAGATATAGAATAGGCTTGCAAAGACTGAGAGGAATACATGTAGGAAGTGTGGGAGTTTTGTTAATTGAGTGATTATTCCTGTAGCGCTTCCTAGAATTGCTGTTGAAAGAATTATTGTGGGGTTTTCTATAATTGATAAATGAAAACTTGTTTTTAATCCAAAGATTAATCCCCCCAGGTATGGGAAAATTATGTCGCTTAAACTTCCAATTATTATTGAACCTATTAATCCTATTAAAATTGCGTTCATTATATTTTTTTTGTATTTATAATAAATTGCAGAAGTTACAATTGCTGAGAAGAATAAATGAAGGGGGTGGAGGATGTGGAAAAGGTGTTCTGTATTTAGATTTTTAAAAATGATTACAACTATAATTGCTATTAATGTTGCTACAAGTGTGAATGGGATGTGTTCTCTTAATTCGTAAAATATTTCTTTTGTTTTTTTCATGATTTAGTTAATAGTACAATAATCTTTATAAATTGTTTTTTTCTTTGGAAAATATGGTTAATTATAAAAATTCCTTAAGTTCAGGTATCTCAGAAGGTAAAAGTTTTTATGATTCATTATATGCAGATTATCTTGAAGATAGTCATCCTTGTTTGGGGTCTCCAGTAATTTTAGAATATCTTGGCGTGCAAGGGAAAATGTTAAATTCTTTTTTTTATATGCCTGAATTTGGAGACGTTAAGTCTACTGTTTCTGATGATTTTGAATATATTTCTTTTAAGGATAATAGAAAAATATTGAATTTAGATTTCAATAAAAATAAAAGTGGATTATATGTTTCAATGAGGCCTACAGATGAAATTGTTCGTCCAATGACTTCATCAATAGAACTTCTTTCTGGAGATTTTGCAAGAGAAAATATAGAGAATAAATTTTCCATTGTTCTAAATGATTTTTTAAAAATCTCCTAAGGTAGTTTGTTTTTTGCCTTCAACTATTTCTTTTATATTAACATCAAAGACTTGAAAAATGTTTTCCACTGCAGGAAGTATTTGTCTTTCTAAATAATATTCAATATTGTATTCGCCTTTTTCATGGGGGAGTTTTACCTTATCTCTTACTAGTTTACATTTACCTTGTGTTTCTGCTATATAGTATTCTATGAGATTTCCTTGACTTACTGGGATTTCTTGTTCATGCATTTTCTTTGCAGCCACAACATGTGGAGAAATTGCCTTGTATTCTGAGATGGGTTTTTTTAATTGTGTTTTAATAATTAAATCCTTTTGGTCAACTTCTCTCTTTTTTATTTTTTTAATTATATTTTTTACATATTCAAGTGCTTTTTTTTCATTCCCATCCTTTAGAATTTGTCTTATTGTATAGTTTTGAGTTTCTCTTGAAAGTTTACACCAATCTCTTCTAACTGTTTCAAAACCACGAATCTTTATTTTGTCTTTTTCATCAATCATTGCGTATTTCTTTTTGGCTCCTGTTGTTCCTGCTCTGGTTGTAACCCAAATACCTCTTTTGTAAAAATCTTCAAGTTCAAGTTCCATAACTCCTGGAAGTTCTGAATTTAATTTCTTTAGGAGTTTTTTTATTTCATCTTTTGATTTTTTATTTCTTAGAAATGCAACCGAATCTGTATCTCCAAAAATAACTTGATATCCTTCTTTTTGGACTTTGGCTATTGTTTCTTTATTGAATTTTCTTACATATGCGAGAATTGCTGCAGAGGTTTCATGGGAATAATATCTTGCTCCAAAAAATCCAATATATCCGTGGACAGAAGCTGAAAGAACTTTGAATGCATTGCTTCTTGCTTTGGTAATCACATTTGAATTTTTTTGATATTCTTTTTTGTATTGTTTTCTTTTTTCAAGAATTTCATGAAGTAATTCTGGAAAGAATCCTGGTTCTTTTGAAAAATAGTATTTTACTTTTTCACCTTTGTTATCTATTTCAGGAGATTCATATGAATTTGGTTGTTTTTTTTCTAGGAGAGTTGCTTTTGAAAGGTTGTGTGTTATTATTATGCTTGTATGCATAGATGAGAAGTCAAACATAGCAATGTTTTCATAAAGTCCGGGGGTTGGTTCAAGAACAAAGGCTCCTTCAACCTGTAGGTTTTTTCTTTCTGCAATTTCATTATATCCTGGTCGTTTTTCAGGGATTTCATTGAATTTTTCTAAATTATGAAGAACATAGGACTCCACATATTTTGAAAGTCCTGCACGTGAAAGGTCAAAGGTTGGTTCTTGAATTGTTTTTGTGAATTCTAAAAGGTCTGGCCAGAATTTTTCAAATAATCCTAATGTTAAAACAGAATCGTGTAGATTGTATTCATAGTATTTTTCCCATCCATCATCTTTTATTGTTGAAGAGTGTTGGAATACAAAATCTTTTTTTGTATCATTTAGAAATTCTTTTGAAACTTCATTAAGTGAAAGTGTTTCCGATTTCATATATTGTGCATAGGCAGTTCTAATGAATTTTAAGATATCTACGTGAGTTATGCCTTTTATTTTTGCAGTGAGTTGTGTTCCTCTTGAGAATTTTGGTTGAGTTCCATCTAATCCTAATGAAAGTTTAATATTGAATTTTTCTGCTCTTGCTTTTATGTAGGGCATATCAAATCCATCTGAGTAATATCCTACCAAAAAATCAGGAGATACTTTTTTAACATATTCTTTGAATTTTTCAATAAGTTCTGCTTCATCTTCTACATATTCAACATAGTCTTGTTTTTTCTTTGATTTTTTCCAAGTGATAACTTTTTTGAAATCTTTTGAAACCAATGAAATCATTAATATTTCTCCTTCACCTATTTTTAGTTCATCTGTTTCAATATCATAGGCTAAAACTTTTGGAGTGAATTTTTCTTCTTTTATTTCTTTGAAAGATTCTAGTTTTATACAAAAGTCAACATCCATTGCCATATCAATTCCTCCGAATTCCTGCGAATTGTTTAATAGTTCTCCTGAAACTTCATACCAATTTAATGGAGATATTTTTTTCTCAATAATATAATGGGTGATGTATCCTAAATCATATCCTCTTCTTTTTTCTATTTCTTTCATGCCAAGATGGGTTGCAATATCATGTAGGTCTTTGTAATTTGTTGCAAATATCTTTAATGCCTTGACTTTCTTTCCCAAGTAATTTTTATCTTGAACTTCAACTGCCTCAACCTTTGTTTTTCTTCCTTTTACATCAAGTTTAATTTTCTTGATTTTTTCTACAACTTTGCTTATTTCCTTTAGAGTTAGTTTTTCCTTTAAGACTGCCCAAAAATAAACAGGACAAGTGTCGATTATACATAGCCTTTTGCCTTTATTGTCTCGTCCAACTATTTTCACATAGTTTCTTCCTTGAAAATCAAAGTAATCATAATCTATTGGGATAAAAGAGGTTTTCATATATTTAGAAGAAGTTGGAATTATTTAAGCTTTATTAGTTGTATTTAGCATATTGGAGAAGGTAGTAATGAATTATAATTAAGTTTATATAATTTTGAGGTAAGGTTATTATATGGGCGGTAATTATGGAGAGAATCCAGATCCTAAGGAAGAGGAAAAAGAAAGGGGAAATGCTGATAGGATTTGGGAAGCAAAAAAAAGGCAAGGAAATTTAGAAAAGGAAGTTGGGGCTGATTCTTTTGTTCCCAACTATAAAGAATTTTTTGAAGATTCTAAAGGAATAAATTTACATGTGGGAAAAGATAGTGAGAAAAAAAGAGAGATTCTTGATAAATATTTTGGGAATAAATATGAATCTTTGGGAAGATCAAAAGTTTCTGAGATGGATAGATTTGCTGTTGATCTTTATTTTCAGGGAGAATTTTATGGGGCAAAGGATTACCTTAAACAATAAATATAAATATTTCTTTTACTTACAATTATCATGGGATTAAACATACGCGAGATCATTTCTTCAAAGGAAATTGATGCTTCAAATTTAAATGGAAAGACAGTTTGTGTAGATGCATTTAACATTTTGTATCAGTTTTTGTCTACAATTAGGCAAATGGATGGAACTCCTTTGATGGATAATCAGAAAAGGATTACAAGTCATTTATCTGGAATCTTTTATAGGAATATTTCTTTGCTTTCAGAAGGGATGAAGTTGGTTTATGTGTTTGATGGTGAACCTCCTAAATTAAAGTCAAAGATTCATGAGAAAAGGTTGGCTGGACGTGAATTGGCAAATCAAAGATATGAAGAAGCAAAACAAGAAGAAGATTTAGGGGCCATGAAGAGATATAGTAGTCAACTTGTTAGGTTGGATGATATAATAATTGAAGAGAGTAAAGAACTTTTGAAGGCCATGGGAATTGCAGTTGTGCAGGCTCCTGGTGAGGGGGAGGCAGAGGCTGCTTATCTTTGTAGAATTAAGGAAGATGTTTTTGCAAGTGTGAGTCAAGATTTTGATAGTTTGTTGTTTGGAGTTCCTAATTTAATTCGTAATTTAACTGTTTCAAAAAAGAGAAAAACTTTTTCAGGATTTGTTGAAGTAAACCCAGAGATTATTGAATTGAAAAAAGTTTTAGATACCTTAGAAATAAATCTTGACCAATTAATTTGTTTAGGGATTCTTATTGGAACAGATTATAATCCAAAAGGAATTCCCGGAATTGGACAAAAAAGGGCTTTGGATATTGTTAAGAAACATGTGCAACCTGTTTTAATTTTCAAAAGTGTTGAAGAACAAATTAGGGTTTTGCCTGAAGTAGATAGATTTAATTGGCAAGAGATTTTTGAATTGTTTCATAGGCCAAATGTTGCTGACTTTGAATTTGAGTTTGAAAAGGTTAATGAAGATAAGATTAAAGATATTTTAGTTACTAGGCATGATTTTTCTGCAGAAAGGGTTGAAAAACAATTAGAAAAATTAAGGGCCCTTGAAGAGAAGAAAAAACAAACTGGATTGGGTAAGTGGTTTTAACCCCAAACTTTAAATTCTCTTTTTGATTCAATTAGTTATGGTTAAGCAACGTGCATATAATGTTTTAGGAAATCTTGCTATTGTAAATTTTTCAGATGGATTTGGAAAAGTAGGACGCCAAAGCCGTACCTCGAAAAATTTTCATGAATCAAAAATGAGCCGAAAATCTTTACTAGAGGCAAAAAAAAGATTTGCAAATAAGATTTTGAAAGATCATCCTTCTGTGAAAACTATTTTAGAAAAGTCAGGAAAGTTTGCTGGACGTTTGCGTAAAATGCAGACTAAGTATATTGCTGGTGAAAAAACAAAAGAAGTTTTGTATAGGGAAAATGGTTGTGTTTTTCGTTTTAATATTGATACTAGTTATTTTTCTCCTAGGTTGAGCAATGAGAGAAAAGAAATTGCTTCTAAAATAAAGAAAAATGAAAATGTGTTGGTGATGTTTGCAGGAGTTGCACCTTTTTCTATTGTTATTGCTAAACAATCAAAAGCTAAAAGAGTTGTGTCCAATGAATTAAATCGTGAAGCAAATAAATATGCTAAGTTAAATGTAGAATTAAATAAGTTAAAGGAGAAGGTAGAGATTGTTGGAGGAGATGTTAAGAAAGTTGTGGGAAAAATTAAGGAGAGTTTTGATGTTATTGTTATGCCAAGACCTCAGTTGAAAGACACTTTTTTAGAAAGTGCATTTAAGGTTTCAAAAAAAGGAACTAGAATTTATTATTATGATTTTTGTAGGATTGAGGATGTTGATTTAATTGTTGAGAAGATTAAAGCAGATGCAAAAAAAGCAAAAAAGAAGATTAAGATTTTGAAAACAAAATCAGCTGGAGAGATAGCTCCCTATAAGATTAGAGTTAGGGTTGATTTTAAGGTGTTATAGATTTTTTATTTGCCACATACTCCACAATATCATTATATGTTAATTTCATTGAGTTGGAATATTTTGAAAGGTCCATCATTTCTAAATTATTATCTGTTTCTATTCCAAATTTTTCTTCAATAGTTACTTCTAATTCTGCAAGGTCTAGTGAATTACAACCCATTTCTTCAAGAGTGGATTCTAAATTGTTTAAATTGAATCTATTTGATAAAACTTCATATACTCCTTGTTGAATTTCTTTGTAATCCATGTTATTTAGGTAGATTTTTAGTTTTTAAGAATTTGTATATTATAATCCTTTTTCAATTTTAACCGCCATTGGTGCTTCCCCACCATGCCATGTGAATCTGGGCCTTATTCTCATTGGATAAATTCTTTCTGAATTGTCATCAAGAATTATTGCAGAACCCTTTAGGTCTGGAAGATCATCCATGTAACCTTTTATGCTGTCTAAAAGATAACTTTGCATTATTTGATTAAGTGCTTCTAGGTCTGAAGCAGAAGTTACTCTGTGGGAAATTACTATGTCTGATTGAGTCATAACATCTCTATGGATTTGTCCGGGTTGCTGGGTTGCAAGCACAAGAGATACTCCGGGTTGTCTACCCTCCCTCAATAATTGAACAAGTGCATCTGTGGCAATTGTTTTACCTTCTTTTGGAAGAAATTCGTGGGCCTCATCAATGAACATCCAAATTAATGGAGTTTCTCTTTTTTCTTGACTTGCCATTAATTCAAAACCTTTTGCAACAGCATCAATTTCTTCTTTTTTTCTTGCATCCATTCTTTGATTGAATATTTTTCTTGAGACTAAGCTAATTACCAATGCCCTAACATTAAATGCTCCAATTGAATTATAGACGCTTAAATCCAAAACAGAAGTTGTTCCTGCAGTGGTCAAATCTTTTACTTGAGTTGCTTCTGTGCTTTTTTGTGCAAATACTCCCCATGTTTCTGCTGCTTCAAATAATCCCATTGCTGCGTTTTTAGTTTCTTGAGGAGTTTTTTCATCTTTTTCCATTGCTGAAATTATTCCTTTAATGTTGAAACTTCCAATTTGTTTTAATTTTGTTATTGTTCTTTCAATTAAAACTGCAACTGGATTTACAATGTTTAACCCAAATGTAAGTATCCAGTCTTCTGGGTTCATTTCTGTTACATCCAATGCAAATTTTCTGTCTGCAAAAATTCCTTTTGCAGTGTATGAATCATAATGTCCAAATGGAACAAATATTTTCACAGGAAGTTTTTTTGATTTTAATTCCCAGTCTTGTAATAATACCTTGTCTTTTTCATTTGCATATTTCATTGTCCAGTAGATTCCCATTGTGTCGAATATTAATGATGCAATGTTTTGGCTTACCTCTTTTGGGAGATTTGATAATTCTTCTGCAATAACCCCCAAAGTATATGATTTACCAGAACCTCTTTTTCCTGCAACTAGCACAACATGGCTTCTTGCAACATCCATGAATATTTTATTGCTCATGGAAGTATATTGTCCCATTTTAACATACCCTTTTCCTAGAAGTACAAGTCCTTTATCTCCCAATGCTTTTTTATCTGATTTGCTTCTTCCTGTAATTATCTCATATGGCATGAATAAAAATAGTGAAGGAGATTTTTAATTGTTTTGTTCGTAGTATTGTATGACACATCTCTTTGGAGCATGTAATTGCCCTTTTGAATAAAATTCTGCATTTGTTGGAGCATTTGATTTTATTTTTGTTGTATTGTTGTATTTTGACATATATAAAATTGGTTTTCTTTTTTTATCTCTTATTATTTTTGCGTTAATTTTTTTTTCTTGATTTTTAAATTCTACTAGACTTTCTAATTCTTCACTCCAAATAATTCTTATTAGATTTTTACTCATAGCATTAGTTAGGAGATATTTTATATAAATCTTTATAAATTTTAATGACTATTGTTTTTAGTGGGAGAATTAATTAATCTTATTCCTTATTTTGAAGCCATTAAAAAAGTAATGAATGGAACACCAATCTCTAATTTAGGAGTTTTAAAAGAGAATTTTGAAAAGTCTTTTTACAAGGGATTGGATGGGGGAATTGAACCCAGCGATTTTATTTCTTTTTTAGATTCTACAACTATTGATACTATTTCTTTTGCAGTAACTTCTGAAAATAGTATGCTTTTTGGTTATGATCTTGATACTGTTTATGGGGGTTTTGGGAAGCTTAAATCAGATCGAGTTAGAAAACTTTGTCAAGGCATTCTTGAGACTAATTTATGGTTGTATGATCATAAATGTGATTAATTTCACCAAAATATTTTTAAAGGACTTTTTCATAAACTAATCATGGAAAACGAAAATGATCATGGGTCGGAACACAATATCCCTCGAGAGAGTAGTCCTCCTACTCATGAAGCACATGTTAATAACGAAAATTTAGTTTCAAAGTTTAGAGAAAATCCTTGGATTCTTTCAACATTGGTTTTAGGGGTTTTGGTTTTAATATTTTTAGTTGCTAATTTTGGTGGCGCTACTGGTTTTACAATTACTGGTGGAGCTATTGGAGTTGATGATGCTAGCGAGAGTATAGTTGGTTTCTTAAATAAACAAACTGGTGGCGGAGTAGAATATGTTTCTACTGAAGATTTTGGAAATTTATATGAAGTAATGGTTTCTTATGAGGAAAGAGAAATTCCTGTTTATGTTACAAAAGATGGAGAATATTATGTTCAAGGGATTGTTCCTTTGAATGAAGAGCTTGATTCTCCTTCTACACCTGCTCCTGAAGCTACTGAAGCTCCCAAATCAGATAAACCAGAAGTTGAATTGTTTATTTGGTCTTATTGTCCTTATGGGGTTTTAGCTCAAGGTCCTTTGGCTGAAGTTGCATCATTACTTAAGGGAACTGCTGATTTCAAAGCAATAATGTATTATGCTGGCCATGGTCCATATGAAGAACAACAAAATAAAATTCAAGCATGTATTCAAAAAAATGCTCAAGATAAATATTGGGATTATGCCGCTGGATTTGTAAAAGATATTGAACCTAATTGTGGTCAATCAAGAGATATTGATTGTGATAAAACAGAATCAATTAAGTTAATGGATTCATTGGGAATTGATTCTTCAAGTATTATGTCTTGTGTTGATTCTGAAGGTGCTGATTTAATTGCAGCAGATTCTGCACAGGCTAAGTCTTTAGGTGTCACTGGTTCACCAACTTTAATGATTAATGGAGTCAAGATTAATGCTGCTAGGAATTCTGAAGCATACAAACAAGCTGTTTGTAGTGCGTTTAATACTGCTCCTGGTGCTTGTGATGAAGCTTTAAGCGCAACAACTGCTGCAGCTAGTGGAAGTTGTTAATTTTATAAATGAATATTCTTCTTAAATTACATGTTTAAAATAGATAAAAAATCTTTAGAAAAATTGTCTTTTGGTTTTGGGGAAAAAGATATAGCACATTTAAAGGCAACCCTTGAATATCTAAATTCTAATAATCTTTTAACAATTCCCCCAAAAGAATTTCAAAATGCTTTACAGGGATTGGATGCAATTGGAAAATTAAAATTAGATGGAAAAATATATGGTTTTCATATATGGGATTCATGTGCTGCAAACCAAGGTAGCTATGGGGGAGAAGGTGTAGAACTTCGTTTAAGGCAAGGAGATAGGTTAGAAGAGTTTCTTGTTCCCGGGAGTAGGGATTTTGTATATGATGAATCTTCTGCTATAAGCTGTTTGAAAGATCATAAAATTTCTAAAATTTATACTGGAGATATTCCTAGGGATTCTTCATTTCTAGGGCTTACATATGAATGTGATGAGGATGATCCCATTATAACTACTAGATTGGATGATCATGATATAGATGCATTTCAGTCAGAAGATATTAAAGTTGTTGTATTGGATAGTTTAATTTAATTTATTCTTATTAGAAATGTTTTTAAATCGCTAGTTTATTGTTTTTTTAGTTAGAAAATGGATGGAATATTAGTTCAAACAACATTGCATGGAAAAGAAGATTTAAACAAGATAGTGGAATCTTTGGTGATTGGTAAGGATTCAAATCCTCTAGGTTCTCAAACCCCAAGGTTTAAGGGCCATCCCTTGTCTTTTTGCAGTTATCTTTGTGCAGGGTATAAGGAAACTTATGGAGATAGGGAAGGAATTATGTTTGAAACAGATGTTCCAGTAGCTTATGCTTGTCCAGTAGATACCTTGGATCTTATGAGGGCAGGAAATTGGATTCCAGGACATGAAAAATTTATTTTTTCTTCATTAGGGGAGATGTTGAATAAATATCCTACGTCAGAAGATTTCAAAAAAGACTTTAAGGAATTTTTTAAAAAACTTGATCCCTTTGAAGTATATCCAGATAATTCTAGGCAATTTGCAGAATCTAATTTTGAAACAGATTATTGTTTAGATAGAAGATGGAATCCTGGATGCAATGAAGTAACTTTCCCAAAACCCCTTAAAATTAAGAGTTGTGAAATTTTTAATTCAAAAGAAGATTTATCTTTCTAAATATTCAATTTCTTCTTCGCTCAATTTAAGTTCTCTTTGAGCCACTGGATTTGATTTTAGAATTTGTTTTATGATTGGATATTCGCCCATTGCTCTTTTTATTCCTACATGTGCATATCTTGCGTACTTTATTGCAATTGTTTTTTTCTTAGCTGTCTTTTGATTATTAAGCCATATCTGAAGAATTCTTGTTGGTCTTTTGTAACTAGTGAACCCTGGTTTGTTTTCTTTTTTTGCAGCTGCAATTCCATAGGTTAAGAATATGTTTTCATAAACCATGAATCTCCAATATTGTTGTTTGTAAATTCTTCCTTTGAAAATATCTGTCTTGCTTAAGGCATCATATGCTTTTGCTAATTCTACTCCACTGTATTCTGCAGGAATGTTTTCTTCAACCCATAGCATAACTTCGTCTAATGGCATTTTAACAGAGTCTAGCACTCTTAAAGTTTCATTTGTGGGCTTTGTCTTGAAAATAATTTTAAGTGCGTTGAAGATGTCTGTTTCTTTGTTTCTTTCATCTACTTGTGGAAGTTCTTTTATTTGAGAGATTGATTGCAAATCATTTATTGCAGCTCGTATGTCTCCTTTTGCACCTATTGCAATTCTTGTTACAATATCATTTTCAATAAATATATTTTCTTTTCTTAGGATATCTAATAAGATATCTTTGATGAGGTTGTAATGTACTTCTTTTAGGTTGATCAATTCTACTTTTTTTCTCAATGGACTTAATTTTTTACTCCAAGCATCATTTGCAGTTATTATTACTGGGTAAGGTGTATCATAGATTAATGAGATTAATTCTGTAAGTCCTCCCCTGTCTACTCCTGAAATTCCATCAACTTCATCTACAAGAATTACTTTATTTTTTTTAATTAGAGATTGTTGTTCAAGTGCAGGTTTTAATACCTCATGCAATTTTCCTTTATTTCTTAGGTCAGAAGCATTTAATTCAAATATTTCAGAGTTTGTTGCTTTTGCAGCAACATGAACTATGGTTGTTTTTCCTGTTCCAGGAGTTCCATGAAGAAGTAATGCTTTTTTACTTTTTTTCATTAATTTTCCTAAATGAAATTCTTCAACAAATTTTTTTATTTGTTCAACTGCTAAATCTTGTCCCTTAACTTCTAGAAATGTTTTTGGTCTGTATTTTTCTGTCCATTGCATTTTAATTGAACTTCCTTACTTTTTTTGTAAATATTAGTCCTGTGCATTGAACTGAAACATGACAATCATATCTATCATCTACTCCTGTTCCTGCACTTCCAAAATCTTCTGAGAAACAACAAAGACCTTTTACTGGATGTTCATATACGTCTATTTCTTGTTCTTCATTATAACTTGCCCAAACACCTTTTGCTAAATAAACTCCTTCTTCTGTCGGAAGTTTATCAAATTCTTTTTTTGTTAGCATTTTATTTCTTCCTTAAACCTGCCATCCTTGCAATTGTGGATATCATTATTCTTTTCCCAATCCTGCAAGGACAAAACTTGCAAGAAGTGCCTGCAGTTGAATAAATGGGTCAGACCCTTCCACAATTCTGAATTCAGATTCACCTGTTTTTTCTGTGAGTTTGACTTTTATTTCTGGTTCTACTGGAAGGTTCCAGATTTCTTTTTGTATTGCTTTAATCACATCTTGTCCTGAGATACTTTCTTTTAACATGATGTCTAAAAGTTTTTCTCGTGATTTTTGAAAGTCTCCTGAAAGAGCATAATCAAGAACTACTTTGATGTCTTTGGGTTTTGCATTTGAAATCATTGTTGTAACAAGCTCAGGAGTTATTGATGGGGAAATTGAAGCTGTTGATTGAATGATGTTTATGCATCGTCTACAGTCTCCTTCACTTCCCTCATATAATAATTCTACTGCTTCTGGATTTATTGTTAAGTTTTCTTGAGCAGCAATTTTTTCAATAATTCTTTCCATGTCTTTTTTTTCTAAAAGTTTGAATCTTGAAATAGCACATCTTGATTGAATTGGATCAATTATTTTGCTTGAATAATTACATGACATTACAAATCTACATGTTGCAGAATAGTTTTCCATTGTTCTTCTTAATGCTTGTTGAGCTTCTGGAGTTAATGCATCTGCTTCATCTAAAAATATTACTTTGAAAGGAACATTTCCAATTGATTTTGTTCTTGCAAAGTTTTTTACTTTTTCTCTAACAACATTAATACCTCTTTCATCTGAAGCATTTAATTCTAGATAGTTTTCTTTCCAGTTTTCTTTGAAAAGTTCTTTCACTACAATTAATGCTAGTGTTGATTTTCCTGTTCCTGCAGGTCCTGCAAATAGTAAATGAGGTATGTTTAGGGAGTTTACTAAAGATTCAATTCTCTTTACAATATCCTCTTGACCAACAAGATCATAGAATTTTGTAGGCCTATATTTTTCTGTCCAGATTTCGCTCACCATAACATATTACAACTAAAATTGCTTATAAAGATTGTGGGGGTTCAGAGAATGTTTTTAGAAATATTTGCTGAATTATTTACTTCTCGCTCTTCTTAGCTTACGCTTATGCTTTTCTTTTCTAAGCCTCTTACGTTGCCATTTCCAACGCATTTGACCTTTCTTTTTCCATCTTCTACTTGAACGTTTCATATTAATTTTTAGAGGAATTGGTTTAAAAAGATTTGGGTGTGGATTAATTAAATTTGAATAAAATTTTTAAGCTTCTATTATTCCAAAAGGGCTACCAACCAGGGCGTAATATATCCAAATAAGTATCATGTATATTGAGGGAATTGTGATAATTATTCCTGCTATTAATGTTATTATTCCTATCGTTTTTGTTTCTTCTGATTTTCTTAAGGTGTTTCCTTTTATTATTGCATAAACTCCTAGAATAAAAAATAATAATATGGAAAAAAAGAACCATATTCCATTAAGTTCGCCAGATATAAAACTTGAGCCAATAGTCAAAGCAAATGTGTAAAATAATACTTGAATAATTATTAATCCTGCAATTAATTTTAATGGAAAATATTCTTTATTCATTTTGATGCACCAACTATTTTCTTAATCTCTTTTACAGAATCGGGGTTTACAAGGGTTGTCATTCCTTTTGGTTCTTCTTTGTTAATTATGTTTTTGAGGATTCTTCGCATTGTTTTTCCTGAACGAGTTTTAGGAAGGTCGTTGACAAAGTATATTTCGTGGGGTTTTGCTATTGGGCCTATATACTTATTCATTAGTGCTACAATTTCTTCTTTTGGAATTTCTTGTTTTGCCTTAACAAATACTACTGGGACTTCGCCTTTTAGTTTGTCTGGCTTTGCAACAACTGCTGCTTCACTTATGCTTTTATGGGTGATGACTGCATCTTCCATTTCTGCTGTTGAAAGTCTGTGACCTGCAACTTTCATAACATCGTCTGTTCTTCCCAAGATTCTGAAGTATCCTTTTTTGTCTATTTCTGCTGCATCTCCTGTGATATAGAATTTTTTGAGTTTATTATTGAATGTCCAATATTTTTCTGCATATGCTTTTTTGTTTTTCCAAACATTTCTTAACATTCCTGGAGCAAATGGTGAAAGTTGGATTAAATGTCCTGCACCTTTTTTCAATATTTTTCCTTTTTCATTTATTACTGCGTGTCGTGTTCCTGGAAAACTTTTTCCTGCTACAGATGGGATGAATGGTCCTATTCCTGGAAGGGAATTGATAAGGGTTGCACCTGTTTCTGTTTGCCACCAAGTATCTATTACAGGACAATTACTATTCCCTATATGTTTGAAATACCAATTCCAAGTGGAGTTGTCAATTGGTTCTCCAACTGTTCCTAGAATTCTTAATGTTTTTAGATTGTATTTCTTTGGGTATTTTTCTCCCCAAAGTTTGAACATACGTATTGCTGTTGGTGCTGTATAGAATACTGTTATTTTGTTTTCTTGAACTGTTTTCCAACAAATTCCTTCATCTGGGAAATTAATCATTCCTTCAAAGATTACACTTGTTGATCCATTTAGTAAAGGTCCATAGCAAATATATGTGTGGCCTGTTACCCATCCCACGTCTGCAGTACACCACATTACATCGTCATCATGGAGATTAAAATTATATTTGCAGGTTTGATATGCTTGAACAGCGTATCCTCCTGTTTCATGTACAACTCCTTTTGGTTTCCCTGTTGTTCCAGAAGTATAAAGTAAGAATAATGGTGTTTCTGAATTAAATCCTTTTGCTTCATTTTTATCATTAACTTTTTTTATTTCTTCATGATACCAAATTTCATTCTTATTTAATTTTTTAATATTTCCAACTCTTTTTACTACAACCATTTTTTTGATTGTTGTTCCTTTTACTGCTTCACTTGCTTTTTCTTTTAATTTTTCTTTTTTACCTTTTCTATAATATCCGTCTGCTGTGATTAAAATTTTTGAACCTCCATCTTGGATTCTTGTTTTTAATGCTTCTGGAGAAAATGCTGAGAAAACTACACAATGGATCGCTCCTATTCTTGCACAGGCTAACATAAAATAAGTTACTTCAGGGATCATTGGTAGGTAGATTGTTACAACATCTCCTTTTTTTACACCTAATTTCTTTAGAAGATTTGCTGTTTTACAAACATGTTTGTGAAGTTCATTATAGGTTATTTCTAATTTCTTTTCTCCTTTTGGTTCTGGAATCCAGATTAATGCTGTTTTGTTTCCATTTTTTTCTAGATGTCTATCTACAGCATTGTAACAAAGATTTATTTTACCGTCGACAAACCATTTGAAAAATGGAAGTTTTTCTTGATAAATTTTTGTGGGTTTTTTATGCCAATGCAATTGTTCTGCATTTTTTGCCCAGAATTTGATTGGGTCTTTGTCTGCTTCTTTGTAAATTTTATCGCTAGAAACCCAAGATTCTTTTTTTAATTCTTTACTTGGTAAAAATATTTTACCTTTTTTTATTACTTTTTTCATTTTATTTTTTTAACTTCTATCCAATTTCTTGATTTTTTAAATTTACATGAATTAATATAAAATTTTTTCAATTTCTTTTCAATTTCTGCATAAATTTCTTTACCTCCTCCAGTAAAAGCAATTTTATTAAATTCCTTAATTAATTTAGTTCCAGTTTTTTTATGTCTTAGGTTTTTATTTACCCTTGTTTCATGAATCATTACTTCTGTTCTTTTAGTTGGAACGAAAAATCCAGTTATATATCCAATAATTTTTTTATCTTCTTCTGCAACTAAAAATATAGCCAATTTATCTTTGATTGCTCTTTGAAAATCTATGCTTTTCCAATATTTTCCCTTGTCTAATTTTTCTAAATTTAAACAGCTTTTAACATCTTTTTTAGTAGCTTTACGAATGTTCATTTAATTAATCCAATATTTTTTGTCTTTAATTCCTTTATCCCAAAGCATTTTTGTATAGCCAGTATTATCAATTTGTTTTTGTTCTATTTCAAGTTCTTTTAGGACTGCTTTAAGTTTCTTTTTTGCCTTTTCCATTTCACTTGGTTTTGCAATATATTCCATTTCCATGAAATAACCTAGGTGTTGCACATAATTAATTTCTATAACAATTCTTTTGTCTTTTTTATGAAGATATGATTCAGATGTTTTTCTTTTTTTCATCCATTGTATAAAACCTAAATCATCCATTAGTGCTAAAAATGGTTTTGGTTCTTTTATCTTAAATTCAAATTCTTGTTTAACTACAATTTGTTTATCCCAATAACTTGTTAACCATTTTTTAAAATTCACAACATATTCTTTTCCATTGTCTCTAATTCTAAAGGCTTTTTTTGGATAGGCACTTGATCTAAATTTTCTTTTTATTGCAAAGTAATCATCTCCTCTTGATTCTTTTTTTTCAAATTTAGCTATCTTTTGAATTTTCTTTCGTAATGCATTTACATTATCTATTCTTACTTTAGTTTCAACTTCTAATAGCACCATCTTTCTTTATACTTTAAAACTAACTTTGTTTATAAATTTTGGTGTATAAAATTTACATCATCCAAAATGACTCTATAGAGTCTTCCAAAAGACAGGGATGACTCAACTTTGTTGAACCTAAATATTTTGGACGTTAAAAGTTTTGAGAAATTATTGATTTTTCCAAAGCCCGTGAATATTGCAATAAGCTCTTGCAGAAAAATCTTTTTGGTTTTTTAATAAAAATAATGCTTCTGGTTTCTCACTTGGTTTTAAGAATTTTTTAGATACTCCTTTATCTGTTGAAATTTCAATCCATTCAATATAGTGTTCTGTTTCCATTGGGTGTTCTATAGAACCTACTTTAATCTTTACGCCCTCTTCATCTTTTTCAATGACTGGAGAATGTTTTTCTGCATATTCTCCTTCAAATTGTTCTGGCATGAGTTTCATTGGTTTTCCACAACAAACAAGAGCATCTGCTCCTTTATGTAAAACTTCAATAATGTTGCCACAGATTTCGCATTTGTATATTTGTGATTGTTCTGTCATTTTATTTTTTCTTTTTCTTGGAAGCTTTCTGATTCTTTTTCCATTCTTTTTTATGGCTTAGTCCTATGATTAAATAAATAATTCCAATTATTGTGAAAACATTCACCATTGAAAAATTATCTAGTGTTAAGGACAAAACAATTCCTATTGGGAGAAAAATAATTCCCATCTGAAAGAATGCATAGTAGTCTGTAGGTTGTTTTCCTTTTCTTATTCTGACAATGATTGCAATTATTCCAAATAAAGCTAATAATCCCAATATTGACCAAATCACCATGTCTGCCATGTTTAATTAATTAAAAAGAATTATTTAAGAGTTTCTGATTCTTTTAATTCTCCATCACTTTTACTAAAAATGTTTTTGAAAAAATTTCCAATTCCCTTAAACACATTACCAACTGAATTTATAATTCCAGGACCTTCTCCAGGATCATCTCCAAATTCATCTGATCTATCTAAACATTCTAAATTTATAGTACATTCCCATCCTTGTCCAGAATCACCCATTACAGGTTTTGCTTCCATATGTTCTCCTTTTGCCATACAATTATTTTCAATTTCCTCCCATTTCTCGTCTGTTAAACAAGGACCTGAATATAAATGCTCACAAGATTTTGCACATTCTTGACAAACAGAATTTCCTGTTTCCCCTTCTCCTTCATAATTTCCTGAGCTACAAATTATTGAAGGGTCAACTTTAGTAACACATTCAGAAATACATATTTGTTCTTCTTCCATTTCACTTTCGTCAGGAGCGTCGCCTTTCATGTTACATTCTTCTTCACAAGAGTTCATGTTTTGTCTCTCACACATAAAATCATATTCATCGCAATCTTTTGATACACATTTTTGCATACATTCTTCATCTTCATTTGCAGGTGCAGGAGGGCCACTAGTTTCTACTCCACATTCATCATTACAATTTGTAGGATTTTGTGCAAAACATTCTGCATCTCCATAAACACATCCAGAACAAGTTTGCATACAATTTATTTGTTCTTGAGTTGGTCCAATAAATTCTGGACCGCCTATTTCCATATTTTGTTGGCTAGTAACTTTTCCAGTCAATTCTCCGTACGCAAAAAAACTAATTGCTAAGATAATTAATATTATTAATATGCTTCCTCTTTTCATTGAATTATTAGTTAATAGAATTATTTAAGAGTTTCGGGAGGATTAAATGCTACACATATCTTCTGGTTCATAATATTCTCTTGGATGTTTACATGATGGGCATATTGCAGGAGGTTCTGTTCCTTCGTGAATATAACCGCACTTTGCACATTTCCATTTGATTGGTTTGTCTCGTTTGAAAACTTCTCCTTTTTCAACCATTTCTAAAAGTTTTTTGTAACGAGCTTCATGATGTTTTTCAACTTCTGAAATTTCTTTGAAAAGTGTTGCAGCTTCTGTGTTACCTTCTTCTTCAGCATCTTTTTGCATTTGAGGATACATTTCTGTGGTTTCAAAGTGTTCTCCGTCCATTGCTTCTTTTAGGTTTGTTTTTGTGTCGCCTATTCCTTTTAGAAGTTTGAATTCGTCTTTTGCATGTTGTTTTTCATTTTCTGCTGTTTCTAAGAAAAGTTTTGCAATGTAATGATAACCTTCTTTTTCAGCAATCCTTGCAAAATAAGTATATTTGTTTCGTGCCTGTGATTCACCTGCAAAAGCTGTCTTTAAGTTTTCCTCTGTTTTTGTCATGTATAATTAATAGGAGTTGGTTTTATAAATTTAATTGCTTTTAGTAGATCATGAAAAATATTCCTAAAACAATGAACATCTTGAAGAAGCATTTTGATTTCAAAGAGAGAACTACCTTGAATCGTATGCGGAAGAAGCCTAATGCATTTAAGATTTTGATTTCGTGTTTGTTGTCTTTGCGTGCACGTGATGAGAATACAGAAGTTGTTTCTGCTAAACTTTTTGCTGTAGCAGATACTCCTGAGGCCATTGTTAAGTTATCAACTCTTAGATTAGAAAAAATAATCTTTTCATCTGGACATTATCATAAGAAAGCGCGTTCACTGAAACATGTTTCTAAGGTTTTAATTGACGAATTTAATGGGAATGTTCCAAAGACTCGTGAAGAGCTATTATCTATTAAGGGAATTGGGCCTAAGACTGCAAATATTGTTTTGGCTTTTGCTTATGGGGAGTTGGTGTTGCCTATTGATACCCATTGCCATAGGATTCCAAATCGTTTGGGTTGGATTAAAACAAAAACTCCTGAGAAAACAGAAGAAGCTTTGGAAAAAGTTCTTCCTAAAAAATATTGGGCAGAGTTTAATGGTATTTTTGTTTTGTTTGGAAAAACAATTTGTCAGCCTGTTTTTCCTTGGTGCAGTAAGTGCCCTGTGAAAAAGTATTGTCCTAGAATTGGTGTTAAGAAGAGTCGGTAGTTACGCTCCCACCGAAGCCGAGAGCATTTAGACCAATATCATGGGACTCTGTTTTCCCTTTGATTTTAGTTATTTATCGTTGGTGTTTAGAGTTTTTAAGTATTGTCGAGGTTGAGTGTATGGGTTGGGCTAAGGTTGTCTTTATTTATTGTTTTTTTGCATAAAGATTCTTGGAGAAAATCTCTATAACTTATAAGTAGTAACATAATAGAAAGATTTATAAACTATAAATTTGTGAAAAATATATGGAAAAATATAATCTACCTCATGAAGAAGTAAAGAGATTTGAAGTGTATAGTGGTAAAAATATAAAACAGATGCCTAAGCTAATTGCAGATGGTAGAGTTCCAGCAAATGTTTCTCAAATAATGCAAAGAAGACTAGATGTTAGAAATGATAAAGATTTGAAAAGTTCTTATATGGAT
>Ga0075122_10000292_pt1 | contig 41542 bp, 44 predicted proteins | sample AntAceMetag02UKB_FD_69790 | JGI IMG/M metagenome (GOLD analysis project Ga0075122, IMG submission 69790) | Saline lake microbial communities from Ace Lake, Antarctica - Antarctic Ace Lake Metagenome 02UKB | ecosystem: Environmental > Aquatic > Non-marine Saline and Alkaline > Saline | place... | reverse complement strand
AGATAACCAGATTTATTTAATACAAGAGAAGTTAAATAACAGACCAAGAAAAGGGCTTAATTATCAAACTCCCAATGAAGTTATCCACAAAGTGGTGCATTGAAACCTTGAACTTTTATTATTAATAATAAAATAACTTAAACCTTCAATTACAAGACCGAGCATTTGATGCTTTTGGTTTAATTTACATACGAAATTGAACGTCCCGAAGGGAAAATCCACTCTTTGCAAAGCAAAACTAGTGGGTTTTAGTGAAATGAGTATGTAAATTATCCAAAAATTGAAAGCTCGGTGCTTTTTGTTACTTTTGTGCAGACAAAAGTAATACAAATGAATAATACTTTATTTTTAAGGGATCCTTCGGCAAGCTCAGGATGACAAGCGGAAAAAACTGTAAATAAAAATAGACCGTACTATGGTACGGTCTATAGTATGGTCTAAAATAATATTTTAATCTTCTACTACAGTTCCTTCAATCTTTTTTCCTAAAATAACATTCTTTACCTGTTTTAAGTTTGTTCCTTCTACAAACATCACTTTTAATTTTAATTTTTGAGCAAGTTTTGTTGCTGACGGATCAAAAGGCACATTTCTACCTGGGACCCACTCATCTCCCACCAACTTTCTCATTTCTTTCCAATTTAACTTTTCTAATTTCTTAGCATTTTTAAATTTCGCAGGATCTTTATCATAAACATAATCAATATTAGACATATTAACTACTAAATTTCCTTTATAAACTTCTGCTAATTTTACCGCATCAAAATCTGTTGACCACCCTGGTTTCCAACCACTAGCTACTATAATAGCTTTAGTAGTTTTAATTTTCTTACTAGGATCCTTTACAACTTCTTTATAAGCTAGATCACCAAATATTTTTCTCACAAATTCTGCATTTAAATATGTCACATGAATTCCTAACCAATCTAGGTCTTTACCTTTTAGTCCAGCAACTTTTTGAGCGGCACTTTGATATTCACGACAAGTTGCACCACCACCAACAACAAAAATAAATTTATCACCCGCTTTTACTCTTTCTAAAATTAATTTTCTAAAACTTTTTAAAAACTTTAAATCAAAACCTTTTTTAGGAATTATTATAGAACCACCAAGAGAAATAATCTTTAACATATTATCTTTTATCTTTTAATAAATAATTAACAACAAAACTTACAACCGACATCCCGAGAGCACCCCAAAAGGCTGGCATAAAACCAGCAACTCCAAATCCAGCAACAACAGTTGAAACAAACCAAAACAAACAAGCATTAATAACTAGAGTAAAAAGTCCTAGAGTTAAAATATTTACTGGTAAAGTTAATAAAAATAACAACGGTCTAATTAAAGCATTCACAAGCCCTAAAATTAAAGCAGCAATTAAAGCATTATAAAAATTATCTACAGTAATACCTGTTAGATAATATGCTAAAGCCATTAAAGTCGCTGTACTTGCAAACCATCTTAAAAGTAATTTCATAATCTAAATGAGTGAGAGACGTAGTCAAATGTATTTGAATATGTCCGAACGAATGACGATTATATCGCTTTAGCGATATAATCTATAATTTAAACACCTATTAATAATAAATAAATAAATCTAATTATTGGGGTAATATAAGGAATGAAAAATAAAATAAAAACCAACAATAATATCATTCCGTATTGTTCTAACAAAGCCTTAATCTTATAAGCTGAGTCAGGTAAAATTGCAAATAAAACTTTTGATCCATCAAGCGGTGGAATTGGTACCATATTAAATACCATTAACATAATGTTTGCAAAAATAATTATTGAAATAAATTCTGCAGCTCCCCAAAAAACAGGGGGTAAAAACGGCATAAATCGTAAAACAATAGCAAAAGTTAAAGCTAAAAGAAGATTTGACATAGGACCAGCTATCGCAACCATTGCTGGACCCCATTTTTGGCTCTTCAAATTATAAGGATTAAATGGCACTGGTTTTGCATAAGCAAATAAAAAACTACCTCCTGAAACAACAAATAAAAATATCGGCATTAAAACAGTTCCCCACATATCTATATGAGAACGAGGATCAAGCGTAAGACGACCAGCATACTTTGCAGTTGGGTCTCCTAACCTGTTAGCCATCCAACCATGAGCATACTCATGAATTATAGCGGACGGAACAATGACGATAAAATAAAATAAAAGTGTAGAAATATTCATAGTTATGGGTAGTATTGACAAAATTATTAAAAATATGTATAATACGCCTACTATTATACTATTTTAATTATAAAAATTCAACTATATGGCAATTAAATGTGATATCTGTGGTAAAAAATCAGTTAGAGCAAACCACGTTAGTCATTCAAAAGTGAAGGTGCCTAGACGTCAAAAACCAAATTTACAAAAAATTAAAATTGACGGTAAAGCAATGAAAATCTGTTCTACATGCCGTAGAACTATTGCTAAGAACACTAAATAACAGAGGACTACCACCAAATACCACTTTAGACTAGAATTTTCATAATTTTGAGGAAAATTTAAAAAATCTTTTTAAGTTAATGTGGTATATTAACGAAAAAATAGTTTTTAAATTTTACCAAAATTTGGGGATTATAGGCAAAGTTGGTGTTTGACGATAGTCCTAACTATAAAAATAAAAAAAATCCATCTTTTAAAGACGGATTTTTTAATTGGTTTTGATATCTTGGACGATTGAAGTGTTCCTATATCTAGGTGGTAAACCTCACGTTTAACCCACAGGTAAAACAAATATTGGCGAACCGATAAGAACATTGTCGAACATCTTCAACCCTCTTGGCACTGTCGTCAGATACTCTTTCTGACATAAAATTTTAAATTTTAAGAAATTTTTTTTAAATAATTTTTAAGTTAATGTGGTATATTAACGAAGAAATTTTTATAAAAAATTACTGAAATTTAGGGTTTTAGGACGAAAGTAGTATTTGACGACAGTGCCCTTATATCAAAACCTATCTTTATTATAACATAATAAAATATAAAAAAATATAGACTTGTCAAGTCTTAATTTCCTCATATTATCTACTATTGACTTTATTAAGAAAATTTGATAAACTATTGCTACATTGTAAACATTATTTACTTTATAAACCTTTTTAACCTTTTAAAATATGAACAGTGCATTAAAAGCTAGAATTAAACATGCTGGTAAGAATACTCCAATCGGAAGAAAACTTGCTAAAAAAACTAGAGTTTTGCATAAAGTATCTGCAAAACCTAATGCAAAAATCAAAAGAAACATGAATAGATAATACTATTTAAACTTTCAAAAAGACCTCGTAAAAACGAGGTCTTTTAAATATTTTTATTTTTTTGACTTAGTCTGTAAATCTTTTATAATCAAAGATTGCATCGCGTCCACCAAACCAATGTTTAATTTCATGTTGTGCTTCTTCTGGAGTTTCTGAAGCATGAATCAAATTCATTACAGCTCTTTTTTCTGCATTAGCAATTGCTGGTGAATCAGCTGAATAATCTCCTCTTAAGGTACCCATATCGGCTAAGTACGGTAAAGTTGCTCCACAAATCTTTCTTACCATATCAACTGCATGAACACCTTCCACTACCATTCTAACAAGTGGAGCTGAAGTCATATAATCAACTAACCAGCCACGCACTAAGTTGCCAATTTCTAAATCATCTTCTACTCCTAATTCTTCCATGGCAGATAATCCATATTTTTCATAAGTAGATAAAGTTTTTTGACCAACTCTTCTAATCCATTTTTCATCTTTTGGATAATGTTCATCAATTTGCTCTTTTGTTGGTTGAAACATTTCTAATGCTACAACTTTTAAATCTCTTTGCTCAAAACGAGAAATTACTTCACCGATTAAACCCTTTTTTACACCATCAGGTTTAACCATGACATAAGTTTGTTCTTTTTTGAAATCCATATTTTTTTCTTATTATTAATTTATTGGCTATATTTTAATATAAAATAGATTAAAAGTCAATAGTAAACAACCTGAATCTCACCTTTTTCTCCTTTTTATTAACAAAAACTATCAATCCAGCCATAACCATTCCTATATCTTCTACTCCTCTTTTATAACAATAATGACTAACTGTCTTTTTGAACTTTCTTATTTTGCTCGGAGTAATAGAAAGGTCATTAGCCATATACTCTTGAGTTCTAGTTTTAACTTCAATAAAATAAATATCGTCACTTAATTTAGCAACGATATCTATTTCCCCTACTGGGGTATAGTAATTTTGTTCTATTATTTTATAACCTTTTCTTTTCAAAAATTCCACTGCTTGATTTTCACCCCAATCACCTATATCTTTATTTCTCCTAGTCATAGGTTATCTAGGCATGTACTTTTGTTTTTCATGTCTTTTTTGATTTTCTATTTTAATTTCTGGGACACGAGTAAAAAGATATTTCAAAACTCTAAGTATTAAAATAATAAAAATTAAAATGATTAATACTATCCAAAAACGCCAAGCTAGAAAAAATACGCTTTCTTGACGAAAAAACATCCAAATCAAACCTGCCAAACCAGTTGTAAAACCAATATTACTGATTCTACTATAAATTTGTTTAGTAATTTTATCTTTTTTAACAAGTAAAATTCTTAAAACTAATCCTACTAATACTAAAGCTAAAAATCCTAAAACCCAAAACCATTTAACCAAACCAACGGCTGGATCAGGTTGGGAAAACCAATAACTCATACTGAATAAATTCATTAGATTCATACTATTTCTTCTTAAAAATTATACTGTAATGATACTCATTTATTGGAAATTTATCAACCACTACTAGACCCAGCTCATCAGACACATTTACAACAGCTTCTAAATTAACCATCTTATCTTCATCTGGACCAAGCATTCCAATTTTCTTACTCCAATCAACTACTACTAGGTAACCATCTGTCTTTAAAAGTCTTACTGATTCACGAAGAGCTGTTTTATAATCAACAAATAAAGACACAACATTCACAAAAAAACCAGCGTCAAGACTATTAGCTGGTATTGGAGATTTACCATATTTTTCTATATCTGACCAAATTGTTTGAACATTATGAAATCCACCTGACCTTGATTGACTAGAAATACTTTCTAAAATATTTTTTATAACATCAACGGCATAAACTATTCCAGTATCATCAACTTTGCGAGATGCCGGAAAAACAAAATGACCGGTACGTCCACAACCAAAATCAGCCACGCGCATACCTGGTCCTAAGTGTATTTTTTCAAACACTTTTTCTGGATCAATTAAAGCTACACCTGAATGAGTCATATATTTATCTTACGAAAATTTTACCAACTGTACCCATTAAAAAACCTTCCCACATTCCAGTCATTATTATAAAACCTATAAAAATTATACCTAAACCAATTAATTTATAAAATATCCTTGAACCTCCACTAAAACCAAACTTAGCTTCTGCCCAAGCATTTGTACCAAAATTCTGAACAATCCATTCTGTTTTTATCACTATTAATATACCAATGACAACCATTAATACTCCTATAATTATTATTCCCATACTATATTATTTAAAAATCTTGTGCCGTAGAAGGGAGTTGAACCCTTACGCCCTTTACAAGCACTGGCCCCTCAAGCCAGCCTGTCTACCAATTCCAGCACTACGGCGTTACTAAAACTTTCTTTCTCTTCCTACTATCATATCTATTCTACTAGGAGCTAATTTAATTTTAATTTTCTTTTCTTTTGTTTTTTTACCATCAGCTTCAATTTCAAAAGCTTTATCACTTCTTATTATCATTTCTTCAAAAGGAAATACACTAGCTTGTTCATAAACATATTTACCAAACCATCCTTTCTTTTTGGCAGGGCGTAAAAATGCTTCTAACTTACCATCTTTCGGATTAACTTGAACTTGATTTCTATCTTTTTTATCTGTTTTCCAAAAGAAAGGTTGTAAATTACAAACTACTATTTCTAATTCATTTTTTGATTTAACGCGAAATTTCTCATCATATTCTACTTCTATTTTACTTGGGAGAACATGCAACTGAGAAACAAAGTATCGGTTATTCACCCAACCAACATCAAGTCTTTCTCGGAGTCGTCGTGATAAAACATCACAAGATTCTAAATTTATCGGAATACCTAAAACATCAGAAATAGTATTACCTGGTCCAACTGGTAAAAAACCAAAAGTCACTTTACAAGTTGCGCTTCGTGATAAAACATTACCAAAAGTTTTGTCGTTTCCAACTATCACAATTGTGGTTGCTCCTCTTTTAATTTCATCATCAATAAGCGGTTTTACATCAATAAAATTATTAAGTCTTAAAATTTTTCCTGCAATTCCATAATCAGTCAAACGAACCTCCATTGATTTAATAATTGCATCAAATTTTTTGTTGGATAAAAAATTGTCATACAGGTAAACGTACATAACTTCTGTTAATTTCTTTCAAATTTATTAAATCTTCTTTTCTCTTTTTTTAAAACTAGAACGACTACTTGTTGATTTTTCTGTTAATTCAGATGGCATGGACATAATAATTTTACCTTGTATTACTGCCCCAGCGTCAACTTGAAGAGTCTTCACTCTAATATCTCCTAAAATTTTAGCTGTACTTGTAATTATTAGAGTGTCTTTTACTTTTACACTACCCTTTACCATCCCAGAGATAGTAGCACTACCAGCTTGAATATTTGCCATGATTTTTGAACCTTCTTCAGCAAGTAGATGTTTACTAGTATTCACACTACCAGAAACAGATCCTTTTATTATAATATTTCCAGCTGAAGAAAAATCACCTTCAACGTTAACAGAAGGACCAACAACCGTATCAACACTATCATCAACAGATGATTGTGAACTATTTATTGGTTCTTTTTCTATATTTTTTTCTAAAGCTATATCTGATGAAGGTTTTTGAAAAATCATATTTTTATTTTTAATATTTAAGCTATGTTAGTATATTATATTTTTAAACTTAAAGCAATTGTTCTCTTTCTGCATTATCATGTTTAATGTTGTCAGATATCCAAAAACCAAATTCACTTCCTTTACCCTCTCCTTTGCTATCTGCCCAAATACGACCATCATGCTTTTCAATAAACCTTCTACACACATAAAGCCCTAATCCCGTACCAGCCACGTTAGTTCCTCTAACATTATTACCACGATAAAACTTTTGGAAAAAATTAGCTTGATCAACTTCATCAAACCCTAAACCACCATCTTTAATCCTCAAACTCAAGCCTTTTTTCTCTCTAACTATATTTACAACAATCTCCTTACCTTTACCAGAATATTTTATTGCGTTATCAATAAAATTAAATATTACATGACGTATCTTTTCTTCATCTATATTTATAATATTTTTTAACTTTGGTTTTTTATAGATAATTTTTATACCATTTTCTCTAGCTCTTTCTTTTAATTCTTCCACCACACCAGTCACTACTTTATTCAAATCACCATCTTGAAAACTATACTTTGTACGCCCCTGTTCTATGCGAGAAATATCTAAAAAATCATCTACTAATTTAACAAGATGCTCATTAGAATCATTCATACCCTCTAAAATCTTTTTCATTTCTTTATTAACTTTTCCATAAGCACCATCTTCTAAAAGTTCTATATAACCTTTAGCAATTGATAAAGGTGTACGAAGCTGATGAGACGCAATTGATAAAAACTCTGTTTTTTGACGATCAACTTCTTGTAAGCGAAGATTGGCTTTTTCTAGAGTTTTTGCAAGAATAGTAATCTTACGCCTACGATCAACTTCTTTATTAACAGAACGAATAAGTAAAATACTAATAAACAATATTAATATTGCAAAAATACTTCTTAATATTATTTCTAATATATCATCTGATAAAAATATTTGTAAAACTACTAAAAAATTAGTTACACCTGCTAACACTTCCGTAACAACTGTTTTCATTCCTAATGCATGATGTTTTGTTACTGCATAAAAAAGTATAACTGGAAATATAATCCCTGTTAAATATGAAAAAGGAAATTTTGTATCTATATTATAAGCATGCAAATAAGCAAGACCTCCGATAAATATAACTATTGCGAATGATAAAAAAATGTAAGTAATCTGAATTTTAATTACCCTTTTATTTACTTTTCTATAATAACTAAGTAAATTAATAAAAAATAAACTCGTACCTAAAAAGAAAAATCCTAAGAAAAAATGATGTAAAATTCTAGCTTGAGCATGCACACCCCAAGAAAAATAATACAAATCTTCTACAAAAAAGTTTGTTCTACTCACTGTGAAGAAGAAGAAAGCAATTGCGTAATTTAAATAAAGTAATTTTTTCTGTTTTTTATCATCACTCTTTGTAAAAAGCAAACTAAAATGATGCATAAAAGGAGGCATCCAAACAACACCCATATATACCATTCTATCCCAAAACAAAGAAGCTTCTGCACTATTACGCAAGGCAAACATCATAAATGTACTAAACATCCATATAAGCATTGTTATACAAAATGCAAACAACATTTGATTCATTTTTGATTTCCAATCTTTTGATAAAATAAAAATACCAAAAAATAACACAAACAATGCACAGGTTAATGGTAGGATAGAGTATATATCTAAAATCATATTTTTAATAGTTTAATTATATATATTATAACATAAATTTAAAACAAAAAAAACAGCTCCCTTGTCCTACAAATGTAGGAGGGAGCTGGAATATGATTAAAAAGAAAAAAATTACTTGACAGCATAGATTACAGCCTTTGTAGTACTGTCTGAAGCAAATACTTCTAGCACTACATTAAACTCTTCTGGTCTCATTGATTGCAAGGCATGAATATTTACTACAGTCTGTAGCAACATCCAGGAAGAAATTTTCTTTCCAAGAGAAACTGGACTCTGGGGTTTTATATCCAATTTTTTGAAGGCTTTATAAGCCCAAACAGTTTCTTTTGGGTCAATTTCATGACCAGATATATGGCCTTTACGACCATACATGGCTCGAACGATAGTTTCTAAAGCACAACCCCATAAAACACGCTCTCCTCCAAGAGAGGTGACTGCAGCACCAACGTCAAAAAGATGTTTACTACCCATTGCAAAACCTTTAGGCATCATCTCTTTCGGGATTATGCCACAGCCAGCAGTAAATGGAATTCGTCCATGCCAATCCTTCTCAGTATTACAAGAAGCCGGCGTGGTTAAATCAACAATTACAGTTCCGTGAGGAACTTGTTCAGGTTTAATTTCGACCCCAATCGTAGACATTACTACAACATTAGATTCGTTATCTAATGCAGCACAAGTGTGATCCTGAGAAATGGTAACTCTTGTACAAGTTCCATTAGCATAACGCTTACAGGACTTCTCCACTTCAGCCTTCAAAGACAGCAAACGGTCAAGCTTTTTAGTTTCACCAAGTTTGTCTGAACGACCAACAAGCGTGATCTCTTCCACATGATATTGTGGAAGCATCATGGCAACAGCACGACCGATAACACCATTAGCTCCAACAACTGCAACACGGGAACCGCGACTAAGTTGAATGTTATGTAATGCTTTTAACACCAGAGCTGCTGTTCCAGCATCTCCGTGCGTAGTATGAACATCACAACGTTCACACAAAGCCTTGTTTCTCTGCAAAAAAAGTTCACCATGATTGGTAGCATTTTTGGTCAACGCTCCCCATCCAAGATATAACTCTTCATCAGCTTCACATGCTTCATTAATTGCATGCAATGCAACGGCTTCTGTCCACTTATACGCTTTACCAGCATACACAGCTTTCAAAAACGGAGTTGCAAAGACCGGAATGATATAAAAGTCCATTACAACAGACTCTACACCTTCAACTCCCGTTGGAGCCTGAAATTCGGTTGAAAACCACTTTATAAAACCAGGGTTCTCCCCAGATTCAATGTCAGGCCATGTTTTACCAAGCTCAGTCAAACGCTGACTGATGAGATCAGTAGAAAGATAACCGGGTGCCAGTGCGTGAGCAATGAAAGCCACACGCCGTTTTTTATTCAGTGTCATTATAACACCTCCTTCTTTCAGCTAATGTGGGTTTCAAACCCAATGATGAAATGATAAACTAAGACACCGCCAAAGATAGCAGCGCCACCAACAAACCCTATCGTTTTCAAAAAAACATTTTTCATTTTATTTCTCCTTTTTCTTTTTTCGTTTTAGCAATTCTAAACTTATTTCTCAATTCCTAAAGACTTAAATAAATCTTTAAAAACTGAGAAATAAATTTTTTGTAAAAGATCGTGAGCTATAAATTTTAAACAAATTTACAATTCACAAACTTTAACTAAGGGATCCTTCGGTTCCTCAGGATGACAACGGCTATCTACCTAAATCTCCCTAAAGTAATATCCAACTTCTCAAAAACTTCTTTTAATTTTTTATTACCAAGCTCTCCCTTTTTAGCAATAATGTTTTCTCTACTAATTGTTTCTATTTTATATAACTGACACAATCCATCTTCACCCAACCCAGTAATATCTGCTCTTAATATAATTTCATTAATTAAGCTTTCTTCTTTTTTAATAATCGGTTTTATCTTCGCACATACAATAGTTGAAAGACCATTGTTTAAAACATCATCTTGTAAAACTAAAAATGCTTTTTCTTCTTTATCTTTTTCAACAACCACTACGTCACCCCTGTGGATTGAACCGCAATACATTTTATCAAAGTCAAAGCTCATAATTATTTTGTTTTTAAATTATCAACATATGCTATCAAAACTTTCTCTTGAATTTCACCAGATGTAATAGCAATTACCAAATAACCAATACAAGCTTTTACTTTCATATAATGATCAAATTTCTTAGCATATTTTTTTTCAAAATCTGTATTTTTTTCTAACCAAGTACACACATCTTTCAATAAACTTTCATCCTCTTTCATTTCTTCTTCTAGTTTGGTAATAAAATTATTATCTATCGTAGTAACTATGCTGTGAATATGTTTAGTTTTAGAAAAAATATTAAACATATTATCTTCTCTTTTTATTAACTATTCTTAAATCCTCTTCAATTCTTTTAACTTCTTTATTGTGTTTATGTTCATTTAACATATCTTTAACAAACTGACTACGTTTTCCATGTGGAAATTCTTTTCTAAAATAATCAGCTATACTTTTTGGAAGTTTTAAAGTAATTCTTTCAATTGTTTCTTTTTTAACCATATGGTGGTAAAAAATTAAAAAACCTATATAATTAAAAGTACACCTAAACAGGTGCACTGTCAAGGTGTACTTTGAAACATTTTGTAGGATACCATTATAACATTTTCAAGAACTTTCAACAAGATGAAGAATAAAAAAAATAAAACCTTAGTTTTACTCTTATCTTAGCCATATATATACAGACAAATTTAGTATACTTTACCAAGTTATCCACAGTTTTTAATAAAATTACCTTAAAAAGTTATCCACAGTGTTAAAGTTTTATATATAAAACTCTAACGATGTAAGCAGTTTTTTATTAAAAACTTACATTTTCTCCACAGATTCAATCCCAAGCAAATATAAACCTTTTTCTACTGTTTTTTCTATTTTAGCTATTAAATTTAATCTAAAATTCTTTACACTCTCTTCTTCAACTTTTAAAACTGGACAATTCTCATAAAAAACATTAAACAATTTTGCTAAATCAAATAGGTATTGAGCTATTTTTGATGGATCATAATCTATCGCAGATTTTTTAACTACTTCATTAAACTCGGAAAGTTTTAAAAGCAACGCTTTTTCTTCTTTTTTTATAGTTTTAGAAATTTTATAATCTGTTTTTATATCTCCAGCTTTCTTAATAATACTTTTTATTCTTGCAAGTATATATAAAAGATACGGACCGCTATCCCCAACTGTACTAACCGATTCTTTTAAATCAAATTTTATATCATTTCTAACTCCTGGTTTTAAAAAAGCATATTTAATAGCCGACATTCCAATTTTTGAAACAAGTTCTTTATCCTCTGTATTTTTACTCACTTCTTCTTCTACTGCTTTAATTATTTCTGTCGCTAATACAACTTGTCCAGTACGAGAACTCATTTTACCTGATTTTAAACTCACCCAACCATATGCAAGATGATATTCTTTACCATTTAATTTTGGATAAGTAAATTCTAAAGATTTAAATAAAACTTTAAAATATTCTGATTGTTCTTTTCCAACAATATGAATAATTTTTTCTGGTTTAAAATCTTTGTATTGCAACTTAGCCAAAGCAGTATCTTTTGCTTCATAAGTTGGAAAACCTTTTGAAGTTATGAAAACTCTGTTATGCAAACCATATTTTGATCCAGGAAAAATAATTGCTCCCCCATCTCCAACTTCAAAGACTTTCTTTTTTAAAAACTTATTTACAATTTTAATTCCTTTCTCATAAACTTCTGATTCAAAATAATATCTATTAAAACTACAACCAACTTTTTTATATATATCTTCAAAATAATCTAAGCTCCACTGACGAGTTTCTTGGTATATTTCTTTGATTGTTTTATCTTGTGCATAAATCAAGTCATTAATTTCAACGACTTTTTGTTTATTTTCTTCATTTTTTTCAAATAACTCTGCTCCTCGTGCATAGGCTTTACCTAGGTAATTTGCTTTTTCTTTTAGACTTAAACTTTTAGTTTTCTCATATTCTTCCAAATCTTGATTAATACCAAATAAAGCTTTTGCAATATGCATTCCCACATCACCTTGATAATTTACTCTTTTTACATCATACCCAACATATTCCAAAATTCTTATCACACTCTCCCCTGTTATCACATTTCGCAAATGTCCGATATGAAATGCTTTATGGGTATTAGGACAAGCATACTCTACTACTATCTTTTCTTTACTTTTCTTTTTCTCATCCATTCCTTCTAAAACTTGTTTTGCTAAATACTGTGGATTTACGTAAAAGTTTACGTACGGACCAAATGCTTTAACTTCTTTAATAATCCCACTGCTTGCCCCATAGCCCGAGACATCGGTCGAGGTAGTATCAAGGTCCTGTATAACACCCTTGTCATCCTGAGGCACCGAAGGATCCCTCTCGCTATCATTCTGAACTTGTTTCAGAATATTATCCACTAATTCTTTCGCGACCTTAACTGGATTTTGTTTTTTTAATTTAGCAATATCAAAACAACCAAAGGCAAAATCACCCATCTCACTTTTTGGTGGCTTTGACAATTCAATTTCACTCTTCACCCCCATATCTTTTAAAATTTTTATTATTTCATCTTTGATCATATATTTTTTTCAATACTAAAAACAGCACTGATTGATTTTATTTTATTTTTACAAAAAACCTTTTACCTTTTTGTACAATATCTCCTGCTTTTACTTCTTCAGTATGATTTTCAACTTTTTTATCATTTATTTTCACTCCTCCACCTTTAACATTCTGACGAGCTTCTGTTGTGCTTTTCACAAACCCAGCTTCAACCAAAGTTGTGATAATATCATTTTTCGTTGGAGATAATTCTAATATTTCTTCTGGTTTGTCCTTACTTTGAGCAACTTTTCTAAAATTTTCTTGACCTTTTTCTGCTCCTTTTTCACCATGATAAAGTTTAGCTATTTCATAAGCCAAAACAGCCTTTACATCTCTTGGATTTACACCATTTTTAAGTTCTTTTTTATATTCTTCTATCTTATCTAATGACACTTCAGTAGCTAATTCAAAATACTTTATAATAAGTTCGTCTGGAATAGACATTGTTTTCCCATACATATCCTCTGGACTATCTAAAAGACCTATATAATTACCATATGTCTTACTCATTTTTTTAATTCCATCTGTACCTTCTAAAATTGGCAATGTTATAATATCTTGTTCTGCTTGGTCATATCTTTTTTGTAATTTTCTACCCATCAATAAATTAAATTTTTGATCCGTTCCACCAATTTCAACATTTGCTTCAAGCATAACTGAATCATAACCTTGTAATAAAGGATATAAAATCTCTTGCATTTGAATATCCTGTCCTTCTTTTAATCTTTTCTTAAAATCATCACGATCAATAACACGAGCCACAGTTATTTTACCAGTTAGTTCCATCATAAAATCAGCTTTTTTATCTTTATACCATTCATTATTATATCTAATTTGAATTTTATCTAAATCTAATACTTTTGATGCTTGTTCTAAATATGTTTTCATATTTTTCTTAATATCTTCTCTAGAGAGCATCGGTCTAGTTTCATTTCTGCCAGTTGGATCGCCAATTGTTGCTGTATAATCACCAATCAATAAAATAGCATTATGCCCCAATTCTTGAAATTGCTTTAATTTTCTAAGAGGTATTGCATGACCAATATGTAAATCAGAGCCTGTTGGATCAATACCTAATTTAATATTAAGTTTTTTACCACTTAATAATAACTTTTCTAAATTTTCTTTTTTAATCACTTCTTCCACTCCCCGAGTCAAAAGTTCTTGAATTTTATTTTTGTCTGTTGAAATTTTCATATGTTTATTAAGTAAGCCAACGCTTTCTTGTCATCTCGACCGCAGCGATAGCGGAGTGGAGAGATCTCTCACACCCATTCTTCTGATAAATCTTCCCAATCTTTATTTAATTTTTTAATCAAATTTTCTTTTTTACTTCTATTCCATTTTTTTAATTGCTTTTCTCTTAGTATCGTTTGTTTTATATTTTTATAATGCTCATAATAAACTAGTTTATTACAATTATATTTTTCAGTGAAACCTTTTATTATTTTTTGTTTATGCTCTGACAATCTTCTTACTAAATCATTTGTCATCCCAATATATAACACACCTGATTTACTAGATAATATATAAATATAATAATTATGATTTTTCATATATAATTTAAGAGATCTCTCCACTGCACTCCACTTCGTTCCGTTTCGGTCGAGATGACATACGAGATATTACCAATTTTATTTTTAAAGGGATCCTTCGGTGCCTCAGGATGACAAGTGGATTAAAGTTGTTCTTTAATTTTATCTAATTTTGCTTTTGCTTCATTCATTTTTTTCTGTTCAGCTTCAACAACCTCTTTTGGAGCGTTATCTACAAAAGATTTGTTACTTAACTTTTTCTCAACACCTATAATATACTTTTCTAAATTATCTGCTTCTTTTTTTAGCTTGTCCAGATCTATCGCACCAGACAAGTCAACAAAAACATTCACACCACCTTCAACAAACTCAAGCCAACCGGCTGGCTTTTCTAATTTCTTACCAATTTCTAAATTTTCAATATTTGTCCAATGTCTTTTAATAATTTCTAAATTTTGTTCTATTAATCCTATTTTATCACCAGCAGAAATTTTTACATCTATCTTTTTAGCTGGTTCAATTCCATTTTCTGAACGAATATTTCTTATTTTAGAAACTATACTTTGCACAGTTTGAAATCCTGTAGTATTTGGTAAATTTGATAAATTAAGCCCTAAATTTAACTTAGGCCATTTTTCTACTATTAAATTTTTATCTTCTCCATAAATTTCTTTCCAAATTACTTCTGTCATAAAAGGCATAAACGGATGCCAAAGTTTTAAAATATTATTTAAAATATAATTTAAAATTTCAGATTTATCACCCTCAATTTTAGCATATTCCAGATAATTATCTGCCAAATCATCCCAAGTAAAAGATCTTAATTCATCTGTGGCAACTGAAAAATCAAAGCTCTTAAAAGAACGGTCTATTTTAAGTCTTGCTTCGTCTAATTTATACAATATCCAATTATCAGCATCAGTTTTAGCTTCAACTTTTTTAATATCAATCTTAGGCTCATCAATATTCATCAACATAAACCGAACCATATTCCATAATTTGTTTGTTAAATGTTGAGCTCCTTCTACTTTTTCATAATAAAATCTAGAATCATTTCCCGGACTAATACCAGAAATCAAACTATACCTTAGGGCATCTGTACCATATTTTTCTATAACTTCTAAAGGATCAATTCCATTTTTAGCTGATTTTGAAAATTTCTTACCATCTTTATCTCTCAACATTCCATGTATATATACATCTTTAAAAGGAATATCATCTAAAAGATAACCAGAAAACAATATCATACGAGCCATCCAGAAAAATAAAATCTCATGGCCCATTTGCATCCAATTTGTTGGATGAAAATCTTTAAGGTCTTTTGTTTGATTAGGCCATCCTAGAGTTGAAAATGTCCATAGACCAGACGAGAACCAAGTATCAAGTGTATCTTCATCTTGAGCCCAACCATCACCCTCTGGAGCATTAACTCCACAATATAACTCTTCACCTTTATACCAAACAGGAATCTGATGTCCCCACCAAACTTGACGACTAATACACCAATCACGCAGGTTATCTATCCAATTATAATAAACTTTTTCAAATCTTTCAGGATTAATCTTAACTTGTTTTTTACCATCACCGCCCAAACCAGTTTCAACTGCTTCTTTCATTATTTCTTTTAAAGTTTTATTTTTCCCAGGTATTTTTTTATTAACCGCCACAAACCACTGTGTCATTGGCAGTGCTTCAACCACATCACCAAATCTATCAGAAGTTCCTACTGTTTGAGTAATCTCCTCTTCTTTCTCTAGCAAGTCATGGTCTTTTAAATACTTTACAAATTTTTCTCTAGCTTCGAGCACATTTAATCCTGAAAATTCTTTACCAGCATCCTTAGTCATTTTTCCATCTTGCCCAATTACTTGAATTAAGCCAATTTCATTACCTTCTGCTTTTTGTTTTTCATACATCTCAAAATCTACTCCACTATGCGCTGGAGTAACTCCAAGTGCACCTGTACCTAAACTTGCCTCAACATGTTCATCGCCAATAATTTTTATTTTCAAAATATGCCCTTTTTGCCCAACATCTTTAACATCAAATTCTTGTCCAATATATTTTTTAAATTTTCCTTCAGGGTGAACTGCTACTGCTGTATCTCCTAGTTTTGTTTCTGGGCGAGTAGTAGCAATTGTAATTGGGAAATCTTTATGATATTTAAAATAATACATCTTTGCTTCCCTATCTATATGTACAAGCTCATCATCGCTACAGGTTGACTGTCCCTTAACTGACCAATTCACCACTCTATACCCTCTATATATTAATCCATCATCATACATTTTTTTAAAAGTAGTTCTAACTGCTAAACTTCTTTCATCATCAAAAGTATAAGCCAAACGATCCCAATCACAACTTGTACCCATTTTTTTAATTTGTTTTATTATTGTTTTTTTAGAATCTTCTGCATACTCTCTTATAATTTCTAAAAGTTTTTCCCTTCCGTATAATTCACGAGGGTTTTCTATTCCTTCTTCTGCTAAATTATTTTCTACTCTAGCTTGAGTAGCAACAGCCGCATGATCCGTTCCAGGTAAGAGTAAAACCTTTTTACCTTGCATCCTCTCGAAACGAGTCATAACATCCATAAGAGTATTTTCCAAAGCATGTCCAAGATGCAAAACTCCAGTAACATTCGGTGGTGGCATCATTATTGAATATTCTTCGCCTTTTAAATTTTCAGGTTTAAAAAAACCAGAATCTTCCCAATTCTTGTAAATCTTATCTTCATATTTTTGAGGTTCGTAGGCTTTGGCTAATTCTTTTTTCATATTTTACTTAAAATTTTTCTTAATCCAGGTCTTTTTTAATATTGGCAATGTTAAAGTTGATAAATAAAAACCAACTGATGGAACAATAGCATTAAGCCATGGATTTTTAATTTCTGCAAAATACATAAATATAACAATTACTAAATAAGTAACTGAAACAAGCAAAAATTTACGTGAAAAACTAGTTTCCCACGCTTTATCCGCCTCTACTTTAGCATTTCTTTGCTTAATTAAGGCAATTTCTTCTTCTATTTTCTTTATCTTCTCTTCAAATTCCATGCAATTATAATACCAAATTTGGCTAAAATATGCAAATATATTAGTTTGTTTATCCACATTTACATTACCCTTGACAAATTTTGCTAATTTAGGTAAAATAATCTATTGCTTGCCTTAATTAACTTCAGTTATGCTAACAGAAATTCAACAATTTGAACGATTAATAAAGCAATCTAAACATATTTTAATTTGCTTTTCTGATGAAGGTAATATTGATGCAGTTGCGTCTGCTTTAAGTTTGAAAAAATTCCTAAAACAAGAGAAAAAACAAGTTGATATTATCTGTGAAAAATACAAGAATAATAAAAATTTAAGGTTTCTTGATGGTTATGATAAAATCAAAAATCAAATAAGTGATCTACAAAAATTAATTATTAAAGTTGATATTTCTAAAGTAAAAATTGATACATTAAGTTATGACATTAATGACAATTGGCTTTCAATTCATTTAAATCCAAAAAATGGCGTTATAACAAAACAAAATCTTCGCACTGCTCAAACTGCTTTAAAATATGACTTAGTAATAACGATTGGAACTCCAGATTTAGAATCTTTAGGTAGTATCTTTTTAAATAATACTGATCTATTTTACAGTGTACCAATTGTTAATATTGATAATAACCTAGGTAACGAACACTACGGACAAATTAATTTCTGTAAACTAAAAGTAGCATGCAGTGCAGAAATAATTTATGAAATAATTAAAGAAATTGACGAAACTAAAATTGATTCAGAATTTGCCACTGCTATTTTAACTGGAATGATTAGTTCAACCCGAAGTTTTAAAACTGATAATGTCACTCCAAAAATTCTAAATAAAGCGGGAGAATTAATGGATAGAGGTGCTGACCGAGATAAAATCATAAAATTTCTATACCATACAAAATCAATTTCTACCTTAAAACTTTGGGGCAGAACACTAACAAGAATAAAAAACGATCACGATACTGGTTTAGTTTGGTCTGTACTTACTGGTTATGATTTTATTAAAACTGGAGCAGACAAAGAAGACTTAAATGATATTATAGAAGAGCTAATAGGAAATTCACCTGAGGCAAAAATGATTTTACTTTTACACGAAGCAGGTAAAAATGAAAAGAAAAATAAAATTTATGGATTGTTTGTGGCAGATAAAGACCACGACGCTAAAGAAATTCTAAAACAATTTGATCCTACTGGTACAAAACACAAAGTAAATTTTTGTATTGAAGATAAAAACCTATTAAAAATTGAAGAGGAAATTATTGAAATTATTAAAAAACAAACTTCAAAAAAATAATTAATTTAAAAAAGAGAATTACCTGACATAAAATCAGGTTTTTTTAATCCTAAAAATTTAAGAATTGTCGGAGCAACATCTGCCAAACTTCCAGCTGGTTTGAGCAAACTCAAATCACCTTCCATCGGATCACCTGACGGACCGGCAGACCCCCTTAAATCTACACTTGCCACCACTAGAGGTAATAAATTATTAGTTGTTTTGGTATTTTTATCTCCAGTATTAATATCTACCATTTGTTCGGCATTGCCACCATCGCTTGTAACAAGCAAAATCCCGTTCTTAGTCAAAGTGTAATCCAAAATATAACCTAAACTTTTATCAATTTTCTGACAGCTTTCTAAAAGTAAATCTTTATCACCATTTCTTGCAAAAACATCTGCCCCTGCAAAATTAACTACTATAAAATCAGTTTTTTCTTTATCTATAAACTTTGTGGTCATTTTAGAAATCTCAACAGAATTAAGTTCTGGAATAGATTTTAAATCTAAGCTAGAAGAAGTTGAAATCAATTTCCATTCTTCACCTTTCTGAGGTTCTTCTGCTAAACCATTAAAGAAATAAGTAGTATGTGGGTATTTAAAACTTTCTGCAATTTTAATTTGCTCCAATCCAGCATCACTTATCACTTTAGATAAACTTTGATTATTTATTACATCAGTAAAAATAGAATTAACTGGAATATTTTTACCAATTTCAACCAAAGTTAGAACATTTAATTTCATTTTATTTTTACGCTCAAATTTTGCAAAACTAGGAAGAGCTACCGACTGAACTAACTGCCTAACATAATCTGGCCTAAAATTAAAAAATACCACACCATCTTCATTTTCAAAAACTTTCTTGGATTTTAAAACAACTGGCAATAAATCACGGTCTTCAACCCCTTGTGCATATTTTTCTTCTAAAAATTCTACAGGATTAGTGAAACTTTCTATTGACTTCCCTTCCATCATAGCATGGTAAGCAACTTTTGTTCTGCCCCAATTACCATTTCTATCCATCGCATAATAACGACCTGACAAACTTACAATCTCACCTACTTTTAATTCCTTTAATTTATTTTCTAGATCTTTTAAATATTCCAAAGCATTTTGACTAGGAGCATCTTTACCATCTAAAATTGCATGTATATAAACTTGGTCTTTAATTCCTAACTTTACTGCCATTTCTAAAATTTTATACAGGTGTTTTTGACTTGCGTTTACTTTTCCTTCTCCAAGTAGTCCTACCAGATGCAAACCTCTTTTTTTCTTCTTAACATTTTCTAAAGTAGCTAACAAATTACGATTTTCATCAAAACTTTCATCTTTAATTGCTTGATCAACAGCAGATAGCATTTGTAATTTATCACAACCCGTACCCAGGCTATAATTTGCTAATTCGCTAGCTGTAAATTTATAAGACAAAATATCCGGTTCATAATTTATCGGTTTTAAAGTCATTGTTGGATAATTCTTCAAAAGTTTTTGCCAATTTGGTAAATCAGCCTGTGAAATTATATTTCCTTCCCCTTCTGGTGCAACCCCCCAACCACTTAATACAACTAACACTACTGGTTTATATTTTTCATTCATAATTATTTTTTTATCAAAGTTTTACCAGTCATTTCTTTAGGCTTTTTAATTCCTAATATATCAAGAATCGTTGGTGCTACATCTGCTAAAATTCCATTTTTTAAATTCTTTGTCTTAAGTTTTTTACTAACTAAAATACAAGGTACTGGATTCGTAGTATGTTCAGTCATTATCTCTCCTGTCTTCACATTAATCATTTCTTCCGCATTACCGTGATCAGAAATTATCAAAAGATTTCCGTCCTTTTTTAAAACTAATTCTACCAAACTTTTTACAGAATCATCTACAGTTTTAACAGCCTTAATACCGGCTTGAAAATTTCCAGTATGACCTACCATATCAGGATTAGCAAAATTTATACAATAAAAATCAAGATAATCTTTTTTAATATACATCTCAACTTGTTCTACAATTCCTTTAGCAGACATTTCAGGTTTTTTCTCATAATTTCGTATGCCGGTAGAATCTATTTTCATTCTTATTTCACCATTAACATGTTCAGCATAACCACCATCCATAAAATATGTTACATGAGCATATTTCTCTGATTCTGATATATATAATTGGCCAACACTTTCAAGAGCCATTGGCAGTGTATTCTTCAAATCTGCTGACGGAAAAGCTGTTAGTATCCCTTCCAAATCTGGACCAAAATCCGCCATCGCAACAAAACGAATATTCTCAGGAAAATTTTCTCGCTTAAAAGATTTAGGATTTAATTTTTGAAAATCTTCTTGTACAAAAACTTTTGTAATTTGACGAGCTCTATCACTACGGGCATTAAAGAAAAATACCGCATCATTTTTACTTATTTTAGCAACTGGTTTTCCCTTTTCAATAATAACAGTAGGACAAATATACTCATCTGTTTCGTCTCTGTTATACGATTGAGAAATTGCTTCTTCTGCGCTACTTGCTGTACAACCTTTTCCCAATACCAAAGTTTCGTAAGTTTTTTTTGTTCTTTCCCATGTTTTATTTCTATCCATTGCATAAAAACGACCTGTCACAGTAGCTATTTTCTCGTGCGATAACATATGACTTCTCAATTCGTGTAAGAAACTAGTTGCTCCATAAGGAGGAGAATCACGACCATCTGTAAATAAATGTATATAAACTTTTTTTATTTCTTCACGACGAAAAAGTTCTAAAAGAGAATATAGATGTTCTGGATTAGAATGGGCAGAATTACCATTTGTTAATAATCCCATCAAATGAACATCGGTTTTGTATTTCTTAATATGATGAATTGCTTGTTTAAATGCTTCTTTTTTAAAAAAAGTTCCATCATGTATTGATTCACTAATAATTACCAAATCCTGTTTAACAATTCTACCTGCACCAATATTCAAATGACCAGCTTCTGAATTACCTTGTTGATCTTTAAAAAGTCCAACATTTTCTCCATGGGCTTTTAATTTTGAAGTTGGGTATTTTTTCATTAAATCAAAAATAAAAGGAGCGGTTTTTGGAGTAACTGCGTTTCCTTTGTTTTTTTCATTAGTCAAACCAAAACCATCAAGAATAACTAAGAGAGTTGGTTTTTTACTTATTTTTTTAACCATATTTAAATTTCTAACTCAATTTCCATTAATCTATTATATTTCTCTACTCTCTCACTGCGAGAAAGTGAACCTGTTTTAATAAACTCAGCATTGACCGCCACTGCCAAATCAGCAATAAATGTATCAGCTGTTTCTCCACTTCTATGAGATACGGAAATTTGATATTTATTCTTCTGAGCTAATTTGATTGATTCAATCGTTTCTGATAAAGTTCCAATTTGATTTAATTTTATCAAAACTGCATTAGCAACTTTTTCATCAATCCCTCTTTGTATTCTTTTAGGGTTTGTCACAAACAAATCATCACCAACATTAACTATTTTTCTACCTAATTTTTTTGTTAATTTTTTCCAATTTACCCAATCATCTTCATCTAAACCATCTTCAATTGAAATAATTGGATATTTTTTAACCCAACTTGATAAAGTAGCAATAACTTTATCCGCTCTCCAACCTTGTTTTTTATTAAGAAAATAATACTTTTCTTTACGATAAAATTCAGAAGCAGCTACATCAAGACCTAAAAATACATTCTTTCCAGGTTTCCAACCCGCAAGTTCAATCGCTTTAATAATTAACTTAAGAGCTGATTCATTACTTTTTAAATTTGGAGCAAACCCGCCCTCATCACCAACAGCAGTACTATACCCTTTTTGTGATAAAAGATTTTGTAAAGCATGAAAAATCTGAGATCCAATTCTAACTCGCTCACGCAATTGTGAATGGCGAGGAATTATCATAAATTCTTGAATAGATAAACCATTATCCGCATGACGTCCACCATTTAAAATATTCATTGTTGGAATTGGCATTCTATATTTTTTTTCTTTTATCCCGTATATTTGTCTAATATATTTATACAATGGTTTTTTTGTCGCCTGAGCACCAGCCCGAGCACAAGCAAGTGAAACTGCCAAAATTGCATTTGCTCCTAATTTTGATTTATTGGCTGTCCCGTCTAAGTCTATCATCATCTGATCTATTAATTGTATTTTTATAATACTTACCCCTTTTAATTTTTTATTAATTTTAGTATTAACATTTTTCACAGCTTTAAGAACACCTTTTCCACCAAAACGCAAACCATTGTCACGAAGTTCTACAGCTTCATGTTTTCCAGTCGATGCCCCTGAAGGTACTTTGGCAATTGCTTTAATACCATTTGTTAATTCTACTTTTGCTTCTACTGTTGGATTACCACGAGAATCAAGAATTTCTCGAGCAGTTATTTTTTTTATTTTCATACCATGAATTTTTATACACAAATCACACAAATTGAGGACTAATGTTTTAAATTATTAACTTCTACTCCCTACATAGTATACCATACTAACTAAATTTTAAAAGAAGTACCAAAATATTCAAAACTTATCCACAGCCTGTATTTGACCTAAGTTAATTATAAAGATAAAATATATCTATCCAAATGGTTTGGACTGTAAGAAAGTTGGCGCGGGTGTCAAAAAATTAAAAAGTGGCTCACACTAAAAAGCAAACTACGCTTAAAGTGATATGAGCACCACTAATAGAAAAAAAGACACTTTCAGTCAGTTGTAAAGCAGTAAGCTTTTAAAAACAGTCCAAACCTACGCTCTTTCAAGGCCTCGTAATAAACGAGGCCTTTTTTCTTTATCAAAAATAAAAAACCAACTTAATTAAGCTGGTTTTTAAATATTTATTTTATAATTTTCTATCTAACTATTTCATAAGTAATATTCACATTCACACTAACATCTTGACTGCCACTAGCAATATCAGCCACACCACCCATACCAAGAGCTTCATCAAACATATAGTTTGTTTTTAATCTAGGGGCATAATTAGTACTTTCATATTCATTATAAGAAACAACTCCTACAATTTGCACACCCAAGTCTTGTGATAACTTCAAAGCCTTTTCTTTAGCATCGGCAATTGCTTTTTCACGAGCTTCAGCTTTTAAATTTTGAGTATCATCAATTGTAAATTGCAAACCAGATATTTGATTAGCATGATATTTACCAGCCAAAGACAGTACTTCTTCAATTTTACTTAAATCTCTAATTTTAATTGTCACATTGCTTGTCACTTTATATCCTTTAAACTTTCTACCTTCTTCTGGGTGATATTCATATTCTGGATAAATAGTGTAATTACTTTGTAAGTCTTTCTCATCAATTCCTATTTCTTTTAAATCACTCATAATTCCATCCATTGTTTTCTTATTTGCTTTTTGAGCATCTGACACATCAACTGCAGTATTAGAATAACCAAGTGTTGTGACGGCAATATCATTTGTACCAATTGCTTTTCCATATCCATTAATAGTAATCATTTTTTCTATTTTATCAGCTTGTCCAATATAATAAAACTCTTGAATATTATTTCTTATCAAAACACCAATATAAAAAATTACATAAACTAACAACACTCCTAATAAAGTTACCATTATTTTTTTAGTAAAATCACAACCAATATGACAACATTTATTAACACAAGGTTGAGTATTTTCTACTTTTGTTTTTGCTTTAACCACTTTACGCTTTTTAATAGGCATATTTATTTCCTCCTACAAATTTTAATGTGTTTTAAAATTTGAGGTTATTTAAAATTTAATTATTTTAATATTTCTATTCCTGGTAGTTTTTTTCCTGCTAAAAATTCTAACATTGCTCCACCGCCAGTTGAAACTAGGTCAACTTCATTAATAACTTTTAAATGTTTCAAAACTTCTACTGTTTCTCCTCCGCCAGTCACTCCAAATGCTCTTCCTTTGGAACGATTAGCAAACAAACGAGAAATAGCATACGTTGCATGTTGATATGGAGGTTGTTCAAAATATCCTATTGCACCATTTAAAATTAAGGTGTTAGCTTTTTTAATATACTTTGCATAAAGTTGAACTGTAGCTGGACCAACACTTAAAATTGCTTGTCCTTTTGGAACTTTAAAATCTTTATCAACTTTTAAAACTTGATATTTTTTACCTTGATAATCTCCAACAACTAAATCAACTGGTAAAATTACTTTTTTATTTGCACAAATTTTTAAAATCTCTTGTTTAAAATCTTTATCAATAATAGACTGCCCTACTTTATAACCCTTTGCCCAAAAATATGTATTTACGATTCCTCCACCAACTAAAACCTGATTTGCTTTTGGTAATAGGTTTTTAATAACAGGAATTTTAGTTTCAGTTTTTATTCCTCCCAAAATCACCACCAAAGGTTTTTTAGGCTTTTTTATAACTTTTTCCAAACCTTTAATTTCTTCTTCCATCAAAAGGCCAGCATAAGCAGGGAGATACTTTGCAACTCCTACCACTGAGGCTGTTGCCCTGTGAGCAACCGCAAAACCATCCATCACAAACAAATCAGCAATCTCGCTTAATTCTCTAACTAATTTTTTATCATTTTTATTTTCGCCTTTATCAAAACGAATATTTTCAAGCAACGTAACATTAATACTGTCATCCTGAACTTGTTTCAGGATCTTTTTGGACTGATTCTTAGATTCTGAAACAAGTTCAGAATGACATATAAACCTCACTTTTTTATTTAATAACTTCCCCAACTCTTTTGCTACTGGTTTTAAACTAAATTTTTTTTCCTTTGCTTTCGGACGACCAAGATGTGAAACTAGAATTACCTTAGCACCTTTTTTTAATAAAAATTCTATTGTTGGTAAAGTTTTTTTAATCCTAAAATTATCTACAACTTTCCCATTTTTTATAGGAACATTAAAATCAACTCGCACTAATGCAGTTTTTCCTTTTAAATTTTTTAATTTCTTGATAGTTCTAATTATCATGCAACTATTATACCACAAAATTAAGAAAAAAATAACTCAAAAAAATATTCTGACTGTTGTCAAAATATTTTTACTCAACCAATTCATTATAACCCTCTTCATCTGGCCAAAGATAATTACTAAAAATCCATTTTGTTAAATCACGAGTTTCTAAAAATCTATTTTCATTTGTCTCCGCTCCTAAAACTACTGTCATTATTTTCTGACCATTTTCTCCTGTAATCTCACTTACAAAATTATAACCTGACATTTCTATAAAGCCAGTCTTACCAACCACTTCTTTAAAACGATGAGGTGCCCACTGAGTCAAAAGCCAATCAGTACTCCAAATACGACGTTTTTTCTCTTGCTCTAAAGGTTGTAGGTAATATTCACCGGTTTCAAGAGTTTCTTTTATTTTCCCATATTTCAAAGCTTCTTCCAAAAGTTTAATTATATCTGATGTATTACCAACATTAGCTTCATTAATTCCAGTAGGTCCAACAAACTTCAAACTATCTAACCCAAGACCTTCTGCTTTTCTATTCATCAAAGTAATAAAACCATCAAAAGTCACACCTGAAGTTCTAACAAGTGCGGTAATTGATTTATTTGAAGAATTTATCAAGGCAGCATTCCATAAATCAAGAGCAGTAAACTTTTCCCCTATTTCAATTGTATGACTGCCATTAAAGACTGCATCACTTTTTGATATTTCTATAATCTCACTCCATTTACGAGGAAGTTCCAAAAGCACCATGGCAGACATTAATTTAGTAATACTTGCCATTGGTCTTAGGTCTTCTGAATTTTTATCATACAATACTGTTCCTGATTTTTTATCTATTATTAAAACCGATTTTGCCGTTATTTTATCTTCATAAACATCTTGATTTTTTTGCAAAGGTACAATTGGCTTAACATGAGGTGGTACACCTAAGTATTCATCACCACCAACAACTCTTTCTCCAGAAGTTGGAAAATAAAAATATTCTGGGTTCTCTTTTATAGATATTCCTAAAGAAAATCCTAAAAGCAAAAAGACGCCTAAAAGCATCATTCCAAAAGAAGATAGAAAATTAAATAAATTACTTTTTTCTTCTTTATATTCCATACTACTCTATATCATTTAAGGCCTTTTCTACATATTCATGACCGTGTAAAATTTCATAATCTGGCAAATCTTCAACTTTCTCTAAACCTAATAAACGGAGATAATCAATTGTTATTTCATAGCTAGGTAATAACTTTGTTTTATCTTGAGATTCTTGCACTAGACCTCTCATCATTAAATTACGAAGTATCAAACTACAATTCACTCCCCGAATTTGTTCTAATTCTGGTTTAGTAATTGGTCCACAATATGAAACAACCGTCACAGTTTCAAGCTGAGGACGAGTTAATTCTCCTGATATTTCTGCTTTAACAAATTTTTCTGTTATATCTATATTATCAGGACTGGATACCATTTGATATTCATCGGTATTTTTTAAAATTTTAATTCCAGATCCTTCACAATTATATTTTTGTATTAAAATATCTAAAGACCCTATTATTTCTTTTCGATCTTTTTTCAAAACCTTAACCAGCTTCTTAACTGAAAGAGGTTTTGATGCAACAAATAAAATTGATTCTAATCGTGATGTTAAATTCATACTTTTTATAACGCAAACTATTATAACAAAAATTAAACTTTATTTCCAATCTTCAATAATTAATTTCTTTCCTACTCTTTTAACGGTGACTTTTTGTTTTACTCGCCAACCAAGTTCTTTTATCTCTTCCATTGGTAAACTTATTTCCAAACTTCTTCCAGCACCAGTTTTACGAAGTTTTCTTATATTTCTATTTTCTATTTTTGAACGACCCATATTTTTTTGAAGCAATTTTGAAGCAATTAATTGCTTCATAAATTAATATTAAATTTTTACAAATATACTTTTAAGAGATTCCTCCACTACACTCCACTTCGTTGCGTTTCGGTCGGAATGACAAAATGGAATAAACGCAATTATTTTACAATCCCTACTCATTACTCCTTACTAAACCCTCTTAATCTCAAAATCACCAAAAGCTTGATTTTGCGTCATATATACTTCTCCAGCTTTTACCATATCAAGTACCGCCAAAAAACTAATAATAACTTCTGTCTTATTTTTTGAATTTTTAAAAAGTTCACTAAACTTAAATTTCTTAATCTTTTTTAAAGTGGTTTTTAAATGATTAATCACATCTCGCACTGAAACAGAGTGATCTATTTTGGCAGTTGGTAAAGGATTAACAGGTTTTAATCTTTTTAATAAATCAGTAAAACTTTTATGCAAGTTATCTCCTAACGCATTTGTTGGAATTACAAATTCTTTTTGTTTTTTTAACGGCTCTGTTCTTCCATATGACTTCTTTTCATTCTGCCATAATTTTTCTATATATACACTCGCATCAACAAATTTTTTATACATTTTTAACTGATCTGTTAAATCTTCTTCCTCCTCTTCTTCATATAAATATGGCAAAAGTTGTCTTGATTTTAAATAAACAAGTTTTGTAGCAATAACTAAAAAATCAGCCAAATCTTGTTCACTTTCTTGCTCTATTTTTTCTAATTCTTCTAAAAAATGTTCTGTAATTTCTGAGAGTGAAATTTCAGTAATTTCTAATTCTTCTTGGTCAATTAATTGAAGTAAAAGATCAAGCGGACCTTGAAATTTTTCTATTTTTATTTCTTGCATGGTAATTTAAGCTTTTTTAATATGCACATCTTTCATTTGCTCTTCTGATAATTCACCTGGAGCATCAAGCATCAAATCTTTTGCATCAGATGTTTTTGGGAAAGCAATTACTTCACGAATATTTGGTTCACCTGCTAAAACCATAGCAATTCTGTCAATTCCTGGAGCAAAACCACCATGTGGAGGTGTGCCAAATTCAAACGCTTCAAGCATATGACCAAATTTATTTTCTTGTTCTTCTTTAGAAATCTTTAAGAAATCAAAAATCTTTTCTTGCATCTCACGAGTATGTATTCTAATTGATCCAGATGAAAGTTCAAAACCATTTAAAACTAAATCATATGAATCGGCTCTAACTTTTAGTGGGTCAGATTCAAGCAAACTTTCGTCTTCTTCTTTAATTGCACAAAATGGATGGTGCATAGATTGCATTGTGCCATCTTCCATTTTTTCAAACATTGGAAAATCAACCACCCAAGCAAATGCGAGTTCGTTAGGGTCATTTGGGTCTTTTCGTAAATCAGGTTTATCAGTTCCGTATTTATCCATTGATTCTTTCCAAGTTAAAACTGGAAATGGAGTTTCTGAAATCTTTTTGTCAGGTGCAATTACACCAACCATTTCGATAAACATTTTTTCTGTAAATTCCAAAATTTCTTCCTGTGTCATAAAAGACATTTCGTAATCAAACTGTGTAAATTCTGGCTGTCTATCACCTCTTTGATCTTCGTCACGAAAACACCTTGCCATTTGAAAATACTTTTCATAACCAGCTACCATTAAAAGCTGTTTAAATTGTTGTGGTGATTGTGGCAAAACATAACCTTTACCTTTATAAATTCTACTTGGTACTAAAAATTCTCTTGCCCCTTCTGGAGTTCCTTTCATTAAAATCGGTGTCTCAATCTCAAGAAAATCATTTTTATGCATATAATCACGAAAAAACTGTACTAATTTACCACGCATACGCATATTTTTCGTCATTCTCTCACTTCTCAAATCTAAATACCTATATTTCAAACGCAATTCTTCATTTATAATTTTTGTATCTTTATCAATTTCAAAAGGAGGAGTTTTACTCTCATTTAAAACTTTAATTTCTTTTGCTAAAACTTCTACCATGCCGGTTGGCATATCTGGATTCTGTTGTCTTTCTCCCCTCTCATTTACAATTCCTTTAATTTCCACTACGTACTCAGGGCGAATTTTATTTAATTCTTCTTGAGATGCTTCATCAAGCTCCGCTGGTACACCAACTACTTGCAAGATTCCTTTCATATCACGCAAATCCAAAAAAGCAATTTTACCCATATTGCGACGAGCATTAATCCAACCTTTTAATAAAACTTCTTCTCCTATTTTTTTATTTGTATCTGTTGTGTAAATTCTTTTCATATTATTTTCTAGCCATTAAAGCATATTGATAAAAGTACCTTTCTAAATTTTCTGGCGTGTCATGATATTCTCTGTCACCATAAAAAGTATCGGCTAAAACTTCACGCACCCGACACAGTTCTTTCCTAGCGGTATTCCAACGACCATCAGTTATGGTTAAATTCATTAAATCAAAAGCTCTGTCTAATGCCTTTTCTTTCATTTCTTGTTTGCCCTTTTCTTCCCATTTACGCGCTCTACCAACTTCACTACCAACATTTCCTAATTGTTCTGCTAAAGTCAATTCAAACCATCTACCTTCAGCTAAATTTTTATGAATATTTTCTGGCATAATTATCCAATTAAATTCTTTACAATTTCTAATATCTGCTTTCTTATTTCTTCATCTTCCACACTTCTTGATCTATTACCTTGCCCTGGACGAATATTAATCATTGAATCAAACTCAACAAAATCTTCCTCTTCAAACATATCTGGATATAAATTAATTCCCCAAAGATCTTCTTGCTTAGAATTTTCATTTAACAAAACCGCTTCTTCATCAGCATGCATTTCTCCACCCAAAGCCATAATACCAATCTTAATATCTACTACACCCTTAACCATATCACCGAATCTTTCATTAGCAATTTCTTTTAACTCATCTAAACTGGTTTTTGATTTTATTATTTTAATTTCTGACATATTATTTTATTTAAGGGATCCTTGTGCCACCGCTAAAGCTAAGGCGACACGCGGTCGACAAGCTCAGGATGACAATTGATTAGATTCCCGCCTTCGCGGGAATGACAGGGCTTACGCCCCATAAATTTCTGCTAACTCAACCATTCTATGTGAATAACCAACTTCATTATCATACCAAGAAACAATCTTTACTAGATTTCCACCTACCACATTGGTCAAACTTAAATCAACAGTTGATGAATAAGTATTACCAACAAAATCAGATGATACTAATGGCTCTTCTGTCACATTAAGCACTCCTTCAAAACGAGCATTCTTTACTGCTGTTTTAAAAGCTTCATTAACTTCCTCAACTGTGACATCTTTTTTCAAAACCACAGTTATATCAGCTAAAGAAACTGTTGGGATTGGTACACGGATAGCAAAACCATCAAAATTACCAGCAAGTGCTGGGATAACTTTTCCGACTGCTTTAGCAGCACCTGTCGTAGTTGGAATCATATTAATAGCAGCAGCCCTTGAACGACGCAGATCTTTATGAGGACCATCTTGCAAATTCTGGTCAGAAGTATAACCATGCGCAGTTGTCATAAAACCTTTTTCAATACCAAATTGTTCTTCTAAAACTGCCATCGCTGGACCAATACAATTTGTAGTACAAGATGCATTGTCAATTACAATTGCTTCTTCAACACTACACTTTGCACAATTAACAGCCCGAACATACATCGGAATATCTCCACCTTTCCCTGGAGCTGATAAAATTACTTTTTTAGCCCCAGCTTTTATATGTAATTCTGCTTGTTCTTTTTCTCTAAAACGACCAGTACATTCCATAACAATATCAACTTTTAAATCTTTCCAAGGTAATTCACTAGGATCTTTTATTTCAAAAACAGGAATTTTCTGACCATCAACTATTAAATTTTTATCATCAAACTCAACAGTTCCTTCATAATCTGAATAGGTTGAATCATGCTTTAACAAATGCGCTAAAGTCTTATTATCTGTCAAATCGTTAATAGCAACGATCTTAATATTTTCTTTTTTCATTCCTGCTTTAAAAACGTGGCGACCAATTCGGCCAAAACCATTAATTGCGATGTTAATCATATTTTTATATTAAGTAATTAATATACATAGTTTACCAAATCAAAACACCCTCTGCAAGAGCAAAGGGTGTTTTTAATTATTTGTTTTTGTATTTTAGATGTTCAATTCATCTACAGCACTTGTGTCAATAGGAGTTTCAACTACAGGAGTAGCTTCTGCTACAGGAATAGTTGCTTCACCGTCTTCACGACGAGGATTAGGACCACGTCCACCTTCTGGTTCGCTAATTTTTAAATTAACGCGAGCGTTTGATTTTGCACCAACAATCTTTAAAAGAGTGCGGACAGCTCTTGCTGTTTGACCTGAACGGCCAATTACATAACCCATATCAGCTGGATTGACGTCTAGTGTAAGTAATACACCTCTTTCGTCAACTGTACGAGTTGATTTTACATCATCAGGATTGCCAACAATCGCTCTAATGATTTCTTCTAAGAATTTCTGATCTGCTTCCATATATTTGATATTCGTTTAATTTCTTAACTAAGGGTCTGCTGCCAAATACTCTTTCGTAACGAAATTTATAAAATTTTTTGTCAAAATCATTGAATAAATTTTGAAGTTTAGCGGTTGCTAAGTTGAAAAATTTTGAAATGATTTTGGCTAAAATTTTTAAATTGCAGTAGAAATGATATTTGGTAACAGACCCTTTTTACAGTCTGTCGACGTGTGGAAAACCACCAGCACTGTGTGAAAATATATTAACACTAAACAATAAAAAAGTCAAAATAAAAAATATATCCAGAGCTGTGGATATATTTTTTATTTTATAATTATTTTTTCTCTTCTGCTTTCTCTTCTTTAGGTTCTTCCTTTTTCTCTTCTTTTGCTTCTTCAGCAGGGGTTTCTTCTTTCTTTTCTTCTTTAGGAGCTTCTTCTACTTTTGGTTCTTCTACTTTTTTCTCTTCTACCTTTTCTTCCACAACTTCGGCAGGAGCAGCTTCTTCAACAGGAGCTTCTTCCTTTACTTCTTCTGCAGGTTTTTCAGCTTCAGCTTTTTTTGCTTCTGCTTCAGCTTTAGCAGTTTCTTTGGCTTCAATATCTTTTGCTTCTTTAGCCTCTTTATCTGCTTTAGTCTTTTCTACTTTTTCAATATTTTTTGCATCTAATTTAGTTTGACGCTTTTTTGAAATAAATACAGATCTCTTTTTATCTGCTTTTATCAAACCAGCTTTAGCAAGTAAATTACTTACTGTACCAGATGGTTGAGCACCATTACTAATATGAAGTTTTATTCTATCTTCTTTTAATACTAACCCATTTTCTTTATCATGAGGATTATATGATCCCAAGATTTCTAAATGAGCTGCTTGCGTATCTTTAGTTTTTTCAGAAACTACAATACGATATGTAGGCATTTTATGTCTGCCAACACGTTGTAAACGAATTACTAACATAATGTTTTATTTTTTAAATTTAACTATGACGATTAGAGAGCGCTATAATAATAGCACTACGAGTGTTAATTGTCAAGTTTAACACTCATCAACTGACTCACACCGTCACCTTTCATCACTACGCCATAAAGAGCATCGGCATGATGCATTGTTACACGGTTATGAGTAATAATAATAAATTGAGATTTTTCAGATAAATCAGACATAATTTTTGCAAATCTTTCTGAGTTTGCTTCATCAAGTGCTGCTTCTACTTCATCTAAAACAATAAACGGAGCTGGATTACAAGATAAAATTGCACAAATCAAAGCAATAGAGGTTAAAGTTCTTTCCCCGCCAGATAAAGAATTAAGACTTTTAATCTTTTTTCCAGGAGGATTAGCAATAATATCAATTCCTGTTAAAACTTTTTTACGCTTTGTTTTTTCTTTCTTATCATCAACTTCGCTACTGTCATCCTGAACTTGTTTCAGGATCTCTTCCTCTTCTTCACTTTCTCTTTCATCTTCAAAACCATACATCTCTTCTAACTTTGCAGTTCCCCCATCAAATAATATTTTAAAATATCTATCAAATTCTTTTTTAATCTTTTTAAATGCGACCGATCTTTTCTTTTTCATCACTGTATCAAGTTCAGCAATTAATTTATTCAAATCTTCAATTGCTTTTTTCAAATCTACTAATTGCCCTGTTAGAAAGTCATATCGTTCTTTTGTTTGTTCATATTCTTCCACCACCTCATCATCAATTCCACCAACCAAACTAAGGGTGTACTTTAATTTTTGGATTTTAGAAGCTAGAGATTCTAATTCATCAAGTTCAATTATCACTGGACCTCTTTCCAAAATAGAATTAATAGTGATATTCATATCATTTTCCACCTCTACAACCAAATCCTCTTGTTTTGTTTCAATACGCACCAAAGAAATTCTAAGTTCATTACGAGCTTGCATTTTCTCATTTACAACCATTTGCAAATCAGTCATTTCTTTTTGCATTGCAAATACTGCTTGTTTTTTCTCTTCTTCCTTTTTATTAAACTCTTCAATTTCTAAAGATAATTTTTCTACTTCTTTTATTTGTTTTAAAGTACTCTCATTAATCTTTTCCTTTTCCTTTTCTAAACCAGCTAATTGTTCACCAAACTCTTGAGGATTTTTTATTAAATCTAATTCTCTTTGAAGTCCGGAAATTTCTTTTTCTAATTCTAAATTTTTATCATCTAATATCTCTAATTTTGCACCACCAGATTCACGAGCTACTTTAAATTCAAGATTTTTCATCTTTAAATTTTCAATTTCAGTTTCTAATTCTTGTAAAGATTGTTGCTCTAGGTTAATTTGAGCTTGATATTCCTGAGTTCTTTCTTTTTCAGTTAAAGACATTTTTCCAGAAAAACCCAAACCTTTTAATTTACTTCTTCTAAAACCACCTCTCATTATTCTATTTTTTTCTACTAAATCCCCTTCTAATGTCACCATTCTAGCTCTACCAATTCCTATTCTTTCTGCAACCTCTAGATTTTTTACAACCAAAGTATTCCCAAGAGCAAGTGAAAAAATATTATCAAATTTAGAAGAATGTTTAATTAAATCAGTTGCGAGTCCAATCACACCATCTTCATTTAACAATTCTCCTATTGCCCTATCCTCATATCTAGCTTCAATTTTATTTACTGGTAAAAATGTTGCCACTCCCAATCTATTTTCACGAAGATAATTAATAGCCATTCGAGCAACTGTTTCATCTTTTACAACCAAAGAAGTTAGCTGACCTCCAGCCGCAACTTCCAAAGCAACTCTGTATTCTTCTTCCACTTCACCTAACTCCGCTACAATTCCATAAATCTGACCGAAGTTATTTTTGTTTTTCAAAACGGCTTTAATCGCTGTTAATCCGCTAAACTCTAAAAAATTACGCTCTGATTGTGAATCAAACATTTGAGTTTGTAATCGAGCAATTTTTACTTGTTTTTGAGTACGGTCAGTTACATATTCATCTATTTTTTTCTGATTTTCTAAAACAAGGTCTTCTTTTTGTTTTGTCTCACTAGTTTGTTTTTTAATTTCATGTTCTGAATCTTCTTTTTGAATATTTAAATCTTTAATTTTATTTTCCAACCAACTTATATTTCCTTTTCCTTCTTTTCCATACTCACTATGCATCTGACTTTCTAAAACCATCAATTCTCTTTCTAACTCATTTTTCTGTCTAACAGCTTCTTGATGCTTCTTTTGCAATTCAACAAAAACATCTTGACGGCTTGAACTACGAGCAAGTTCTGCTAATTGAGTTTGTATTTCTTCTAACTTAGTAAAAGCTACTCGATATTCATTTTCAATAGTTTTTAATTTTCCAGATAAATCATCTACCTCACCTTGATGATTTTGATAAATTGTAGCGTAATAACTTTCTTGAGCTTCAGTTAATTTAATCTCAACTTCTTGACGCTTTTCTAATTTTTTAACTTGACGAGATAACAATTTTAAATGAGGTTCTATTTCTACTACCAAACGCTCGGCATTTTCTACATTATCAATCGTTCGATTTAATTTAAGTTGAGCTTGGTGTTGCTTAATTTGAAATTCTTTAATACCTGATGCTTCATCTAAAAAATCCTTACGCTCTTTTGGACCAACTAACAAAAGTTTATCAATCATTCCTTGTCCAACAATACTATATGAATGCTCTGCAAACTGAGCCTGAGCAAGTAAAAGATGAATATCCAAAAGTCGCACTTGACTACCATTTATTAAATATTCACTTTCTCCACTTCTGTAAAGACGACGGGTAATGATGATCTCTGGATAATCTAGGTCAATTTTACCATCACTATTATCAAGTATCATATTCGTTTCAGCCATCCCTAATTTTCCTTTTGATTCCGATCCTGAAAAAATAACATCAGCACCTTTTTTACCGCGAATATTTTTCATTGAAGTTTCACCCATCACCCATCTAATCGCATCGGTCACATTTGATTTTCCACTACCATTTGGACCAACAATTGCAGTAATAGAAAAACGCCCATTTTTAGGTGGGAGAAAATCTAAGACGGTTTTTTGTGCAAATGATTTAAAGCCGTTTATTTCAAGCCTTTTTAAATACATAGTCTATATCATCTATTTTCAATATGTTTCATTATATCATATAATATACATACTTGACAAAACTAAGCATATAATATATACTGATTTGTTATGAAACATGTAGCAAAAAAAATTCAAAGAAGGCTAGAAGACGCTAAAACCGTCCTTATTGTGATGCATCAAAATCCAGATGGTGACACTCTAGGATCAAGCATGGCTATGTTTGAGTATATAAAAAGAATAAATACTGACAAACCAATAGAAATTACTGTCTTTTCGTTAACAAAACTCCCCCAAAACCTAGACTTTCTTCCTAATATCCACATAGTTACCCAAAACAAAGAAGTTTTAAGTGTTAAATACGATGTAGCAATTATTCTTGATTCTGGAGATTTAGGCTATGCTGGAGTAGAAGAAATATTAAAAAATAAACCAAAAACCATTATTAACATAGATCATCACAAAACAAACAAATTTTATGGTGATTTAAATATGGTTGATGAAAATGCCGCTTCTACTACTGAAATTTTGTACCACTTCTTTAAATTTAATAATTTACATATCAATCCTAAGCAAGCCACTTGTCTTTTGACTGGACTTATTACCGATACCGATAACTTTACAAATTCAGCCACAACAACTACTGCGGTTATGATCGCTGGTGAATTAGTTAGATTAGGCGCAAATCTACCAAATATAAATACCAAAACAATAAAAAATAAAACTGTAAATTCTTTAAAACTTTGGGGAACAGCTTTATCAAGATTAAAAAAACATCCTGAAATGGATTTAGCTCATACTCATTTAACTCAAGCGGATTTTAAAAAACACGGAGTGGAAGAAGATATGGCTGATGGAATTTCTAATTTTTTAAATAACCTAGAAGAAGCTAAAATTGCTCTTGTTTTAAAAGAAACAAACGACGGCAAAATTAAAGGAAGTTTACGTACTACCCACGATGATGTTGATGTTTCTAAAATTGCTCAAAGTTTTGGTGGTGGTGGGCATAAAAAAGCAGCAGGATTTACTTCTGAAAATAGCATTGATGAAATCTTAAAACAAATTTCTCAGGTTTACAAAAAAACTCAAATATAATATAATAATTGTATAATATTTAAGAGATTCTGATAAATCCCTGCCTTCGCAGGGATGACATTTTTCAGAATGATATAGAAAAAATTATGAATAACACAGCTTCACAATTACTTATACCTACAGTTATTGAAAAAACAAGTTATGGCGAAAGAGCCTATGATATTTATTCCCGTCTTTTAAAAGATAGGATAATTTTTCTAGGCAGTACAGTTGATGATAATGTTGCTAATGCAATTATTGCTCAATTTTTATTTTTAGAAAATCAAAGTCCAGAAAAAGATATTAAACTATATATTAATTCTCCCGGTGGGAGTGTAACGGCTGGAATGGCAATTTACGATACAATGCAATATATAAAACCAGATGTTTCTACAATTTGTGTTGGTATGGCTGCTTCAATGGCTGCAGTACTACTCGGAGCTGGAGCAAAAGGAAAAAGACTTGCACTTCCTAATTCAGAAATAATGATTCATCAAGTAATGGGTGGGATGGAAGGACAAGCATCGGATATTAAAATCAGAGCTGAAAGAATATTACGAATAAAAGATAGATTAAATAAGATATTATCAACTCATACTGGCAAAAAGATAACTGAAGTAGAAAAAGATACTGACAGAGATTACTTTATGACTGCGAAAGAATCAAAAGAATACGGATTAATTGATCAAGTGATTAAATAAAGGATATTACCTCCAGAGCAAGCTCTGGACTTTTATTCCGCCCCAAGGGGTAGAATATTATACCCTTTGTTTTCTGCACTCACCTCGGTCATACAAATGCTATCACATTTGTGCGACTCTCGGTTCGCTTGAAAATAAAATAAATAAAAATAGACCGTACTATAAGTACGGTCTATTTTTATTTTATAATTATTCACCACACTGTCATCCTGAGCTTGTCGACCGCGTGTCGCCTTAGCTTTAGCGGTGGCACAAGGATCCCTTAAAAACAAAATATTATCTTTCTCTTTTTACTTTTGTCTGCACAAAAGTAACAAATGCTCGGTCTTGTAATTGATCATTCTAAAAAACTTAACTTTTAAACTACATAAAATACGTAATTTTACCTAAAATTAGCCAAAAAAAATAGTTTTCCACATATATTCAGTGTTTAGCCCTTGACAAAAGAATTTATTTATGGTATATTTATATGTCGTTCATATAACAAATCCATTTTTGTGACCCGAGTTAAGAAATTTAAATAAGATTTTTTAACTCGTGTCCGCAAGCATGGGAAGATGTGTAAATGGATAGTACAGGCTACGGCTCGTCTTCTCCATCCTCACATCTTCTTGGATACGTAAACGGGGGTTTATCCCCCAACAACTACAACCCCATAAAGGGAAAAAACAAAATAGACGGTTTATCCGTCTATTTTGTTTTTCAAATTTTATAATATTATTCTTCAGTACTCGTACTTGCTTGCGGAACATCTTCTTCTATAACACATTCTTCATCTCCCTCTTCACATTCTTTTACTGCATCAGGATCAACCCCTAACATACAAATTCTCTGTAAAGGTCGGTAATGACTTTCAAAAACTCGGTCTATTTTCTCTCCCTCTGGAGTGACGCGTGAATAAGTAAAGCTAGCCACCGCACCTGTAAAAGCACTTTGACACTTTTTCTTTCCCGGTTCTAGGTCCTCTGTTTCAATTATCTCTTCTTCTCCATACGGAATCCACCTCAAAACCTTAGGATGAGTGTACCAACCTTTACGACCATCTGGTTTTCCCCAAATTATAAATTTAAGTTCTTGTCTTTTATAATCAATTTCAGTTTGTAAAAGCAAATAATTACCAGTATCATTTAAAAATTTTAAATCTAAAATCGGCTCATATAAGGTAGCATCTGTCCCAGGATTCCCATTTACAGGGTCAGCATAATAGCTGACAACCAAAGAATGATTTCTTCTTTGAGTAATGTCCATTCCACTATTCATAGCCATTCTAAACATAGTTGTTCCAATCTGACACATCCCCCCACCAACTTCATCTTTAATTTCATTTCCTTTTATAACTGCCTCTGGCAAAAACCCATTTGCCAATGTATAAGGACCGGCATATTTATTTGTAGAAAATTCTTCTCCATCTTTAATCAAAACTCCATTTAATCTATTAACAGCATTAGCTATATTTTTAATACGATTATTATGACTATCTTTAAAAGTAGATATACCTACCCCAATTATTTCACTTATACCAAAGTCATTCACATCAGAAACTTTTATTTTTGGTTCTATAATTTCAGATTCAACAGCAACTGTTTTGGTAACTTTATCAGATTCATAATTACGCTCTAAAAAAGCCTCTCTTATTTTTTCTATTGTTTCTTCAAGTTTAAGTTTTAAACCCGAACGACTAGCTTGAAATTTCTGTACCCTACCATCAGACATATCAAACTTTGCATCTATAGCAGGTCTATTTACATAATCCTCTACATATTTTAAAAACTCTATCAAATTCTTTTCTTCTAAATTTAATATTAGATTTTCTTCTTCATCATATTCAACTTTTATCCAATCTTTAAATTCTTCTGGAGAAATTAACCATTCTCTCCTATATTTTGTTTGAGGGTCAGTATGATTTAAAGCAATATTTCCATAGGCAAACATACCACTTAATTTATCTACCATCAACTCTAAGTCTTCTTCAAAAATAGTTGGCACTACTTCATGTGGAGTGACTACAATTTCTACAAAAGAAAAAACTGATAAATTATCTTTAACCTTCTCTAAAATTTTCTTGTAATTATATGCCTTTCCATATTCTTCTTTAACAAGATCATAATTTAAAGGACTAATAGTTTTAATTTTTAAATTAGCATTATGAGGCTCATCAGCAAAATCAATCAAACTAGATTCTAAAATCTCAAACAACGAAAATTCATCTAGCAAAAGTGGAGATTTGATTAAAACAGGAAAACCAAACTTAAAACTAATTGGCTGATATAAATTTTGCCACCAATTACCAGTTCGCCCAAAATTATAAACTAAGTCAATTAAAGATTCACTATCTATATTTACGATTTCAACACTGGCATCATCTGAAACTATTAAAGTATTAATTTTAATATGATTTTTTTTACCTTCACTGTCAAAAACTGTAAAATCTAAACCTTCACGCCCTAATTTATCATTTAATTTTTCAGTAAATTCTTTAAGCTCTTCTTTGTTCATACCACCAACATGATAATCTCCAACGTAAATACCAGGATAATTTTTTTCACTTTTATCATAGACTTTTGCATATGTAAAAGCCGTAATCAAAAAACAAGAAAACAAAAATAAAATAATCGCTAATATACTTAGGATTATTTTAAGCCATTTTCTTTTAGGGCAAAAAATTATACAAAATCGTTCTACTAAACTCATATTATTTATCTACTACAAAGATTGGTATATTTTGATCATCTTTAGCTTTTGGAAGATAAATAGTCAAAACACCATAGGAATAATCTGCTTTAGCTAATTCTGGTTTTACATCTACTGGCAAAACTATTGTACGAGAAAAACTACCCCAATATGTTTCTGATAAAACATATTCAGCATTAGATGGGATAGATGGTTCACGCTTGCCTCGTATTGTAAGTAGGTCATTATGCAGATGCAGGTCTATCTCCTCTGGTTTAGCACCAGACATAGTAGCAACCACAATAAGTTCATCCTTAGTTTGAGCCACATCTATTAAAAGCTGACCTTCTTCCTCTTGCCAAGCTTGTTTTTCTTCTATTTTTTCTACCGTGGAAAAAAATAATTCCTCAGCTTCATCTTCTTGTGGATTAATAGAAAGAGTAAATTTTTTCTTTTTTTCAAACATAATAAGACATCATTAATAACAATTATATTATACCTTAAATATAATAAAAAATAAACAAAAAACTACCCTTTTGGATAATTTTTAAGTGCGGTGCTTTCTGGACGAAGTTCGAACACTTTACGAGAAAAATCCAGAAGATTTTTAACCTTTTTTCTCCCAATCAACCACGGTAAAACCTTTCCCTCGTTTTTTAACCACCACCTTTT